>Ga0308157_10000342_pt1 | contig 165918 bp, 209 predicted proteins | sample PhyBR1_FD_201035 | JGI IMG/M metagenome (GOLD analysis project Ga0308157, IMG submission 201035) | Phyllosphere microbial communities from UC Gill Tract Community Farm, Albany, California, United States - DLSLB.R1 | ecosystem: Host-associated > Plants > Phyllosphere > Unclassified | place... | reverse complement strand
TTGCGCCGATGGTACTGCACTCGTGAGGGTGTGGGAGAGTAGGTCACCGCCGGACTTAACCTAAAGAAGAATATGGTTTGAGGCCCTGAACACTATGGTGTTCAGGGCCTCACCTGTTTAACCAACACGGCCGACCGGTATCCTTATGCTTGCCGTAGCACAGGCTGGATTGCTTTAGAGATGTCTGATCACTCGAAAGGTATGCCTGCGGCCCGACAATATTGAGTGTCTTACCACATTGGGCTCTTTCCTCTATGGTATATGTCTTTACTCCCGTAGAATTAAGACCAGTTACACGTGCCGTTGGGGCACGATTATTTGTTAATAGTGAAGTGCATTGCGCAAGCGATCACGAAGGTTGCGGTATTGAGATTGCCGCTGAAGGAGACATTAAATGTCTAACGATTTCCGCCGTAGTTCAGACAATGGACGAGGCGACTTCCGGAACTCAGATTCAAACCGCAGCAATTCCCGCGATGGCTTCAAGCGTCGCGACGATCGGGGCGACTTTAAGCGCAACGATGAGCGTGGTGGCTTCAAGCGCAATGATGATCGCGGTAACTTCCGCAATGACCGTCGTGATGACAACCGCGGTGGGTTCAAGCGTAACGATGACGGTGGCAATTTCCGTAACGACCGTCGTGATGACAACCGCGGTGGGTTCAAGCGCAATGACGACCGCGGTAACTTCCGTAACGATAACCGTGGTGGCTTCCGCCAGGACCGCGATGATAACCGTGGTAACTTCCGCAATGACCGTCGTGATGATAACCGTGGTGGGTTCAAGCGCAATGACGATCGTGGCAACTTCCATAACGACCGTCGTGATGATAACCGTGGTGGCTTCAAGCGCAATGACGACCGTGGCAACTTCCGCAATGATCGCCGCGATGACAACCGTGGTGGCTTCAAGCGTAATGATGATCGCCGTGATGATAACCGTGGTGGTTTCAAGCGCAATGACGATCGTGGCAACTTCCGCAATGATCGCCGCGATGACAACCGCGGTGGCTTCAAGCGTAATGATGATCGCCGTGATGATAACCGTGGTGGCTTCAAGCGCAATGACGACCGTGGCAACTTCCGTAACGATCGCCGCGATGACAACCGCGGTGGCTTCAAGCGTAATGATGATCGCCGCGATGACAACCGCGGTGGCTTCAAGCGTAATGATGATCGTCGTGATGATAACCGCGGTGGGTTCAAGCGCAACGATGACCGTGGCAATTTCCGCAATGATCGCCGCGACGATAACCGTGGTGGGTTCAAGCGCAATGATGATCGCCGTGATGACAACCGTGGTAACTTCCGTAACGACCGTCGCGATGACAACCGTGGTGGGTTCAAGCGCAATGATGACCGTGGTAACTTCCGTAACGACCGCCGCGATGACAACCGTGGTGGGTTCAAGCGCAATGATGATCGCGGTAACTTCCGCAAGGATGATCGTTCCAAGGGCGATCGCCCAGCGCGAGGCCAGCGTTTCGAAGATCCACGCGCCGGCGAGGCACGCCCTCACAACCCAGGCGATCTGCGCATCTCAAACCGCGCCGATCGTTCGCAGTCCCCAGACATCGATGAAGACGTCACCGGTAAGGAACTGGATCGCGTCGCTCGCGCTCAGCTGCGTTATCTGGAGGAACGCTCCGCAAGTTGGGTTGCAAAGCACCTGGTGATGGCCGGTCGCCTGCTTGAGGAAGATCCAGAACTTGCCTACGAGCACACCCTGGCCGCATCGCGTCGTGGAGGTCGTGTGGCTGTTGTTCGCGAAGCTGTGGGCATTGCTGCTTACCACGCCGGCAAGTACGCCGATGCGCTGCGCGAACTGCGCACTCACCGCCGTATTTCGGGGTCGGATTACAACCTGCCACTGATCGCAGATTCTTTGCGTGCCCTGGGCCGCCCAGAAAAGGCCATCGAATTGGCTCATGCTGAAGAATCGGCAAACCTCGAACCTGCAGTGAAGGTCGAAATGCAGATCGTCGCTGCCGGTGCCTATGGTGATCAGGGCAAGCTCAATGAGGCCTTGGCTGAGCTGGAGTCTTTGGAACAGTTGAACTTCAACCGTGCATTCTCATTTAGCCCTCGTTTGTTCACCGCATATGCCGATCTGCTCTCAGCCGCCGGTCGTCCTGAAGACGCCAAGCGCTGGAACGCACAGGTAGAGGTCGCAGAACGCGCGCTGGGCATCGAACAGGAAACCGAATCATTCATCATGGACTTGGCTCCAGAAATGGATGAAGAGGAAGAAGCCCCTCGTGCCAAAGACTTGATCGAGTCTGATGATGACGAGGACCAAGAAGAAGCCGAACAAACCGGTGTCGACGAGGAAGACGGTCTCGTTGAGATCGCTGAATCCGAGGTTGAGGGCGAGCCAGCGCAGGCTGAGGACGACGCCTCGAAGTAAGCTGTGGTTGTAACAGCTAATCACTTAAAGAAGTAGGAACCACCACCGAATGCTGATTTCTGGATTTGATGCAGTCCTCTCCGACCTCGACGGGGTTGTTTACGCTGGCCCAAACGCCATCGACGACGCCGTGGAGTCGCTGAACACCCTGGCAGAAGTGAATGTCACTTTGGCGTTCATTACCAATAATGCGGGGCGTTCGCCGATGTCAGTGGCGGCGCATTTGCGTCAGCTCGGGGTCAAGACCAGCGCAGAACAGGTGTTTGGTTCAGCAGATGCGGGTGCCGAAATGCTCGCGCGTGAACTGAATCCAGGCTCCAAGGTATTGGTGGTGGGTTCCCCCTACTTACGTGAATGTATTGCCGTACGCGGGTTGGAAGTTGTTGAATCGCATACCGACGAACCTGCAGCGGTGATCCAGGGGTTCGACCCAGATATGTCCTGGAAGAATCTGGCTGAGGCTAGCTATGCCATTAACCGTGGTGCCGCATGGGTCGCGACCAATACGGACCTGACGATTCCACGCGCCGAGGGCATTGCTCCGGGTAACGGATCGTTAGTCAATGCGGTCACGCTGGCCACCGGAGTTGAGCCGCGGGTCGCCGGGAAACCAGAATCCTATCTTTTTGCGCGGGCCGCCGATCGACTGGATTCGCATCGCCCGCTGGTGATCGGGGATCGACTGGATACCGATATCCTCGGTGGATTCCGTGCCGGATTCTCCACCGCTTTGGTGCTCACCGGTGTGGATTCGCCGCGTACCGCGCTGGGCGCTCCGGTAGAACAGCGTCCTAACTACCTCATCAATACGTTGGCCGACCTGTATCGTCCGTACCCGACCATCAAGGTTTTGGGCTACGGGGTGCAGGTAGGTGAAGCGGTGGCCAAGATCAGTGAGGGTGCCATCGAGGTCTCGGGCAGCGAGTCTGATTTGAACGCCTGGCGTGCAGCATGCCATGCCTGGTGGCTGGCACATCCACGTCAGAGTGGACATGAACAACCCGAGATCCGCTTTACCGACCGCGGCCTGGACACCCTACGCCGAGTTCGGGGCTAAGCATGATGCCACAGTCCCCACAACCAACGCCCGGTCCACGAGGCATAGACCAGGCACAGGTGGAACAGGCACTGTCCTCACTGGCCGAACATGACATCACCGAACACGCAGGCATCTACGAACAGTTACTTCAAGGCCTGCAGCAAGAACTTAACCAGACGGAGCATGGCCGGTGAAACGGCTCGATCAAGAACTAGTTACCCGCGGGTTGGCCCGCTCACGAACCGAAGCCGCCAAGCTCGTTGATGCCGGGCGCGTACTGCTGGCCGGGCAACCAGTGGCTAAAGTTTCAAAAAAGGTTTCGGACTCCGATCAACTGGTTGTTCTGGCCAGCGAAGGCGAAGAATATGTTTCGCGTGCCGGACATAAGCTCGCCGGAGCACTAGATGTTTTTACCACCATCGACCCAACTGGCTTGCGTTGCCTTGACGCCGGTGCATCAACCGGTGGATTTACCGATGTTTTGCTGCGCCGCGGTGCACAACACGTAGTCGCAGCCGATGTTGGGCATGGCCAGCTGGTTGCAGAAATTCGGAACAACCCTCGCGTCTCGGTCCATGAAGGGCTTAACGTTCGTTACCTCACGCCCGAAGATATTGGGGGAGTTGTCGACCTGGTAGTAGCTGATTTGTCCTTTATTTCGCTGCGCCTGGTGATCGATGCCTTGGCCGGCGCCACCAAGCCCGGCGGATCGTTGGTGCTGATGGTCAAGCCACAGTTCGAAGTCGGACGCGATCACCTGAACCGCACCGGAGTCGTCACCGATCCCGCCTTGCGCCAATCATCGATCGAAGCGGTCATTTCTAGCGCGCGTGATGCGGGGCTGAGCCTGAAAGGTTTGGCACGAAGCCCATTGCCTGGCCAAGACGGCAACGTGGAATTTTTCCTCTGGCTTTTGGCAAGCAACGATGCACAGCTCGTCGATGTTCCAGTGATCATTCAGAACGTTGACTATTCTTAGAGGTGACGTGCATTAGCCGGGGTCGAACGCCTGGGTCATTTTGCATCTCACGATCCTGAGAGGGGCCGCCCGCCTTGCGCCGAATCCTAGTTTTCACCCATACCGGACGCCAAGAAGCGATTGCCGCGGCCATAGAAACCTGTTCACTGCTCATCTCCGCCGGCGCCATTACGGTGATGCGTCGCAAAGATCATGAGGCCATGGCCGAAGCAGTCGGCACAGCGATCTCACCGATCGAAATCCTAGGTGAAGACTGCCAGATCGACGATGTTGATTTGGGCGTGGTGCTCGGGGGAGACGGATCGGTGCTCCGTGCCGCCGAACTGGTGCGCGAAGCCCCCTTGCCACTGGTTGGCGTGAATCTGGGGCATGTAGGATTCCTAGCCGAAGCCGAACGTAGTGAGCTGGCGGCAACCGTGGACGCGCTGGTTAACCAGACCTATACCGTGGAAGAGCGAATGACCATCGAGGTCAAAGTCTGGCTCGATAACGTGTGTTTAGCCGAAACCTGGGCGCTAAATGAAGCCGCGGTGGAAAAGGCCAATCGTGAGCGCATGATCGAAGTGGTGATCGAGGTTGACGGACGCCCTATCTCGACCTTTGGTTGTGACGGCGTGGTGATGGCAACTCCCACTGGTTCAACCGCCTATTCTTTCTCTGCAGGTGGTCCGGTGGTATGGCCGGATGTGGCGGCCCTGATTATGGTGCCTATTTCTGCTCACGCACTTTTTGCCAAGCCACTAGTGGTTTCTCCCGATTCGGTCATGGCCGTGGAGATCCTGACACGTACCGATGCCGGGGCCGTGTTGTGGTGCGATGGGCGACGTACTATTGAATTACCGCCCGGCGCCCGCGTGGAAGTCACCCGCAGTAACCATCCAGTGTATTTGGCGCGCCTGAACACCACTCCGTTCTCTGAGCGCCTGGTCAATAAGTTCGAATTGCCGATCACCGGTTGGCGCGGGCCAGCGAAAGAAGATACTCGTCGACCTGCGACCACGGCACTGCCCGTGATTGGTCCGGGACTACAAAGCATCGAGCCCCATCACCGGGACGAACCGGGAATCCCGATGGTCGCTCGACCTGAAGATAGCTCGGAATAACCGCGGTTCTTCAAAAAAGTTTCCACACACTCGAACATAGTTCCGAAAAACGGGGTTAGAACACATATACTAAATTCGCACGGTACGACTTGAACTCGACATTCGGGAGCAGGCAATGATTCAGGAAATCCAGATCTCCAACCTCGGAGTGATCACCGAAGCGACCCTACCGCTAGGTCCGGGGCTCACGGTGGTTACCGGTGAGACCGGTGCGGGTAAAACCATGGTGATCACCGCGCTGTCCTTGCTGTTGGGGCGCAGAGCAGACGCCGGTGCCGTGCGTAATGGGGCCAAGCACGCCTTAGCTGAGGCCGTGGTGCATCTGCCGCCAGACCATCATGTTCTTGATGCTGCTAGCCAAGCTGGAGCCTTTATTGAACCGGCCGGGGAATGTAGTGAACTGCTGCTTTCGCGATCCCTATCAGCTCAGGGGCGTTCACGCGCCACCATTGGCGGGCGTAGTGCGCCGGTGGGCCTGCTGGCCGAATTGGGGCATGACCTCGTCGCAGTGCACGGCCAGTCCGATCAAATTCGCCTCAAGGAACCAGTGGCTCAGCGAGACGCCTTGGACCGCTTTGCTGGTCAATCGCTGACCCGCCTACTGAGCAATTACCAGCGCTCATATCGACAGTGGCGTGCCGCGGTCAAAGAACTCTCGGGTTTAAAGACCGAATCGCGCAATCGCGTACGGGAAGCCGGAAATTTGCGTTTGGCCCTGGATGAGATCGATTCGCTGGATCCGCAGCCGGGCGAAGATGAAACCCTGCGCGAGCAGTCCATCAAGCTGGGCAATGTTGAGTCACTGCGATCGGCCAGCCAGCAAGCGCAAGCTGTGATCGACTCCGAAGATTTTGAGAACCCCGGAGTCACAACCCTGGTGGAAACCGCCAGGGGAGTGCTCGCGCAGGCCAGCGGTGATGACCCAGTACTTTCATCATTTGCCGAACGAGCAGCCGAGCTAGGTATTCTCGCCTCCGAGCTTTCTAGCGACCTAGCTGCCTACGCCGCAGATCTGGATGAAGAAGGCCCGGAGCGTTTGGCACAAATTGAGGCGCGTCGGGCGGACCTCAATAAGCTCATGCGCAAATATGCGCCTAGCATTGATGAAGTTATTACCTGGGCTTCTGAAGCTCGTGCGCGTCTGGAGCAACTCGGCGGTGACGATTCGCGGATCGAAGAGCTTGAAAGCGAAGTCATTGAGCTGGAACATCGAGTGGCCTCGCTGGCCTCGGAGCTATCGGAGTCTCGCCGAAAAGCCGCCAAGAAGCTTTCATCTCGGGTCTCGGCAGAATTAAAAGCGCTGGCGATGCCCGACGCTCAGCTTGTTATTGAAGTTCTTGAATTGGATGAGCCTGGTGCCTTTGGCCAAGATGCCATCTCGATGCTCCTTTCGCCTCATGCTGGAGCCTCTGCCCGCCCATTGGGCAAGGGAGCCAGTGGTGGTGAACTTTCACGCGTTATGTTGGCCATTGAGGTAGTGCTGGCGGCGGTAGATCCAGTACCGACGTTTGTCTTTGACGAAGTCGATCAGGGTGTCGGCGGCAAGGCGGCAGTAGCCATCGGCGAACGTCTTGCAATGCTTGCCCGGCACGTGCAGGTCATTGTGGTGACGCACCTGCCTCAGGTGGCCGCCTACGCGGATCGTCATATCCGCGTCATCAAAAATTCCGACGCAAAATCGAAGTCCGGTGCCGGTTACACCGCAAGTGACGTGATCAGCCTTGATCAAGAGGCCAGAGTCAAGGAACTGGCGCGAATGCTGGCAGGTCAAGAAGAATCGGACACGGCTCAAGCACACGCCGAAGAGCTTCTCTCCGAAGCGCAGGTTCTAGTGTCATCGCTCACCACCGCGAAGTAACCTTCGGGCTAAAAGCCTTGATGAATGCCCAAATCGTGAAGACACTAGGGCATCGCGTGACGGTGCACTAGAGTTTTAGAAAGATGCGAAATATTGGATTGGTGATAGGATGAAATCCCGTGGTGCAGCGTAATTCAACTCGTGATTCTCGGTCGTCTGAAACGACAAAGCATATCTTCGTCACCGGTGGTGTGGCCTCTTCCCTGGGTAAGGGACTGACGGCATCCAGCCTCGGACATCTACTTCGAGCTCGTGGTCTTTCCGTGACCATGCAGAAGCTCGACCCGTACCTGAACGTCGATCCAGGTACCATGAACCCTTTCCAGCACGGTGAAGTCTTCGTAACTGATGACGGCGCCGAGACAGACCTGGACATCGGACACTACGAACGTTTCTTGGATGAAAATCTTCCTGGAACCGCTAACGTGACTACCGGTCAGGTTTACTCAACCGTTCTTGAGCGAGAACGCCGTGGTGAATACCTAGGCGATACCGTTCAGGTTATTCCGCATATTACCGATGAGATTAAACGTCGTATGCGCTTGGCTGCGACCGACCCTGCTGAAGGCAAGTCAGCCCCAGATGTGATCATCACCGAAATCGGTGGAACCGTCGGAGATATCGAGTCGCAGCCATTCTTGGAAGCAGCTCGTCAGGTCCGTCAGGATATTGGGCGCAAGAATGCTTTCTTCGTTCACGTTTCCTTGGTTCCGTTCATTGGCCCTAGCCACGAACTGAAGACCAAGCCAACCCAGCACTCCGTAGCTGCGTTGCGTTCCATCGGTATTCAGCCAGACTCCCTCGTGATTCGTTCGGATCGTCCGATTCCAGCGGAAATGCGCGCCAAGCTTGGCCGTACTTGCGACGTAGACACCGAAGCGGTAATCAACTGCGCCGATGCCCCGAGCATCTACGACATTCCTAAGGTTATTCACTCCCAGGGCTTGGACGCATATATCGTTCAGACCTTGGAACTGAAGTTCCGCGATGTTGACTGGACTTCCTGGGATCGCCTGCTAGAGGTTGTACATAACCCAAGCACTGAACTGACCGTGGCTTTGGTTGGTAAGTACATTGACCTTCCGGATGCTTACCTTTCGGTGACTGAAGCACTGCGTGCCGGTGGCTTCGCTAACAACGCTAAGGTCAACATCCGTTGGGTTCCTGCCGATGATTGCGCCACCGAAGCTGGAGCCGCCAAGGCTCTTGAGGGTGTTGAAGCAATTTGTGTGCCTGGTGGTTTCGGTATTCGTGGACTTGAAGGCAAGCTCGGTGCACTGCGTTTCGCTCGCGAAAACAAGTTGCCAACTCTTGGTCTTTGCCTTGGTCTGCAGTCCATGGTCATTGAATACGCACGAAACGTAGCAGGCCTTGAAGGTGCTTCGTCTACCGAATTCGATCCAGAAACCACCACCCCGGTCATCGCGACCATGGAGGAACAGCTGGCGATCGTTGATGGAAAGGGCGATCTTGGTGGAACCATGCGTCTTGGCCTCTACGATGCCAAATTGGCTGAAGGTTCGGTTCTGGCAGCTACCTACGGCACGACCGATGTTGCAGAACGTCACCGTCACCGTTACGAAGTCAACAACGCCTACCGTGCTCAGCTGGAGGAGGCCGGACTGGTCTTCTCAGGCACCTCACCTGACGGTAGCCTGGTCGAGTTCGTGGAACTGCCAAAGGACGTACACCCTTATTATGTCTCCACTCAGGCGCACCCAGAACTCTCCAGCCGACCAACCCGTCCACACCCAATGTTCGCGGGACTAGTTGCGGCTGCCTTGGAGCAGCGTAACTAGAAGAAGTCGGCAGACTGAATTCTCTGCAAGCACTTGCGCGCCGGTCACTCTTGACCGGCGCGTAGCTGTTTAAGCTTGAAAAGAAGGATGACTTTTACTATCAAAGGATGTGCTTGGTGCCGATGCCTCCGATTACTGACGAATTTTCTCCGCGCGAACTGCTCAGCCGGGAAACGGTGTATGAAGGTCGGATCTGGAATGTTGTTCACGATTCGGTGAAGCTTTCGGAAACTGGTGGAACCATTCAGCGCGACTACATCAGCCACCCCGGCGCGGTCAGCGTATTGGTGATGGATGCCAATGAGCGCGTCCTACTGATCAACCAATACCGCCATCCGGTCGGAATGCGTTTGTGGGAGATCCCGGCAGGGCTTTTGGACGTCGATGGCGAGGGGCCACTAGACGCAGCCAAGCGAGAGCTCTGGGAAGAAGCTGATCGAACCGCCAACCACTGGGCTATCCTGACTGACGTCTTCCTCAGCCCGGGATCTTCCGCAGAAGCCGTTCGTGTCTACCTCGCACGCGATCCTCAGCTCGTTCCTGAAGATCAACGCCATGTACGCACCGAAGAAGAAGCGGAAATGATTAGCACCTGGGTTCCGCTCGAAGAAGCTGTCGCGGCGGTGCTGGCCGGAAAAATTCACAATCCAACGGCGATGATCGCACTGTTGGCTGCCCAAGCTGCCCGCGCGAGCAAGTACACGAACCTCCGTGACGCAAACGAACCATTTGACGTTCACCCCTACTTACGCGAAGGATGAGCGAACCCTTTGAGCGGGCCGTCAAGCAGTACCTGCAGTATCTAGCCATCGAACGTGGACTCGCCGAAAATACCCTAGCTTCGTACCGTCGGGACCTCACCCGTTATATCGATGCATTACACGCTTACCAGCTAAGCGACCCACAACAGATTACCGAATCCACCATCAGTGGGTACTTACAGGACCTTTCACGTGGCGACGATAACCATAAACTTTTGGGAGCGCGCTCAGTAGCTCGTCACGCCGTAGCGATCCGGCAACTGCACAAATACTGGGAGCTGGAAGGAATCTGCGCTCCCAATCCGGCACGCGAAATTCAGCCACCTGCGATTGGTCAATCTCTGCCAAAAGCGATTTCCATTGCGCAGGTGACTCGGCTGCTCGATTCAGTGAGTACTGAAACTCCTGCTGGATTACGTGATCGCGCGATCCTTGAGTTTCTGTATGCGACCGGCGCCCGCATCTCAGAAGTCGTCGATCTCGACGTGGACGATCTTCATTTTGCTGAGGATGCAGTGGTCCGACTCTTTGGCAAAGGCTCCAAAGAACGAATCGTTCCTGTTGGGGGATATGCGCAAAGAGCCGTGAGCGACTATTTGGTACGCTCTCGCCCAGGTCTAGCGATGAAGGGAAAAGGCACGCCCGCGCTGTTCCTCAACCAGCGTGGTGGTCGATTGTCCCGTCAGTCTGTATGGCTGTTAATCAGCAAGGCAGCCCAGCGGTCAGGAATCAACGTGGAAGTCTCGCCTCATACCTTGCGTCATTCCTTCGCAACTCATCTATTGGAGGGTGGGGCCGACGTCCGTGTGGTTCAAGAACTGCTCGGTCATGCATCGGTGACCACGACACAGATCTACACCAAGGTGACAGTGGACTCATTGCGCGAAGCCTACCAATTGGCCCACCCGAGGGTTAGATGACCGTGAGCGACGAAGGTTTTATGAGTCATCCTCGACCGGTGGCCCTAGTTGCACTGCTCGCCCAACGAGATGGCCATGCAGAAATTCTGCTGGGACGAAAGCTTCGTGGATTTGGACAGGGCAAGATCGTTCTTCCAGGCGGAAAAGTTGAGCCGGGGGAGTCGGCAATTGAGGCTGCGACCCGTGAATTCTTTGAAGAAACTGGTTTGAAAGTTTCACGGCAAGAGCTAGAAGCCACTGCGCTAATCAAGTTCAGGTTTAGTGCGCTCCCGGCAGCTGACATGGATTGCGTGGCTTTCATCGCCCACAGTGCGTCAGGACAAGAAAGCACCAGTGATGAACTTGAACCACTGTGGGTTCGAATTGACCAGCTGCCCACTGACCAAATGTGGCAGGACTCTAAATTGTGGTTGCCCCAACTTGCCGACGGTCAACGGTTCACCGTGACGATCGTTGTGGCTGATGATCATGAATCTGTGCAGTCAATAACCTTTGAGCCTTGGGATTAGCCTTCGACAGATTGCGAGCTATCTGGCTCCGAATCTGGCTCGAAGACTAACAGATCGCCTGGTTGGCATTGCAGCTCGCGACAAAGTGCTTCTAACGTACTAAACCGAACTGCCTTGGCACGACCGTTTTTGAGTACTGCCAGATTTGCTGGCGTGATGCCAATTTTTTCAGACAACTCGCCGACGCCCATTTTTCGTTTGGCTAGCATAACGTCGATATTTACGAGAATCCCCATTAGATCACGCCGCCGAGCTCGGTGCGAAGCTCTGCCGCTTGGGCTTCGGTCATGGTGGCTTGTTCCAGAAGTTGTCGCAGAACAAGGACGATAATGCTGATACCAACCATCAATAATCCGGCTCCGCCAACCAGAAGCACAATACCCGGAGCGATCTCGGTAGTCGTGGCAAAGATAGCAGCAAGGGCGAACGTGCCGATGGAACCAACAGCGAACGCCAAGATGATTGGTCGCACGAAACCTAATGATGCGGGATCAAAGACGGTTCCGCGCTTAACCCTCGTCGCCAGTTTCCAAACGCAAAAGACGCAGGTTTCAATGATGAGTCCTGCAAGAAAAAGGTAGCTAAGGAAAGAGCTTTGGATAAGCCGGTCGTTCATGTTGCCTGAAGAATCATGGATCAAGATCATCGGGATCATGATGAGTTGCACGAACAGCGTTCCCGCCAAAATTACGGTCAGAACTAGTTTTAGACCGACAATACTGAATTTTCCCATGAGCACGAGACCTTATCGTTCTTCGAAGTGTTTCTATCGTTAAACGATAGGATTGCCGGTCGGATCTCGCAACTCCCGGCTACTGATCTCAGTTGCGCGGTATCTTGATGGACGCAAAACGGCCACGGGACCAAAGTTGAATTTGGTGTCCCGCGGCCGTTATAAGGCGCAAATATTTTCTAGAGTGCGCGCTGCTCCGAGCCGTTGTAGGCAGAGAGCGGGCGAATTAGCGCGTTAGCCGCGCGTTGTTCGAAGATATGGCTAGTCCAACCGGTAATACGTGCCGCGATGAAGATCGGGGTGAACATTTCGGTATCGAAGCCCATCAGGTGATACGTCGGCCCTGCGGGGTAGTCGAGGTTCGGCTTAATCGACTTCGCCTCATCCATGGCTGCTTCCAAACCGTCATATAGCCCCAACATTTCGTGGCGGCCATAGTGCTCGATCATCCGGTCCAACGCAGCTTTCATGGTCGGCACGCGGGAGTCTCCGTGCTTGTAAACTCGGTGCCCGAAGCCCATGACCTTCTTCTTTGCAGCCAGGGCTTCTTCCATCCAAGCCTTGGCGCGTTTCGCCGCATCTTCACGGGACTCGTCCTTATTGATGCCAATTTCAGTGAATGTATGCATCACTGCTTCATTGGCACCGCCATGAAGGGGACCCTTGAGTGCACCAATGGCACCGGTGACGGCCGAATGAAGATCCGACAGGGTTGAGGTGATCACTCTGGCGGTGAATGTCGAAGCGTTAAACGAGTGTTCCGCGTAGAGGACCATGGAAACTCGGAATGCATCTACTACCTCGGGGGCGGCTTCTTCGCCAAAGGTCATCCAAAGGAAGTTGGACGAGTAATCCAGATCCTCGCGTGGTGTAACAACGTCCAGTCCGCGGCGCCGGCGCTGATCGTAGGCAACAACAGCTGGGAAGGCCGCGAAGAGCTCTTTGGCTTTGAGCAGCTCGGCCTCCGGTGAAGAATTCTCCGCTTCAGGATGATTGGCGCCGATGACCGAAACTGCGGTGCGGCCAACGTCCATCGGATGGCAGTCGGTAGGTAGTAGATCGATAGCGGCCTTGACCCGCGGATCTAAAGCCCGATTGGCTCTTTCGAAGGCGCTGAACTCGGTGAGTTCAGTTTGGGAAGGCAGCTCGCCGGTCCACAACAGGAGTGCGACCTCTTCGAAGGACTTGTTGGCGGCCAGGTCCTGAACTGGGTATCCGCGATATAACAGTGAGTTCGTTTCTGGGTTGACCTTGGAGACGGCGGTGTAGTCAACGACGACGCCTGCTAGGCCTTTTTTGATTTCCTCGGTGGTAGTCATTCTTACTCCTCTTCATTGCCGGAGAACTAATGCTTTGCTGGTGCGCCGGCCGGGAATACCGACCGGCGCACGGGGTGTTGCTGAGGTGGCGCGTTCCTAGAGGTTCGCGCTATTGGAATCGATATCCAGGGTCGGGACCTGGAAATTGAATATTCCGGTATCAAAGCGGTTGTAAGCTTCGTAGTCCACGAGCTCGTAGAGACGTGATCTAGTTAACATGTTATCCACTTCGCGTTGTTGGGTGCCATCTTCACTGATGGCATCCAGTACACGTTCGGCCGCGCCCATGGCACTACGCAACAGGGTGACCGGGTAAATGATCAATGCGACCCCAGCATCGGCCAATTCTTGGCGGTTGAAGAGTTCAGACTTGCCGAACTCCGTCATGTTCGCCAGAACTGGGACATTCACCGCGTTGCATACTGCCTCGAATTCGGCGACGTTCTTCATCGCTTCGGGGAAGATCGCATCGGCACCGGCATCCACCATGGCCTTGGCGCGGTCGATCGCTGAGTCCAGTCCTTCGACCGCACGAATGTCGGTGCGGGCCATAATCAGGAAGTTCTCATCGATACGTGCGTCGGCAGCGGCGGCGATGCGCTTGAGCATAGTGTCGGTATCCACCACATTCTTGCCATCCAAGTGACCGCAGCGTTTCGGATTGAACTGGTCCTCGATGTGGCAGCCGGCAAGACCTGCGTATTCCAACTCCTGGATCGTGCGCGCCACATTCATGGGCTCACCAAAACCGGTGTCGGCATCCACAATCGCCGGCAGGTCACTCATGCGGGCGATCTGCCCAGCACGCGTGGCCACCTCAGTTAATGAAGTCAAACCGATATCTGGCAGGCCCAGATCATTGGCGAGTACCGCACCGGAAATATAGATCCCGTCGAACTGTTTCTCGCTGATGAGCTTGGCCGAGAGCGGATTGAAAGCACCGGGGAACTGACGGGCAGCCCCGGGAGTGAGCATTTCACGTAATGCGCGGCGCTTAGCTGCGGGGGTGGTTGTCGAGTACAGCATTTAGAACAGGCCCTTCGGAGCGACTGCCGGATCGATGATGCCGGCGGCGGCCACGATATTCAGCTGGTCTAGTTCGCCAGCGCCAAGGTTTTCCAGGTTTTCGGCGGCGGCGATGAAGCGGTCGATTTCCGCCTCGTCCACCAGGCCGGTGGCTAGGGTGCGGAACTTGTTGATGTACTGTTCGCGGGCGAAGGGGCGAGCACCCAATGGGTGGGCGTCGGCCACGGCGATTTCATCGGTAATGATGGTGCCATCGTTCAAGGTAATTTCCACCGAACCGCCGAAGGCCTTTTCGGCGATGTCCAGCGAATGGTAACGACGGGTCCACTCTGGGTCTTCTTCGGTGGTGACCTTGTGCCACAACTCTACGGTGTCGGCACGGCCAGCGCGCTGCGGCGAGTAGGAATCCACGTGGTGCCAGGTGCCGTCCTGCAGGGCGACCGTGAAGATGTACGGGATGGAGTGGTCCAGGGTCTCACGCGAAGCGGTTGGATCGTATTTCTGTGGGTCGTTGGCCCCGGAACCAATGACGTAGTGGGTGTGGTGGCTGGTTTTGATCAGCACCGACTTCACGTTGTTTGGGTCGGCGGCTTCTGGGTGCTCGCCGTGCAGCTTGCGGGCCAGGTCGATCCAAGCCTGTGCCTGATATTCGGCGGAGTGTTCCTTGGTGTAGGTGTCCAGAATGGCTCGTTTGGCTTCGCCTGCTTCTGGTAGCGGTACCTCATAGGCAGCATCTGGGCCATCTAGCAGCCAGGCGATGACGCCGTCTTCGCCTTCGTAGATCGGCACAGGGGAAGTCTGCCCGCGCATAGCGCGATCGGCGGCTTCGACAGCCATTTTGCCTGCGAAAGCTGGGGCATGTGCTTTCCAGGTGGAGATCTCGCCCTTGCGTGATTGGCGGGTAGCGGTGGTGGTGTGCAGGCCTTGACCGACGGCCTGGAAGATCGTTTCGGTATCTAGACCTAGCAGGGTACCGATGCCAGCGGCTGCCGATGGGCCGAGGTGTGCAACGTGATCGATTTTGTGTTTGTGCAGGCAGATGGCTTTGACCAGGTCCACCTGGATCTCGTAGCCGGTGGCAATGCCTCGGATGAGGTCTTTGCCCGAAGCGCCGGTGTGCTGAGCCACGGCAAGGATCGGTGGAATGTTATCGCCCGGGTGGGAATACTCAGCTGCGAGGAAGGTGTCGTGGTAGTCGAGCTCGCGGACTGCTACACCGTTGGCCCAAGCAGCCCACTCCGGGGACACTTTGTCGCTGATGCCAAAAACAGAGGCGCCGGAGCCACCGGATGATGGCCCGTGGGTCAGGGCTTGCGCGCGGGCGGCGATGATTGGCCCACGGTTCAGCGAAGCAATGGCTACCGAAGCATTGTCAATAATGCGGTTGATGATCATTTCGCGCACCTCGTCGGTAACTTCTACCGGGTCGGCGGCGACGGTGGCGATCTTGTGAGCCAGTTGGTCTTCACGGGCTAAGTTTTCTTCGGAGCGGTAAACGCGTACAGGATGCTTGATCATATTCATTGCCTTTCTGAACCGGCCGAATGGGCCATGATGTGGGTTAAAGATTGATGAAGATGCACGATCGTGGCCGCGGAAGCGACCTCGGGGTTTCCGCTAGCGATGGCTCGTGCGATGGCAGCGTGTTCGCGCGCGGATTCTTTGAGGCGGCGCGGATTGTCCTTGGCCATGCGGCGCACCCGTTGCAGGTTCACCCGAAGGGTGCGCAAAGCATTGGACAGGTACTTGTTGTTTGCCGCTTCGTCGATGGAGTCGTCCAGTAGTTGAGTTAGCTGGTAGTACGCCTCGCGAGATCCTGGGCTTTTCACTTCGTGGGCGGCTGCGTCAAAGCGTTCGGCTAATTCAGCGAAATTCTCACGGTGCGTTGCGCTTGCAGCTTCTTTGGCGCTGGCGCATTCCAACGCTACGCGCAGAACGAACAGGTCTTCGACGTGGTCATCACTGACTTCCGAAACGACCGTGCCACGTCCGCGCTGTTGTACTGCCAATCCATCGGCGACCAACCGACCCAGTGCCTCACGTACCGGTGTGCGTGAAACTCCTAGGCGTTCTGATTGCTCAACTTCTGCAAGTACGGTGCCCGGAGCTATGCGCCATTCGACGATGTCGGTGCGCAGACTTTCGTAAGCCTTGTCACTTGCCCTCATGCTGCAATTGTATACATAGAATTCTCAAATTTGGGGAAAGTGGCAATATATTCCGAAATCTTTGCAATTCGTGTATACATTGCTCTTGCGATGATGTGACCGCGGTCATAGTGTTAAGGCCGAGGTGAACCTCAGTCACCACGAAGCTGCCGGGCGATGACGCCCGCGTCAGGAGGAAAGAACTATGGCACAGGAATATCGTCGGGCCTTCGCCCAGGCCACCTACGACCCAGCTACTTTCTGGCTAGAAGCAGCCAAAGACCTTCAGTGGGATACCGCACCCCACATTGCGATCGATGATTCCCGTAAGCCACTGTATTCATGGTTCCCAGACGGACAACTAAACCTCTCCAGCAATGCATTGGACCGGCATGTGGCGGCAGGCCGAGGTGAGAATATTGCGCTGATCTACGATTCCGCGATGCTCGGGAGCGTTCGCAAATACACGTATGCACAGCTACTGCGTGAAGTTGAATCATTTGCTGGCGTGTTGGCCTCTCGTGGTATCACCATGGGAGATCGCGTACTGATTTACCTTCCCATGATCCCGCAAGCGGTCATCGCCATGCTTGCTTGCGCCCGACTTGGGGCCGTGCATTCTGTGGTTTTTGGTGGTTTTGCCCCCAAGGAGTTGGCGGCGCGCATCACCGACTGTGCGCCGGTCGCGATCATTACAGCCTCCGGCGGCATAGAACCGAGTCGCCGCATCGAATACCTGCCGGCCGTCGCTGAAGCGCTGTCCTTGGCGCAGACAGCGGTCAAAGATGTGATTGTTGCTCACCGCGACGGGTTCGAACATGAGATCTCCGAGTATCAGAACCAACCCATCAACGGCCAAGAAATCAACTGGCTGGATTGGGATCAGCAGGCGCAAGACGCCAGCCCGGCCGGTGCAGTATCGGTGCCCTCCACCCACCCGCTCTACGTGTTGTATACCTCGGGCACGACCGGGGCGCCCAAGGGCGTGGTGCGCGATACCGGTGGTTACGGGACCGCACTGCAATACTCGATGAACGCGATCTACGACGTGCACCCGGGAGACACCATGTTCACCGCCTCCGACGTGGGCTGGGTGGTCGGGCACTCCTATATTGTGTACGCACCACTGATCGCCGGCGCTACCACGGTGCTCTACGAGGGCAAGCCCGTGGGCACCCCGGATGCCGGAGTCTTTGGTCGAATTATCGAAGACCACAAGGTCACCACCATGTTTACCGCACCCACGGCCCTGCGCGCAGTGCGCAAGGCTGACCCGGCAGGTCAGCTGATCGCCAGCCATGATCTTTCCAGTTTGCGGTCCTTGTTTGTTGCCGGCGAGCGCTTGGATCCAGATACCTACCACTTTGCCACCGAGCTATTTCAGGTTCCGGTGGTGGATAACTGGTGGCAAACCGAAACTGGGTGGCCGATCGCCTCCAATCCTTTGGGGCTAGAAGAGTTGCCGGCCAAGGCAGGATCGCCGACCACGCCCGTGCCAGGTTTTGACGTTCAGGTTCGTGATGCCCTAGGTGAAGAGCTGCCGGCGGGGCAAGAAGGCAATATCGTGGTGCGGCTACCCCTGCCTCCGGGTGCTTTGACCACGCTCTGGGGTAATGATCAGCGGTTTATTGACACCTATCTATCGCAGATCGAGGGGTGTTACCTGACCGGAGACTCGGGGTTCCTGGACGAGGACGGGTACCTGTTTGTGATGGGTCGTACCGATGATGTCATCAACGTTTCCGGGCACCGGTTGTCCACCGGGGCGATGGAGCAGGTGTTAGCCAGTCATCCTGCGGTCGCCGAGTGTGCGGTCATTGGGCTGGCCGATGCCCTGAAGGGGCAGCGAGCTAGCGGGTATGTGGTGCTCAAATCAGGGGTGGACATCGAGCGCGACGTGCTGGCCAAAGAAATCGTTGCCCTGGTGAGACAACATATTGGTGCAGTGGCGGACTTCCGTGAAGTGACGGTGGTTTCTGCCCTGCCAAAGACCCGTTCGGGCAAGATCTTGCGCAAAACCATGCGCCAAATCGCCGACGGTAAAGAATACACGGTTCCCTCAACCATTGAAGATGTGGCGGTGCTCGATGACCTGGTTCCGCTCTTGCGTCCACAAACCTAAAGATCCGCGGGCTACGTGCGTGGGGCTATCTGGTATTCATATTCCGGGCGGCCCCGCGTGCCATGCCGGGGCTGTTTGACCACGTTTTTGGCCTCAAAGAGGTGCTCCAAATAGCGTCGGGCGGTCACCCGAGAGATGCCTAACTCTTCACCCAGTTCGGTCGCCGAGAGGCAGCGTTCTGGCTGTCTGGCAAGATGCTCGGTGATTTGCATGAGGGTTTCGGCGATCAGCCCCTTGGGCAATGATGCTGATGCGGTGGAGGTTCGCAAGGCGGAGAATGCAGTATCCAGTGCGGCTTGGCTGGTATCGGAGCCGGTGGAAAGCATGCTGGCCATGAAGCGACGGTGGTTTTCTAGCTTTTCGCTGAAGGCCGCGAAGGTGAAGGGCTTGATCAGGTACTGGGTGATGCCCGTGGCTACCGCGGAGCGGACCACGGCAAGATCGCGCACGGCGGTGATGGCGATGATGTCGGTGGTCAGTCCCAGGCCGCGCATCCTTTTGGCGACGTCGATGCCGTGCAGATCGGGCAATGTCATATCCAAGAGGACTAGGCCAAAGGGGGAGCCTGAACGCTGGGCACGGGTCAACAAGGTGAGTGCCTCTTGGCCATTGTTGGCGATCGCCCCGGTATGAAACCCGGCAACCCGGTTGACATATTTGGCATGTGAGAGAGCGGTTTCGGGTTCGTCGTCAACCACCAAGACCGTGATCTTCTGGTTCACCGACGCAGCCTGTGGGGCAGTGAGGTGGGGTTCTGTCATGGGCTCTCCTTGGCTAGTTGGCCTTCGCTAGCGGCAGGGTCACGGTGAAGATCGCCCCGGCATCATTGTCAACATTCATTGTGCCACCTAGGCGCAACACCGCCTGCTGGACCAGCGCCAGCCCCAGTCCGCGCGGCGCCGAGCCCTTTTTGGTGCTCACTCCAAAACGGAGTAGTTGATCAAAAAATTCCGGTTCGATCCCGGGTCCGGAATCGGCCACGGAAATGATCAGCTCTTCGGGCAGGGCGGTGACTTCGACCCATACGGTCGCATCCTGGGTGCCAGCAGAAACGTCCAGCGCATTATCTAGCAGGTTGCCGACGATGGTGACCATGTCTGTGGCGGCGATGGCATCGGCCGGAATTATTCCTTGCGCGGTGATATCGAGTTTGACCCCACGTTCGTGGGCCTGGGCGGTTTTGGCCACCAACAAACTGGACAGGTAGGCGTCGTCGATGGAGTGTACGATCGCGTCGGTCAGTTTTTGTGAGTGCTGTCGATCGTCCACCGCGAAGGCCAGCGCACGATCGCTTTGCCCGTTTTCGATCAGCGTGGCGATGGTGTGCAAGCGGTTGGCGTGTTCGTGGGTTTGCGCTCGCAGGGCGGTGGAGAAGGTCTTTAGCGATTGCACCTCGCCGGCCAGTTCTTGCACCTCGGTCAGATCCCGCAGGGTCATGACCTGACCGGTCAACGGTTGTACGCCGAGCCAACGCAGTGGAGTGTCGGCACGTTTGGGCAGTCCTGCATTGGTCAATCGTGCCGGGCCCTGAGAGATGGATAGGACGCTGCGTGCACCCAAATGGATTTCGTCTTTACAGCTGCGACCGGTGCGCATCAGGGTGCTCAGGGTCTCTGGAATCTTCACTTGTGCAAGATCTAGGCCGTTCGGTGGCACCTGCTCGGGCAGATCCAGCAGTCTGGCCGCCTCTTGGTTGTAGAGCACGATGCGATGTCGTCGATCCAGCAGGACTAGTCCTTCGCGCACCGAGTGCAAGGCGGAGAAATAAAAGGCGTAGAGCCTGCGCAGCCCGTGCGGACCAAATCCGAGGGTTGCCTTGTTGATATAGCGCGAGAAGGACCAAGAAGTGAATCCGGCCAGGAGCAGAGCCAGGGCGGAGACCAACAGAATTTGCGGTAGTTCACTGCGATGGATGGTCTGCAGATTTTCTAGGGTAATACCTGAGGCCACCAGCCCGACGAGTTTTCCATCGTGATAGACCGGAGCGATGGTCCTCACCGACAGGCCCAGGGTGCCTAAAGCTACCTCGTTGTAGGTCTGACCGGAGAGGGCTTGTGCGGTGGAGCCAGAGTATTTTTGCCCGATCCGCTCGGGGTTGGGATGGGTCACCCGCACGGTGTCCGGGGTCATGATCGAAATAAAATCAACACCCTGCCCGCGGTCCAAAATCTTGTTGGTATAGGGCTGGAGCAGTTCTGAGGGATTCTCGCCGGCCAGTGCATTGCCAACGAAGGGGTCGTTGGCCAAGGTGATGGAGATGGTCGCGACCGTGGCCTGCTTGTCCTCCAGAATGACTCGCGCTTGCTGCTGATAGGTCGACACGGCCATGCCGATCACCACCAAGACAACGACCAGCATTTGGGCGGCGAAGATCAACACCGCAAAGGACCAGCCATTGCGGTTCAGGGGAGCGGGGATGGCATCGTTGCGACCGGCTGGGGTCGCGGACAGATCGGTGAAGTGGTCGGTCATCTCGCGCTACTCCTTTCTAGATCTGAGCCTTTGAGTAGTTGGGCGTGACCAATATGAACGCAATAGAGATGCACATCACTTCCGAGTGCACCATTGAACAGAACGATTCTACGTAATACCGGCTTGGCAAAGATGCCAACAACGGTATTTGGCACTTTTCAAGGGTAGGGCAAGGACATGACTGTCACCGAAGACATGAAACCGAGCGGCAACAGCGCCGCGGGCACAACGAAGAAGAAAGATAGGACTCACTGGCTGTACATCATGGTGATTGCTGCCGTGGTCCTCGGCGCAGCGATCGGCCTCATTGCCCCGGAGGTTGGCAAGTCGCTGAAGCCTCTGGGCACCGCGTTTGTGGCGTTGATCAAGATGATCATCGCTCCAGTAATTTTCTGCACCATTGTTTTGGGCATTGGTTCCGTGGCCAAGGCTGCGACCGTTGGCAAGGTCGGCGGTTTGGCGTTGCTGTACTTCGTGACCATGTCGACCTTTGCTCTGGCCATCGGCCTGATCGTTGGTAACTTGATTCACCCGGGTGAGGGCCTGCAGCTCAAGCCATATGAAGCTGCCAGTGGTTCGGATTCGAACGCCACGGTTGATTTCTTGATGTCGCTGATTCCTGGCGATATTCCGGTACTACCAACCTTGGTCGTTGCGCTGCTGGTTGGTTTCGCCCTGCAGGGCATGGGTAAGGCTGGCGAGCCAGTACTGATCGGCATCCAGAACATTCAGAAGGTCGTCTTCCGCATCATGATGATGATCATGTGGGTTGCTCCCATTGGTGCATTTGGTGCGATCGCTGCGGTGGTTGGCGCGACCGGTTGGGCTGCTATTGGCTCGATGGCCATCCTCATGGGTGCCTTCTACCTGACCTGTGCACTGTTCATCATCGTCATTCTGGGCTCCCTGCTGCGGGTGGTCACTGGCCTGAACATCTTCGCGCTGCTCAAGTACCTGGCCCGCGAGTACCTGTTGATCTTCTCCACCTCATCCTCCGAATCGGCGCTGCCACGTTTGATCGCCAAGATGGAGCACGCTGGCGTTTCCAAGCCGGTCGTCGGCATTACGGTACCTACCGGTTATTCCTTCAACTTGGATGGCACCGCGATCTACCTGACCATGTCGGCCCTGTTCGTCTCGACCGCCATGGGCATGCCGATGAACCTGGGTGAGCAGATCGGCCTGTTGGTCTTCATGATCATCGCTTCCAAGGGTGCTGCCGGTGTGACCGGTGCTGGCCTGGCGACCTTGGCTGCTGGTCTGCAGGCGCATCGTCCCGAATTGCTGGAAGGTATGGGCGTGATCGTGGGCATTGATAAGTTCATGTCCGAGGCTCGTGCGCTGACCAACTTCACCGGTAACGCTGTCGCCACCTTGCTGATCGGTAAATGGACCAAGGAAATTGACCTGGACCAGGCCAAGGCGGTGCTTTCCGGGGCCCGACCATTCGACGAAACCAGCGTTGAAGGGCACTAAGCCCTAACGAAAAAATCCGTTACCCACCTCGGGTAGCGGATTTTTTTGTGCCCTTTTGGTGGGTGACCTGTTCTTCCGATGCGGCACAGCTAGGATCGGGATATGGATCTAGATGGTTTTCACGACCCGCACGCCCTGATCGAATTGAACGACGCGGAACAAGAACTCGTGGAGTTGGCGCGAAGAACCATTGATGCCTCCACCGATGCGGTGCCCGGTGGCGACGGTCTACACACCATGGGCAGCGCGGTGCGAGATGCTACGGGCAGCATGCACGTAGGGGTGAACCTCTATCATTTCACCGGCGGACCCTGCGCTGAATTAGTCGCACTGGCCACCGCACGGGCTGCCGGCGCCCGCGCACCCGAGGTCATTGTTGCGGTGGGGAATGAAGGACGAGGGATCAAGAATCCGTGTGGGCGTTGCCGACAAATCATGGCCGATAACTATCCTCAACTACGGGTTATCGTCGATACCCCCAACGGGGCGCGCACCGTGAAAATTACCCAGCTTCTACCTTTAGGTTTTGATTGGGCCGCCGAACAGGTTTAGGCCACCACGGAAGTGAGAACGATGCGATTACCATCGGGATCTACGAGCTGAAGAATCTGTGCACCACCACCTGGCTGAAGCCCTTGATGTTCGATGCCAAGCTGCTACAAACGTTGAGCCTGCGCTGGAAGATCGGACACTTCAAGTACCACTGTGCTGTGCCCTGATCGTTCGGGGTCGCACCAGACTTGGATGCCATACCCTGGGCCAAGATGCCATTCGAGCAGTCCGTCCATCGGTCGGCGATCCGGTTCTCGAGCAAAAAGTTTCGTATACCAGGACTCGGCACGTTGCAGGTCGCTGACCGTACAGTTTCCAAGCAGGCCAGAGAACATTGACCTCACTCCTCACAAGGCTGGGTGTTGAGCTTGGCCATCCATTGCAGCACCCTCAGTTCTTCGACACCAGCAGTGAGGGGGAATCACCAGCGAATGCGTGGGAAGCACAGTCATCGACCTGGGCCTGGTTCAGACGAGTTGTCTGGTTCCACCAGAACGCTGGTTCACTTTCAGCTCGCATACAACATTTGAGTTAAGGTTCAAGGTAAAGGCTCGCCGTGTAGAACCCCAAAAAGCCCAGTTCTTTTGCTCCGCCCGATAACCTTGAATTGAGCTTAAGGCTCAAAGAATTTAGGTCGATCCAACGGGAAGTGTGGTTAACCCATCGTGAGCGAGGAACAGGGAAACAAGCACCGCGGCGCAGGGATGCTCAAAGAGCCCCGCCCGGTGGGTCCAACCGGTAAACCGTTGACGGAATTCCCGGTGCCCGCACCACTGCCATCGCACGGCCCGGCCCGCGTGATTGCCATGGTTAACCAGAAGGGTGGCGTAGGTAAAACTACCTCCACCATTAACCTGGCCGCCGCGCTCGCCGAGTACGGACGCAAGGTGCTCTTGGTGGACTTCGACCCACAGGGTGCACTGTCGGCCGGTTTCGGAACCAACCCGCACGAAATGGACATCACCGTGTACAACGTGCTGATGGACCGACAGGTGAAAATCACCGATGCGATCTTGCATACCGACGTGGAAAACATCGATTTGTTGCCGGCGAACATCGACTTGTCGGCCGCCGAGGTGCAGCTGGTCAACGAGGTTGCCCGCGAACAGGTCCTCGAACGCGCGCTGCGCCACGTGATCGACGACTACGATGTGGTGCTCATCGACTGCCAGCCATCCCTGGGCTTGCTGACCATCAACGCTTTGACCGCGGCCCACGGTGTCATCATTCCGTTGACCGCAGAGTTCTTCGCCCTGCGTGCGGTAGCACTGCTGATGGAAACCATCGACAAGGTCAAGGACCGTCTGAATCAGGTGCTGGAGCTTGATGGGGTGGTGGCCACCATGTACGACGCCCGCACCCTGCACAGCCGCGAAGTGATCACCCGACTGGATGAAGCCTTCGGCGATAAGCTCTTTGAAACGGTCATCAAGCGAACGATTAAGTTCGCCGATGCCAACGTGGCCGCCGAACCTATCACTACCTATGCGGCGAATCACCCGGGCGCCGAGGCCTACCGCAATCTGGCTCGCGAATTGATTTGGCGCGGTGGCGCCCCATAATGAGCACCACGCTCACCGAAGAAACCGCCAACGATTCCAACAAACCAGCAGAAGCTGAACAGGAATCGGCTGGCGGTTTTCGCCTTGCCCTAGAGAATTTTAACGGGCCCTTTGACGTGTTGCTGCACCTGATCACCCAGCGCGAGCTGGATATCACCGAGGTGGCATTGGCCGAGGTCACCGACGAATTTATCGCTTATCTGCGTCAGCTGCAGGCCAGCATGGCTGAGGGCAATGACGGGATGAAGGTGCTAGATGAGACTACCGAATTTCTGGTGGTCGCCTCCACACTGTTGGATTTGAAAGCGGCCAGGTTACTTCCGCGCGGTGAAATGGCCGATGAGGAAGACTTTGAGCTGCTGGAAGCCAGGGACCTGCTTTTTGCTCGGCTCTTGCAATACAAGGCGTTTAAACAGGCCGCCGAATTCTTGGGTGAACGTTATGAAACCGAAGGCTCCCGCCACCCCCGTGAGGTGTCCCTAGAACCACAATTCGCCTCCTTGCTGCCCGAACTTATTTTCACCATTGGGCCCGACGCGCTGGCAGCGTTGGCGGCCAACGCCTTGGCACCCAAGCCCGAGCCGATCACCGAGGTAGGGATCGGACACCTGCACGGAGCCAATGTCACGATCGCCGAAGAAGCCGAGTCGATGACCGCGTTGCTTCAAGAACGAGGCCCGCTGGACTTCCGCGAGTTGATCGCCGATGCTTCAGAGCATCTGGTGGTCGTGGTGCGTTTTCTGGCATTGTTGGAGATGTTCCGGCAACGAGCCATTAGCTTCGAACAGGAAAATCCGCTCGGAGCACTGCGCATCGCACTGGCTTCAGAGTCCACCTTTGATGCCGACGCGGTCCAAGATGAGTATGAGGGGAGTGCTGGTGAGGTGAATCATGAGTGAGATTGCACCCATTGATCAGCTGCCAGGAGGCCTAGAATCGGGTCTTGAAGCGGTGCTGATGGTCGCTGATATCCCCGTCAGTTCGGCACGTTTGGCCGAAATCTTTCAGGTGCCTACGGACAGGGTTGCCCAGACACTAGAGAAGTTGGCAACCGAGTATGATGGTAAGGATCGCCCGCGCGGATTTGAACTGCGTCGTGTCGCCTCCGGGTGGCGTTTCTATACGCGCAGCGATTATGCCGATTTCGTCTCCAGCTTTGTACTTGATGGACAGAGCGCGCGCTTGTCGCAGGCCGCCTTGGAAACCTTGGCTGTCATTGCTTACCGACAGCCGGTTTCGCGTGGACGTATTTCGGCGATTCGAGGTGTGAACGTCGATTCGGTGGTGCGCACATTGCTCACCCGCGGATTGATCACGGAGTATCCAGAAACTGGTGACGGCGGCGCAACGCTGTACCAAACCACTGAATACTTCCTGGAACGACTGGGATTGGGCTCGCTAGATGAGTTGCCTGCGCTATCCCCGTATCTTCCTGGGGTGGCCGATCTTGAATCGCTCGATTCGGCAACCTACGACGACTAAGTAGCAGCCAAAAAGGCAGCTACACCGGACTAAGAATGCGTGAAGCCCCACACCGATGGGTCCGCGCAGGTCAACGCAACAGCAAGGGACACAGGCAAGCATGAGCAGGGGATCATCCTCCGGCCGCACACCACGCGGCAACAATTCCAACTTTGGCGGCAAATCAGCATCCGGCCGCGGCAAGCAGACCGGCGGCAAGGCCCAGGGCGGCAAGTCTTACGGCGAAAAGCCTTACGACAAGTCTGCCTCCGGCAAGCCAGGCGCCAAGTCGAACTCGGCCAAATCAAACTCCGCCAAGCGCAATACCTCGGCAACTCGTAAAAACTCCGAGCGTGCCTTCGGCAAGGAACGCTTCGGCAACTCCGTACCGACCAACTATGCGCGTCCAACCCTGCGCGCCCGCGCTCAGGCTCGAGCCGAAAATCAGGCAGCCCGCGAAGTCAACGGTGAGATGCAGGACGGTATCCGTCTGCAGAAGGCCATGGCCAACGCTGGTGTGGCTTCGCGTCGCGTGTGCGAAGAAATGATTCTCGAAGGCCGCGTTGAGGTCAACGGCAGCCTGGTCGTAGAACTTGGTACCCGTGTGGATCCCGCCAAGGATTCCATCCACGTTGATGGCATGCGCATCCAGATGAACCAGGCCAACCGCTACTACGTGTTCAACAAGCCAAAGCACGTGATGTGCACGATGGATGACCCTGAAGGCCGTCGCACCATTGCCGACTACTTCAAGAACGAGCACCACTCGCAGCGCCTGTTCCACGTCGGCCGCCTGGACTACAAGACCGAAGGCGTGCTGATCCTGACCAACGATGGCGAATTGGCCAACCGTCTACAGCACCCTAAGTACGAGGTGCCCAAGACCTACCTGGTTCAGATTCCTGGTCCACTGCCACGTGCGGTGAGCAACCAGTTGCGTGAAGGCATCAAGCTCGAAGATGGCTGGATCAAGGTTGATGACCTGAAGATCATTGCCACCACCCCGAAGAACGTCATGGTTGAAGTGACCCTGCACTCGGGCCGTAACCGCATTGTTCGCCGCATGTTTGACGCTGTAGGTCACCCGGTTCAGCGCCTGGTGCGCGTGGCCGTGGGACCGATCCAGCTCGGCGATCAGAAGCAGGGCACGATCCGTTCCCTGGGCAACCAAGAAGTCGGACACCTGATGGCCATGGTGGGGATGTAACCCATGCTCTCCTCTCACCTTGCCGGCCCAGTACTGGTCATCGGCACCGGGTTGCTGGGCACCTCGGTGGGTTTGGGCTTGCGCGCCAAAGGCGTGCCGGTCTATCTTTCAGATGTTTCACCGACGGCCGCCGGGGTCGCCCAAGATATCGGAGCTGGCGTGCTGCTAGAGCAGCGCACCATCGCACCGGAACTTGTGGTGATCGGCGCTCCACCGGATGTGACCGCCAACTTGGTGGCCGAAGCCTTGCTGGCCTATCCCAATGCCACCGTGGTGGACATCGCCAGCGTGAAGGGCTCGATCCTGAGCGCTGTCTTGGCCGATGAGCGTCTGAGCCATAGCGAAACCTCCCGCTATGTGGGAACGCACCCGATGGCTGGACGCGAAAAGTCCGGCCCAGCGGCGGCTCGTGGTGAGCTGTTCACCTCGATGCCGTGGGTGATTTGCGCCCACGAGGGTGCCAACCCGGCGCGGGTGAAGGTGGCCGAGTCCTTGGCTATCGACCTAGGCGCCACCATGCATCGCATGTCGGTCACAGAGCACGATGAGTCGGTCGCGCTGATCAGTCACTTCCCGCAGGCTGCCAGTTCAATGATTGCCTCGCGACTGCTGAACGCCGAAGCGCACCAGCTGGCGCTGGCCGGTAACGGTCTGCGCGATACTACCCGTATCGCGGCCAGTGATGAGAAGCTCTGGATCCAGATTTTTTCGCACAATGCCCCTGCCCTAGTGCCGATTTTGACCGGGATGAAGGAAGACCTGGACCGACTGATTAACACCTTGCGCGACCCGCAGGGTCCGGGTGCGTTGCTGGATTTGTCCACGTTGATGACCGAAGGTAACGCGGGCAAGGCACGAATCCCTGGCAAGCACGGCGCGCCACCACAGGCTTTTGCCCTGGTCACCGTGTTGGTGGATGACCGTCCAGGACAGATCGCCCAGCTGCTGGCCGAAATCGGTGAAGCAGACATTAATATTGAAGATTTGCGCATGGAACACTCTGCCGGCCACCAAGTTGGCATGGTGGATGTTTCGGTGGTGCCAGGCCGCCGCGACGAATTGATCGACGTTTTGACTAAGAACGGATGGAAAGTAGCCCAGTGAGCACCTTGAATAACGACCAGCTTGTGATCGCCATTGACGGACCAAGCGGCTCCGGCAAGTCCTCGGTGTCCAAGGCCGTCGCCCGCGCATTGGGCGCCGCGTATCTGGATACCGGCGCGATGTACCGTGCCATCACCTACTCGGTGCTCGCAAATGGAACCGACCTATCCGATGCCACCGCGATTGCCCAGGCTGTGCGCGATGCACAGCTGGAGATCTCGGTGGACCCCGACGCCGAGTTGGTCAAGATCGGTGGCGTTGATGTCACCGCCGCCATTCGTGAACCACGCATTTCCGAACAGGTATCCACCGTGGCTACCAACCTGGACGCTCGCGCCGAACTGGTGCGTCGTCAGCAGGAAATCATCAAGGCCAATGCTCGCATTGTTGCCGAAGGTCGCGATATCACCACCGTGGTCGCTCCTGATGCCAACGCCCGTATTTTGCTTACCGCCTCGGAAGAAGCACGACTGCGCCGACGTGGACTGCAGTTAGGTGGAAGCCAGAACGATGAGCAGCTGGCCACCCAGGTGCTGGCTCGCGATGCTAAGGACTCCACCGTGGTGAACTTCACCCAGGCCGCCGATGGTGTGATGACCGTGGATTCTTCGGACCTAGATTTTGAACAAACCATCGCTGCGGTGCTTGACGCAATTAGCACTGCAACGAAAAACTAGCCTAAAGCTGGTGCCCATCCTCGGCGAGAGCCGATGAAGATTACGATCGCTGTGAAGGGAAAATCATGAGCGAGAACAACTCCACCCACGACGAGGAATTTATCCCCGTTGGAGACGACGATATCGCCGAGCGCCTGGCCGAACTGAGCGAGGAAGAAGCCGCCATTCGTGCGCAGGCTCTGCTCAGCGGACTGGAAGACTACGAACTAGACGAAGAAGACTCGGCCCTGCTTGCCGGTCTTGACGAGTTTGATGACGACGATGCCGATGTGGTGATCCCACCGGTACTCGCCGTGATCGGACGCCCCAACGTGGGCAAGTCCACCCTGGTGAACCGCATTTTGGGTCGCCGCGAAGCCGTTGTGGAAGATACCCCCGGCGTGACGCGTGACCGTGTGTCCTACTCGGCTGAGTGGATGGGTCGTCCTTTCACCATCGTTGATACCGGTGGTTGGGAGCACGATGCTAAGGGTATCCACGCTTCCGTGGCTGACCAGGCAGAAATCGCCGCCGACGTGGCCGACGCGATCCTCTTTGTGGTGGATTCGCATGTTGGTGCCACCGCGACCGATGAGGCCGTGGTGAAGATGCTGCGCAAGAAGGGTAAGCCGGTCTTCTTGGTGGCCAACAAGGTTGATGACTTCAATCAGGAAGCCGAAGCAGCGGTGCTCTGGGGCTTGGGCTTTGGACAGCCATGGCCAGTTTCCGCCCTGCACGGTCGCGGCACCGCAGATCTCTTGGATGCCGTCATGGAGAAACTGCCAGAGCACTCCGCTTTTGGTGGTTTGATTCCTTCCGGTGGTCCGCGTCGTATCGCGTTGATCGGACGCCCAAATGTGGGTAAGTCTTCGCTGCTGAACAAGTTGGCTGGCTCCGAGCGCGTTGTGGTTGACGACTATGCCGGCACCACCCGCGACCCGGTAGATGAATTGATCGAGCTCGGCGGAAACGTGTGGCGTTTTGTGGATACCGCAGGTATTCGCCGCCGCCAGCACATGGCTGTGGGTTCGGATTACTACGCTTCCCTGCGTACGCAGAGTGCCTTGGAGAAGGCCGAAGTTGCGGTCATCTTGTTGGCTGCCAATGAGATTGTCTCCGAGCAGGACGTGCGTATCATCCAGTTGGCTATTGAAGCCGGACGTGCCATGGTCATCGTCTACAACAAGTGGGACGAGGTGGACGAGGATCGTCGCTACTACCTGGACCAGGAGATTGAGCGCGACCTTGCCCACATTGAATGGGCGCCACGCGTTAATATTTCGGCCAAGACCGGATGGCACAAGGACAAGCTGGTTCCTGCGCTGAACACCGCACTGGAATCGTGGGATAAGCGTATTCCTACCGGAAAGCTCAATGCCTTCCTCGGCGAACTTGTCGCAGCTCATCCGCACCCGGTGCGCGGTGGTAAGCAGCCGCGTATCCTCTTCGGAACTCAGGCTTCGGCTCGTCCGCCACGCTTCGTGCTCTTCACCACCGGGTTCTTGGATCCTGGATACCGCCGATTCATTACCCGTCGTCTGCGCGAAACCTTCGGCTTTGAGGGCACCCCCATCGAAGTATCGATGCGAATCCGCGAACGCCGTAGCCGCAAACGCTAGAGTTCGAAATTAGCCCTTCACTTGGTGTAGGGTAATAACGGAGCTTTTGCAGACGGCACCCTTGGTTCTCACGACTTGGGGATAACGGCTGCGGAGGCATCGGGCTATGGCGCAGCTTGGTAGCGCGCCTCACTGGGGGTGAGGAGGCCGTGGGTTCAAATCCCGCTAGCCCGACCGATCAGCATGACCCCGTCGAGAGCAATCTCGGCGGGGTTTTGTGCTGTCTAGAACTAGCCCAGAGAGGTCATCGAATGCAGCGTCGTTTCTACCAGGTGGATGTTTTCAGCAGTACACCCTATAAGGGCAACCCGGTTGGTGTCGTGCTCGACGGGCAAGACCTAGAAACTGAAGCGATGCAAGCCTATTCGCTCTGGTCCAATCTCTCCGAAGTTACCTATGTTTTGCCAGCAAGCGACGAACAAGCGGATTTTCAGTTCCGTATTTTTGCCAGGCAGCATGAGTACCGATTTGCTGGGCATCCTGCCCTAGGGACCGCTCGTGCCTGGTTGGACGCCGGCGGTGTTCCACACAATCCACGACAGCTGATCTTGGAATGTGGGGCCGGACTGGTGCCAATCAATATCGATGGCGATGTGCTTTCCTTCGCATCGCCAGCAACCATCCGTTCAGGGGACCTGGAGGCCGATGAGTTGAAGGAACTGGTCACCATCCTTGATATCGATCCGGCCACGGTTAAAGACTCGCAATGGGTGGATAACGGTCCGGGATGGGCCGCGGTGTTGCTCGAAAATTCTGAGCAAGTCTTAGACATTGTCCCCAAAATTCCACAAGGGCCAGGACGCTGGAAGATCGGCGTTATCGGAGCCTTGCCTCAGGATCGTTGGCCAGAAAAATTTGAATTCCGTGCACTGACCATCGAAGATGGCGCACTGCGAGAAGACCCTGTGACAGGAAGCCTCAACGGCGCTGCCACCGACTGGCTAATTCATGCTGGGTACACCACCGTTCCACTGATCAACCGACAAGGAACCAAAGTCGGAAGACAAGGACGAGTTCATATGGATCGACAGGATTCTCAACTCTGGGTCGGTGGCGCAACGACGATATTAATCAGCGGGACCATCGAGCTCTAATGACAAATTTCTTGTCACGCTCTGGCAAGGGACATAGTCTTGAATGATGGGAACGATAATTTGTGGGATCTTCGCGCGGTAACTAACGCGCAATCTTGTGTCCTAGCATCCAATCACTTTCTGGCATCTATCTGATGTCGTATGAACGCCAGCGAGCCGAGCCCACGGTGGCAGGTCTCTGGCAACAGGCAGGAACATCCCATGACTCACCCACTTGAAGGGCGCCAAGTTGCGTCCCAGAACGTAGATCATTCCCCAGACTACATTTGTTCTCTGCGCGGTATTAGCGTCAGCTTCGGCGATCGAGACGTACTGGTTGACTGCGACCTGACGATTTCTGCCAAGGAACGATTGGCGGTGCTCGGCGATAACGGTTCGGGCAAATCCACATTGATGCGCGTGGTCGCAGGAAATCTGAAATCCGATCGCGGCCTGCGCGAGATGAACGCACCTGGGGCTGTTGCCTATGCGGCACAAAATCCACAGTTTGCAACGTCCGCGACGATTCAGCAGGTGATTGATTCTTATCATGCTCGCTTCCGCGAGCTGGAGAATCTGATGAGGATTATCAGTCAAAAACTTCCTGATGCACAGGGTGCGGCGGCTGAACGCCTCATGGCCCAGCTTCAGCAGGTCACTGATATCTATGAAGCAGCCGATGGCTACACCGTTAACCAACGACTGGATAGTGCGCTACAGCAACTTGGCTTGGGGGAGTTGGATCGTGACAGCGAAGTATCCCGACTCTCAGGCGGGCAACGCTCACGTCTGGCTCTTGCTTGTGTGCTTTGCTCGGGCGCGCAGTTATTGTTGCTCGATGAGCCGACCAATGACCTAGATGAAGCCGCCCTGACCTGGCTGGAAAGATGCCTCGACAGGCATCGTGGTGCGATGGTGTTAATCACCCACGACCGCATGTTTCTCAAGCGGTTTGCACGTTCCATTCTTGAAGTTCAGGAAGGAAGGCTGAACCGGTACGGCAATGGCTACGATGGTTACCTGCATGCCAAAGATCAAGAGCGGATCTCGGCCGAAGAAGCCTATGCTGCGTGGAGTGCGGACATGCAGCATTCCCGAAAACTCGTGGAAAAGAACGCCTCACGGGTAGCTGCGATTCCTCGAAAAATGGAAATGGCTGCCTTCGGACATGGCAATTTTCGTTCGCGAGAGCGAAGCCATGGATCCACCTCCAAAATCCGACAAGCCAAATCTCGGATCGAAGAATTGGAAGCTCGGCCTGTATCCAAGCCGGCCACGGAGCTTGAATTCTCTATGCCACCAGGTAGCAGCGCTAGTGAAAACACACAGGCGTTAATCCAGGTTCGCAATGCCCAACGCGACGAGGCTCCGAAACTTCGAACAGGCTCGTTTGAGATCCATCTTGGCGAACGCTGGCTGGTGACTGGGCCGAACGGCGCTGGAAAAACTTCCCTGCTGAAAATGTTGGCTGGTGAATTAGCTGAGGACAGCGGTCAAGTCCAGCGAGCCTCGCAGATTCGTTGTGCTTGGCTACGACAAGAACTGGGGCAGCTACCCGGGCAGAGCCTGATAGAGGCGTTTGCGTTGGCAACAGATCAATACCTAGAAGATGCCGCCGAAGCGCTGGCTAAGCTGGGCTTATTTGTGCCGGAGGATTTCGAACGACATCCGAATGCTTTGTCCGTCGGACAACGTCGCAGACTCGAATTGGCGATCGCCGTGAGCTCTGAGGCTCAGGTGTTGTTCCTGGACGAGCCCACAAACCATATTTCACCGGTGCTTGTCGAACAGCTTGAAAGTGCGTTGGAGGACTACCCAGGAACGGTCATTACGGTCAGCCATGATCGTCGATGGCAACAAAAACTCAAGGAACGAGGCCCCCTGCATCGGCTGCAGGTCCAAGATGGGTATGTCCAAGTTGTTCGCTAACATCTCCCATCAGGCCCATTATTAATAACTTTCGTGACTAGCGCCCCAGCAAACCTTTGAACCTAGAAGGTTGGCTGGGGCTTCTTCGTGTTTATGGGGAGGGAAGCTATAGAACCGCTGATCTTCTTGTGCGAGAGCTCACGGATTGTATATGATCAGTGTGCGATAAAAGATTACAGTGTTCGTTTATAGAACTTATGACGAGAAGTTCGATAGCGCTGTTAGAGAATTGGGGAATGAAACAATGCAGTTTCACCACAACGGATATGTTTCCGCTGATCCACGAGTACAGCCAGTTGCCGGGGCGGGGATCAACCGTCCCACTGAGCTTCCCGACGAGATGGATGTACTGATTGTCGGCACGGGACCGGCTGGCATCATTGCTGCGGCCCAGCTCTCTCAGTTCCCAGATGTTCATACCCGAATTATCGACCGCCGTCCCGGGCGTCTTGAGATTGGGCAGGCAGATGGCATCCAGTCTCGGACCGTGGAGACTTTCCAGGCCTTTGGGTTTGCCGAGCGCATTACTTCAGAGGCGTATGTCATCAAAGAGACAACTTTCTGGAATCCAGATCCGCAAAACCCCGAGCATATTATCCGCACCGACCGTACCGCGGATGATCCAACGGGCATTAGCGAATTCCCGCATTTGGTCGTGAATCAAGCGCGCGTGATCGATTATTTTGCTGAATACGCCCATAACGCGCCAACGCGCATCGCACCGGATTTCGGTTGGGACTTTCAAGAGCTCGTAGTCGAGCACGGCCATAACTACCCAGTGAAAGCGACGTTGCTTGGGTGCGGGGAAGAGAATCAAGGCATCCAGCGCGTGGTTCGAGCCAAATATGTTGTTGGAGCTGATGGCGCACGAAGCAATGTTCGTCGTTCTATTGGCGCCAAACTTTCAGGCGACAAAGCCAATCACGCCTGGGGAGTTATGGACACGTTGGCGATTACCGATTTCCCCGATGTGCGCACCAAGTGTGCAATCCACTCCCAAGCAGGTTCAATTCTGTTGATCCCTCGCGAAGGTGGCCAGCTCTTTCGTTTGTACGTCGATTTAGGGGAAGTGTCTGAAGATGACAACGGCAAGGTGCGCCAGACTCCGTTGGAAGAAATTATTGAGCGTGCCACAGCAATTCTGAAACCTTACTCGTTAGAAGTGAAGGACGTAGCCTGGCATAGCGTCTACGAGGTCGGACACCGTCTGGCCGATCGTTTTGATGATGTTCTCCTTGAAGAAGATGGCCAGATTGAACCACGAGTCTTTATCACGGGCGATGCCTGCCATACGCACTCAGCGAAGGCCGGGCAAGGGATGAACGTATCAATGCAGGACGGCTTCAATCTTGCCTGGAAACTTGGTTACGTCCTATCCGGACTAGCCCCTGCAGATCTTTTGCGGACCTATTCGGCGGAACGAAAGCTGATTGCTCAAGACCTGATTGATTTTGATAAGCAATGGTCTTCCATCATGGCAGCAACGCCGGAAACCTTGCAGGGCCAGGAGGGTGCAGCTGAGTTCTATGTGCGCACCGCCGAATTTCCCGCTGGTTTTATGACGGAATATGCTCCATTGGGACTCACCGCGCAACGGATTCACCAAAGCCTTGCCGCGGGCTACCCGATCGGTAAGCGGTTTAAATCTGCTTCCGTCATGCGGGTCGCCGACGCTAACCCAAAGCATCTAGGGCACCACCATCGGGCTGACGGTCGTTACCGAATCTACGTTTTTGCTGATCAAGCAGAAGTTGGTGCACCAGGTAAAGTCGCTAACCTAGCTCAGTGGTTATTGGGGTCCAACGATTCTCCAATTGGGCGATTCACGCCGAAGGGTGCAGATCTTGATGCACTCTTTGACGTGAAGGTGATCTACCAGCAGGATTACACTTCCATCAACGTTAATGATGCGCCGAAGATCTTCCGCCCGAACTGCGGAGAATTTGGGCTCATAGATTACGAGAAGATTTACACAACCTTGGACTCCTCCAATATTTTTGAGGAGCGTCAAATTTCGCGTGATGGAGCGATTGTCATCGTTCGACCGGATATGTATGTTGCTAACGTTTTGCCGCTGGATGCATTTGAAGAATTCGCCGGTTTCTTTGACGGTACGTTGATGCCTCAGGACTAGCTAGCGTTTTAGGGAACTTGTGGTGAGGTTCGCTCAGCTAGGGTCGAGCCTCACCAAGGGCTAGGAACGGATGGTTAAGGAATATTTCTAGCGCGCAAAAAGTTGATACTACTGTCAACTGATAATGATCCCGGGAAGGCTGACAATATGGGCCAGGAATTTAGTTTTGACCTTCAGCAGGTTGTTGAATCGGACTTGATTTGCACTGATGGCGTCTGTTTTGTTCCGCCTACTGGTGATTCAACTGTTCCAACAGAAAATCTCGCAGAATAAGCGCATGATTTACCTGTTCATCACGAGCCGCAAAAACTAGTGTGACCGTTGGTAGTTGATCGAGTTGCTCCAGAAACTCGTCGACAGCGGGGTTCTGATTTAGCTCGCTTCTGTAAAACTGGGCAAATTCCTCAAAATGATCGGGGTCATGGTTCCAGGACTTTCGAAGTTCGGAACTTGGGGCAATCGACTTGGCCCACTGATCGAGCTTGAGTTTAGCTTTGGTGAGACCACGTGGCCACAAACGATCTACCAGTATTCGGTAGCCGTCACTCTCCTGTGGTTCGGCGTAAGCGCGCTTAATGAGAATTTCTGTCATGGTCCACCTGCGAGATTCTGATCAACACTTGTTCGGCCACCGGATACCGCGGAAGATTAATGTAATAGCGACGGTTGCTTCAATGCTCGTTCACCTTCAGAAGGAACGTCAAGAAATCAGGAGTGGAAATTATCGTTACTACTGTTATCACTTGGGTGGTGAGTAGGCTAATCTGGAGATAGTTTGGTATCGCATACTATGCCAAAGTTGAACATAAGGTCGTCGCGCACGAACTGTTAGCAAGATTTTCTGGAGGATCCCAAATGTCGGAACATGGGCCGGTTGACCCGCACAACGAGTCTGCCTCCGAGACGACCAATATTGCTCTTCCTTCAATGAATAAGGCCTCAGAGCCTTCTGTGATTTATACGCTGAGTGAAGATGAAAAGAACGCTGTTCGTGCCCTGCCATCGGGTTCGGCCTTGCTGATCGCTCACTCGGGTCCAAATAAGGGCGCACGCTTCCTGCTGGATACTGACGAGAGCATCGCCGGTCGTCATCCAAACGCAGATATTTTCTTGGACGATGTGACAGTATCTCGTCGCCACGCGAAATTCACCCGTAAGGGAGAGACGTTCCTGCTTAGCGATATTGGTTCGTTGAACGGTACCTACATCAATGGTGACCGAATTGATGAGATTCAGCTCAATAGCGGTGTCCAGGTACAGATTGGCAAGTTCCGCCTGAATTTCTATCAGAGCGTACCGAACCTTTAAACTGGTAGAGTTCTAGATTTCCACCGGCGGCACGTCCGTCGAGAGTTTTACTTCCGAGGTGCAGACCCTTTGCCGATCTTTGACGCAGCCCGTAGCCCACGACTCGAGGCCGTACGCCACGAGACTGTCCGGCAGGCAGCGCTGAATATCGGTGAAGTGCTCTCGGAGCTGAAGGATGAATTCCCAAGGGTCACTGCCTCTAAGATCCGTTTCTTAGAAGACAAAGGTCTCATCATCCCGCAGCGCACCTCGGCCGGTTACCGTAAGTACACCGCCAGTGATGTCAGTCGGCTTCGTTTTATCCTTTCGGTACAGCGAGATCAATACTTGCCATTGAAGGTCATCAAGGATCACTTGGATGCTGTTGACCGCGGAGAAGCACCTGAAGCTTTGCCTGGGGGAGCGCCTGCGGCCCCTCAACTAGTCAATAGCGACATGACCGAGGCGGTAGAAAACAAGGCACGCTTGGTCTCGCTGGCCGAGCTACGGGGGCTGAGTGGCGCGAGCGAAGAGCTCGTAGATGAACTACTGAAATTCGGTCTCATCGAAGCACAAGCAGGCCTATTTGACGCCAACTGCATCAAAGTGACCAAGTCTGCTGTACAACTTGCTAATCACGGTGTGGAACCAAGGCACCTGCGACAGTTCCGGACCGCGGCAGATCGTGAATTCTCCCTGATCGAATCGATCATCGGTAATGACCTAAAGAAGCCAGAAGTTTCGGCACGGGCCAGAGCCGCAGAAGAGGCACATGAAATTTCACGTCAGTGCCTCGAAATCCACGAGGCCCTAGTGCAGCGTGCTATTTCACAGCTTGATCGTTAGGCTACAATTCAACAGGCTTTTACAACTCTAGGAGGCCGGCATGCTGGAACTGGAGTTTTCCGGGATTCGTATTCAACTGCCTGCGAATCAGCCGCTACTATTACTCAAATATCCAGCGCAGAATCTTTACCTGCCGTTGTGGATTGGAGCCCCCGAAGCATCGGCCATCGCGATGTCTGAGCAGGGTCTCACCCCACCTCGCCCCATGACGCATGATCTGATGATCAACGTTTTTGAAGCGCTTGGCGTGAGCTTGGAAAGAATCGAAATAGTTTCAGTGCACAATGCAGTTTTTGTCGCTGAGCTTGTTTTCTCCAACGGTAAACGCGTGGATTCAAGATCATCGGATGCGGTGGCATTGGCCGTCAGAACCAAATGCCCCATCATGTGCGCGGAACAGGTTTTGGAAGAGGCTGGCGTATCCATTGAAACGGACGGCGACGGAGAAGAAGCTCCAGAGGAGCAGCTACGTGAGTTCCGTGAATTTTTAGACAATATTGATCCCGAGGACTTTTCTTCATAGTTGAAGCATTGCTGAATTCAACGAATTATCGACTCTCATTTGGGATATTCGAGAGCCCCTCGCGACACGGCTTAAAGTTAAGCTTGAAGGTCTTTGACCATTAGGTCAGATGGCCGTACCGTCAAAGCATAGGGACATTAAAAATGAACTGTTTTGTGATCATCACTCGCATCTGCGCGGTTCTAATTTAGTCACCTAATATTTCGTTGAGAATCGTGCTGATACGCAAGGAGCAATTGGATGGAGTCTCGCCAGACAGGGCCTCGTCACGGGGTCGACGGTGGCATCAAGCATTCCAATACACAAGGGCTGCTCTTCACCGATGACTTGCCAGAGTTGGACGAGCATGCCGGGTACCGTGGCCCGGTTGTTTGCAAGGCTGCAGGTATTACCTACCGCCAGCTAGATTATTGGGCACGCACCGGCTTGGTCGAGCCAGCAGTTCGTGGTGCTCAAGGCTCGGGTAGCCACCGTTTGTACTCCTTCCGCGACATTTTGGTTCTCAAAGTCGTTAAACGACTGCTAGACACTGGTGTTTCTTTGCAGCAAATTCGAGCTGCAGTTTTGCATCTGCGTGAACGTGGAGTCGAAGACCTAGCGCAGATTACCCTGATGAGTGACGGCGCGTCGGTGTATGAGTGCACTAGCGCTGACGAAGTGATCGATCTTGTCCAGAAGGGGCAGGGAGTCTTCGGTATCGCCGTAGGACGGGTCTGGCGCGAAGTGGAAGGTTCCCTTGCGCAGCTTCCTTCCGAAAGCTCAGCACAACAGGTCATGCCTGAAGATGAGCTCGCTGCACGTCGTGCTGCAAAGGCCGCGCGTAACGTCGGCTAGTCAAGCTAACTAGATCCATACTTAGTATTTAGGCCGGACCACCAATTGGTGGCCCGGCCTAAATACTATGTAGTTGTTGTTTCAGCGAGCGTTAACTGTTCGAGTTGCCAGCGGATGCCATGATTTCCTTGAGCAACGCATCAAACTGATTGAGCATCGGTGCGGTAGCCTTCGAAGGCCACTGGTGAACCGAATAGGCTGCGCCCTGAATTTGCTGCCATTCTGGGTGTTCTGGAATTTCTGGCTTCACCATGGAGTCACCAAACATTTGGCGCATTTCACCCAGGCGGAAAGTGTGCTCTGCAGAATCCTTGCGAACTCGATTGGCAACAACCTTAACAGGGCCCAGTGAAGGAGCAAACTCGCGCCGGAAAAGATCCAGTGCGCGCTGGGTACGCTCGGTACCTGCCACGGAGAAGAGGCTTGGTTCTGCCACGAGTAGCAACTGATCTGAAGCGCTCCACGCCATACGGGTGAGGCCGTTGAGCGATGGTGGGCAGTCGATTAATACCAACTGATAACCGCTGGTACGACTGAGGATTTGGGTGAGGCGACGAAGATCCCTGGTACGCAGGTCTGGGCGATCATAGATGCCGGTGTAGGCGTCACCTACGGCAACATCCAATACTGGGATACGCGTACGGGATTTCTTCTCTGCTGCCTTTGACTGCCAAGCGCTGGCGACAACCTGATCTTCTAGTCGGGCCCGACGAGCATTCTTGAGCATCTGCCCAATTGGTTGCTTTCCGTTGGCTCGAACTCCAAGGCCAGTGCTGGCATCCGCATGGGGATCCAAGTCAATGACGAGAGTCGGAATGCCGGCGGCAAGTGCTGCTGAAGCCAGGCCGAGCGTTACGGAGGTTTTTCCCACGCCACCCTTGAGGCTGCTGATGCTCACTACGTGCACGGACCAGACCACGCCTTTCACTGTTCGCTAATTTAACGTCCCACCGAATATTTAGTCTCTCATCATCATAGTGTGCCGGAGCGCATTTCCCCGACTTTGCAACGTCGGTTTTTGGTTATGGAACCAACTTAGTGATTAAAAGATCATCTTCAGCAAATATTTCATGTGGTCAGACCACAGCGCGAAATGTTTGGACGTTCTGATGGAGGTCAATGTAGTGTGTTTCACAGAAGTGGCAAAAGCTTGTCACTTTGCCAGACCCGACAGGTTGTTGATCTCTCAGTCGGGCCAAGGAATTTCATCCAGTGGCCCGCGCATTATCAACCTGTACAGATTCGATGTAGGGACACTATGTTTGAAAAAATCTTGGTCGCCAACCGCGGTGAGATTGCGATTCGTGCTTTCCGCGCTGGCTACGAGCTAGGCGCAAAGACCGTTGCGGTCTACCCTCACGAGGATCGAAACTCGATTCACCGCCAGAAGGCCGACGAGGCTTACCAGATCGGTGAAGAGGGACATCCTGTCCGCGCCTACCTGGACATCGACGAAATCATCCGCGTCGCCAAAGAAGCCGGCGCCGATGCGATCTACCCGGGCTACGGATTTATGTCCGAGAACCCCGATCTCGCTCGTGCAGCAGCCGCTGAAGGCATTAAGTTCGTTGGTCCAAAGGCGGACGTTCTTGAACTAGCCGGTAACAAGGTCGCTGCATTGAAGAGCGCTCGCGAAGCGGGCATTCCAGTGCTGGAATCCTCAGAGCCAAGCGATGACGTTGACTTCCTGATCGCTGAAGCCGACCGTATCGGATTCCCGATCTTCGTCAAGGCAGTTGCTGGTGGTGGTGGACGTGGCATGCGCCGCGTCGATAAGCGTGAAGACCTGCCGGAGCTGATGGGCGCAGCGATGCGCGAAGCGGGAACCGCTTTTGGCGACCCTACCGTTTTCCTTGAGCAGGCAGTGCTACGTCCGCGTCACATTGAAGTGCAGATCCTTGCCGATGAGCACGGGAACATTGTTCATCTTCATGAACGTGACTGCTCCCTGCAGCGTCGTCACCAGAAGGTTGTTGAAATCGCTCCAGCTCCGAACCTGGACGAATCCATTCGGCAGGCACTGTTCCGCGACGCCGTAAAGTTCGCCAAGACCTTGGGCTACCAGAACGCTGGAACCGTCGAATTCCTGGTGGACACCGTGGGAGACCGAGCAGGCCAGCACGTGTTCATCGAGATGAACCCGCGCATTCAGGTGGAGCACACGGTGACCGAAGAAGTCACCGACATCGATTTGGTGCAGGCGCAAATGCGCATTGCCGCCGGTGAGTCATTGACCGATTTGGGTATCAGCCAAGACAGCGTCCAGGTACGCGGTTGGGCACTGCAGTCCCGAATCACCACCGAGGATCCAGCCAACGGCTTCCGCCCAGATGTTGGAACGATTACTGTGTACCGTTCTGCTGGTGGTTCGGGCGTACGCCTGGATGGTGGAACCATCTACACCGGCGCCGAGGTCTCCCCGCATTTCGACTCGATGCTGGTCAAGCTCACCTGCCGCGGCCGCGACTACAAGACTGCAGTAGCACGCGCTCGTCGTGCGCTGGCAGAATTCCGTGTTCGCGGTGTGTCCACCAATATCCCGTTCATCCAGAACGTGCTGGGCGACCCGCAGTTCCTGGCCGGTGACGTTGCCACCGACTTCATCGACTCGCGCCCGGACCTGCTGACCGGCAATGAGTCCCAGGACCGCGGCACCAAGGCCCTGAACTACCTGGCGCATGTCACCGTGAACCACCCCAACGGTGAACGCGTCGAGGGTATTGACCCACGCAAGAAGCTTCCTGCCTTCCCGGGGGATAAGTCCGACGAACCAGAGCGTTCGCCGTTTGATGGACCATCAAAGGCGGCAGTGCCGGCCGATGGATGGCGCCAGAAATTGCTCGACCTGGGCCCTGAAGGCTTCGCCAAGGCACTACGTGATGCGAAGGCAGTGGGCATCACCGACACCACCTTCCGCGATGCGCACCAGTCTTTGCTGGCAACCCGCGTTCGTACCCGCGATCTGCTCGCTGCCGCACCGGCTTACGCACACAATGTGCCGCAGCTGTTCTCCATGGAGGTCTGGGGCGGTGCAACCTACGATGTGGCGCTGCGATTCCTTGGCGAAGACCCATGGAAGCGTCTGGAACTGCTTCGTGCTGAGCTTCCCAACGTTCCGCTACAAATGCTGCTGCGTGGACGTAACACTGTGGGTTACACCCCGTACCCTACCGAAGTCACCGATGCGTTTGTGAAGGAAGCAGCCGCAGCCGGGATCGACATCTTCCGTATCTTTGATGCGCTGAACGACGTGTCGCAAATGGCTCCGGCGATCAAGGCCGTGCGTGAAACCGGTACCGCGGTGGCTGAAGTGGCACTGTGCTACACCGGCAACCTGCTGGATGCCAACGAGAAGCTGTACACGCTGGATTACTACCTGAATCTTGCGCAGCAGATCGTTGATGCCGGTGCACACATCATCGCGATCAAGGACATGGCCGGACTGCTGCGCCCTGCGGCTGCCACCAAGCTGGTCACCGCGCTGCGTGAACGCTTCGATCTGCCGGTACACCTGCACACCCACGACACCTCCGGCGGTCAGCTCGCTACCCTGATGGCAGCCATCGATGCTGGTGTCGACGCCGTGGATGTGGCCAGTGCAGCCATGGCTGGTACCACCTCCCAGCCTTCTGCCTCGGCACTGATCGCAGCGCTGGAATTCACCGACCGTGATCCGGGGCTGTCCTTGGAGGCCGTGGCTTCGCTGGAGCCGTACTGGGAGGCAGTGCGAGCACTGTACAAGCCTTTCGAATCGGGACTGCCAGCACCAACTGGTCGTGTATACCAGCACGAAATCCCGGGCGGGCAGCTCTCCAACCTGCGTCAGCAGGCCATCGCGTTGGGCCTTGGCGAACGCTTCGAAGCTATCGAGTCGATGTACGCTTCGGTCAACGCGATGCTCGGCAACGTGGTCAAGGTGACTCCTTCTTCCAAGGTTGTGGGCGACTTGGCCTTGCAATTGGTAGGTTCGGGTGTGGCAGCAGCCGACTTTGAGGCAAACCCGCAGAACTACGACATCCCGGACTCGGTGATTCAGTTCCTCTCCGGTGAACTGGGCAACCCTCCAGGTGGATGGCCAGAACCATTCCGTACCAAGGCGCTGCAGGGTCGTAACGTCAAGCCCCGTATTGAGGACCTCTCGGCTGAAGACTCCAAGGCGCTGAATTCGGATTCGGCAACGATCCGCGCTACCTTGAACCGATTGCTCTTTGCCGGGCCTACGCGTGACTTTGAAAAGTCGGTGGAGAACTTCGGTGATCTCTCGGTCCTGCACACCCGTGACTACCTCTACGGCCTGACCCCAGGCTTCGAGCATGTCATCTCGCTGGGCACCGGTGTGCGTCTGCTGGTCAAGCTCGTTTCGGTCTCCGATGCCGACGAAAAGGGTCTGCGCACCGTGGTGGTCACCCTCAACGGCCAATCACGCCAGATCAAGGTCCGCGATGAATCGGTGGAATCCACCGTCAAGTCGGCACCAAAGGCTGATCCGAACAATGCCGGTCACGTCGCAGCACCGTTCGCGGGAGCCGTGACCGTGAATGTGAAGGTCGGCGACCTGGTCGAGGCTGGACAGTCGGTGGCAACCATCGAGGCGATGAAGATGGAGGCAGGTATTACTGCCAACGCCTCCGGTGTCGTCACGCAGATCACCTTCGAAGGAACCAGCCAGGTCCAAGGTGGAGATCTGCTCCTGGTGATCGAACCAAAGTAGCAGTCGCCGCACAGTAAAGATCGGGCACAGGGGCTCGCAACGATCGTTGCGAGCCCCTGTGCTCCCCACCAAAGATTCACACCACTGTGATACCTAAGGAGCCGTGATGCGCGCACCTAAAACTCCCGCCGGGACAGTGCCGGCCGAAGTAGCAGCACGAGCCAGCCAAGTCGCTGCCGGGCGCGATTCTCTAAGTGTGCTGGTTTTTACGCTCAGCACCCATTTACCTTTCTTCGAAATCGCAGAGCACTTGGCCGAACAATTTGGCGAGCTTGATGTTCGTGCCGAGATTTCCACCGCCGGCCCACAACGGGTTCAGTCAGTTTTGGATGGAAAGTTTAACGGCGTCGATGTGCTTGTGGTCATTGGGGAGACCGGGGCCGATGGCGAAGACCAGCTGATGGAACTGGTGCAGTGGTTGTTGGCTAACGGACGCCAACAGCTGGCTGAGAACTTGATCTTTGCGGTCGTTGACGACGGAGGACCAGTGGGGAATCCGGTGTCCTTTAACCATGTGGTGCTGCCGCGCAGTTATTTCGCCCGGACACAGCAAAGCGGCCTCAGGTTGCCCTGGGCCGCTTCGGCTCGTGAATCTTGGGAGCTGGTTACTGCTGTACTGGATTACTCTTTGGGCTTGGGTGCCGAGTAGATCTCTTCGATCAATTGATCGTAGTCCTTGAGCACCACAGCACGCTTGATCTTCAGCGAGGGAGTCAAATGACCGGTTTCCTCGGTGAAATCGGTGGGCACTACGCGGAATGACCTAATGGATTCGGCCTTCGATACCGAGGTATTGGCCTTGGCGATGACCTTTTCGATGGTTTCCAGAACCTTAGGGTGCGTTGTCAGTTCTTCCAGCGGGGTATTTTTATCCAGCTGGTGGCGTTCGAGCCATCCCGGAAGAGCTTCAGGATCCAGCGTGACCAGGGCGGCGATGAATGGTCGACCCTCGCCAATGACCACGCACTGAGATACGAGGGCATCGGCTCGAATCTGGTCTTCAAGCAGGGCCGGAATCACGTTTTTACCGCCGGCAGTGACGATGATTTCCTTCTTGCGGCCGGTGATCTTCAAGAACCCGTCCTCATCTAGCTCTCCGATGTCACCGGTGCGGAACCAGCCGTCGGTGAAAGCTTCGTCCTGAAGCTCTGGGCGATTGTGATAGCCACGCATGACGCACAGTCCCTTGGCCAGAATTTCGCCATCATCGGCAATCCGTACAGCATTACCTGGAAGGGGTTTGCCGACGGTGCCGATCTTGATGCGTTCCAGGGTGTTGACGGTGATCGGTGCGGTGGTTTCGGTCAAGCCATATCCTTCAAGCACGGTGACGCCAATGCCGTTGAAGAAGTGGCCTAGGCGCTCGCCCAAGGGCCCACCCCCGGAGACTGCATGGCGAATGTTTCCACCCATGGCCTCACGCAACTTTTTGAACAGTAGTACATCAAAAAGTTTGTGCTTGAGGGTCAAAGTCAGCGGGATCTTCCCGGATTGCTGTGCCTTCGAGTAAGCGACGGCCACATCGACACCCGCGTGGAAAATCTTGTCTTTGCCGCCGTCTTCGGCCTTGAGCATCGCGGAGTTATAGACCTTCTCAAAAACGCGGGGCACGGCAAGGATGAAATTCGGCTTGAAGGACTGCAGATCGCCGAGCAAGTTTTTGACATCTGGGGTATGCCCGGTGCGGCATCCTGCGCTCACGTTGATCACCGAGATGAAGCGTGCGAAAACGTGTGCCAACGGGAGGAACATGATTGTCGAAGCGCCAGGGTAGACAGCTTGGGGCAGTTCGGCAGCAGCGTTTTCGGCCAGTTCGACAAAGTTACCGTGGGTCAGTTCGCAACCTTTGGGACGGCCGGTGGTTCCCGAGGTGTAGATGATCGTGGCGATGTCCTTGAGGGTGACCGCTGAGCGGCGGGCTTCGAGCTGATCGTCGTCGATCTTTTTGCCGTCTTCAGCAAGCTGTTCAAGGCCACCTTCGATCTGCCAAATGTGATCAAGGGAGTCTAGCTGTTCTTGATGAGCCGCGCGACGCACCACACCTTCGTGGGTTGCCGATTCCAGAACGACCGCTTTGACCTCTGAGTCCGCAACGATCCAGGCGACTTGGCTGGGGGAGGAGGTTTCGTAGATGGGAACCGTGACGCAACCGGCGAACCAGATGGCGAAGTCCACCAAGGACCACTCGTAACGGGTTTTTGCCATCAGTGCGATGCGCTCGCCAGGGTTGATGCCGTTGGCAATGAAGCCCTTAGCGATGGCTTTTGCATCTGCGGCGAATTGGGATGCTGTGACATCTTGCCAAGTGGAATCGGGGCCAGGTTTAGCGAACAGGGCAGGATTCGCGGCCGAATTAGCGTGGCGTAACAACAGGTCGGTGATATTTGACTGCTGAGGCGTATGGATGCGAATTGGCGAGCTGTATTCGCGCATCTGTTATTCATCTCCTGAACTTTGTGTGACCCCAATTGCAATGGCGGGTAACCCGCATCACATTATATTACTTTACAGTAACCTACAGATCTTGACGCTCCAAGTTCACTTCAGACCTGAGCCCCATCATCTCCCGGATCGCGCTGAGTAGGAAGACGTTTTACCAAGTATGCAATCCCGGCGATGGTCGCCAGGGCCAAACCAATGACGACAAACGCGGGTGCCGAACGGAAGAACAACACGCACAGCAAGAGCCCGATGGGACCACCTGCTGCCGCCGTCCACGCCAGATTTAGTTTCGGATCACCGGAACCTAGGGCTGCTGGCTCATCTGGAACAAAAGGTTCGTCGGACTCTTCGGGCACATAATCGCGCGGTCCACTCACGGCACCGGGACCAGTATTAAATAGCTTTTTGAGCTGATCGGCGCGTTCTTGAGCGCTCGGTTCACGAGGCGCCTGTGCGTCGAGCTGCTGAAAATTTTTCACTAGGTCATCCCAACGCGGATCTTCGCTCGCGGGGGGAGTAGCATCGGGAGAATTCATCGACTACTACCCGTTGCGCTAGGGGCAGAATGTGCCACACCGGAGAAGAAGCGGGCGGACTCGTGGAAAATTTTCTCGGCATCGTAGTCCAGCGTGGCAACATGTTTTGAGTGCAAGAGCATGTGATGCTCCGCGAGCGTACCTGGTTTGAGACCATCGACTAACGCACGCACCGAAGCATCGGAAACGATATTGTCCACCGTGGATCTAAAGAGCTGAACCGGAGCGGTCACGAGTTCTAAGCGGGCGCGAGCCTGGGCGAACAGCGCATGTAGCTGAGCCACTGCAGCGATCGGGGTACGCGGATACGCTCCCTCGTCCATTCCACGTTTAGCAATGTCATTGCTGATCGGCGAGATGCTGCGCACTACATGCTTGAGCCATGGCGTGAACGGTGCCAAGGGAGAATCAACGATCAATCCAGGATTGACCAAGGATACTGCCGAAACGTTGCGCCGAGTCGCTAAGTGAAGGGCCAGTGCGCCACCCATTGAAAGCCCTGCAACAGCTACGGACTCGTGATTAGCAGCCAACTCGTCGAAGGCTTGCTCGGTGGCCTGAATCCATTCGCTGTAGCTGACCGGGATCATGTCCTGCCATTTGGTTCCATGGCCGGGCAGTTGTGGCACGGCGGTTGCGAAGCCAGCCTTGCGCAAGGAGTTGGCCCAAGGCTCCATCGCGGTCGGCGATCCGGTGAAACCATGGATCAGCAGAACTGCCGAACCAGAGTGTGGCTGCTGCTCAAAGTTATTCGCTACATCATTTTTCATGGTGACCACTCCAATTTTCTACGTACACCATCGAGCGTAGTGCACAATTGAAGGGTGCGGACAGTGTCATGAATACTGAGATCATTCCACGTCCCATTGCAACGCCGCTCCTCGAGGAAAAGGAACTATACCGCCGTGCTGTACGACTTCCTGAAGCGATTTGCTGTTCGGCCGCTGATGAAAATCTTCATTCGCGTAGATCTGCAAGGCATAAATAATGTTCCCCAGTCAGGAGCAGGAATCCTGGCCTCAAACCATCTCTCGGTCTCAGACTCCGTGTTTTTGCCCGCGATGCTGGAACGCCCCGTCATTTTCCTGGCCAAGGACGATTATTTTAATGGGCGCGGACTCAAGGGGCGGATTACCGCGTGGTTCTTCCGCAACATTAACCAATTGCCGATGGATCGCTCCGGTGGGCAAAAGTCTGCCGCGTCTCTAGCCAGCGCCAAAAAGGCGTTGGATGAGGGGAAAATACTCGGGATCTACCCCGAAGGAACTCGGTCGCCTGACGGACGGCTGTACCGAGCCAAACTCGGAGTGGCAAAACTTGCCCTGGAGTCCGGGGCGCCGGTGATTCCTGTGGCCATGATCGGCACCGACAAGCTTCAGCCCATCGGGAAGAGCGTGCCACGTCCAGGCAAGATCCAGATCAAGATTGGCAAGCCCCTGAGTTTTGAGCATTTGGCAGGAAAGCATGACGATCCGCAGGCCTTGCGAGCCTGTGCGGATGAGATTCGCCAAGCTATCAATGTGCTCTCGGGGCAGAGCTACGTTGATATTTATGCACCACGTAAAGCGCAGAAATAGAGCCGAGCTCACAGTGTTACGCGCCGTTGTTACATTCGTCGCTGTGCTTTGCTGATGCGCGAAGTAGAATCATCAAGGTGAGCGAAGTAAACCGAACCCCATTGCCAGGCTCCTCTGTAGCCGGCCCGGCCACTGATCCGCAACTAGATTTGTGGCGTGAATTGCCTATTGCCCAGCAGCCAACGTGGCGCGAGCACAAGGACTATCAGTCTTCCATCAACGAATTGGGTTCGCGTCCGCCACTGGTTTTTGCTGGTGAAGTAGACATCCTGCGTGAACGCCTCGCCGAGGCTGCCCAGGGTCGCGCTTTCCTCCTACAGGGTGGCGATTGCGCCGAGACCTTTGCTGATGCAACCGCGGACAAGATTTCCGCACGCGTACGCACCATTTTGCAGATGGCCGTCGTGCTGACCTACGGCTCCTCGATGCCGGTCATCAAGATGGGCCGTATGGCTGGCCAATTCGCCAAGCCACGTTCCTCCAATGATGAGACCCGAGATGGCGTTACCCTGCCGGCATTCCGCGGCGACATCGTCAACGGCTACGAATTCACCGAGGAATCGCGTGCCCACGACCCTAAGCGCATGGTTCAGGCCTACAATACCTCCTCGGCCACGTTGAACCTGATCCGCGCATTCACCCAGGGTGGTTTCGCCGACCTGCGTAGCGTGCATTCGTGGAACAGCGGATTCATGGCCAACCCAGCCCACTCTGCCTACGAGCAGCTGGCCGGCGAAATCGACTCAGCCATTCGCTTCATGGATGCCTGCGGCGCGGACTTCGAAGCGCTCAAGCGCACCGAGTTCTTCGCCTCGCACGAAGCGTTGCTGTTGGACTACGAGCGTGCCCTGACCCGCACCGACTCGCGAACCGGGTTGCCTTATGACACCAGCGGCCACTTCTTGTGGATCGGTGAACGTACCCGCCAGCTGGATCACGCACACATCGATTTCCTCTCGCGTGTGCGTAACCCTATTGGCGTGAAGCTTGGCCCGACCACGGAAGCCGATGACGCGCTTCGCCTGATCGAAAAGCTTGACCCGAACCGCGAGCCAGGCCGACTGACCTTCATCACTCGTATGGGTGCGAAGAACATTCGTGAGAAGCTACCAAACCTCGTCGAAAAGGTGACCGCTTCCGGAGCACAGGTCCTGTGGGTTACCGACCCAATGCACGGCAACACCGTGACCAGCCAGAACGGTTACAAGACCCGCAACTTCGACGCAGTGATGGACGAAGTTCGTGGCTTCTTCGAGGTTCACGATTCCCTGGGCACCTTCCCGGGCGGTCTACACGTCGAGATGACCGGCGACGATGTCGCCGAGTGCTTGGGCGGTGCCGACCCAATCCGTGAGGAAGACTTCGACTCGCTCTACGAGTCGGTCTGCGACCCACGACTAAACCACCGCCAGTCCTTGGAGATGGCGTTCTTGGTATCCTCGGCTCTGCAGAGCCGTAGCCGCAAGCGCTAAATCCAAAAAACTAAGGCTCGATTCCCGCAAGGGAATCGAGCCTTTGTCATGCTAGCTAGAAAGCGTAGATGGAAATCTCGCTACCGAAAATAGCCTGCTGATTCAGTGGAGTTTGCATGCGCACGCTCTCGTTCGCCCCTCCAAAGACGCTATGGAGTTTCACCTGGAAGCCAGCAGCTTCCAACTCTTCGGTTGCATCTTGAACGCTGAGCCCCACAACGGAGGGGATCTGCACATATTCAGGTCCCGAAGAGAGGCTGACTTCGACGGCACTGCCAAACTCGGCGGTGCTGTCGGCTGGATCTTGTGCAGCGACCAGTCCCTGCTCTATCTGCGAGGAATGAATTTCTGTACCCAGCTTCAACGACAATCCAGCCTCACGAAGCTTCGCATCAGCCTCTTCTTGGCTTAAGCCGATGACGGAGGGAACCTGTACAGGTGCATGACCTTTGGAGACGGTGAGCTTGACGGTGTTCTTCTTCGGGATCTGCTTCCCAGCCTCAGGACTAGTACCAATCACGGAACCACTATCAACCGATGAGGAGTACTCTTCACTCGTGCTGACGTTTTCAAAGCCAGCCTTAGCCAATGACTTTTTGGCGCTTTCCACCTTCATACCAGCGGTCTGGGGGACATCGAAGAGTTCAGGTCCCTGTGAAACCGTCAGTTCAACACCTTGAAATTTCATGATGTTCGCACCTGAACTAGGCTGGGAGTCAACCACCCTGCCAACTGCGACATCGTCGTCGTAGACACTGCTAATACGAACCGGGACGCCCTGGCTATCCATTTGTGAGATCGCTCGTTCTTGGAGCATGCCATTGAGCGAAGGAATACGTACGATCGTTCCTGGCCCGCGACCAAAGAACCAGCCAGCCGAGGCCACCAAGGCCACGATCAAAACCCACATTAAGGTGATGACGAGTTTTTGGGTTCCCGTGCGTGGCTTGCGCAAGCGGTGCGTCGGAATTTGCGCTTCTTTACGCCAACGTTTACTGGCCTGCTTTTGAGCTCTCTTCGAATCGCGCGCAGAAAGCTCATTATCGTTGGCTTCCAGCTCGTGAGGGGCCAGGTCGTCGCGTGAATATGCAGTTGTCGCATGCAATATCGCTGGACCAGACGCGTTAGTGTCTCGCGGTAATGCCATGGTCGCCTGAGCATCACGTAGGTTGAGAACCTCCGTTGCATCGTCGGCGGCGATGACAGTAGTAGGTGATTCACTGACGTCTGCTTGGTCGACCTCATAGTCACCTTCACCAGAGGTGGAATTGAGTGCGAGCCATTGCTGCTCTCGTTCAAGCTCGCGATCGCGTTGCATGGCATCGAGCCGTTGTTGCAAGGTGGTCGGCATGTGGGTGAATGTTTTGGGGATGAGATCTGCGACCGTCCCCAAAGTTTCGATACCAAGATCCAGCTGTTCCTCGGTGAGGGTTGAATGGATCTGGCGAACTTCTGCCAGCAGTAGCGAGGCGTCCTGAGGGCGCTTTTCAGGGTCCTTTTCGGTACACCAGCGAACCAGCTCATCTAGGTCTTCTGCGAGACCAGCCACGGCTTGTGAAGGTAAGGGCATGGGAGAATCCAGATGGTGTTTCATCATCGCAGCCGGATTCGTCTCAGCATAGGGCAGGGCACCGGTGAGCATTTGATAAATCATGATGCCCAGCGCGTAGATATCGCTACGAGAATCAGCTGCCGCACCTGAGACAAGTTCCGGCGACACGTGGGACAGCGTTGCCAATAACGTTGCTGACTGGGTGTGTGCGCTGGCAGCCCGGGCCAGACCGAAGTCGGTGAGCTTAATTTCCCCGCTGTCCGCGACCAGGACGTTGGCTGGTTTCATGTCCCGGTGAATGATGCCTTCGCTATGAGCAGCGCTGAGGCCACGACAAATTTGTTCCAGCACGCTGAGCATTTGGCGGGGAGTGAATTTGCCTCTTTCGGCGATCACCTGGTCGAGGTTTCGTCCACGGACATACTCCATGACCAGGTAAACAAGGTTGTCGCTGACATTATGATCGCGAATAGAGACGACGTTTGGATGGGTAATATTCGCAGCGATGACGGCTTCTGATTCGAAGCGTTCGCGCACCGTGGGCTCGCTAGCGAAATTGTCATTCAGGATCTTGACTACGACGGCCCGATGCAATCTTTTGTCCATGCTGCGGTAGATGCGGGACATTCCGCCAAGTGCTAGGAGATGGTCGAGCCGGTATCGGCCATCGAGCGTCTTGCCTAGATGTGGGTCTGTCAGGGCTGAGCTCATTTACCGTCTGCACCTGCCTGAATTGTGCGCGCGACGTAGGCCAAAGTCACTAACAGATCCTTTCGAACATGAATACTACTTTTAATTTACCTAGCCGAGCTGGAAAAATGCCGGTTAAAGTCGAAATCCGCCAGTGGTGTTGACCTCTGGCGGATTTCGTTTGACGTCTCGGGTTGCGAGAATTACCTCGAGCGCATACTTATGAAGCGCGACGAGCACGTGCAGCGCGACGCTTTAAAGCGCGACGCTCATCTTCGCTCATACCGCCCCATACGCCTGCATCTTGGCCGGACTCAATGGCCCACTGCAAGCAAGTCTCAGTTACTTCGCATCGACGGCAAACGCTCTTGGCCTCTTCGATCTGCAATAGGGCCGGACCAGTATTTCCCACGGGGAAAAACAGTTCGGGATCCTTTTCCAGACACGCCGCGCGGCTACGCCAATCCATGCTTATTGATGCTCCTTGAAATCTGAGAGGGGGTCTGAAGATCCAACATCAGGTAACGGCAAGGTAACTTCCAACTAGGAATGAAATTAACTTCCGATTACCCAACGGTTACTGATTGGTTCTTCTGATCTTCGGTGAGGACCAATTAGGTACCTCGTTTAACCGACCACATAAGGTTTTCATGTTACGAGGAAGTAAACAAGAGTCATGATAGCGAAATGTTGCTGAATGCCTGAGTGCTTTCTCACATGGCATTTGGCATCCAATTCCGCTAGTGCCCATTGATGTGGTATCCGCTACAGTTCGTGCACTTGTGACAGTTTGAGTTCCGGCCAGAGGTCAACGAAGATTGTTTTCGTGAGTCCCCAACAAAGTAATATGCCCCGTCCTATCAGCGTAGTCATCGTTGCCGCATTAGTAATGCTTGAAGCGCTAGCCGTAATGGGATATGCCATTAGCTACCTAGGTAACCTTTCGAGCGACGGCGTAGTCAACGTGGGCGGGCAAATCTTCATGCTGGGGCTGTGCCTTGTGGCAGCTGTATGGCAAGGATCCGTAGCGGTGAATTTCTTCAAGGGCAAGGCATTTACCAGAGCCCCAATAATCGTGTGGCAGTTGTTCCAAATAATCTTGTCGGTTTCCTTCCTCAGCTCTGATGTTGCGATGGTGAAGATCGCCGCTTTCGCAGCTATCGCGATTGCCGGGGTGAGCGTGGTGTTGTTATTCGCGCCAAAAACCACGGCGTACCTCGGAGACCGGCCAGCAAGTTAGTCGACTTCAACAGGAGATCCTCTCGGAATGAGGATCATCCGTGGCTGGCCGGAGCGAGAGATGATGGCACGCCAGTACGGAGCGTGTCTCTCTTCTGATGCTCGGTGCAATGCTGGCCACTGCATCGGTTGCATGTCTTGTGAGTGCTCAGACTCAACGACTGCAATGTCTCTGTCATCGATTCCAGAAGCTGAAAGGCCGAGCTCGTAGGCCAGTCTGACTGACGATGGGGTAAACACGACGGCCTGAATATTTAACGTCCGAAGCCTTTCAAGAGCTGGTGCAAGTCGCGTATCGGCGCTGCTTTCCAAATAAATACAAATCAAACTTGGGCCTGCCTCAGGAGCCACATCGAAGTCGTCGAGCGAAGCAAGCAATTCTTCAACACCGTACCTATGAAGTGCATTCCACCGTTCGGCTAGGCACCGGGAGATCGCGAGTCGTTCCTCGGGGTCGGGGCAAATCATGATGAAGCGAGATTGTCGCGGACGAGCAATCGGCCGCCAAGTAAATGGACTATAACCCAGAAGTTCGGATTCTTTTTCTGCTGCGAAGTCGTTCTCACCGTGGGTAGAAGATCCGCTGTTCCAGCTGCGGTTGCCACAGTCCTTTGCTTGGGCCGGAGCCAATTGGAAAACCTGAGCTGGATGATCTGAACTCACGACTACTCCGCGGCCCATCAAGGCCGAGCATGATGGTAGTTTGGGCCAGATCATTTTTAGGGACTCGGTGGCATTGAGCGGAAAGTACCATTGCGTGGTGAATAAGCCTGTGGACTTAAGACAGTTTTGATCACGGTCGACAGCGCAAACAATGAATGGGATCTCAGATCCACCCAAACGTAATAACGAACCCAAGGCTTCATCGAACCGTTGAAAATGTTGCGGGTGCAAGACCGATTGAAGCTGGGCCAACGAATGTACCATGACGATGAGGCCGTGGTCTCGTGGCAGGGACTCTAAGAAATCCAAAGCATCCAAAAAGGCATACGTGTCTTCTCCAGTGACAACCTTCAGATTTGAATATTGGTCTGGTTTGGACACTGGGGACGGCCCGAAACACAAAATTTTCCGGGGCAACGATGCCAAGAAGTTAAGGGTCTCCCGAGCGCCAGCTTCTGGCAATCCACAAATTAGTAGAGACCGTCTCTGCGCGGTATCTATAGTCAAAGGTTCCAGCGTGCCGCCGGAGAGGTTATCCCGAACGCCGCAATAGATGGAACCATCATTCATTCCCGGCCAAATTGTCGGAATAGTAATTTCTTCCGGGGATTGCGGAAGCGGTGGTGCAAAACTCGACGTACATTGAAGCGCGGATTTCCAACGCGATCCTAAAGATTCTGCTAGATCCTTCAGGGGATCCGACCTGTAGACCCCTGAAGGAGAATCGAAGGTACTGAACTTGGTCAAAGCCATGTTCTTCCGATTTCGCTCATAAACCACACCTTCGAGACCCGGCTCAACCGCGAGATGAAATTGAACTTTCTCTGTGGATCTAGAAGCACTTTTGATAATCGCTAGACCCGGTTGCTTGAGCACAGTTGCAGCCGTGGAACCGACAAGTTCGACAGATTCACTGGGATCGTTCACGCGCAATGCGATGACGGCATTAATGTTCGCGCGAGTTTGGCCCGTTAGCGCGCCCGCCGGACGTTGCGTGCTGAGGATCAAATGGATTCCTAACGCTCGGCCTACGGCAGCCAAACGATCGATTCTTGGTCCAGCAGTCGGAAGGGAATCGATGAAGACTCGAAACTCGTCAACAATAATGACGAGTCGAGGCAAAGGGAAAGGCGCCGAATCACACTTCTGATACTCGTGAAGATCGCTGCATCCGGTGTTCGCTAGTATTTCTTCTCGCCGGCGTACCTCGTACTCAAGCTGCTCGAGGATTCGCTGAGCAATGGATTCGTCTAAGTCACTGGCGAAAAGCTGAACGTGAGGAAGAGACTCAAAGACGGATAGGCCAGCACCGCCCTTGAAATCAATGAGGGCAAAGGCTAATTGCTGTGGCGAAAATTGGTAGGCAAGGTCAGCAACTATGCGACGAAGCGCTTCTGATTTCCCGGATCCCGTGGTGCCACAGATCAACATATGCGGTCCGTCGTCATCTAGATCAAGAGATACCTCGTTCCCGGAGTTGTTGACACCGATGGAGACACACATCCGGTGAGCTGACTGCGGTAAGGCTCGCTGTTTCGGGCGAACTATCGATGGCACTAAGTCCAAGAACTGTTGGATGGTTCGATCGAAACGCATCAAACTCAAACGGTGTAATTTCTGGAGGACAAACCGTGGATCGGGAAAAAGGGCAGATTCGGAATCCAATACAATCCAATGTTCCGCCGTTTCCGGGAGTGAAGGGCAAAGGCTAAATATGAGAGTCTCGGGCAAGGCAGTAGTGGGCGTAGAGGTCAGATAAATCGTCCTAAGTTCAGTCTCCTTCTGCTGCCAAGGGCTTGCCTCCGCTGATGGTGTCGGGGCAGACATACTGACATTGGGCAGGAGCAATAAGGACGCCGGCAAACAATGAATTGTTGGATCAACTATTAGGGAGAGCTTGCCTGAGGCGATTAACGGGACAAATCGCACCAACACGTTGGCAAGTACTTCACCCATGTTCGAATCTTGGTTTCCCACCAAATGCCATATACCGGGCACAGGTGGAGCAAATACCGGACCAGGCGAAGGCGCATCCAGCGATCGCCCCTTGAAAAGAGTCCATTTTTTCCTCGGAGATTCGGACCCAATGCTGTCAGATGGGTGCGCAGACCAAAGCCCTTCGCCCCATACAACTGGCGGTACAGGGAGCGTGGTAATGCCCAAGGCAGTTGCATCAAGCCCAGCAATAACGCTTTGACCTAATGGAGCCGCGTAGTTGGATCGGGCTTGGAGAGCCGATCTCATCTGTTTGCGCATGGCGCGTTTCCAGCGTCGGAGTTCTGAAACTAATTGGCAAGCAGGGGCTAAACCCATGAGCGCAGAGACGCCACTAATGATCAAGAAGAAAATCGTTCCCATCAGGAACGCCAGTAATACCCCGGTGAGTATCGGAACGGTGGCCGCGAGGATGAGCATTACCAGACGACCTATTTCAGGTTTTGCTGGAACATGGACCTCTAAATCGTCAGCTACGATCGTAGCTCTCGGTTCTGACGAGACTGGATCTCCAACGATAAAAAGTGTATTACCGAGGCGAAATTTTGACCCCAAGTCCAGGTCTAGGGTGCTGCAGTTGGTTCCATCATCACGAAATATGTGATTACCAGGCGTTGCGACGAGTCGTATTTGGCGTGCCGAAACCTTTATTGTTGCGTGGCACCGTGAGATTTGTGGGTCTTCCAGCCACAGTGGCGCGTGTCTACCTATTCTGTGTTCGCCATGAGTAAGAGAAATCCATGCTCCAGAATCGGGTCCTTGAAGTACAAAGAGCTTCAGCGCACTTGAATTGATGGCGGAATCTGGCTGTATCTGAGGAATATCACTGAGGACTATTTTTTGGCCTGACGCCACAGTGCCGACCTGCTTTAGAACCTCGCGTCCTGCATACCAACGCAAGGCAGGAAAAGCGGTCTCAAGAATTGATGACAGTTTGTCGCCTGTCATTTTTCCTGTCGAGACCACCTCAAATTGACGTGGATGCTGAAACTTTTGGGAGATCAAGAGTAATTCGTAGCGTGCCATGAAGAGTCCTGAACATGAGTGAAGAACCATGGAGTACTAATCAAAGCGCGCTAGTCCACCTGCTCGCATAACTAAAAGACGGCCTGTGGAGAATCTGTTTCCGTTTATCCACAAAAAATAAAACCCCTTGAAAGGGAAGCGAAGTGCCTATAGCATCCCTAGTCATACGAGTAAGAAAGCTGCACCGACGAAGCGCTCGCCGATGGTCCCCGAATTCGGGATTCTTTGATAAGAAAAGCCACAGGAGTGAGTTGTGCAGGCGCTGGCCATCGTCGAGGACGAAGTTCGTGAATTGGTGAGAAGGCGTGGACTAGATCCAGCTAAACAGCCCACCATGATCAAGTCATTGATTGAAGAAGTAATCAAAGATTACGATGAGCGAGCACTTCTGGGCGCAGTACCGTCGTTGGGATCTCTCGATGCTGCACGACAGACAATTTTTGATAATGTCGCTGGTTTCGGTGCGCTTCAGCCGCTCCTTGACGATCCCACTGTTGAAGAAATTTGGATAAACGCGCCACATCAAGTTTTTTGCGCCAGAGGTGGGCAGAGCCAACTCACCCACATCCGTATGGAATCCTCAGAGATCGCTGCTTTGGTCGAACGGATGCTGAAGTCTTCTGGACGGCGTCTAGATCTGTCTCAACCATTTGTCGATTGCCAGCTTCCGGACGGTTCTCGACTACATGTCGTCATCCCCGATATCACTCATGAGCACTGGGCCGTGAACATCCGAAAGTTCATTGCTCGCGCAGGCAAGCTAGAAGACCTGGTAGATCTAGACTCATTGAGTAGACCAGCCGCGTTGTATTTGTCGATGGCGATTAATGCGGGCTTGAATGTGATCGTTACGGGTCCAACCCAAGCTGGAAAAACGACCATGCTTAATTGCTTGGCATCTTCAATTGGACCACGTGAGCGGGTCATTAGCATTGAAGAAATTTTTGAACTTAATCTCGCACTTCGTGACGTGGTGGCCATGCAAACACGGCTGGCGAACTTAGAGGGAACTGGCGAAATTACAATGCGCCGATTGGTCAAAGAGGCATTACGTATGAGACCTGACCGGATCGTTGTGGGAGAGGTTCGCGAAGCTGAATCTTTAGACATGCTCATCGCTCTGAACTCGGGCATTTCGGGACTTTGTACGCTCCACGCAAATTCGGCGAGGGACGCAATTACAAAAATATGCACGCTTCCGTTGTTGGCGGGACCAAACATCACAAGTGATTTCACGATCAAGACGGTGGCTGCCTGTATTGATCTGGTCGTTCACTGTGTGCGTAGTCCGGGCGGCCATCGGTATGTCAACGAAATACTCAGCATTCGCAACCGCGTAGAGGCCGGACAAATTGAGTCGTCGACATTGTTCGAACGACGGGATGGTGCTCTCTGTCCTGCACCAGGCGCGGATTGGGAACATGAGAAATTTGATCTCGCGGGTATCAATATCGCTGAGCTGATGGCGGTATAGCTATGCTTGCGTTTTTCGCGTTGCTCGGAGGCCTTGGGGTGGCCATATTGGTAGATTGGTTGCTTTTTGCGCCTTGGATCCGTGCTCCGAAACGCACGTCCAGAATCAAAACTGCCCTGCAACAAGCCGGAATGACTAACGTCGCTCCTGCCAAGTTTCTCCTGATTTGCTTGGGGTGCGGGGTCATATCTGGTTTGCTGACGTTTGGGCTAACAGGCGCGTGGCTTTTTGCCATATTGTTTTTCAGTTTTGGGACGTTGGCACCGTGGGCATTTTTACGTCGGCAAGCAGCAAAACGGCAGGCCGCATTGCAAGAACAATGGCCTGAAGTCGTCGACCACCTAAGAAGTGCGATACGTGCGGGACTTTCGTTGCCGGAAGCTCTGAGCCAGTTGGCGTCATTGGGCCCTCAAATATTGAGGCCGCTTTTTAGAGATTTCGCTCTGGACTATAGGGCCACCGCAAATTTTAGTGTTGCATTAGATCAACTGGGTGAACGTCTAGGAGACCCGGTCGCGGACAAGATTTTGACGACCCTTCGAATTACTCGTGAGGTCGGCGGCACGGATCTGGGACACACACTTGCTACTTTGTCTGCATTCCTCCGTGACGATGTGCGCACGCGAGGCGAATTAGCTGCACGTCAGTCGTGGATAGTTTCTGCTGCGAGGCTCGCCGTGGCAGCACCGTGGATTCTTCTCTTGGTTCTTGGAACTCAACCAGCAGCTAAAGATGCCTACATGACACCCGGAGGAGTGCTCGTTCTTGCACTAGGAATTGGGATTTCAGTTGTCTGTTATCGGATCATGTTGCGGCTGGGAACTTTGCCTGTAGAAGAGAGGGTTTTGTCATGAACTCCTTCATTTCGTGGGCTGCTCTGTGCGGTTTCGGCTTTGGCCTCGGACTTTGGATCATCTTGGTCAACCTACCCGGATGGCGGAAGATGGCGTTCGCTGAACGTATTGCGCCCCACGTGCGCGTAGGCGTACGGAGCTCGCGAATGCTTGAAGGCTCATGGCATTCAGAATCGGGGCATTCCGCATTGGCCCAACTCGCGTCGCCAATGATTTCGCAAATAAGAAAATTTGCCACGAGCCATAACCCTTCTAACGACATCCTCTTGAAAAAGCTCAATGCCGCTGGCCTTGAACTAAGTGTCATTGACTATCGCGCACAAGAAATCATTTGCGCATTGGTCGGCATAGTTGTGGGTTCGGTATTCACAGCAGTCGCCTCGCTTCAATATGACCTTTCATTGGTATCGAGCGTCTTGATAGCAATCTGTTGCGGCATGCTGGGGTACGCACTGCGTGGCTGGTGGCTTGGCGAACAAATCCATCGGCGCTCCCGAAAAATACTGACCCAATTTCCGACCGTCGCTGAAGTTCTGGCACTTACCGTGGGCGCAGGGGAGTCCACCACCGGAGCCATCGAACGAATCTCCCGTATCTGTCACGGAGTAATAGGTGAAGAATTCGTCAAGACGTTGAATGACATCCACGCTGGAACACCAATGATTCAAGCGATGCAGAATATGTCGGATCGAATGCAGGTCGGCACGATCACCAGATTCGTAGACGCCATTGTCGTGGCTACGGAACGCGGTACTCCGCTCGCTCAGGTGCTTCGTGACCAAGCTCAAGATGTTCGTGACGCATCAAAGCGCGAACTAATGGAAGTTGCCGGAAAAAGAGAAATTTTGATGCTCGTTCCGGTGGTATTCGGGATATTACCCCTGACCATCATTTTCGCGGTGTTCCCTGGACTAGCGCTATTGGAGATGAGCTATTGATCGAAACGAAACAACAAGTCATCGAAGAACTTACGAAGCACGAATCACTGAAGGGGATGTCATGTTAAGCATTCAAGAATTTATGGTTGGTTTCTACTTGCGCGTCGTCGGGGAGACTCGCAGATTCTGGGAAAAGATTTCGCCCAAATTGGCGGAGAGCAGAGGAGATGTGCCGGGGTGGGTCATGATTACTCTCATGACTAGTGCCTAACTGCTCCTAGAGCCTGACTAGGCGTTACCTTCCCATCGGGCGATAATCCGCACCTCAGCGCGTGGACGCCCAGGCTTCACAACAATCTTACTGATCACCCGAGCTAAGAGCTCCCGCTTCACCTCCGCCGGCATCTCACCCCACTGCTCCATCAAATCAGGCGGAAGCACCACAGGATCTAAACGCGACTCAACACGCGCAGCCATCAACCGATCCTCCAACACAGCCTTCTCCTCCAACCACTGATCACGCATCCGCTCATACACATCTTGAGGCACAGTCCCATCGATCAACTTCTCCGTAAGACCTTCCAACCGCGCTTCAACTTTGATCAGCGCTCGCCGTATGTTCGGGGTAGGGTCGGCCACTTTGGGTGGAGTTGGTGTCGCTTCGGTGGCGGCGTTGATTTCCGTTGCAAGGTTGGTTAGCCAGGGTAGTAAGGTGGCCTCGATGGTGGTGACCATAACGTAGCCACCGGTGTGTAGCTTGAGGTTTCCAGCTCCACGGCAACGGTATTTGATGGTGCGGTTTGAGCCGAAGAGTCCGGCGTACATTCCGTGTCCGCAGATGTCGCAGAAGATGAGGCCCGTGTAGGGGTATTTGCCTTTGGTGCTGGATCGGTGAACTCGCCTGGATTTCCTGCGTACTTGGTATTGTTCCCAGATTTCCTCGCTAATGAGGGGTTCGTGGATGCCTTGACGGACTTCGCCTTTGGAATTGAAGCGTCCACTGGCGAAGGGGTTGTCCATGACCCTACGGACGGTAATCGCTGACCAGCGGTCAGGTTTGGGTCCGGTATACCCTGCACCGGGGAGGGTGGGGCCTTCGTTGAGGTAGTTGGTGATCTCATAGAAGGAGGAGCCTGTGATGTATTTGCGGTAACACTCTTGGAGAACGGGGCCTTCTATTGGGTCGGGTGTGAATCCGTCCTCGCGGTTGTATTGGTATCCGAATCGTTTCTTACCGGTGGCAGGAATGCCCTGTTCGACTCGGCGCCGGTGGGCTTCCTTCCAGGTGTCGCCGATACGTTCGGATTCGAAGGCGGCGAACTCGGCTAGCATGCCACGTGCGAAGCGTCCGGTGGAGGTGCTGACATCTACTTGCTCGGTAGCTGATTCGATTTGTCCACCGGCGGCTTCCACTTTGTCGATGGCTACGGCCCAGTCGAGGCGTGAGCGTGAGAGGCGTGACCACTTCCATAGGATGATGACGTCTGCTTGCTTCTCTTCGATCATCGACATGACTCGTAGCACTGCGGGGCGTTTCCAGGTTCGTCCACTAATGCCGTGGTCGGCTTCGACGGCGACTACGTCGTACCCTGCCTGCGCGGCGTAGCGTCGGCCTGCGTCCTCTTGCAGTTCAAGGCTGATGGATTCTTCCCGTGCGACTGATTGGCGCAGGTAGAGGACAGCACGGGGCCTCTTGCTCGTGTTCATTTGAGTTTGCCTCCGTAGTGTGGCCTGGTGAGTTCGTCGAGTTGAGCGATGAGTAGCCCGAGCAGGTCCTCTTCTTCTTGGGTGGGCTCTCTAGGTGTGCAGCCGAATGCGCCGGGTGGAAGCTCAGTGACGGAAGATTCTTGTGGATTCGCGTTCGGATTGTTCATGACTACTCCTGTTATTCTCAGATATTTATTCGAGTGTGTACTTGCGGTGCGCCACAGGCGAAAAAGTTTTCGCGGATTGTGGATAACCGTTTGGCTAGGCGATGTGGTCTGAGGGTGGCCAGAGGGTTTGAATTTGGTCGCCGTCCAGGGTGGCGAGGCGGTCCAGTAGAACTTCCTCGGTTACGTCAAGCTCTTCAGCCATTTCGGCAGGGCACCTTGACCAGGAAACGACGCTGAGCAGGTCCTCGAATCGCACTAGGAACTGTGCGGCTTCGAGGCAAACTTGTCGTTCTACCGCCGGTGGTTGGCATCCGTTATGACCGTGCTTGATATGAATTGCTTCGTGCGCGAGGAAACAACGTCGTTCCACCGCAGTGACTGCCGGGTCGATCCAGATACGCCGGCCGTCAGTGGCTGCGACCATGTCGGGGTGTGGTCGGGCCCAGATAATTGCAACGTGCGCGAGGGTGCGCAGCCTGCCGAAAACATTCTGCATAAGTTCGAATATAGATTCGAATACGCGTTTAAGCCAAACCGACTTATACCGAAAAAGAATACGAAATGAAGACGCTACACGGCCAGATAAAGCGCTCTCGTAGCAGCGGACTGCATCGCACTACTTGGGTAAGACTCGACACCCAAGTCCGACCAACCTTCACGAGCGAACGCAAGGATCTCCTTCTGCTCGTCTGTAGTAGGTTCATCGTGAATCATTATGATGGGCGTATCGCTTGGAACAGTTAGATCCCTGGACCTCAAAAGGGCGCCGTTCTGACGTAACCGAGTGACCGAGTAATTCCAGGCTGCGACTTCTTTGCGCACAAGATTGTGATCTTTCCGATTGAGGCTGATGACCTGAGTCATTTGCTCAACCTCTCCGTCCAGAAGAGCAAAGTCGAAATCCTGATGGAGGTGCCCAATTTCTATGACCGGGCCAACTTCAAGTGGGATTTCGGCATCCTCGGCCCACGCATCGACAACAGCACTTCTGAAGGCGTTCCGCATCCTAGTCCTAGCCCGTGGAATTGATGGGCGAACGGTTTCAGATACAAGATGGCCATACAAAATATTGGCGATATCCGCGGCCGACTCTCCGAAAGCGGGAGTCGGGTTAGAAATTTGCAGGCTGTTGTTCAGACGAGCGCGAAGTTCTTCAAGCGTCCAGTAAGAGAGCGCCATTGGGTCGCCGAAATCCAGTTCCCCAAGTGAATGCGAATCTTGATCGTTGTTGGCCAACGTTACTCGGGCAGCAAGCTGACGTAGCAGTGGACGCATGAAACTTGCATCACCACCTAGGCGGCTGGCGCGAGTGAAATTTGAAACGTGCCTAATTGCCCAGTCAGAATCATGCGAGCCAACGATAATCCCGATGTTTACGAACTCACCACGTGCGGTATTGGGTACGTACTTAAGTGTCCAGCTCATGTATTCGTTACTCAAGGTGTACTCCTTCCCTACGCGACTGCGTTTCTGGCATGCTGCTTCAAACTGGTTATTACGCTCGGGCGACGCTGATCAAGCCACTTGGCAACTTCAATTAGTTCGGCATCACCAAAGCCCCAGTCTATTGGCACGGCCGACACAAAAGATAGGAGGTCGGACACGCTGCAAGACTCAATAGCGTCTGCTAAACCAAGGAACGTGCCTTGGTCCATGCCACGCACTGAACCCGCCCATCCTGATGACAAGTGCGATGTAGCACTTAGATCTGAGATCGACCACTCGCCACCGCCACCGATCCAAAGCCCATGGTCGAAAGTCCACAGTTGATAGTCATCAGCAGCCGCATAGAGCCATTGAGGATCTTCACCAAAGCACCACTCCCACAATGCAATAAACTTCGGGGCGCGAAAACGGTTCCCATCCCGAGGGATGTGCAATAGTTCCGTATCCTCAACGCATTCTCTCTCTACATGGAGACTTCCATGGGCCAAGCCCGTGGACAATACATCGCCGTTTGGGAGTGCGTAACTTGAAAATACGTCAGGAATCTCGATCAGTTCAGTCCTAGGTATAGGAGCGCCTAGGTACTTACCCACCGCAGCTACGATCCGTTCGGCGAGAAGCGATGTCTGCCCGTGAGGGTTGTTCTGCGGCTTCACCCAATACAACTCACCAGGATTCTGCGTCGTAACCAGCACAGGGTGACACCCGGTCGGTGCATGACGAAGAATGCTCGAAGCTATCGTGGTAGCAACCGGACGTTTATAGGACGCCAGTGACGCATTCTTCCACGGATCTATTTGAACAACATTGCTCGTCACCAGTCGCCCTCCTTGTCTGATCGATCGTCGCGCTCGCCGGTTGTTTCGTCGAGCCATTCCCTAGTTGTTTTTACCTTTGGGTGTGCAGCGAGTTGCTCAATGGGTGGCACGGGGTAGTTGCTAGCTTCCTCGCCAAAGATCTCGGTGACTCCGAGATCGCTAGGGTTCGTCTTCTGTCCAGGGCTAGTGTCACCCGTGGGCGCCACTGGTTTGAGTTGTTGCGGAAGTTCTTGTTCAGGCGTGGTTCGTTCAGCATTGTTTCCTGCTTCGAGGTCGACGAGGACCCGAACCATTTCGACAACGGCTTTCCGTGACTTTGGCGAGAGGTGGTCTGCGCCAGGTGGAAGTTCGTCGGCTAGTGGTGGGCCGGGGACTTGTTGTCCCGCTGCTGCGAACGCTACAGATTCGTCTACGCCGGCCAGATAAGCAATAGCCTTAAGCGTCACCTCGCTAGGCTTCGACTTATAAATGCCGTTGCGAATCTGGTTGATCGTCGTATATACGATCTTGAAACCGGCCTCTTGCGCCTTGAAGGCTAGCTGCCGAGAGGACGTTTGGTGTCGCTCGATCGCCATTTCAATAAGGCCCTTGAGGGTTTCTGTCTCGTTCACAACCACGACTTTCCTAGATGAACTCTCACTTGCTCAATAGCGAAAACAACTTTCTTGAAAAGTAGAAAACACTACTCCCGCATAGTTTACGGGGAGATTTCACTTTTCGCCTTGACAAGCTGGTGTGAAGCGGTGTGTACTTAGGTTGTCAAAACGAAAAGTGGAAGGAATACTAGTTATGCGTGGAACACGTCGTCATCTCAATCTCATTCGAAAGGAGAGTTGGATGCGTGTTATAGACCCAGCTTCGCTAAGGCGAAAGCGAATCAACCAGCGATTCAGCCAGCGCGATCTTGCTGGACTGGTTCGCCGGTCTCAGGCAACGATTCACCAGCTGGAAACTGGAAAGATGAAAACCCTCACCGAGGACTTGGCCCTGCTTATCGCAGCGCGGTTGTTCACGCCCTGGGAGGAATTGTTCACCCTTGAAGAGCATGAAATCATGCCAAGCGTGACAAGCGGTGTTGAAACCAAAACTAACTCCGCTCAATCGAGTGCAGCATGAATGAGTTCATTTGCCCGGAACCCGGCTGTGACTTCCATATCGGTATTGCTGGTGGCCTCGTGACCGACGAGGACTTCGAAGCCCAGGACTACTACGACCAAGAGATCGAGGTGCACCAACAGATGCATGTGGAGCAGAAAGATAAGGATGCCGCCCCACGAGTAGAGCGGCATCCAATCAGATACAGGGCGATCGATTTGGACAAGACACACATGGTCTCGACCATCAATCAGCCTTTTGAGCAGCTGTACCTGCTAAAGCCCAAGGCGGCCGTATCGGGAGAGTTGGAACTCAAGTTCCATGACATTAGAAGCCAAACCATCAGTTTCTACCGGGTTGTCGTAACAGAACTGGAGATCTGTGTTTGGCGTTATCCAGATGGATACAGCCGCGAACTTCCCGTTACTGGACTCGATCGGGTTCGACTCGATCAAGAACGGTTCATTTTCCCCAAGTCGTTTATCGATGAAATCTTGCAGGGCCGCGAGGGCTTCGTCCTCAACGTCGATCGTATGGGCGTACTTCCCAGGGCTAACTACGAGCTCTCCCATGAAACTTCCTTCTCGGTAGGTGGTGCGTCCAAGGACGCGGTTGGTGGAACTTCCGAGTCTACCGAGAGGGCGCACACCGAAAGCACACCGGAAGGCGCCCAATGAAAAAGAAACTCTCAGTCCTAGCACTCGCAGCACTGGCGCTCGCCGGTTGCGCGTCGGCAAAGTCAGATCGGGACCCCTCCGTGTCCACCGAGCAGGTTGAACATGTCGCTGTTGGCAATACCGCGAACAGCATTGACGAGGTACGCGAAGCACTTGAACGTAACGACATGCGCGCCACTGTTAGTGCGAACTTGGACCGGATCCTCACGCTCTCAGAGGACTTGAACACTCCGTTTGAGTTCGAACGGGATTTGTTCGTCTGCGAAGAGCTTCACCAGCTCCCAGCGGATCACGGTCCAGAGCATCCGGAATCAGTGCCACTCGCCACCTGTGTTGAAAACACGTTCCAAGCACACCAGATAGGTCAGTCATGAGCCAGCTGTGGGATGACTACGGCGTAGCGCTTAAGGCCTATCGCCATGCGCAATCCGACGCTATAGAAGCTAAAGCCCTCATAGGTTCGGCTGCGGAGGATATCGCAGAACAGTTCTTGGAGACCGGCACCGCCGATGCGACGGTTCTAGCCGTCTACAGGAAGGCCAAGGAACTGGCAGAGCAGAAGGCCGCTCTGGCTCAGGAAGCTTGGGTGATCTATGACCGGGCCTACCGAGTCCTAAATGGCCAGCAAGAAGAAGAGCCCCCAGCAGTGAGGACTGCTGAGGGCGATGTGAAGTCAGAGGCTGTTGAGATCCGAGTCGCTGACGATGAGCGAATTCTTGTCCCCAGGTTCTCCCTTGACCCCGAACGGAATACCGGGGCCAAGAAGAAGGCAAAGTGGCCCGTCGGCCCCATGGATATTCATCCAGAAAGTCTCTCCACTCTGGACCTTTTGGAGGATTGCAGCAAGCATATCCGCGCTGATGGTCGAGTCAGCATTGTTGATGATCTGACCGCCGTAAATGATTTTCGCCATGAAGTTTCCTTCTCGGTAGGTGGTGCGCCAAGTGGCTCGGGTGTAGGAACCTCTGAGTCTACCGAGGGGGATCAAACTCCGGTTGTCCCGGAAATGAAAGAACCCTCAGCAGGTGCAACTGCTGAGGGCGAAGAAACCAAACATTCAAACGGTAAGTAAGGAGTGATTTCTATGTCCAGTGTATCGAACACTGTCGATAGCTCACAGGTCGACGTGAGGCCGACGCGGGAGCAGTGCTTGCGCGAGGCTGCTGGTGTGTATGCCAGTTGGCGTGCAGAGTCCAGCGCGCAGGAGGTGGCAGCATGAGCCAGCTGATCTTTTTGATTCTGGCAGCGGGAGTCTTTGTGACTGCTCTCGGCATTGTTGGTTCTGCGATTTATGTCGTTAGCACTCGTAGAAGAACTCGTCGGGCGCGGGGTGGGGTCCATGTCAAAGGTTGAGGGTCGAGCCCTGATTATTCCTAGAGGGCAGCATAATCATTCGGCAAAGTTCACCGTGTTCTGGGATGAGGATTCGAAAGCTGACCGGGCTCGCCAGGTAAAGAAGGTTGCGACTGCTTGGGGGCGCAACAAGTACCGGGGGAACAGCGTGTTTGTTGATGTTTCGGATATCGCCAAGAACGGTGACGATGGGGCTGGCGTCTTGTTCGTGAATGGCATCGAGTATTCGAAGGTCACGAGTTACGTGTACGTGCCGAAGCCGGTTGAAGCTGCTTCCTTGTTTGAGGGTGATGCGCGATGACCGCCGAAAAGGTTTATGCACAGGGTGAGCGCCGCATGTGGTTGCTATGGGCTCCTTCGGTGATTGCTCTGGTCGTTTCGGTGATCGTGGCGAATTACCAGCCGAACGGGCTGGCTGTCCTGCTGCTGATCATCACGGGCATTGTTGCCTTTTTCGCGGTGGTCGATTGGGTGAATGTCGAAATCAAGGCTCACCGGATCTTACGCGCCGAGGCCGAGCTGCTTGCCGCCGGCCACTGAATCTTTCTTTCTTACTCTTTTGGAGGGGACTCGTGTCTCAAAAATTAGGGCAGTTGAAGATGCTGCCGATCACTGCGATTCATCCGGATCCGCAGAACCCGCGCACCGATATGGGCGATCTGGACCAGCTTGCGCATGAGCTGAAGTCCATCGGCCAGATGGACGCTCTCACTGTTTACCCGCACCCGGAGCGTGAGGGTGACTATCAGATCCAGGGTGGCCACCGCCGTCACGCGGCAGCTTTGCGCGCCGGTTTGACTGAACTGAAGTGCGAGGTGATCCCTGCACCAACCAATACTGCTTTGGCTCTGTTCACTGAGGCGTTGTCTACGGGTACTAACCATCTGCAGTTGGATCACTTGGGGCAGTCGCAAGCGCTTCAAGGCTTGTTGACTGAGGGTAAGTCTGAGGCGTGGATCGCGAAGAACTTCAAGATCGACAAGGCCGAGGTGAAGCCTCGTGCACGCCTGGCGAGCCAGCCGAAGGTCGCCAAGCTTCACGAACGCGGAACCATTGACCTGATCACGGCTGCGGACATTTTGGACGTGGAGACCGATACTGGTGACGGTTCGTTGTTTGAGAGCGTCGTGCAGGATCTGGAGGGGACCCGTTGGAAGCAGGATCAGCGGGACGTCACCAGACTGATTGAGCAGAAGAAAGCCAACGCGAAGCGCGACGTGCTCCGCGCCGATCTGACTGCTCAGGATGCTGTGGAGATTGACTCTGAGAACCGGTACAGCGGTAAGTGGACGAAGACCGACGCTGTCCTGACTGTTGAGCAGCATGTTGAGGCTGGGCATCAGTTCGATGTGAGTACCCCGGAGTCGGTGAACTGGTGGGCTAAGACGAAGGCCAAGGCGAAGCAGGTGTCTCCGGAGCGTAAGGCTGAACTGGAGCTGGTTCGTAAGCTCAACGGCACTTTGCCAACGTCGAAGCGTGCCCGTCAGCAGTTCGTGGTGTCGAAGATCCAGGACAAGAAGGCGCTGGCTGATGCTGAGGATCGGGAGTTGTTCACTGAGATTGTCCTCGCTGTAGACACTCTGACTCAGGAACGAAAGCAGTTGATCGCCCAGGTAATCAATCTGCCACTGCCTGAACCTGAAGACGATGAGAGCCGCTACGACCAGGCTTACCGTAAACGTAGCGACATCTGGGTAGAACAAGCTCACGACTTGATTTTCAAGCTGACGTTAGGCCAGCAGGTGCGGTTGTACGCATGGTTGCAGGCAGCGTCCGCTGAGGACATGTCGCACAAGACCAACCTGTACCAGCGCGACTCATGGGAGAAAGCGTCTCGTTGGAAGCCGATGGCTACCTGGTACAACCGGTTGATCCGTTACTTCGGTTATGTGCCGGATCGTGACGAGGTTGAGGCCATGCGCTGGGCTACAGGGCAAGACAACCAGTTCAGTGTGGGAGTCGACGTTGAACTACCCGTTGGTGCCGAAGTCGTCTGCTCAGGTTGTGGCCAGCATCAGGTGATCGCTGGCGATGAGAGTACGTCCTGCCCTACCTGCGAAGACATCGGGGCGTAGTCGTGGCCACCAGAAGCACTCGCTCGACCGTCAAACAGGCACCGACGAAATCCAATGATCCGAACGACTGGATGGACCAGGCTGCGTGCGCGGGATGGGATTTCGAGAAGAACGGTGACCCGTTTTACCCGACCAGTAGCGCACCAGCTGCAGCGCAACAAGCCCAAGCGGTCTGCAAGGGATGCAGAGTCCAAGACACCTGCGCTTTCTACGCCCGAGCTGAAGCGGACACCTTCCGTTACGGAATCTTCGCCGGATCCACACCAGAAGACCGAACCCGAGTGAAGCGCCGAAACCAATCAAGAACGTCCAAGGAGAAAAAAGGGAAGTCATGAAATTCATCGTTGATATGTACTACTTCCGTGCAGCTTTGGCCTCGGTAAAGACCCACGCATCCAAGGATAAGAAAGACACTGTTGGTCATTCGCTGACGCTGTCTCTCCGCGACAACGGAGATCTGCTGGTCTTCGCCCAAAACGGCCTCACCACCGGAATGGCACGAGTACAAGTTGACCAGGACGAGTGGGACGGCGAACTGGGGGAATTCAGCCTGACTCCGGACATCGCCTCAACCGTCATCGCCGCGTTCACACCGTCCAAGACGGACTGGGAAGTGCAGCTCGAAATCACCGTGACCTTCACCGTTGAACGGCAACCTGAAGAAAAGGACATCCAGCTCGCGACGATCAACATCCGCCGGCTGGGCCAGCTATTCGGAGGGGACTCGTACCGCGTCACCACTCCGGTGCAGGAACGCAAAGACCTGCAAAAGTCGTGGCACACGCTGGCAACCTACGTGCAAGCGAAGTCTTCCAAACTTCCGCCGATCGAGTTCGACAGCAAAACCCTCGGCGCGTTCAAGGCTGCAGAAACCGTGTACGGCGTCGGATGCGTGGTCGCGTCTGCCGGTGGCGGGCAAATCCTGGTCATGGTTGGCTCGCGGTTCATCGGCCTGATGCACGTATCGAAGTTGGAACTCGACAATACGGCTGACAAGAACTTCAAAACCACCAAACGAGCATGGATCGCTCACGTGCCGATGCACCTGGCAGCCGTCAGCTGAAACCTTGTCAAGAAATTAACAAGCCCACCACCTTGTAAGGAGGAACCAGTGAACGACCTATTCACCTACACAGCACAACAAGATACCGCGCGCTCGCCGTTTGAACAGATCAAGATTACGACCGAAGCTGGTACAGAATATTGGTCAGCCCGTGATCTGATGCCGTTGCTCGGATATGAGACTTGGCGCCGGTTCGAGGAATCGATCACCCGGGCAAAGTTCACGGCATCGAACCAGAATCAGCCCATCGAGTCACTTTTTGTCGGCACCGTCAAAAAGTCCGAGGGCGGCCGTCCGGCGGAGGATATCCACCTCGCCCGCTACGCCTGCTACCTGGTCGCCATGAACGGGGATCCGCGTAAGCCGGAAGTCGCGGCCGCGCAGTCGTACTTCGCGATACAGACCCGCGCCGCGGAGGTGCAGACACCCCCGGCCAAGCCGTCCGGCGCTGAGCTGCTGGCCATGGCCGTGATCGAGGCGCAGGCGATGATCGCGGCGAAGGAGCAGCAGATCGCAGAATTGGAGCCGAAAGCGGATTATGTCGATACGTTCGTGGCCGACGAGGATCTGATCACCTTCCGCACGCTGGCATCGGATCTGAAGATCGGCGAGAACGAATTGCGCGCGATCCTGCTGGACCGCAAGTGGATCTACAAGCAGGAGTCCTCGCGCTGGTCTGAGAAGGAACAGCGTAAGAAGCCGATGTACCGGTACAGCGCTATGGCGGACAAGAAGAACTACTTCCACGCAGTCCTCGCGCACGATGCGCCACGGTTCCGCGGAGAAGCAATGCACACTCTCAAACTCACCCCAGAAGGAGCCATCGCTGTCACCAGATTGATATCGAACCTGCGTCGAGCAGCGGACTCTTTCAAATCCGTGAAAGGACCAACAGCATGAGCGACTTCAACCAGGTATCCGCAGAGTGCCGAGAGATGAAGCACCGGTGGTGTGACGGCGGTGCATGGGACAAGGCCAAGGACGAGCTGGGCACGTGCGAATGCAACTGTCACGCAGAGCAGGAGGAAGCAGCATGACCGAGCAGACAGTGCAAGAAGCAGAGTCGCAAGTCGATGAGAAGCCGCGTGTTCGCGTGTATACGCCGACGACCGGGTGCATGAACTGCACCAAAACTCTCCGTGTCCTCGACCGGGAGGGCATCGACTACCAGGTGATCAAGGTTAGCCCGGAGCACGTAGCACTAAGTGACGAACTGAAACGCGAGGCGGAGGTGCTGGGCGTAAAGGCTGAGTACCCGTGCGTGAACGTCTACTACCCGTCAACCGGTGACGAGCAAACATGGTTCGGATTCATCCCGGACAACATCAAGAACATTAAGAAGGAGAACGAGGCATGAGCAACGAGAACACCACCGTTTGGGAACTAGGCGAAGACAGCGACACGTGGCTTGTCGAAGGAACCTCGGACGCGCACAGCGCTGATGAAGCCGTGCGCGGATGGTTCGAAAGCAACACAGGGGAGACCATTGAAGCGTTCATGGATGCGGATGACCTCGTGGAGTTCGACCTCAAGTTCCGTAAGGACTGGTACTGGTTGCCCGGTGGGGATCCGGAGAACCCACTGGACGAAGCCGCCCTGGTCTATCCGATGGATGGCCGGATGCTTCCGGACGCAACGCCAGCCATAGGTCCGTACTCGGGATTCTTGGTGAAGGCATGAGCATGAACCAGCCGAACAGATCCAAGGATGAGGCTACAGCTCGCCGTAACGCCAGAGTAATCGCCCGGCACCTCGCTCACATCAGCAAGGATGCCTCACCACTTGCCCTGGCTGAACTCCACGGCAACCTCGGACGTCCCATTGCCGAAATCGCCACAACCCAGAAGAAGGAATCATGAAGTTCAGAAGAACCGCCGCCTCTGTCATCGCACTGATCATGGCCACCGCGCTCACCGCCTGCACCACCAACGCCGAAAAAGCCAATGAAAACCTATCCATCGCAGCCGATAACTTCGAAGTGCAACGCCACATCGTAGGCGTCAACGGCATCACCGGTGAATACGCATTCGAAGTCGTTGGCCGGTGCTCAATCAATGACCAGGGCAACCAGCTCGAAGTTACCTGCCGGCACGGTGAGAACGAATACCGAAAGCACATGATCGGTCTCTCAGACAACACGTTCTACGTCGCCGAACAGTTAGACGCCATCGATGTGAGCGTCTACCACACCCGAATCATCATCAAACCCGAAACGCTCCTGCCGGAAATCGAACTCCAGACAGGAAAGCAATAGTCATGACCATCCAAGAGATTCTGGAAGCGCATCAGCGGGTCAAAGGTATTCGAGGTTTAGGGACTAGGTGCACGTGTGGGTATTATATGGCAGCTTTACAGCCACATGAGGAGTTACACCGCGCCCATGTTGCCGAGATGTTGGAACCAGTTCGTGCCGAAGCGAAACAAGAAGCGCTACGAGACGCTGCCAGCGAACTCGAAAATACAGCTGTTTCTCCGATCTGGTGCTGGGACACATGCGGCGACCCAAAATGTCTTGACGACATTGAAATCAACACGGCAATAAAGATCCAACGCTGGCTCCGTGACCGCGCCAATCAACACAAGGAGCCCGCTGATGGCTGAGCCAACCAAGCCCAAGCATCCGAAGGACGGCAGCCCAGTTCCCCGACTCGACACCCTGCGGGACATGGACGCAATCCAAACCGGCAACATCAGCGGCAAACACATCGGCCTGCACGCCATAATCAACATCCCACACGAGCAACCGCTCTACGGACGAATCACCTTCATCACCCACCAACTCTTCGCCACGGTCATAGAAATCACCTGGAACGGAATCCAAACTAAATACCGCTCCGACCCTGAACAAGTCATCAGAATCGAGGCCCACCAATGATGCTCATACGCGCACTCATCGATGACTCGGAAAAAATCTACGTCTGCAGGAACCCGCACACCCGCCGATGGATCACCCTCCAACGAGGCCACGCCATCGCAGACACCGAACACCCAAAAGAAGCGCTCGCCGTAGCCAGGGCTCAGGCCCGGAAGCTGCCAAAGGCACGAGATACGAACAGGAATGCCAATGTCGTGGTTGAAGCAGTCGGACGTATCGGCGACTCACCCATTGGTCCTGCGCGTCTTGGAAGTCAATTGGGTTGATGACCGTCTGCTCAACGAAGTGTATGGCTGGGTGAACAGGTGTGCCACGCAATCGGCTGCATTTGATCGTGACTACATCGTTGAGGAAGGCACAGCCAGGATGATGGCAGGCCTGAGTCGGTATGACGAGCTACTAAAGACCGCGACATATTGCGGGATTTTCGAGGAGAAGGAAATTGAGGAGAACGGCAGTATGCGCCGGGTACTCAAGCTCGTGGAAGAGGCTGACCTCTTCCATATGATCCTGAAGTCCGAGAAGGAACGGGAGAAGAACAGGCAAGCAGATAATCGTAAGCCTGAACGTTCCGGTCCTGTTCGTAAGCGGGATGGTGACGAGTGCCGCTGGTGCGGTGTCATCGTGCGCTTCGGTAATGGTGCAGGTGGCGACCAGAAGTCAGCTCGCGTTGGGACGATCGACCATCTGGATCCGCGTGATCTGGATGATGACGAGCCGACCCCGTTTGAGCGCCTGGTCGTGGCTTGCAAGCAGTGCAATTCATCTAGAAAGGAAGGTGCAACCTGGGACAGACCACTGCGTCCGATCCCAGCCGACCCCTATTACAGCAAGACGACGGCCGATTGGCTGCTCGATAAGTGCGGTTACCGTGTGAAGGTTTCCGAACAACGCAGAGAACTATTCGATCCCGCGCCGACTCCGGCGTTCGAGGACTCGACGGCCAGCATGCCCGAATGGGCGCGCCAGGCTAGTGATGACGCAACGGCTAACTCCGGCGCATCCAGCTTCGACTCGAACGCAACGGCCACTGGCACGGCTGAACGACCTGAGGCAACGGAAACTCCGGCCCAAGAGCAACCACGATCCCACTCGGATCTTCTGGCGTTCCCTGCAGTACACGAAGACGACGAGACCGTAGAGACTCCCACACCAGGTGAGACTCCGGCCGCCACTGAACAGGCAACGGACAACTCCGGCCAGTCAGCGCAGCACTCGCGAAATCGTGCACGCCCGGATCAACCGCAAATCAAAAATAAATCAACCGATCATCAAACACCGATCAATGAAGACGAGGGTGGCGGATCTGGATGTGCCGGGACGGGTCGGGACGGGCAGGGCAGGGCAGGGAAGCTCGATCTCCCTACCCATGTGTGTCCTGATCCTCCGAGTATTCCGAAGCCCCGTTCTAGACGTAGAAGACCTCGCAGGAGAAAGAACTAATGAAGTACAACCAGAAGCAATTCAAGAGCCCTGTCCTCTTGTGGAGTGAAGCAGAGTTCCAGACTCACGTGATCCGGCTGGCCAAGTCCTTGGGGTACACGAAGATTTACCACACGAAGGACTCTCGCGGTTCCGAGGCTGGGTTTCCGGATCTGATGATGATTCATGGCAAGACGAAGAGGGCGATGTTTGTGGAGTTGAAGTCGCAGGATGGTCGGGTGAGTGCAGCGCAGGAGTCGTGGCTGGATGATCTTCGGCTTGGTGGCCACTTTGCTGATGTGTGGCGTCCTTCGGATTGGGTGTCGCGTCGTGTCGAGAAGTTATTGCGGGCGGGGGCTACCGATGCCAGAGCATAGAGATTCGCCGTACTGCGGTTGCTGGGGGTGCGTGAGTGCTGCTCGTGAATCGTTGGGTTGTGTGGTGCATGGCCAGACCGAACCTGGTCGGGTGGCCCCGGCCGTCATGCCAGGCCTGAATCTATGTGGTGATTGCAATGACCGGATGATCAGTAATTTACGGTTCGTCGCGTCGAAATGGGATGATGCCCAGACCATGTTGCATCCCGGTTCTGGTGGTGGTGACAGTGATCGTCACGCTCAAAGGACAGAAGCACCTCTGCCGATCAATGTCTCGGTCTCGGATGCGTTGCGGGTGGCACGAGATAATGTGTGGTCGGTAGCTCTTGGGTTGGTGGATCACCATGATGATCTGCGGTTGCCAGATGATCAGACCACGCCGAGCTTGGCTGAGTGGATGTCTCGTTGGCAGGCTGGTCGTATTGCAGGCGCAGCAGACAAGCGGTTCACTCAGTTGGCTTATTGGTGGATCGATGATGCTGCCGGCTGGATACTTTCGGCATCGCATGGAGCAGAGACCATAGTCGCCATTCCAGATCAGTTCTGCAAGCGTCCTGGTTGCGGTGGTCAGCTGGTCGTGGTCGAGAACCGTGCCGGGCAGAAGATCGTGCAGTGTCAGGGTGAAGCCAAGCATGCGGTGCAGTGGGACATGTGGTCTCAGATGCTCCGGGCTCGCAAGCCTCGCGGCGCGCGTCCACCTAAACTGGGGCGAGTTTGACGGACTTGACATAGCCGGGGTAAATTTACTGATTGAATGGACTTAGTGTCTTGATCGAAGCCCCGAATCTCCCAGAGGTTCGGGGCTTTGTCGTACCCAGGGAGGGACGCCGTTGACTTCCTCTGCTGGGCGTAAGGGTGCGCTATACCGGCGACTACGTCAAGACCAGATCGACAAGCGTCTGCCCTGTTACATCTGTGGCCAACCGATCAACTATGACGCGAAAGACCCTAATGCGGATGATGCTTTCAGCCTTGACCACATCAAACCGTGGAAGCACTATCCAGAACTTCGCACTGATCCAGCCAACCTGGCCAGTGCTCATCAGCTATGCAACAAGTCCAAGGGAGACCGCGACCTAGCGCCGGGCCTTGGCTCAAGATCAAGGGAATGGTAACCATGTCCGATACCTCAAACTTCATTGCGGTCCTCGCCTGCCCAGTATGCGGTGCAGAGCTAGACACCCACGAGACTCCACACATCGACTGGAAGCGTGGCTTCACCCGCCTGCATATCAAGCCCACTGAGGAAGCTGGCCAGCATCTATTGGACTGCCTCATCAGCGAAGCGTCCGACGATGAACTCGACGCCGATAAGGCCACGAGCACTGGGGACGCGGGTAAGGAAGCTGCTGGTGAGCAACCGGATACGAAGGGCGACGAGCCTGACACGGCTAGCGTTGTAGAAACTCCGGAGAAACCAGCACCTGCAACGAAAGCTCGCGGATCAAAGGGCACTTCCTCGAAGTAGTGCCCGAGGGGGAGGGGCGGGTCGGATCTCTGAGGCTCCAGGGGTGGAGGCTCCCCGCCTGCACCCATCTCCCCCTCCCCGCCCTACCCCCTACCCCCCTAAAAATCTCAGGTCAACTTAGGTTTAGGAGGTGGGCACGTGACTCGCGCTCGCCGTACCTTCTCCAAGGAATACAAGGCCGAAGCTTCTCTTCTGGTCATCAACTCAGGTCGCACTATTGCTGACGTTGCTCGCGAGATTGATGTCCGTGAACAAGTACTGGGGCGTTGGGTGAAGTCGTACCGAGAAGAGCACGGGCTGGCCACAGAGGTTTCTCCGAATTTCAAGGCACCAGATGCCCCGGCCGGAGAACCTGTCGATGGTGCAGCGCCTTACAGTGGTCCATTACTTCGCGAAGAAGTTGAGAAGGCTATCGAGTCGATGCAGGACTTGGAAGAATCCGACGGTGGTCTACAAGCGCTGGCGTTGCGGTATGCGGATCGGATTGACGCTGGCCTGCAAGCTGGTGGCAAGGATTCGATAAAGGTCATGTATCTGGGTCCACACCTATTCAACGTTCTGCGCGAGCTTGGTGGATCGCCGGCTGCCCGAAAGGCTTCGACCCCTGGGCCGGTTCCCGTACCTGATGCTCCGAAAAAATCGCGTCTGACGATGCTGAGGGAAGCACGTGGCTAGAACAGCCACAAAGAAGACGCTCTACGGCAGTGAAGTGCCCCGCGTCTACACTCCACCTCTGCGCGAACTGACTCCAGAAACCACACACGGTTTCGAGTGCATTGCCTTCGCTGAGCAGGTGCTAGAACTGAATCTTTTGCCTTGGCAGAAGTGGCTACTGATCCACGCGCTGGAACTTAACCCAGACGGAACGTACCGGTTCCGCACAGTGGTACTGCTGGTGGCTCGACAGAACGGCAAGTCCACGGTCATGCAAGTACTAGCTCTGTGGCGAATGTACTTGGATGCAGCCAAGCTGATTCTCGGTACAGCTCAGAACCTCGACATTGCCGAGGAGCAATGGGCTGGCGCCGTTGATCTTGCTGAGGGCGTTCCCGAGCTCAAGGAGCAGATCGAGAAGGTCAACAAGACCAACGGCAAGAAGGCCTTGGAGCTGGAGACCGGCGAACGGTACAAAGTTCAGGCTGCGAACCGCCGTGGTGGACGTGGCCTGTCCAGTGAGTTGGTCATCCTTGACGAGTTGCGTGAGCATGCCACTTGGGATGCGTGGGCAGCCGTCTCAAAGACCACCATGGCTCGCAAGTTCGCTCAGGTTTGGGCAGCTTCAAACGCTGGCGACGCACTCAGTATTGTTCTCCGTTTCCTCCGGAACCTGGCACACGCTGCGCTGGGCAATCCGGATGAGATCGAAGGCATTGAAGAGCTTATCGATCAGAGCACGCCACCGGCGCCTGAGGATGACGACGATGAGGAACTGTACGACGAGGAAGAAGAATCCGATTCGCTCGGCATCTTTGAATGGTCGGCAGCTCCCGGCTGTTCCATCTGGGATAAGGAAGGGTGGGCGCAAGCCAACCCCTCGTTGGGCTACACGATCACGGTCAAAGCCATTGCAGCATCAGCACGTTCTGACCCCGAGGGAACCTTCCGCACGGAGGTGCTCTGCCAGTGGCTAGACACCACCGCAGACGGTCCATTCCCAGAGGACACGTGGGAACGTTCAATTGACGTGAACTCGACCATCGAGGGCGATTACACGTACTGCGTGGATATGTCTTGGGATCGCATGACCGCCTACATCTCAGTGGCCGGACGACGGCCCGACGGGAAAGCCCACGCGGAAGTGGTGGCCATGGTGCCGCCACAATTCGTCAAAGACTACTTCGACAAGCCCTGGACAACCACGGCTGGCGAAGAAATGCCGCGTCGAGCCGATGACCCCCATGTAGTCGGCTTGACGCTTCAAGCCAAGGGCGCTCCGGTGTCCTCCCTACTCGATGACCTAGAAGCAGTTAAAGGCCTCAAAGTTATCCCGTGGGAGGGTACCGACCTCGGCCGATGGACCGGTAAGTTCTTCGACGCGATCTGTGGTGTTATCCGACCAGAAAAACCGGCCGAAAACACAACAGAAGAATGGGCCTTGGGCGACCCGCTGCTGTTCCACCGACCACAGCCAGCCCTTGATACCGCTGCACGACTCGCATCTACCAAACCTCTTGGAGATTCATGGGTGTGGGACCGAGTCAAATCCATCTGCGATGCCGCTCCACTAGTCTCCGTCACCGGAGCCTACGGCTTGCTCGTCTCTAACGAAGCCAAGCCGAAACCTGTGGAAGCACGCATCCGGATGATCTGAGAAAGGAGCGCCGATGCGAACCCCATCCACCGCACGACGCACATACCAAATCCAACTATTCTGCGAAATCCTCGGAGCGCTCGCCGTGATTGCGGGATGCTTCATGATCTGGTTGCCTGTCGGCTTCCTGGTCACTGGTGCAGCGCTGATCCTTGCTGGCAATGCACGAGTAGGAGGTACTGATGCCGATCTTTCGTGATCGTAAAGCACCTGTAGCTCGTGGTCGTAAGCAGATGCCGTCCCTTGGTGGAAGTACCACTGCTTCCTCTGTCGTAGTCACTCCGGAGCGATCGATGCAGGTTGCCACCGTGTACGCGGCGGTACGCCTTCTATCCGAGTCAGTCTCTACACTGCCGGTAGGGATCTACACCAAGGATGCGGGATATCGCGTCAGAGCAGAAGACCACCAGTTGGCGTCATTGCTGTTGGAAGAGCCGAACTATCAGATCGACTCCACTGAGTACTGGCGAACCATGATGGGATGGCAGCTGCTGCGCGGTAACGCCTACGCTTACGTTGAACGCAACGGAGCAGGCCGGCCAATCCGGCTATGGCCAATTGCCCCGACCAGCGTTGACGTGAAGCAGTCAGACACCGGTCGGATGATCTACGAGCTCACACCAGACGCCGATTCTGAGTACGTTCCAGTGAAGTCTGGTTACAAGGCCCAGCGGCACGAGATCCTGCACTACCGAGCCTTCGGGCTGGGCTTGCAGGGGCTGTCTCCGATTGCAATGGCTCGCCAGCAGATCGGCACGAGCTTCGCAGCGACCTCATATATCGGTGGCTTCTTCGCCCGTGACGCGTCACCTGGTGGCATGGTCACAGTTCCGAATGAGCTTTCGGACAAGAGCTTCGAGCGTATGAAGGAACAGTGGAACTCCCTGCATGAGGGATTCGACAAAGCGCACCGGCTGGCCATTCTGGAAGGTGGAGCATCGTGGGAGAAAACCACGTTGAGCCCGGCTGACGCGCAGTTCCTTGAGGTCTACAAGATGACCCGCCAGGACATCGCAGCGATCTATGGCGTACCACCTCATAAGATCGGCGACCTTGAGCGAGCCACGTTCTCCAACATCGAGCAACAGTCACTGGAGTATGTCACCGATTCACTGCTGCCGTGGTTGGTCCGAATGGAACGAGTCACCAAGCAGTTGTTCTCGGATAAGGGCACATACCTCAAGTTCAACACCGACGGTTTGTTGCGTGGTGACACGAAGACTCGTCACGAGTCTTACCGCAATGGCCGGCAATGGGGCTACTACTCAGCTAATGACATTCGCCGAATGGAAGACCTTGACCCGATCGATGATCCGTCAGCAGACAAGTACCTCACACCCATGAATATGACCGCAGGTGATGAAACGAAGGAACCGGAACCGGGTGATTCACCGATTCCGGAACCACCGGTAGTGGAACCAACGAAGGAAGAAGGTGATGACACCGATGAGAACGTTTGAGCGCCGAGCCTTCGACCTCTCTGAGATTAAGATCCGAGCTGCGAGCGACGAGACAGGCCGATTACAGTTCACGGGTCGCGCGGTCGTGTACGGGCAGGCCTCTGCCGACCTAGGCGGTTGGTCTGAGCTGATTCAGCCCGGCGCAGCCACCCGAACGCTGGCGACGAACCCCGATGTGCGTTTTTTGCAGAACCATGACCAGAACTTCCTGCTGGCACGTAGTACTTCGGGCACGCTACAGCTTTCCGAAGACGATGACGGCGTGCTAGTCACCTCCGACATGGCGGATGTTTCCTACGCCCGCGATTTGGCCGTTCTGCTGGAACGCGGTGACATCTCCCAGATGTCTTTCGGGTTCTGGATCACCCGTGACGAATGGTCGGGGAACTTACATATTGTTCACGAATTTGACCTGGACGGTGGCGACGTCAGCGTCGTGACGTTCCCGGCCTATCCGCAGACTTCGGCTGAGCTCCGCTCCGCAGCGAAGTCGCATCTGCTCGTTCCTGACGCTGACCAGCTACAGCGATTCAAGGATCGAAACAACCTGTACGAACTCGAAGCCCAGCTTTAGTTCGAACTCTGAGACTCCCGTTCCCATCCGGGCACGGGTCATTCCCACCGAAAGGAAACACCAATGCCTACCAGCGTTGAGCTCCGCCAGGAGCGTGCCCGGATCGTTGAGAGCCTACGCGCTGTCACCGATACCGCAGAATCTGAGAACCGTAACCTGTCCGCTGAAGAGCGCCAGACTTACGAACGCCACGAGGAGGACTTCCGTTCTCTGACTGAGCGCATTACCCGCCAGGAAAACGTCGAGGCGGCTGAAGCAGAGAATGCCCGGTCTCTGAACGATAGTGGCCTGCCAGGCGGCCGTCAGCAGGAGCGCGGTACCGGTGGCCGAGGCAATGCCGAAGAGCAGGCTGCAGAGCGCCGATCCGCGTTCATGGCCTTCGTACGCCGTGGCCGTAGCGACCTGTCACCAGAGCAGCGCGCTCTGGTCCAGAATACGGCTGGTGAAATCCTCGTACCGGAGGATCTGGAAGCGGAGATCGTCCGTTCCCTGCCAGACTTGACCGTGATCCGTCAGCTGGCCAGCTCCCGCCCGACCAGCTCCAACCGCGTCCGTCGTCGCTCGCTGGACGAGGTCGCAGTCGGCTGGGGCAAGCTGGAAACCGCTGAGCAGACCCTAACCGACTCGATGCCGGACACTCCTGCCGAAGAATGGACCTACATCGAGGACCTGTACGGTCTGGCCAAAATCGGCGAAGACGAGATGGACGATACCGATGTAAATCTGGAATCGTACCTCTCCGATTCCTTCTCCCGTGCGATCGCCGAGGCAGAAGATACCGCTTTCACCATCGGCACCGGCCACGCAGCCCACACCCCAGTGGGTATCTTCTCCACCATGGGCGGAGTACAGTCGGTCACCTCAGCCGCCTCGGACTACGGCACCACCGGCGCCAACGCCCCGGCAGTACTGCTAGATGACTGCAAGCGCCTGATCTACGCAGTGCCAGCCCAGTACCGCCGCAACGGAGCGTTCTTGATGAACTCCACCACGGAACTGGCCATCAGCCAGATCAAGGACACCACCGGACAGTACCTGTGGCAGCCATCGGTACAGGCCGGCCGTCCAGCCACCTTCAACGGCTACGCACTGCACAACCAGGAAGACATCGCCGGTATCGCCGCATCCTCCAAGATCGCTGCCTTCGGTGACTTCAACGCCGGATACCGCGTCTATGACCGTAAGGGCATGACCATCCAGCGCCTGGTTGAGCTGTACGCCGAGGAAGGCATGATCGGCTTCAAGGTCCGCGCTCGCGTGGGCGGCGATGTCGTTCGCCCAGATGCTCTGCGTATCCTGTCCACCGCGGCCGGCGCGTAGCCATGAACGGTAAAGCGGGGAGCCGTCCAGCGGCTCCCCGCCCATACCGGGCTACCTGCCCTCCAGCTCATCGTGCAGTGAGTAGAGAGGAAACCAAGGATGACCGTCTCACCAGACGAACTAACAGTGACCCTGGACGATCTGACGCCAGAACTGCTGACCAGCTACACCAAAGGCAAGATCCGCGCTGATGACCCACGCTCGCCGCTACTCCTCTCCGGAGCAGTGGCAGCCATCCGCGCCTACTGCCAATGGCACGTCTCACCATCCCGCGAAGAAACACTGATCATGGACGGACACGGCGGCCGCATCCAGCGCCTTCCATCGTTCCACGTCACCGAAGTCGCCGAAGTGAAAGACGGGGGAGTGCTCCTGGAATATCGCACCGGCTACCGCTGGTCTGAATCCGGCATGCTCTCCCGCACTAACGGCGAATTCTCAAGAGAATTCCGGGACGTTGAAATAACGCTCACCCACGGCCACGACAACACTCCTGAGCTTGTCTCAGTAGCGCTCGCCGTGGTGTCGAGGGCTTTGGCTTCGCCGATGGGCGCTACCCGCGAGCAGGCTGGACAGATGGCGGTTACCTGGGCTTCTACGGCTCCTGGCGTTTCTGGTGGTATGGCTCTGCTGGCTAACGAATTGGCGATCCTTGACGGTTACAAGATCCCCTAAGGAGGAGAATGTTTCCACTTGATTTTGGGGACTCGGTGACTCGTCAGCGTCGGGGCTTAGTCGAAGATCCATATTCCGGTGAGATGCGCCCTGGTGATTGGTCTAACCCGGATGAGCTGGTGATCGACGGCGGGAGCATTCAGCAGACCGCCTCGATGTTGGGGAATGACCCATTGCGTCAGCAGATCACCACGGAGCAGTCGTTCTTCTGTGATGTGGGTGCAGACATCAAGGCTAAAGACCGGCTGGTCGAAGCTGATGGCACCGTTTGGGAAGTCGACGGGCGCCCGGCGAAGTGGAAGAACGCGTTTACTGGCTGGGAAGCTGGCCTCGTCTGTGCGTTGAAGGCGGTGGATGACTGATGGCTGATAACCAGATGGAGTTCAACGATGCGTTCTTTGAACAGCTGGGAACATCTCCGGGTGTCACGGCCTTGTGCCAAGGCGTTGCCGGGAAGGTGTTGGCGGAGATCAAAGCAACTGCTCCTGTCGATTCAGGAGATTACAAAAAGGGATTCGAGATCCGTACCGAGCGCTCCGGTCACCGTAACGTGGTTCGCGTGGTTGGCACAGACGAGAAAACCATGATGGTCGAAGCCCAGAAAGGGATCATGGCCAGAGCACTTCAGAAGGTGAAGAAGAGTGGTTAGGGTAATCCACTCGGACCTTGAACTGTGGCTGACTAAGTTCATTCGTTCCGAACTAACTAAACGATCTGAACCGTTCACAGATGGGGTGTTTGTCTCCAACAGTGAATGGGTGAAGCCACCGGATGGCGGGACTCGTCCAGAGCGGCAGATCATCGTCCGCGACGACAGTGGACCCAAACTGTCGGTGGTGTCCAAAGAATGCCAGGTAGGAATCAGCGTGCTTGCTGGAACCAAGGAAATGCCCAAGGAAAGCAAAGACCTTGCGTTGTTACTCATGGCCATCTGCGAAGGTGCCCCCGGCATTGAGAAAGATAACCCGGTGGCAGCCGTCACCGATGCGAACGGCCCCTATTCGGTGCTGGAAGATTCTTCGTATGCCCGATTCTATTTCACCATCACATTCATCGTGTCTGGCCAAAGGCTGGCCTGACCGCTAACCCCACTGACAGCACCACCGGATTCCCCGGTGGTGTTCCTATTTTGTGAAGGAGTTTCACCATGGCCGCTGATGAAAAAGGCATGGATGTCGAGGCAGTAGGCCTCCCGATTACTGGGCATCTAGGCGTTGCCCCATACGGCACCGAGATCCCGACGCCTGCTGAAGGTGCTGCTGCAGACTTTACCTTGGGCACGGAATTCAAGAATCCCGGTTTGCTGACTCAAGACGGTGGACCGGAATGGACTGAGGAAGCCGATGGCGATCCTATCGAGTTCTGGCAGGAAGGCTACTCGATTCCTTCTGGGCTGGCTAATGTCACCTTAGTTGCGAAACTTGCCCAGACTGACGAGACTGTTCGCTCGATCGTGCGTGGCAAGACTGCGGATGCGAACGGATACATCACCGTTGACGGTGGCGGAACCCAGACCAAGTACGTCCTGTTTACCGAAGAGATCTTCAAGAACGGTGTAATCCGCCGTCGTGTGGCACCGAATGCCGGCATTGAATCGGTGAAAGAAGACAAGTCTGAGCGCGGTAACGTGCTTGGTTACGAAGTCACTTTCAAGGTCAACCGCCATTCGTCGGTGGAGAACAACCACTTTGGTGAGTGGCTGATCCCGCCGGTACCAGCTGGCGCCTAGCTAATGCTTCCGGTGCAGGGAGCCCCTGTGATGGGTGGAGCGCCCTGCACCGGATTATTGCAACCCATCACCACCCATCAAACGAAGGAGCACCATCATGGTTGCCAAGAAAACCACCAGCGAAACCAAGCCAACCTATCAAGTAGTTGAGCAGGCCTTGTTCGCGCAGACCTCTTTGGGCGAAATCAAGGTGTCGCTGAACGCAGTCAAGACCAAGACCATGCGCCGAATCATGGCCATGGACAGTGACGTCGGCCAATTCAACGAGCTGTGTGACAATGTCTTCCCTGCGGAGGTCGACGAACTCCCGTTCATTGAAGGGCTGCCGCTTATGGATGCGTACTTCCAGGCATTCGCAGAATTCGCAGAGGCATCTTTGGGGGAATCGCGACGCTCCTCGAACTAATCGAGGAGCACAAGTCAGCGCTAACCTACGACTTCCGCCAGCGCTTCCACGTGGGCTTGAGCGAAGTAGGACGAAGCATCAGCTTTGGAGAAGCCGTTCACCTGGTAGAACAGCTCATCCTGGACCAGTCATCACGTCTGCATGCCAGCATTCAAGGGTGGAGTCGGCCGATGAGTTGGTCTGATCTCATGCTGCAACTCCAAACTGAACGGTATCTCGCGGCAACGCGGGATCCCAAGAAACAACCGAAGCCCACTAGCTTCGGTTGGCCGTGGGAAAAGAAGCAGGACAAACCGGAAGTAACCCCCGAAGAACGACGGGAATACGAAAAGCGACTGCGTCAACGCAGCGCATTCCAGCATTTGAGGGGGTGACCGCCACGCATGGCAAGCGAGGTAGGTAACGGCCAGGTATCCATTTTCCCTGTCTTCCGTGGGTTCCGATCCAAGGTCAACAACGAAGTCGCAACTTCTGGGCGTGAAGCCGGGCGAAGCTTTGAGAAAGCTTTCGGCAGCAGCACCCGTGACCTTGGATCCGAGCCACTGAAGAAGCTCCAAGCACAAGTCGCTTCGAGCTCGAAGGCTCTGTCACGGGCACGCCTCACCGAACAGGACGCCGCAGGTAAGGTGCGTACCGCCGAGGTTGCTTTGACCGAGGCACGTAAAAAGGGTGGAGCGCAGTCAGCTCGCGCAGTAGCTGCTGAGGAACGCTTAGCATCAGCACAGCGACGACTGGCCACCGCGCAGGACACCACGCGTAGTGCGTCGAAGAAGCTTCAGGAATCTCAGAAGCAACTTAAGTCCGCAACCGATGGTGCTGCAAACTCCTCGGAGACGGGCGCCCGCAAGTACGCGCGCGGATGGACCGGGCTGAAGCAACGCCTCGGGAGCACACTGAGCGGTGCTGTGCGGGATGCATCGAAGCAGGCTGAGCAGGAAGCTCAGAGTGGTGGCGACGGCGCGGCCAAGGCGTTTGGCGGTCGCTTGAAGACTGGGCTCGGTAGGGTCGTAAAGATCGCTGGCGGCACTGCCGGGTTGATCGCTGGTGTTTTCTCCGGGATCGGCATCAAAGGCGGTGTCGAGCGTGTCCTGAACATCCAGGACGCTAAAGCTTCACTCGACGGACTAGGCCACTCAGCGCAGTCCATTGAGAAAATCATGGGCAACGCCAACACAGCAGTCAAGGGCACCGCCTTTGGACTAGCGGATGCCGCTGGCGCTGCCGGTACTTTCGCGGCCGCCGGTATCAAGCCCGGCAAGGAAATGGAACGCGTCCTCGGACTAGTCGGCGACTCGGCCACCATTGCCAAGGTCGAATACGGGGAAATGTCCTCGATCTTCGGCAAGGCGGCAGCGAAGGGAAAACTCGACGGAGAAATCCTCGCACAGCTCTTGGACAAGCAGATCGGCATCCTGCCGGGCCTAGCCAAGATGTACGGGGTCACCGAAGAAGAAGCTTCCAAGATGGTTTCCAAAGGCAAGGTGTCTTTCGAGGACTTTGCCAAGGTCATGGAAACCACCGTCGGCGGAGCAGCGCAGAAGTCAGGCGACACCTTCCGCGGAGCCTGGGCCAACACCCGGGCGGCCATGTCACGTATCGGCGCAACCATCATGACCCCGCTGCTCGATTCAATGCAGCAAGGCATGGCATGGCTGACACCGCTCCTTGACAAGATGAACACCGCGCTAGGCCCGGTAATGACCAGCTTCGGAGAATGGCTCTCTGAAGTATCGCCAGCAGTTCTTGGCGAAATCACCGGTGGCTTCACTGCCATGTTCGCTGCCTTCAAGGATGGCGGGTCCGACGTCACCTCATCAGGGTTCGCTGGTGTCCTGGAACGCATTGGGCTAATTGCCCGATTCGTGTCCGATGAAGTCATTGGATCTGTTCGGGCAATGTTCGCGGCGTTCCAGGACGGTGGCACCGATGTCACTTCATCCGGCCTGGCCGGATTCTTCGAACGCATCGGCTTGCTGGCCCGTGAACTATGGGACGCACTCGGACCGCTAGTTATGGATCTAGCAGCCGCGTTCGCCCCGTTGATCGCCCAAGTATTCGACTTGTGGATGACCTTCTCACCACTGACCTTGCTGTTCCAAGTCATTCAGCCGATGCTTCCATTGATCGCAGGAATGCTATCCCAACTGGGAACAGCCATCGGTGGACTAGTAGCAATCGTTATTCCGCTGGTCACTCAGATCGCAGGGGCACTGCTGCCACTCTTTATGCAGCTGGCATCTGCAGTGTTGCCACTGGTCGTCGAAGCTGTCGGCTTCCTGGTGAACATCCTGCAACCGCTGATCAACCTGCTAGGACCGATCCTCACAGGCATCATCAACGCGCTACTACCGGTCGTCGTCACAATATTCGGGTTCATCGTCACGACCATTCAAAACGTGGTCAACGTAATCCGCGGAATCATCATGGTCTTCTCCGGACTGTTTATCGGAGACTGGCAGATGATGTGGGACGGTCTGGTGATGATCCTCGGAGCCGCAAAAGATCAACTGCTGAACGTGCTCAACACGATCCCGCAACTGATCATGGACGTCTTCTCCGGAATCGGAACTTGGCTGCTCGACTCTGGAAAAGCCCTCGTCCAAGGCCTGATAGACGGCATCCTCTCAATGGGCAACGTCGTCGGGGACGCTGTAGGCGGTTTCATCCAAGGCGTCCGCGACTTCTTCCCCTTCTCGCCAGCAAAGAAAGGGCCTTTCTCAGGAACCGGATACACCACCTACTCCGGCAAAGCACTCGCCTCCGACTTCGCATCCAGCATCGAAAGCGAAACCGGAACAGTCAAAACCGCGGCAACCAAAATCACCAATGCCGCCGCGCTCGCCGGTTCGGTGGATGTGGCGACGAACGCGAATAGTTCAGCGGCGACAGTTACTGGGACTGCCAATGGGCAACCGGTGGAGATCCATGTGCACCCTTCCGAGGGTATGGACGAGGAAGCCTTTGCGCAGAAGGTGAAGCGAATCATCGAGGAGATCTTCGGAAGGGGATAGCAGTGACGTTATTGCGAGTGAACGTCGGCGGTATTGACTTCTTTGGTCATCAAGGACCCTTCGCGATCGGTAAGGAGGGCTTTACGGGGTGGGATGACCAGGAGTACCGATCAGCTTCGGAAGCTCGGGTGAATGCCCACGGTAACTATCCGGAAAGATCATATCGGGAAGCGAAGACCGTCAATCTAAACGGTTTCATCATTGCCAACGGATCCGAACAGTTGAACCACTACATGGATCTGTTTAACGGAATCTTGGCCGAGGGCAGGTCAGAGAAGCTGACCGTCGATAGGCCCTGGGGAGCTAGGTGGGCTCCAGCTTCAGTTGTTTCGCGGAAAACGGTTGAAGTTGGAGGTCTGCCTCGGGCGACATTCGCATTGAGCCTTCGTTTGGAAAGCACAGAGCGTTTCGGACAGATAGAAACCTTTAGCGGTGGTATCGGCACGGCGTTCGATGTGTTCCAACGTGGAGTGGTGGAAACATGGCCGATGCTCACGGTGACCGGCTCAATGCCAGGGGGATACGAGATCTCTCTTGGTGGACAGCTACTGGAAATCACCAAAGGGATAGCAACAGGGCAAACCCACACGATCGATACCAAGACGGGCATTCTACGGTCGAACGGTTCGGTCGTGGTGGGAGGGCTTGGGATTACTGAGCTTTTCACTGTGAAACCTGGCTTGGCTCAGTCCATTTATTCCGCGCCACGGACTACAGGTACGGGCACGCTCAAAGTCGAAGTAACTGATACATACTAAGGGGGTATCAACGTGGACGGATATCAGGTGTATACGGTGTCTTCGGCAAACTTCGGAGATCGCCAACTTGTCCAGCCTTCGGGTAGTCCTTGGGGGAGAGCTAAGAATGGATCGGCCGGAACTTTTCAAACTAAGTTTAAGGTCTCGGATCCTAACATTGCTGCCATCGTTGCCGCGGGTGCGCTTGATGCAATCAGCCGGTGGCTTGTCATTGAATATGAGGGAGTGGTGGTCTACGCCGGACTCATATGGGAACGAACTTACGATCGTGACGCGAAAACTCTAACCGTGACACACGAGGATATCTGGTCTGTTCTTGATCTGCGTTTAATTGCTGAAAACCGAACTAGCTCGATTGTTGGGTGGAAGCGAACTTACTCTGGTTTGGAATACGACACCATCGTCAAACGCCTGGTTCAGTTGGGAACCGCCGGGGTAGGGCGCGAAATGCCTATCCGATACGAGGATGACTATGCAGGTGGGCGATCTAGAACCTATTACGGCTACAACCTTGACACCGTGCTCGATGCGATAACTGAAATCATGGATCTGGTCGATGGGCCAGATATTGATTTTCGTCCCGAGTGGTCAGCAGACAAGACTTTGCAATGGACGTTGCGTACAGGGGATCTCTCGCTGAACACGATCGAAGTTGATTTTTCGGCCGAGGATTCAGCAGTAAAAAATCTGACCCAGACGCAGTCCGGACGTGAGCGTGCAACCCAAATGCTCGGCGTCGGTGAAGGATCTGGGGTGGACATGCTGGTTCGTTCTGCTGGCGGTGGCGGAAGCTTCGTGCTTGAACGTGCTGAACAGGCGAAGAACATTAAGACAGGGGCGCAGCTTCAGGAATTCGCTGCAGCAGAGTTGGCTCCTCGCGCCAGTCTGATTCATCAATACGGTTTCGATCTTGACCTTCGTTCTCCAAGAGTCGGCAACATGTGGGAGATTCGGCCAGGAACCATTGTTCGTTGGAATCTCAACGGTGATCTAGTCATCCGGCCTGATGGCTGGCGAATCAGCAAGATTTTGAAGTACTCCGGAGACACGGCCAGCCGGTGGCTCCACTTAGAGTTCCAGTAAGGGTGCGGTATGGCTAGAGGATTCGATTTAACCCGGCAGCGTCACAAAGAGCGTCAACGTCAAGTCAAATCGTATGGCACCGAAACGCCACTGTCTTCGGCGGCGGTGGAGCGCGGTTCTACTCGCTGGTTGAACGGTTCGAAGGTTGTTATTGAGGGCTTGCTCGATGTGGCTGGTACGGCCACGGTTGGTGGCACGTTGTCAGTCACGGGAACGTTCAACGGTTCCGGTGTGAACAACCTGGACGGCACGAACAACCTGTCGGGTGACAACAACCTGACCGGTCCGACTGAGATATCGGGCAGCCTTGATGTTACTGGGCCGACGAGTCTTGATGGTGTGCTCACGATCAACGGCGACACGTCGATCACTGGACTATTGAGCATCGAAGGTGACTCGACGATCTCAGGGAAATTGGATATCGAAGGCAAGACGACGGTAGCCGCTGACCTTGAGCTCGTTTCTGGTGGCAAGTTCATTGCTGGTGAAACCACAATCGAGCCTTCTGGCAAGGCTACGTTCGGAGATGTAGTGATTGACCCCGCAAGTATCTATTTGATCCAGACTCCTGGGGGGTGGGTATCTGGTACAGGGGCTGATGACATCACGCTGGCATCGTCGCTGTCGTCTTCAGTGTCTCTCAATGGAAGTCGTGCCGAGCTGGACTATAAAGGCGTGAAGGTGACGGCACGAGCCGGTGCTATTGATCTGAACGCTCCTGTCGTTCATGCTTCTGGCCGGTATCTCGTGAACAACGGAGTCGGGGCGGCTGGTGTTGAGGTTTCTGCGACTCGTTTGAAGATAGGCAATTTGCCGACGACAAGCGTGGGCACATCGAATGTACACGCCGATTCTAACGGCATTTTCTACAGGGTGACGAACCCATGAGGATGAATGTGAAAAACTTAGAAACCATCGTTGAGTCGCAGTCAGGGATGCTGAGTCAGTATCAACAGTGGCTCGCTGATAGAGATTTTCGCCTTGCCGAGGCTCTGTCTAAAAATCAGCTGCTGAACCAACAGAACCTTGTACTGATGCAAGAGAACGCAGAACTGCTCGAAGAGCTCACCAAACCCACCGGATAGTCGGTGGGTTTCTTATTTAAGGAGGCAACATGGCGGTAGCGGTGACGGGTGACGTTCTCGACCTTGGCGGGCAGTCCATGGCGGAGTACAACGCCGAAGTGATATTCGAGCTTAACCGCCCGAACATCATGGCTACGGGCGGTGGTATTCGCCCGGGTAAGTCGAAGAAAGTTATTCCCGGTTCGGATGGGAAGTTCTCAACAAGCCTTGAACCCACGGTGAGCATGCTTGCTGACGCTTGGTACAAGGTGCGGGTGCAGTGGCTAGATGCCAAACGCAACTTGATCGCATACCTTGATTTTCAGATCCGGGTGCCGACTGGTGGCGGGAATCTCTCCGACCTCGCTGACTTCTCTGGTAACGGCGGAAACGGTGGCGGGGCTAATCAGATGATCTGGTGGGTTGGCCTCACCGCGCCCCCATCCAAACGCTACTTGTGGCTACACATGAACCCGCAAGACAACACCGATCCCGCTGGCACTGGCGACGTAAGACAATGGAGGTAAGCATATGCCTTGGGTAACTATTACCAACGTCAAAGGCCCGAAAGGTGACAAAGGAGATCCAGGGCTCGGCACCACCGAGTCACTGCGTATTCGTCCACTTAGTGATCTTCCATCATTGAATGTTGAAACGTGGATTGGACTGGACCTAGTTGGCCTGTATCCAATACTGTCCGAAACGATCATAGGCCGACCACGGGGTACAAGCGGATTCGCTTTCGCGACAGTCCGCCCTCTAGCTTCTGGCGGTTCTGTTGTCGAATGGAAAGAGTACCTTGCACCGCGTCGAACGTTCGAGAAGATTGTTTCGACTGATTCCACACGTCGCACAGAGTGGAAACGAACTGATGTTGCTACTCGCACGGTACTTCACCAACTGTCGAACCCTGGCAATGGGGCACTGACGGACACTGAGACTTCTCGACATGTCCGTTTACCTGTGAAGTTCTTCGTCACAGTGGACACTTGGGAACTCGTGATCAAAAATCATAATGATCAGACCCGTAATAATTATGGGGATCTGAGTTTCTACGAGGTTTACATTTCCAAGCGGAAGCGTGAATCCAATGGTGAGTATGGGCCGAATTTCGAGACGGAACCTGTCAGCCTTGGTGTCCCGGTAGCGACAGGAGCTGCTGGATCGGCGCGCCGGTATCTACTTACTGATATTCATTACCAGTTGGAAGCGAACGTCGAATATGTTATTTCATATTCGTACGACACCCCTGACGGTACTCCGAACCATATGGGTATCGGTGGTTCCTATTTGGGCACCAATCCTGCTGGACGCATGTCTATGAGTGTGGGTAACACTTGGTCTCAGTACACTCCACTCGACGTGTACATCAAGCCCGTGATTAGCCCTGATACAAAGTTCCATGTCTATCCAGGGTCGTCTTCTGAGACTGGTCTGAACACTGACTATCCGTTGCGTGATGGTTGGGCGTGGCGTCATGCTGAAGCACACAATGCTGTTCCAGCAGTGCTTGGGATGTCTGGATCCACTTTGGCTTCGTGGAATGCTGGCGGTCATTTCATGTTTACGAAGCTTACTGCTTCGGCGCCGGCTGACAAGATCATTGGCAATCCTGGTTCGAATGACATCAACAGTGGTGCGACATTGGCCGAACTGCAATCACGGTTCCTCACATTCGCTGGTCTGGTGCGTGCAAATATTGGGCAAGCGTTCGAAGCGATTGATGTCTTCCCCCGTGCTTCTGAGACGGCTTCTGTTAAGGCCGTTCGCTTAGCGTTCAACGCTTGGCTGCGAACGTTGCCAGCTAATATTCTGCGGGTACACGACCGGGCTTCTTCGGTATCTGGTCCTAATGGATTGATGCTTCCGGCGTTCAATTCCGGCGATGGTTCTCATTTGAACACTGATGGGCAACGTCGTATGGCTGCCAGCATGATTAGTGGGATCCCTAAACCAGATTCAATCAATTCGTACAGGATTGACGAATCCGCGGGGAGAACTTTATTCGCTTGGGATTACATCAATGGGCGCGAACAACTGATTTACGGGGATTCGGGTAAGCGCCGGTTGTCCAGCGCTGGTATTGCTAGTGGCAACTTGTTCCTGCAACGAAACGGCAACGTAGTGACGCTCACGGCGTTACAAATGAAGCTTGTACCTACCGGGTCGGTGACACTCACTGGTCTTGTCCCATCCGGGTTCCTACCTCCAGAAGTGCTCTTGGCAAAATCTGCTAAGTATTGGGGGACTGATACGGAGGAAGTTTTCCGACTGACGAACCAAGGAAATGCAACGATTCTCGCGGTGACAAGCGCAACGCAAGTGAGTTTCAACCTCACGTGGATTACAAGCGATCCTTGGCCAGCTGCCTTACCGGGAGTTGCAGCATGAAACATGAGCTAGGCGAACTGGGTGAACCTATCCACGTCGATATTGACCCGTTCATTCCTACAGGCACTTGTGCTGTCTGCGCGGGCGTGGAGCAAGAAACGCAACCGCCAGAAGACCGCTGAGCTTAGGAGGAATCATGGACCAGATCCCTTGGGCGGCGATAGGTGCGCCCGTGCCCCGTTACCGTCCCCGATTTGGAAGGAACGCATGCCAGTAATCCCTGAATTTCTGGGTGGCCCAAACGGGTGGCTCGGCATGGCCGCCGCGCTGCTCCTGCTCGTGGCGTTCTTCTGGAAGCCGGTTCGGGGCATTTGGGCGCGGTTCCGAGAGTTCGCAGCATTCTTGGACCAGTGGAACGGTAAACCCGAGAAGAAAGACCGCTCAGGCCAGGTCGTTCAGCACGCAGAACCAGGTATGGCAGCGCGAATCCTTACCCTGGAAGAAAAGACTGAACGGATCCACCACGAGGTCACGCCGAACCATGGAGGCTCACTGAAGGACGCGGTAAGTCGAATCGAGACAAGCTCGAAAGAGACAGCCTACAAACTCGCCGAAACCACAGAGAAGCTGGACGAGCACATCGTCATCGCCAAAGAGTCGGACAAGGCACAGGAGCAGCTTGTGAAAGACGTTGGCAAACTGACCAGTCAATACATCAAGGACTAGCGAAACGGCTAGTCCATTTTTTATGCCCGAAAGGTGGCAAGCATGACTTACTTTCTAGCCCCGTCGCTCGTGGATCTCCGCAGCGAATGCAATACTCGTTGGCCTGACCGTGACAAGGTATCTGACGGTTGGATCGGCGACCCGTCGCACCAGGCACGTGTGTCAGACCATAACCCGGATTATGCGGATGGCGGTATCGTCCGTGCCATTGACGTTGACAAGGATGGCATCGACGTTACCGCGTTCCTGAACGCCACGATCTACGACTCTCGCACTTCGTACGTTATCTACAACTACCGCATCTGGGGCGGTACGCGCTGGCGTAAGTACGAGGGTAGTAACGGGCATACGAAGCACATTCATGTGTCGATCAAGCACACCACCGCAGCAGCCAAGTCAGGTTCGTGGGGGCTCGCGAAGGGTGTAGCGCCTACCGCTAACCCGGAGACGATGAAGGTGAAGAAGGTCAAGGACCAGTCACCATCTAACACTCCAAACGGCAGCACTACTTTCCCGACCGACTACGCCGAACTGACGATCAACGGAAACTTCAAGTCGTGGGAACAGGGTGCCATCCAGATCCTCATGCATCAGCTCGGTTACAAGAACAACAAGCAATGGGACGGTAAGATCCGCAATCTTGGCTACACCGACCTACAGAACTGGTTGCGCGACGTACGTGACCCGAACGGTAACCCGTACTACACCAAGACCCCTGTCGCGAAGTGGGGAGTCAAAAAGGGTACGCCACTCAAGGTGGACGGCGGTGCCGGCAAGTGGTTCTGGTATGAATTCCAGCGCTACCTGAAGGACCGTGGATTCTACAAGGGAATCCTCGACGGCGACCCGAAGAAGATGACCTACGAAGCTATCCAGCGCTGGCTTAACGACAACAACACCTACTAGGAGGAACCCGACCATGGGAAAGTACGAAGCGAAGGGAACTGGGCTTAGCGACCCGGCCACCCGCAAGAAGCTCTACACGGCCGTAGTCGTTCTGGCCGCGCTAGTGCTCACCACCTTGATCACGATGGGCATCATCAACCTGGATCAGATCAATGACTTCGTGTCGTTGCTGGTGGTTGTTGTTGGTATCGTCGGTAGCTTGGTTGGCCTAATATCCGCAGCTCTGGCACGAGCAAACGTAGACCCTCCAAAGTAGAAAAAATGAATAGCTCCCCACCTCGAAAGGTGGGGAGCTATTCTCTGTTTAAGCTGGTTGTTCGGTATTCCATATGATCGTGATCAAATCGCGAAGCTTTATGTCTGCCCAGGAGTAGGTTGAGTATTCCTCATCGGCTAAGAAGGAGGCCGTGTCCTCGACGCTGAGTCGGCATCCCGTGGCGCGTTCGATCGAATCGAGAACCTTTTCAAACGGAACATCACGGGTGGACATATTGAAAGTTTAATCCATGAGAATGTAACTATCGAGAGATATAGGTGAATTCGAAAGTATTCTCAAGATCATGACCCAATTGCCTGATGACATTGTGCACAAGATCCAGTGGTGCGAAAAGCTTCTCAACGACATCGCCGACATGGTTCAGGAGTTCGCGGACAACTCACCGACTTCGCTGGTAGCTTTTGCGGATCCGAACCTGAACTCAAACAGACCAGATGATGGGATGACATTATGGCAGCTCAAAACAGTATCCACGTGCAAGCCACCGGCGCACCTAACAATGCTTGTCGGTGATTTCGTTCAGAACTTGAGGAGTTCGTTGGACTATCTCGCCCGTGCGGTGGTGATTGCCACGGGAGGCACCCCTGTCGATAAGGGGGCCGGAACGAGTTACCCGATTCTCTTGAAAGCTCCGAAAAAGGCAATCTCAATCACCGGGTGCGATCATGAGCTGGTGTCGTTTTTACTCGAAGGAACTCAGCCGTATCGAATCCGTGAACCGATGTCGCATCCGTTAGCGAGGTTGAATTTCTTGGCAAACGAGTACAAGCATCGGGAACTGAGAATAGCCGTGGGATTGGCTGCATTCCCTTCATTCTTCGCATTGGCTGACAGGTCATGTAAACCATTTCGCGGCGTCGCAATTGCCAACATGCGATTCATGAGCCACGACGACGTATTAGATCCATTGATGTACCCGTTCACGAAAGGTGTAGTGCCTGAAGCTATCGGTGAATTCGTTCCACTGTTAACGCTCGACACCTCATATACGCCGATCGTAAGTGTTTGGGAGGAATTGAACTTTTATCTGGCTGTCGTAAGGCACGAGATAATTCCCTCATACCGAGGCTTCTTCGATGGCGTTTGGCCGGAAGAGCTTCGACCTGCCATTCTCCCGCAGCCGTACTATCCGGCACGCGTTTCTAATGTCGATGTCATGATCAATGGGATGAAAACTTTTTACCGAGAGAATTTTGGAGAATTTGGAGATTCAGAAGTAAAGGTGATGCCGATGTATGAGGGGCTCAACACTGAGGAAGGTAGAGGCTGGTGAACCAATATGGTGGCGGGTGGGATACGAACCCACGGGCGGAACCGATCGGATCCGCTGACGATGCACCCAGTACGCGTACTGGCGCCGCAGGTTTGTCCGCTTCCTGCAAACCGCCACCCCGGGCGCATGCCCCGGTACGAACAGTATGGCATTTTCTGACAGAAATTAACACCTAACACCATTAGTTGGTAGCAGGTGGAATGAGCCTAAGCCTGGCCAGATGAAAACCGCCCCATCCTCATTGCGAGGGTGGGGCGGCTTTTTATTTTCAGGGGAGCTACCGGAGAGGTGTTGTGCGCTGGACTGACTCTCTGAATCTCGTTAACGCTTCGGTTCTCATGGTTTCGTTTTCTGCGAAGGAGAAGGAATTGAGTCCAGAACGAAGAGTGCCGACGGCTTCTCTGATGATCAGTCCCTGCATGACGCCCAAACTTATTTCGTCGGGGAGTTCGTTTTCTGACACGGCTTCGTAATTAAACAAATGCTGGACATAAAGGATTATTTCAAGAGCAAAGGTGGAAGCCTCTTCATAGAAATCTTCAGCGGTTTTGCCGAAAGGAGATAGGGCTCCGGAAAGTGCTTGGAAATGGGTGCTTAGCCAAGGGATGTCGGCATTTCGAACTTTCTCGGTTTCGCTGATCTTAGAGAATGCATCTATAATTCGGTCGCAAACTTGACCTAGGCGAACTCTTCGTTCAGCGTCTTCGGCACGCTTTCTCTCTTTGTTGGCATGGCGAATCGACCACACGCCAAATGCAACTGCAAGTGCCACTGAGACTACACCGCTCAAAGCGGATGCCCAGTCTAAGGCGCTGGCGGGAGGGAGAATACACTCCCCGGTAAGTTCTTCCTTGTTTGTTAATTCGCACATGATTTTTTCAGCGATGAGCATGTCCACATCATATGCACTTATGGCCGACGCGCTGAGCAGAAGACCGCTCGACCTTGGTAGGTCGAGCGGTCTTCTGCTCAGCGTGAGTTTATTCTCAGAGCCTATGTGATATCCAAGCGGCTATGAAGCTTACTTCCAAGTGGCCACCAACGACATCCTCAACAAAATCTGCTCCGTCTTCAGGCGCTAGATCTTTCATTGGCGCACCGTTGAAAGTCAAGAACATCTGTGTCGTTGCCCACGCAGTCCGTTTGTTCCCATCGATGAAAGGGTGATTCATCGCGAGGCTTTGGAGTAGCACCGCCGCTTTTTCTGCAAGAGTAGGATACTTCTCTTGACCGTAGAAAGCAGTTTTGGGGCGTTCCACCGCGGAACCCAAAGCGTTATAGTCCCGAACGGGGCAATTCAAGATGCTGTCATGAATCATGACGACCTGGTCGACGGTCAGATATTTCAACGGTCAGCGAGGAGTTCCAAGGTCTTCGACCAACGGTTCAGTTCGGTTCCAAGGATGGAATGAAACATGGCTTCGTCGATAGTTTCGGGCATGGAAGCAGGACGCTGCGGAACATTGTCGCCCGAAAGGGTGAGTTCTGTGCAGTAATTGCGCATCTCAGACATTTCGATCACCATGCTTCCTTTGACAAATGATGAAACTTCTACATAATTCTTTACCCAAGGGCCTTCAGCATGGGTCAAGTCCCGAAGTTGCGATCCGTTCATGTGACCATAAAACGCCATGATCGCATCGATGGTGTTTTGTTCGTCCTGAGTGAGGTTGAACCCCTGAATTGGGTTTTCAGCCCAAGTCTTATCCACACGCCAAGCGGAGCGGACGACTGGACCATTTTCCCAAGCCGTTACGGGGTCACTGAACAGCGGGGTACCGAACCAAGCGAGGTGCCACGCCTGCGAGAAGTAGAGGAGCTTCTGACGTTGAAGGCGACCTGTGGTTTGGTAACGCGCGTGAAGGTAGGCCAGGACATCGATGGATGTAGTCATGTCTGCGCTGTCCTTCCTGGAGTGCCTTGGTTCGTGTTCAGTTCCAAAATAAAAAATAGTTGACACTAACTTTTGTTTAGGATTAGCGTCGTGCGACTAGGCGAGTCTGTGAAATCTGTCTAGCCTTATGGACACCACTATAGGCGCGCGGGTGACAAGTAAGCAACAAAAAGTGGTTGACACGACTATCGAAGAACCGTGGATTTATGGGGTAATAACGGAAGAACGGCGCTTGACATTTACTTTCCATCTTGACAACCACTGAAGCTATTTAGCGACTTTTATCGGATGGCGGGTTATATGGATGGTGGACTGACCAATGTAGGGAATTCTAGGCAACTAGCATGATTGGAAGCTGAAATCCGGGCGCAGGGGAACCGCCAGACGCCCTCAAAGCTCGGGTGTAAGGCCGAGGAGCACTTAGGCACTAGTCATATTAATGACTAGTGCTTGACTGCTATTAGCAATCGGCTCCTAGTCATACTAATGTCCGCCGTCTTGGTTGCAGCACTCCTAGCAATAGCGGGCCCACGACTACAGGACCTATTTAATCAAGCGATTGATCGGGTATCAGGGCTCGGATAGAAGACAAACATGTGTTGCGTTGCGAAACGGGGAACGTCGCAGTTTCCGAAGCGGGTATTAACTGAGACCAAAGGATCAGCTGTTGCTGAGTTCGTCATGATCTCGACCTTGTTGGTTCTGATCGCGATGACGTTGATTCAACTCGCTTTGGTTCTGCACGTACGCAACACATTGATCGATGCCGCTTCAAACGGAGCCCATTATGGTGCTCTGGCGAACCGATCAACTGCCGATGCGCAGGACCGCACACGGCTCTTGATCACCGAGAGCCTGCATGCCGGTTTTGCCGGAAATGTCAGCGCTCGATCTGCAACCATAGGTGAGAGTCGCGTGATTACGGTATCCGTAGATACCCAGGTGCCGTTGATTGGGTTGCTCCCTAACGGCTGGGGTCTGCATGTACAAGGCGAAGCTGTGAAATATGGCTAATCTCCTGAAGGCATTCTTATTAGGTTTGGGAAAGAACGCGCGCGACGAATCCGGAAATGCGATCGTTGAGTTTATTTTCGCAGCGACCGTGCTTCTCATTCCGATGATTTACCTCATTCTCGCCGCCAGTCACCTTCAAGCCGGTAGCTATGCAGTCGTTGGCGCCGCGGATCAGGCAGCCAAGGTTTTTGCTATCGCGGAGACCCCAGCTCAGGCTCACTCCAATGCCGAAGAAGCGGTACGCCGTACGATGAATAATTTTGGCTACAGTGGCGCAAAAACTACTATTTCTTGTGATTCCGAGTGCCTCAGTCCTGGAAGCGTCGTGACAGTCACAGTCGAGCTGGACGTACCACTGCCCTTTGTCTCGCAGATGTTTACAGCGTCGGCTTTTTCGGTTGACTCCGCAGCTTCTCAAAGAGTTGATCAATTTGGATAACGACACTCAGAACAAGACGTGGGCAACCTCTGAGGACGGACAATCACTGGTGCTTGCGATTGGTCTCTGTGCGATCACCTTGTTGACGATTTCTGTGGTTCTCGCGGTGAGTGCGGTTAACCTGAAAGCACGCCAGTTACTGTCCATTGCTGACGGGGCAGTGGTCGCAGCGGTCGATGAATTCGAATTCGTAGCCAACGGGCCAAACCCTCGAATTGAGTTGAACGAACATCGTGTGACGCAAGCAGTAGGAAAGTATCTATCAGACGTCGGAGCGACTAACCGAATTGATAATTTGAAGATTTCTTCGGTGACCATTCGGTCGGATGGTCAGGGCGCGAACCTCAAACTTTCCGGAACTGTACAACCTCCGATCGTTGGTTGGATCGTGCCGGATGGAATTCCGATCTCCGTAAACTCCACGGCACAGACGGTGCTGAGCAGGTGATAGTCGAATCAAGTATTACCGACTAAATGACGTAGTCTTAGATGACCATGGCTAAAACTGACTTCTCTGCTGAAATCCGCACCCTGCGCTCAACTTTCGCTGCAATTGAAGATGTAAGCGATGTTGATCAGATCAAAGCTGACATTGCAACGCTCTCCGAAGAAGCAGGAGCTCCTGACCTGTGGGATGACCCTGCCGCGGCACAGATTGTCACGAGTAAGCTTTCCTACCGTCAGTCGGAACTTGAACGACTTACTAAACTCAAGACCCGAATTGACGATCTAGAAGTACTTGTCGAATTGGCCGAGCTTGAAGATGACGAAGAGACTCTGCAAGAAGCAGATAAAGAGCTAGTCAGTATCCATAAGGCTCTCGACGATCTAGAGATTGTCACCTTGCTTAACGGCGAATTCGATTCACGTGGTGCTGTGGTGACAATTCGTTCCGGCGCGGGTGGTGTCGATGCTGCAGATTTTGCAGAGATGCTACTGCGTATGTATTTGCGTTGGGCAGAGAAGCGTGGCTACAAGGCGACCGTGATGGATACGTCGTACGCAGAAGAAGCTGGGCTGAAATCGGCAACCTTCGAGATCGAAGAGCCTTACGCTTTTGGTACGTTGTCCGTGGAAGCTGGAACTCACCGTCTCGTGCGAATTTCGCCATTCGACAACCAGGGACGTCGCCAAACGTCGTTTGCAGCTGTGGAAGTCGTTCCGCTCATTGAACAAACGGACAGCATAGAAATCCCGGAATCTGAAATTCGTGTGGATGTGTTCCGTTCCTCGGGTCCCGGTGGGCAGAGCGTGAATACTACTGACTCGGCCGTTCGCATGACCCACATTCCTACCGGTGTTGTCGTTTCCATGCAGAATGAAAAGTCGCAGATCCAGAACCGAGCCGCAGCGCTTCGTGTTTTGCAGTCGAGACTTCTCCTTTTGAAAAAGGAGCAAGAAGACGCGCAAAAGAAGGAACTTGCCGGTGATGTGAAGGCTTCATGGGGCGACCAGATGCGTTCCTATGTGCTTAATCCTTATCAAATGGTCAAGGACCTGCGCACTGAACATGAAGTAGGAAATACTCAGGCAGTGCTCGACGGTGAAATCGACGATTTCATTGATGCAGGAATCCGTTGGCGTGCAGGCCAGCGCCGTCCAAACAAATAGCGGATATCTCGAATACCTCTCGAGTTGGCAGGACTTGCCACAACCAGTGTAAGTATCGTCACCGTGGTCTAGGGACAATGGCCGATGACCTCAGGTCATGCATGAACTCGGTGATTTCTCTTGGCTGTGTGTATCGAATGAATATGGCAACACGCCTAAGATTTCGGCTGGTTCGGCAGGTTGCACCGATAGTGTGTGGATCATTGGCGCATCTATTGACGTTTGATCTCGAGATAGGTATTCGTGGGTCGCGCCCCGACGAAAACTAGCGATTGAAGACATGATTAAATTCGAAAACGTCTCGATGGTTTATGAGCCACGACAGCAGAATGCTGCCTTGGACGATATAAACATCGAGATCAACCGCGGCGAATTCGCCTTCTTAGTCGGCGAATCCGGGTCCGGTAAGTCGACCTTCCTTAGCTTGGTGCTACGCGAAAAACGGTCCACAGATGGAGCCGTTTACGTTGCTGGCCAAAATCTGAACCGAATCCCCGGTCGTCGCGTGCCAAAACTACGTCGAGATATCGGATTCGTTTTCCAGGACTTCCGCCTCTTGCGCGAACGTACGGTTTTTGACAACGTCGCCTTCGCAATGGAGGTGATCGGAGCCTCACGAGCGCAAATTCGTGAGCGCGTTCCAGATGCATTGAAACTGGTCGGACTCGAAGACAAGGCCCGTCGTAAACCAACCGAGCTCTCCGGTGGTGAGCAACAGCGCGTTGGTATTGCACGTGCCATTGTGAACAAGCCATCGATCCTGCTGGCCGATGAACCTACTGGCAACCTTGACCGCAAGAACAGCATCGAAGTAATGAACGTGCTGAACCGAATTAATCAGAATGGGACAACCGTTTTGATGGCCACGCACGCCCACGAACTTGTCAGTGAATACCGTCATCGCGTCATTGAGCTGCAGCGCGGACAAGTTATCCGCGATGAGATTGAAGGTCAGTACACGCCTATGACCACCGTGGTGAACCAAGATGGTTCCCGCGAGCTGCTTGTTGGTGATTCGGCCGTAGAACACGTTGAAGAATCACAGGTTACTGAGGACCAGAAAGATGAGGACCAGTGAGACTAGGATTTATCCTCCGCGAAGCGGCGAAGGGCCTGCGACAGAATGTCGTCATGGTCGTTTCAGTCGTACTGGTGACTTTCGTTTCGCTAACGTTTGTGGGTGCCTCAATTCTTCTGCAACTGCAGATTAATCAGATGAAGGGCTACTGGTATGACCGTATGGAGGTAGCCATCTACCTCTGTGACGACACCAGCTCTTCACCAAACTGTGGCGGAAATAGCGTTACTGATGCACAGCGAGAAAACATCGAAAAGACCCTAAAGTCTGATCAACTCGCACCGTACATCAAGGAATACGCTTACGAGTCTAAAGATCAGGCCTATAAGAACTTCTTGGATCAGTACAAGAATTCGTCCCTGGTTGATCAGATCACTGCAGACCAGCTACCTGAGTCCTTCCGCGTTGCACTAGTTGACCCCGAGAAGTATCCGGTAATCAACGAAGCCTTCTCGACTGTCGACGGAGTAGATTCCGTTATCGACCAGCGTGACCTTCTAGAAAAGGTCTTCCAGCTGGTGCGTGTTGCCTCCGCTGCAGCAGCCGTAGTGGCAATCGTCATGATCGTTTGTGCAGTCTTGCTGACCGGAACTACTATCCAGCTTTCGGCAATGCATCGAAGGTTGGAAACGACCATCATGAGACTGGTGGGTGCCTCTAAAGCGACGATTCAGTTGCCCTTCATTATCGAAGGGGTGATTGCCTCGCTGATTGGTGGGCTGCTAGCTTCGGGGACTCTGTGGTTGCTGCTTAAGTTCCTCGTCGAAGACAAACTTGCTAGCGAGAATGTCGGTGTGGCATTCATTTCCACCGGTGAAGTTTGGCTTGTTGCGCCTGTCCTCTTGATAATTGGTATCGTTTTGGCCACAATTTCATCAGTGGTAACGTTGAAGCGTTACCTGAAGGTTTAGCCGAATCGTTATCTCCGGTCTATCTGATGCTCGACAAAACTCTCTAAGGAGTCACATGCTGTCCAAAGCAGTGCGTAGTAAGTTCTTGCGCGCCACCCTCGGCGGCGCCATGGCACTGGCTTTAACTTTGCCAGCTGGAATTGTCGCAGCTGATGAGCTGGATGATAAGAAAGCCCAAGTTGAGGGCAATATCAACGATCTTGAGCAAGACATGGAGTTCTTGGACGCTGACATTCAGGCGACCGATCAGAAGTTGCGTGACCAACAGGCTCAGGTACCTGCTGCGGAACAGGCTCTGGCGGATGCGCAGAGCCGTGTGGCCAATGCTCAAGCGGCCGTCGCTGATTTGAACGACCGGCTAATTGCAGCTCAGGGAACTCGCGATCAGGTCGCTGCAGAAATTGAAGCCAATGCCAAGAAGATTTCTGAGGCCAAGGAAGCCATGGCTTCTATTGCTTCGGAAGCCTACAAGCGCGGTGGAGTTTCTAGCGGGTTGGACATGATCCTCAATATGGATTCAGCCACCGAAATTGCCGATGGTCTTGATCTTGCAAACCGTGCGATGGAATCCCAAAGCGCCACCTACAATAACTTGGCCCAAGAACAGGCAAACAATGAGAACAATAAAGTTCGACTTGATGCCGTTGAGAAGGAAATTTCTTCTCTAAAGTCACAGGCCGAGGATGCGCTGGCTCAAGAACAAGCTGCTCGTAATCAGGCGCAGGACGCAAAGAATGAACTCGATGCATTGGTTGCTAGCACCGAAAAGCTCGGAGCTGAACTTGAGGCCAAGAAGCCACAGATTCAACAAAAGCTAGCTTCGCAGCAGAAGGAATACGCGCAGGTTCAGGCCGATATCAAGGAACGCCAAGAGCGTTTGTTGCGGGAGGAAGCTGAGCGCAAGCGTAAGGCCGCAGAAGCCGAAGCAAAACGTAAGGCAGCCTACGAGGCTGAGCAGAAACGTCTTGCCGAAGAAGCAGCCGCAAAGAAAAAGACGTACAAGAAAAAGGCCTACGTTCCAACAACCACTGAGACGCCCAAGGCGAGTACCTCCAGTGGTTCCAGCGCGTGGGGCTTGGTCAAGCCTACGACCAGCAACAATCTAACTTCAAGCTTCGGCTGGCGTCCTACGCCTGCTGGAACTATTGACTACGGTGGACAGGGTGGATACGTCCACGCCGGTATCGACTGGGGCTTTGGCGGCCAGTGCGGTGCGCCAATTACCGCTGCAGCCGATGGTGAAGTATGGATGGCCGGTTGGGGAGGTACCGCTGGTAACAAGGTACTCATTTCCCATGGTGTTGTTAATGGCAAGGCACTGGCGACCGGATACCACCACATGTCACGTGTAGCCGTGAGCGTGGGACAGCACGTCAAGCAGGGCCAGGTTATCGGTTACGTCGGTACGACTGGCAACTCCACCGGTTGCCACCTGCACTTTGAAACGGTCGTCAACGGCACGGCCGTGAACCCATTGGGACTTCTCTAGCGCTAGACTTGTAGTCTGCGTGCGAGAATCCGTACGCGACATGCAAGGAGTAACGTGGCTAAGAAGAACCAAGAAGATCGGGTGATCGCGAGCAACCGCAAGGCGCGTCACGATTTTGAAATTCTCGATACCTTCGAAGCTGGCCTGGTCCTCACTGGCACAGAAGTGAAGTCATTACGCGAAGGCAAAGCCTCGCTGGTTGACGGCTTCGGCCAGTTCTACCGTGGTGAGCTTTATATCGAGAACGTCTACATCCCTGAGTACCTCAACGGGTCGTGGACCAATCACGCGGCCCGCCGGCGTCGTAAACTCTTGTTGCACCGTCAAGAACTGCTGAAGATCGAGCGCAAAATTAGCGAAGCTGGACTCACGGTTGTACCGCTGAGCCTGTACTTCAAGTCGGGCCGGGCTAAGATCGAGATCGGTGTTGCCCGCGGTAAACGCGAGTACGACAAGCGCCAGACTTTACGCGAACAGCAGGATAACCGCGAGGCGTTGCGCGCGATGCGTGAGCGCAACCGCAGATAGTTCGGATTTAGTTGTGGCGCATCTGACTTTGGGGGATAAGCCGTCGGTGCGCTATGATTGATAGACACGCTTTTAGCGTGGTTGCACCCGGGAAACCGGGACTGACAACAAAATACGGGGATGATCGGTTTCGACGGTGTGAGTCGCGACAGATGAAGCGGGCCGAGGACGCAAAGTTATCTCGTTAACGCTCTTTGCAAACCAATAAGTGCCGAATCAAAGCGCACTGACTTCGCTCTCGCTGCCTAAGCAGCCAGACAGTCCGTTAGCCAGAGGTTGCTATCGCCTCTGATCCTAACGTCATTTAGATAGCCACTGTATCTGGCGGTTGTTGCCGCTGTCGGATACATATTTAGGCAACTGTGCCCGGATCAACCACATGTTTGCGTGATGGTTGGGGCAGAGAAATTCCGCAGCAAACTGCGCCCGGAGAAGACCTGGCAACACCACATCGGACGGGAGTTCAATTCTCCCCATCTCCACTATATTAGACCCCGTGATCGGCTTGATCACGGGGTTTTCTTTTTGCCTGTAGTCTAAAACGTCCTAGATGTTGTCTAGAGTAAACCCCGAACAGTACAGAACGACCTAGAAACAACCTAGAGACGGGCGGGGGATCAGTGGCAACTATCCAGACCATAGAACGAAGCAAAGGCAACGTCTACCGAGTTTCGTACCGCAACAAAGACAACGGCAAAGTAACCTCGCGAACATTCGCCGAGGAAGAAAAAGCCAGAACATTCAAAGACTTTTTAGAAGCCAACGGGCACAGCCTAAAGGCCGCTGTTGAAGTCAAACGTATGCACGATAAGCGAGTGCCAAGGGTGCACGAAATCGTTACTCGGCACATTGACCTACTGACCAAAGTCCAGTCGGGAACAATCAGAAAATATCGAAGCCGGGCCAAGCTCCACATTGAAGGGTCAAAGCTGGGGAACATGGCAATCGACAAGGTAACCAAAGACCACGTTATTGAATGGCTTGACGGGTTACGTTCGGCGAAAGGTGCCAACATTGCAGCCGGTTCGGAACTGTCGCAACGAACTAAAGGTGAAGTGCAAGCTCTACTATCGAGCGCATTCAATACCGCTGTTGACGAAGGCAAGATGATAAAGAACGTCGCAAAGGGCGTAGGTGACCCTGACACCAACGACGGGCGAGAACCGGTCTACCTCTCCAAAGATGATCTTCAGACCATTGAGGATGCCATGCCGGAACGCTACAAGCTTTTTATTCGAGTGCTATCGAAAACCGGAATCCGATACTCAGAAGCTACCGCGCTACGAAAGCGAGATATCCGCGTCACTGGCAAGCGGGCAACCATCATGATTACCCGTGCATGGAAGACCACTGACAAAGGCGAAGCTATCGGGCCACCTAAAACCAAAATGGCCAAGCGTAATGTCTCATGCAACCTAGAGCTATCCCAGGCGCTAATCGACCACATGGAAGACTTGATGCCGAATGACTTCGTGTTCACATTCCCGGATGGAAAGTATTTGCGAAATAGCTATTTCCACAAAGACCCGTGGCAACCGACAATCAACGCCTTAGTGAAAAGCGGTGCGTTGCTAGACAAGCCGTGGATTCATGAAATCCGCAAGGCTCACACAACACACCTTCTACAGGCGGGCGTGCCCGTGAATGTAGTTCAGGCGCGCTTAGGGCACGAAAGCCCACGCACAACCCTAAATATTTACGCCCAGCTCGCTAACGATGATGACGAAAAAGCAGCCGACATGTTGGATTGAGCACGACGAAGCGCCCTCACTATTTGGTGAGGGCGCTTTTCTTGTTTAACAACAAGTTCTAGGTGTGAAGGTCTGCCAAGTGATTCAGGAGCGTTACGGCCTGTTTGGCGTTAATGCAGTATTCGATGTAAGTTTCGAGAACTTTGGGCAAGACACCCAAACTTGAAGCGACGGTTAGGCGGTCCATGCTAGAACGTGAATGCTCTAGAAGGTTATCGAAAGTTATTAGGTTTAGTGCGGCCCATTTGTCAGCCATTCGCTCATATTTGGCATTGTGCCCGTGGTGCCCGTAGTGGGCATGTCCGAGTTCATGAGCTAATGCGTAGTTATATTGGATTCGCCCTAGGTCGGGCTTTATCGTGATCAGCTTGTGAGCATGATCGTAGAGGCCCCAAAAGCCAGGGGGAACCGGTGCCGTTCTGACCCGGACCCCAGCCTGTAGGGCCAGTTCATCAAGGTTCATGAGGTAGTTCGTCATCTCCAATGTGTTCAGGCTTTGCCAGCGCTGCTAGGTCATATGAATTTCTAACATCTTCGTCCGACATTTTGGAGTAGTCGGGATCAGAATCAACAAGTTGCAACGGTGATACATCGTTGACATCTTCACGTTCGCCTACTCTGCGAAGAACTTCTTCGAGCAATGCACGCTCAGAGACTGTGCGTAAGTTGGTTTCTCCTGCGGCGTCCGTAACTTCGGCATCAGTAATCAGTTGAGCGGCTGTCAGGCCTTCAATGGGGTTTATCCCGAATTGCCGACAGACTGCGATGATCACTTCTGCTGTCTCAATGTTTCTGTTGAACGTGCTAGGCGTTTGTCCGGTCTGTAGTGCCATTTGGCGTTTGGTTACTCCGGTGCGTTGCTCTAACCATCGTGAGATGTTGGTTTCCATAACCCTAGTCTGTTTCATTTTTGATACAAACGCAACCCAGTTACCCCACGTTGGCGATACATCGTGTTTCAAAGTTCGAACAAAAGTGTTTCGAATTCGAATTACACTGTTGCAACTTTGATTCAATGTGTGCCATACTCGAAACACGAAACAACGAAATCGAAACACGAAAGGCGGATCAGATGGCACAGCACATCAAGATACGCGAAGGACTTTTGAAGCGGCTTCGCGTTGCAGGGGGCATTCAGTCTGATGAAGCTCACGCCCGAATGCTAGGTGTTAGCCGAACAACTATTTATCGGATTGAGAGCGGCGAACAGCCGTCCGCTGGATTCATGGCGGCTCTCTGCTCCACATACGGGCTCGGTCTGGGCGAAGCATTCGAAATCGTGAATACATCGACTCTCCTAGAATCGGAGGCTGCGTAGGGATGAGCATCACCGCTTACTTTCGGACACCTGAAGATGTGGCACCGGAATTAGGTATGACGAAGACCGAGCTTCGCCGGTACTGCCGGATCAGCACCGATCATTGCACACGCCTTAGTAACAACCGCATCATGCTCGATCAGAGCAACATCGAAGCAATTATCGCCTATGTGAAAGACCAGAAGGCGAAGCCGGTAATCATCGCCGAAACCGGCGAGATTGACCCATTCGCCTAATCCAGGCATTCGCTCATTCGAGCAAACCGCCCCAAAGTCTGGGCAACCATTCACCGTTTCACCCTCTTTCTTTTCGAAGATTGAGCGACCTAGGGAGAACTCTATGTTTTTCAAGGCTGTAGACCGCACGGCAACTAAGAACGAAATCCGCGACGCACTGATTGAGTTCGCGGCTGGTAATGGCGAAAAGTTATCGACTTCGAAAGCGAATAACCTCGCTGACAAGTTCAAGAAGGGCCACTTTGACCCTGATTTGATGCGCATTGTTCACTACAGTGACCCGGTTGGTGAAGAGGCTACGGCGTGCGCTGATGCTGGGCAACCTTGGCATAAGGAATGTCGGAATTGTGAGGCGGTTGCTCCGTTCCATCCGAACGCTGCACGTTTTCGGGCGGTGGCCGCGTGATTGCGACTGTTGAGCGTTTGTTGTCGGCAATCGAAAAGCTTGATGCGGAGATTGTTCGCTTGCATCCGAGTACGCATCGTGACCGGTTGTTGGTTTTGGCTGGCCGTCGTGTTCATTTGGCTGACCAGTTAGACCGCCTGGGTTGTCCGGTAGGTAAGCCGGGTGTTCCGGCGCATTTATAAAAGTTAGGCCACTAGTTGCAGCTAGTGGCCTTTGTTATTCCCGAAAGGAAATAGAACATGGCCAGTCTACCTAAGCCCGTGCCCGCTTTACAGCATGTGAGCGTTGCAGAGTTTCGCGGGTATGTCGTAAAGGTTCGAATCAGCAAATGGCATGAGCCGTTTGTTCTTTACATTATCGACACGGGCATGCGGTTTCATGTCGCTGATAACCGTTTAGGCGCGAATCGTATCTATGCGCACAAGATGCTTGCCAATTGCATTGAACACGCAATGAAAAAGGCTGAAGCTTACGTTCGCACCGAGTGGGCAGCGTTCAACCGGAAAAAGACGCTCAATGGTTAGCGTGAAGGGCTTGCCCGTTCCGATGCTCTTCGAAACCTCGAAAGAGGAATTTTACGAGGCGTTTCTGAACGAAGTTTCCTTGCTTGTGATCGAAGGAAAACCATTTTCAAGCGACGAAGTTCGCAAGCGCTTAGTCACTGAACCGAGACATTCGAACTGGTACGGCGTGGCCATGAAGAAAGCAATCTCCGAATTCTCGCTAACTGAAGTCGCTTACGGAAAGTCGCGTATCAAGTCGCGCAATAGTGGCCGACGTGGCGAATGGATACAGCGGAAAGAGAGGGGCGAATAGTGGAACACGAAGAAATGACCTGGGATGCATGGGTTTGGCTGGCCGCAATCATCGCTAGCTCAGCGGGGCTATTTATCAGCGGGCTTTGGCTTCTATGGCTCGCGGTAGGGGGGTAGGTCATGAGTGAGCTAAAGCATGAATTCATTGTTGAGGCGCTGAAGCGTGAGGCATTGGGCGACCCGCAAACGGGCTGGCTTTCCGACCTCGCTCGCCGTGGCCTTACGTGGGATGAACGCAACCAAATTATTGTCATCGGCGATTGGTTCGGCTCGGTAGATGTTGGGCACCTCGCCGAGGTAGTGGAGCGGTTAGCCGAAGAGCATGCAAACAATCGCGTTTCCCGCGTTGAGTCCTTAGTTCAGCATCTCGAATCTCTTGCGCTCGGCGATAAGCATTATGCCCGCCTAATCAAGATCGCCTTGTACGGCGACGAAACCATAACAACAAATCAGGAGAACTAATCATGAGCACGAATCTTCCAGGTAACCCGCACGTCTTTGAGGGCCCGCAGATTGCCGACCCAGAAACGACCAATCAAGCATTTTTCGCTGAAGAGGGAATCACAGCCGAAACGATGATTCTTTCGGAGCTTGCCCGAAACACTGAATCAAACCTTGCTGTTGCGCATGAGATTCGCACACAGACGTTAGTGCAGTTGCATGTTCATAACGCTTCAATGGCCGAAAAAGCGTTTGGGCCAAAGTTTGAAGACGTGCCCGAATGGGTTGTCGAAACGCTTCAAGCCAGAGAAAACTGAATCACCGAAAGGCTGGGCGAATAGTCATGGAATCGAAGACTGTAGGACTAGCGAAGCTTTTGCGCGAGCATCGACGTTGCCGCTCAACTGGCTATGGTTACATATGTGTTTGCGGGGCTTCGCTCAGCTCAAACTCAATGAAAGCCACAAGCGAGCACCAAGCCGAGAAGGTTGCCGAATACTTCGCGAGCCTCACGCCCGCCCCGGCGAATCCGAAGCCGACCGCTGAGGACTTACTAGATACCCGCGCCGGACTAGCCCTAGCTAACGAGGCATATCGCGGGGGCCTGAGCGCAGGAATCAGAGCTTGCAACGAGTCACTGGAGGGCGAGCCGTTTGTGAAGCCGGTTAGCCCGTACTCGGCCCCGTTGCTTGCCCTTATCAAGGCCGATAAGGAAACTCTCGACCATTCGCCGTGTTGCAGCTTGCACGACGTGCCTATGACTTGCGAGCGTTACCGCCGCACGCACTTCGTAGAGGTTCGCCCGTGTTGCCCTGCCGACGCTGAACTTTTGGAGCAAGAGTTTAAGGCGGGTCAGGCATGAGCCTCAAATCAGCGTCTTATTACTCGGTGGAATGCGACGGCGAAGGATGCGACGCGAACGCGCAAGAATGCGGCGAATTTAGCGCATGGGCACAAGCCGACTACGCGCTAGATGAAGCAATCAGCAACGGCTGGCTTGAAGTCAAAGATAAGCATTATTGCGAAGAGTGCCGTGCAAAATTCGATTGCGACGATTGCGGAGAAGCAAAAACCGAATGCCAATGTGAGGCCAAAAAATGAGCGGTTACCCGCACCCTTACCAACAGCATTGCGACGCGAATTGCGGTTGCTGTGAACCTTTAGCCGATTCAACCGAATCGGCTTTTCTTATGCCCGAAAGTGACCAGGAGGCCGACTGTGGCGACAGTGATCTATGACGAACTAGAACAAGGTTCGAGTGAGTGGCTTCAAGCGCGTGCGGGCCTAGTTACTGCGTCCACCATTGGCCAGCTCATTACCAAAGCGAACAAACCAACCATTGAATATGACTGCCCAGATTGCGGAGCAGTTGACGGTCAGGTTTGCCAGTCGAAACCGAATAAGGACGGTGAAACAAGGGATCTGAAAACCACGCACAGTCAGCGTGTGGAGGCGGCCAGAGCTAACCCTGTCACTGAGCTTGTGGTTGCCAACGGCGATGCGGCTGAGTCGTTGCGTAAGAAGCTGATCGCTGAGCGATTGACCGGCTTTGTGGAGCCAAGCCTCATGAGCCGGGCGATGGAAAGAGGCGTATTAGATGAACCTTACGCCCGCGCCGAGTACGCAAAACAGACAGGCGTGAAAGTTGAAGAGGTCGGATTCATCGTTAGTGATGACCTTGGGTTCAAGTTGGGGTACTCGCCGGACGGTCTTGTCGGGGATGACGGTTTACTTGAAATCAAATCCCGTACCCAGCAACGGCAACTAGAAGTATTCCTGACTGACACGGTACCGGCTGAGAACTACGCACAGCTTCAAACCGGGTTACTGGTCACCGGTCGGGCGTGGATTGATTATTGCTCTTACTGTGGCGGGATGCCGTTGTATGTGAAGCGTGTTTACCCTGACCCTGAATGGTTCTCGGTCATCGGTAGAGCGTTAGGAGCTTTCGAATTCGATGCGCAAGAAATCACTAGTCGATACCTTGCCGCGACCGAGGGTAAACCGAACACTGAACGAATCGACCACTACGAACTCGAATTGGAAGTGAAGTTTTGAAAGTCTCAGTAGTGCCAAAGAGCGACCAGTGGAACGCCGATGATTTCCTAGGCGGGCCGAGATCATTCACGGTCACGGGTGCGCAACCTAGAAAAGATGACCCTGAAAGGTTTGAGGTCACTCTCGCGGAGAGCAACACGAAGGTTTGGCGGCCACCTAACGGAATGGCTTCTGTGCTGATCCAACTTTGGGGTAATGACTCGAAGTTGTGGAACGGCAAGCGGGTCACGTTGTTCACTGATCCATCAGTGAAGTTCGGTAAAGAAACCCCTGGCGGTATTCGCATCTCGCACATGTCCGATATTGGTGACAGTCCGGTGACGGTGAAGATTCGTGTGCAACGCGGGCGCAGGGGGCCTTACACGGTTCAGCCTTTGATTGAGTCAGCGCCGGTTGTTCCTGATGATGTTCGCCAGAATGCAGAGCAAGCTAAGGCGGGCGGGAATCTGGCCTCTTACCGCGACTATTTGCAAGCGCAGAACGCGCCCGCACACATCATGCAGTACATCGACAGTTTAGGAGAACAGGCGCATGGCTGAATTGACAGCAACCGGGAATCTTGGCGGTGACGCTGAGCTCAAAACGACTCAGAACGGTTCGAACTATTTGACGTTCAACATCAAGGATTCTAAGTCGAAAAAGAATGATCAGGGTGGCTGGGATGAATTGAAAGGCCAATGGTTGCGGATCACGGTTTGGGGGTCACTGGCTGAACAGTTGTTCAATTCGGGGCTTCTGAAGGGGAGTCGTGTTCGTATTGTTGGTGAGTTCTACGCCCGCGAGTATGACGGGCAGAACGGGCCGGGTTATTCGTTGGACGTGACGGCGTGGGGCGTGCAGGTTTTGAAGCGTCCGAACGATGCTCAGCAGTCGCCGGACAGTACCTCGCATCAGTCGGGCGGCTATGGTGTTCCGCAGTCGAATCAGCCCCCGCAGAATCAGCCACAACAAGGCGGGGGATGGAACCAGCCCGGCGCTGACCCGTGGAGCGCACCGGCCAACCCTGGCGGCAGCTGGGGCAACCAGCAATAGCACCGAGCCGAACACGGCTCTTTTTTTATACCCAAAACCGGGGCTAGCCAACACGGCTAGCCCCGCACTCAACAGATTAGGAAATCAATGTCAGGCATCGCCCTCTATGGAAAACCAAAATGCACCGGATGCGACAACACCGAACGCAAGCTAAAACGCGAAGGGCTGGCATATACGAAGATCGACATTACTCAGGATGCCGACGCTTACAAGTATGTGACCGAAACACTCGGCTACTCAGCCGCCCCCGTTGTGGTGACCGAAACGAAACACTGGTCAGGCTACCGGCCAGACCTGATCGAAGAAATTGAACGCTAGAAACTAAAAGCTTCTAGTTTTGTAAACCGAAAAACAAGCCTGAAAGGCAAACCAAATGCACGCACCAAAGAAACGCGGAAAAATCGCCGCAACAATCGCCGGAATCCTCGCGCTCGGCCTCGCGCTCGCCGGTTGCACGAATGCAGACACGGCTTCGTACAACCTCAGCAAAGACGCTGACCATTTCGAGGTGAACCGCCGAATCGTCATGTTCAACGGCATCACAGACAAATACTTGTTGAGCATTGAAGGCCGATGCTCAATCAAGGATGCAAACGAGCAGCTTGAAGTGACTTGCCGACTCGGCGAAGACCAGTACAAAAAGCACATTCTAGGGCTCAGCGATAACGTTTCCTACTTCGTGGAACAGCTCGATTCGAACGATGTGAGCGTCTATCACTACAAGGTCATTTTCAAGCCTGAATCAATCGTGCCTGACCTCGAATTGCAGACCGGCAAACAGTAACTAGAAGGGTTTCCAACAATGGACGCAATTAGCATCATCCTCACAATCGGGGCCGTTATCGCTGGCCTATTCCTCTTATGGGTCATCGTTATGTCGCTCTTCGCTCTCATCGCAAGGGGCGCCGTGATTCGATTCAATCGAAAAGTTGAGCGAGACCGCATGGACTTTCGAAAACGCAACGGACTTCTCTAAACCATTGACCGCCCATTGAGGCGGTTTTTCTTTACCCAAAAAACTGGCCGGGGCATACCGCCCCGGCCACAAAGCAAAGGATTCAGACGTGATCAAAGTTCAGGAGCTGGAAATTAGGAATTTTCAGCGAATCGAAGCCGCCCGTGTAGCCCCCTCGAATCACCTAATCGTCTTCGCGGGGAAGAACGCGCAAGGCAAATCTTCGGCGCTCAACGCTATCGAAGCCGCCCTAACGGGGCACAGTTCACGAAATAACCCGCGCCCGATTCATGAGGGCGCTAAGCGTGGCTCGGTGAAGGTTCTACTTGATAACGGGCTTTCGATTGACCGCCGTTACACCTCTTCAGGCACAACGCTAACCGTGAAGTCTGAAGACGGCGGTAAGCATGGGCAATCGAAGCTTTCAGACCTTATCGGCTCGCTCGGCCTCGACGTTTCGCAGTTCACTAACCTAGGGGAGAAGGAGCAGCGGGCAACCTTGCTTGAAGTGGTAGAGCTACCCTTCAGCCCTTCGGAGCTCGATGCTAAACGCAAGAGCGTGTTCGAAGAGCGCACAGATGTAAATGCCGAGGTACGCAAGCTATCGGCGGTCGCTGAAGACTTGCCTGAGCCAACCGCCCCAGGAATCACCGAAGAGGTTAGTTTCTCTGACCTCGCCGAGCAATTCCGACAAGGCGAAGAGCTCAATAGGCGAATCGACCGGGCTGACGAATGGGTTACGCGTGAAACTGACGAAGTGAACCGATTGAGGTACGAACTACAGTTAGCCGAGAGCCGTCTTCGCGAAGCACAAGAGCACCTGTCAGGCGCACCTCAGCGCGTGGACACTTCAGCGATTCAGGCGCGAATCGACTCAATCGAAGAAACAAACCGAGGCATTCGCGAATGCAACCGCGCCTTGCAAGTACACGCCGAACTAGCGAAAGCAAAGCATGAGTCTGAGAAGCTAACCGAGACCCTAGAGCAAATCGACCAGACGAAGCGCGACGGACTCGCTAACGCAGTCTTCCCGGTTCCCGGCCTCGCATTCGATGACGAAGGATTGCTTTACAAGGGCGTTCCATTCAGCCGTGCAAGCGACGCTGAAAAAATCCTTATCTCAGCCGCAATGATGATTGCGCAGAAACCAAAGCTACGGGCGCTAATCGTGCGCAACGGAAACAACCTGGACGAAGCGCACCTGAACGAATTGCGCGCAATGGCTGAAGCTCATGATTTCCAAATCTTCGTTGAGCTTGTCGCCGAGCACGGCAACTTTGAGTACGTCTTCCACGAAGGCAACCTAGCCGAATAACCTAACCGAACACTAGAGGCCGTTCGCAACAATGCGGACGGCCTTTAGTGTGCCCCCACGACCAGAAAGACCAATGATCAATGACCAGGCAGACTAGGCCTACGCATTGCCAAGGTTGCGATAAACCATTCCGCAAGAGAAGCGAGAAGGCGCGTGATTTCCCGGGAACTCAACAATACGCGGGTAAAGGGCTTTGTACCTACTGCGCCAAGGTGACCAAGAATGGGAAACCCACGAAATCCCAACGTGCTCAAAAGGCCATGTTGGTTGACGGTCAGGCGCTCACTGATAAGCGCAACACCGATGCATTCCTGAAGAAAATCAGCACGGCTCGCCAACGCCTTGAACAGCGCAAGAAAGTTCGCATGGTGATCCGATGAACCAAAAACCATGCTGCAACGAATGCAAAGGTTCAGCCCCGTATCACTTTTGCACGAACAAGTACGTGGACTACTACCAGCAAGGATGCCAATGCCACCAAAGACAAGACCGGCTATCCCGGCTGAAACAAGCCCAGCTTTACCGTGATCCCACGCCCGGCCAAGCAATAGGCAACGTCTTGAAAGGACGCTGATCGATGACCACACCAAGAAAGCAAGCCGACGCGTTACGGGCACTCGCGAACCTAATCGAATTCGGCAATGCACCCGGCAATGGTTACCGGGGCGTGCCACTACACACATGGCTAGCGTTTCGAACCCGTGAAGAGCGTCGCCAGTTCATTCGCAAAGCCAAGCACTCAGGCTTCAATCCGAGGCGCACCGAATCTGAAACGCATGTGAGCGTAACCCACGGCGGCCCGATTCAATCCGCTGGCCTCGAAATCACGCTAACCGTTCCAACTGAAGAGAGAGACGCATAACCAATGAAATTCATGATCAACCCCGCAGACCTAAAAGAAGCCGTACGATTCGCACTCACTGCAATGGCCAGCCGACCAACCTCACCAATCATGGGCGGCATCCTACTCACCGTGGCTGATGCCGAACTAATCGCATCAGGATCAGATTATGAAAAAGTCGCTTCAATCACCGTAGACGCTGACGTAATCCAGCCAGGCGAAACACTGTTGAACGGCCAAATGCTCAACAAAGCAATTAGCAAATTCCGTTCAACCAAACCCGTCACAGTCACCGTTGAAGACAAGAAAGCACACCTCGAACAAGGCGCAATCAAGTTCAACATCAGCGCCATGCCCGCCGAAGAATACCCACGCGACCTAGTAGGCAACACTCGCACCGTAGGAACCATCAACGGTGAACAATTCGCCCAACTAATCCGCTCCGCAAGCGTATCCACCGACAACGGGGCCGCGAACCTACCCGTGATCGAATGCGCCCATGTAGAACTCGGTCAGAAACTCGCAGTCATGAGCACCGACCGCTACCAGCTATCCCTAGGCGAAACCGACTGGGAGCCAGCCGAAGAAATGAGCCTCAGCCTGTCCGTCCACGGAGACTGGATTCAACAAGTCGCCAAAACCATCGCCGGGCACACTGAACTATTCATCGGCGAAAACAACGGTGAACCAACCCGATTCGGAGTAACCAGTGGAGCCTATTCGACCAGTGTCAGCCTGACCGCTGGCGACTACCCAAAAATTAGGCGCTTATTCACCAACAACGAATCAAACCCATGCGACTACAGAACCAAAGAACTAACCGACGCAATCAGCGTTGCCGCCGCGCTACTAGACGATAAAAACAGTCCGGTGAAGTTCGAAAGTGAGGACGGTAAAACCACGATTAGCGGTGGAGCTGACGAAAGCGACTCAGCCGCGACACTCACCGGAACACTAGAGGACACGTTCAAATTTGCAGTCAACCCGCAACGAATCCTAAGCGTAATCCGTGTGACCGACAGCGACACGATAACCATTACCCCGAACGGCAACAAAGCAATCTGGGTTACCTCACCCGAAGGCAACACTGATCACCTGGTCATGCCTGTGCGCTTACCGTAAACAAGAAATATTAGGAGCTTCTAAGTGTCCAGAGATACGCGACCTTACATCGCGGTCACCAACGAGTTGTTTAGGCACCCAAAGTTTCGGCGACTCAACTTCGAAGCCCGCGTAGCCTTACTGGAACTTTGGGCGCACTGCAACGAGTTCATGACAGATGGACATGTGGATTCGTGGGTGTTTGAAGAGTACCCGCCAAAAGTTCGGGAACAGCTTCTAAAAGTGGGCTGGGTAGACAAAAAGGCCGAAGATTACTCAATGCACGACTATCTGAAACATCAGAAGTCTAAGAAAGAAATTCTTCAGCACAAATCGAACAAGTCTGTTGCTGGCGCACTTGGCGGGCACACGAAAAACCATACAAACAAAGGGATTTCGAAGGCTGGGTGCTATTGGTGCGAGAACCCCAACGCCTAGCAAACGTCTAGCAGGTGCTACAGCAGAACCACTAGCAAACGCCTAGCAAACGAGTGGCAAAACAGTGCCACCAACACCAACACCAACACCAACACCATTAACTACTTACGTTGCGTCGATAGCTTAGGTAGTTTTTGGTCTTCTTTTTTAATGTGCCAATGAAGAAAAGCGGCGATCGTCAAGTACTTAACGCGAGGGCTTCAAATCGAACGCCGCCGAAATTTTCTGATAGGAGGAAAAACAAAAAATGATTCTCACAAGATCACAAGGCCAGCGACTAGTTCAGATAATCAAGCTCATGCGCCCAGACTGGGCAAGCAACCCCGTAGACAAGATTCTGTCTGAAGCCAATCAGGGCGAAGGAATACCAGCGCACGACTTCGAGCACGCCCTGAGAGCCGCAGCGCACTACGCGACCGCTACAGAGCCAAATGGGGGCTACCTAAAACGAACGCCGAACCTCTTCGTTGCCACCGGCAAGCACTGGGATGCAACAGCCCCGCTCAATTCGAGTCACGCGAAAGCCAAGATGCCACCTTGCGAAGAGCACTCAACATTCGAAGCTCATTCGTGCCCGTGTTGCTGGGCAGACATAAAAACCGGTGTTCGCCCCGAAAACATGCTAGGCAAACGAATGACCCCCGCAAGCCCGCCAAGCCCCGCCGGTGTCGAAGCCGTAAAACAAGCAATCAAAACACTACAAGCCACTCGGTAACGGGTGGCTTTACTTATGCCCGACGGGAAATCGAATGAAGCTCATAACAGGAGAACAACAAGACTTATTCGAATACTTTGACAGCCTGGAATCGGTGGCCGTAAAGCTGGCTGATGCTGGTTCGTTTACTCGACCCGGTGATTTCGAAGCTATGTACATGCAGAAACAAGCGTGGCACGCCGAATACCACGTGAACAAGGGCAATTGGCGACCATACCGGGGCTGGGCAAGTAACCAGTTCAACGGCAAAGACTCAAACCATTTCGCTGAATCCTTTGACGCTGACCTTCGTTGTCAGCATTCATGGCGGCGAGAGTGCTCATGTGTCGGCTCACTGGTCTACCGCGTGTATTGCCACGGGTGCGAACACTGGACGGGTATTCACGCTAACGAGAATCTGGCGTGGGAAGAACATTTAGATCATTGCTGGCCCGGCTGGCGCGACCTACCTGTACTGGAATCCAAACAGGTTGGTTACGGCTACAAGTGGGATATTCCCGCCGATTACCCGGCCCCGTTCCAACAGTCCGGCGCGCCAATACGTGACTGCCGTGGCGAATCAGGAAACGCAATGAGGCACGTTCCAGGGGCAAACCAATTCGGAGGCCTGAAAGTCGGAACAAGCAAACCATGCACGAAACACCTTTAGGAGATTCATTGATCAATTTTTTCGTTGCTGGAAATCCTGCACCGCAAGGATCGAAAAACACTACGGCACAGAAAAATAAGGTCGGGCGATACACGGGCAAAGTCAACGTTTACGAATCATCAAAGGCCTTGAAGCCGTGGCGTGACCGTGTGACCGCTGTAGCCAAGACCCTCGTGTTGGATGAGCCGTTGGATGGGCATCTGCGGTTGATCGTGAACTTCTATATGCCAGCACCAGCCCGATCGAAGTTTGGTTCACGTCCAGCCGGCACCCCAGACCTGGACAAACTGGTTCGCGCAGTGGGTGACGCACTAACCGCGTCAAAGCTCATCAAAGACGACGCACGCATAGTTTCACTGATCGCTCATAAGCATTGGGCGTTGGATACTCCCGGCGCTGAAATCACCATTGAACGGCTGCCAGTTTAATTCTGAGCGCCTCACAGACCCTAAAGCTACCCGTGGACGTTCACCCCCACGAACGCCCCGCAAATCCACTCTGAGCGCCCCAACACCGGGCGCTATTTTTATGCAACGAAAGGCCAAACCATGACCGCGTTCGTCAAAATCGCAGACACCTGGATCGAAACCGAATCCATCGAATCAGTCACCGCCCACGTCAAGCCGAACTACCACGCAGCCAACCTGCACACAGTCAAAATCATCACCAAGTCCGGACAGGTGCACGCAGGCGACATGTACGAGTCCGAAGTCATCAGCCTGCTGGAAAAACTGACTGGGATGACCAAATGATTTTCACTTCTCGCACGTACCGGGTAGCCATCCGACGGTCGATAGCCAAGGAATTCGAAATCAAGAATAGCGACGAGTGGAGAGAGGGAACTGGGCAGGTAGCGGTCAAAGCAATGTTCGACTACCACGCCCAAATCAACCACACCCGCCGACTCCAAGCCCGCAAACGAAAGGAACGGAAATGAGCAGTCACTACATCTACGTCTCATGCACCACCGAAGGATGCGACGCATTCGACTCCATCTACACCGGCAACGAGAGTCTAGACAACTTCAACGACAACACATGGGAAGGCGAAACCATCAGCGTCCCATGCAAGATCCACGAGGCCCGCAAATGAGCACCTGCTACTGCGACTGGCCGACCGTCACCGAACCACCAAGCCTCTTTCAATCAGGGCTTGAACTGCACCGGGCATGCCACGACTTAAGCCGCGCAATCATCGACGCAATTGGTATCGAACGACTACTACAAAGGATGAACAAATGAGCACCGACGACCTCATCACCCGCGCACGAAAAGCAATCGAAACCGGCCAACCAAACCTAGCCCAGCTCTACATGCGCAAAGCACTAGAGCAGGTAGACGCTCAACGCCGAGAGCTCAACCCTCTCAAATGGGAACTACGCCGACTAGGGGAAGGGTTCAACGTACTGGTTGGAGCGATATCCGGCGCATTCCAAATATTCGAACACGGCCTACGAAGAGCAATCCAAATTGACGCAGCCAAAGCCAAACAGAACGCCGAGCTGTTCGCCGGGATACACAGCAAGGGCGACTTCACCTTAGTCGGGCCAGCCAAATGAGCAAGCGGAAACCACAAGGCCACCCCGCACGCACAAACCGCGACCCGCTCACCGTGGAAATTGAACGCCTAGCAACACGCGTAACCAAACTAGTTCCGCAAATCATCCGCAACCCAGCATTCGACCCCGAAGACGTAATTGTTTCGAAGGCCGGAAGCGTCGCGTTATTGCACTTGCTCGCCGTGCTCTCAGATAAACCCACGCCCGCCGAAATCTACGGGCTCGGGAAACACGGCTATCACCTCGCAAATATCAGCGCAGGACACGCAAACGCAACAAGCGAACAGCTATCCAAAGCCATAGACAAAGCGGCAACCCAACTAGCAGAAACGAGTTAGAAAATGAGCAACCTAGTAATCGCGGCATTGACCGCCGAAGACCAAAAGTTTCGAGTCTTCAGGCTCGGCAAGAAATGGGTAGTCATGCGAGGCGCGCAACGAATGGCCCGCGCAGACCGCCCAGCAATGGCCTACGCCCTATTGCGCGCATTCCTCACCTACAGCAAGGCGGTCAAGCGATGAAACCCGTAGACGGAGAACTAGGGGTTCAAGCTACAGAGGCGGTATTCCTATTCTCAAAATCTGACGAATACCAGGCGGGCTATCGACTTGGTAAAACCACCGGAAACGAAGGCCGACTGAAAGAACGCGAAACCTACGCCGCGCTTCGTAGCCTCGAATTCCTAGATGGGTTCCTCGCCGGGAAAAAAGTTCGCAAGCACGGAATCAAAAAAGGACTACGAAAGGCGAAGCGATGACCGTTTATTTCGCACCCCCAGACGAACCAATCGACGGCGACAACTGGCAAGAGCTCGGCATGCTCAGCGAAGACGGCTTGCAAATCGAGGGAGACGAAAAAACCGCGACGATTCAAATCACGCCGGAGCTAAACCGAATTCACACCTTGCCGACTGAGGAAAGGTTTTCATTCGCTTTCGCACCTTCGAACGAATTCGTAAACGCCGTCTTCGGCTATGACGTTTACGCGCTACGGGCAACCGTCGCCGAATGGCTAACCCGCCCCGCACCCATGCCCCCGCGCCTCGAAACGGGCAAGCTCTAATGCTCAGCTTCAGCATCATTGACGAAATGCGCAAAGCTGACCGCGAACTAGCTGAACTATTCCGGCAATCCTTCAATGACAACCAAATCCGACCCGCCACGCCCAAAAGGATGAAACCCAATGATCACAGTCACCCAATCAGCCGAAACCAAAGTAAACGGCACACTCAAAGCCGCCGACATGCGCGCATTCCTCAACGCAATTCCCGCCGACGCTGAAATAGCAATCACCGAACGCCGAGGCGACCCACGAGACCCACGCGAAGCCGGATACCGAGAAGTCACAATCAAAGCGACCTGGACACAAGAACAAACCAAAAAACCCTCACACCCACGCCCGCCCGCAATGCGAGGCAAGACCATAACCCCAGAAGAATTCGACCGCCTAGACGGCCTCAGCGGACAAGGGAGTAAGCGCCCATGAAACCATCAACAGTCTTTTGGATTGCGTGGCATCCACTACTCATCGCAATCAACATGTGGGCATGGACGAAAAGCCACAGCCCAATAACCCTAGGTTGCATCATCCTCCTGCTGGCCACGTTCACCTACTGGGTCAACGCAGGACGCAAAGAAAACCGATTACGGCGCGACATGCAAAAGCTCATTGATGACATGGCTAAACAGTTGATCGCACACAAGAAACTGATCATCGCCATGAACAGGCCAATCCTTGTAGAGCAGAAGACAACGTTAGGGGAAACCGAATGAACATCACCGCCAAAGAACTATCCGGCGAACACATCGGCAAAACCGTGACGCTCACCCTCGAACAAGAAACCTACACGGCACCACTAGCCGAAGTAGTCCACGGATCAGAAACAGAAACCATCGTCGGAGCTGGCAACCACGTATGGCGAAAAATCATTTACCCGCGAATAGCCATAACCATCGGCTCAGCAACATTCCAAGACGTACCAGCAGACACCCTAATCACCATCCAGGAGGAAAAATAATGCAAAAAACTGAGCTTGCAAAAAACATAAGCGTCCTTTCCAAAACCCACCCAATCAGACACGTGGACCCTGAAAATGGATCAGTCAGCTATCCCAACGAGTCCAGCCTTTTCGAACAGCTCCGCACCGAAATCGGATCATCCAGCCGAAGAGGAGGGAAAAGCGGATCCGGATCCCGATCTCCCGTGGCACTCGCTGCGGTGTCGCTCTGGTCAGAAATCCAGGAATCACTCAACACTGCGCACATCCTGATCTCAGGCACAGACGCACCGAAAAAGAGCGCCGAAGAGAAGCTTGAACTATGGGCGGACGCAGCGAAAGACGAAGACACCATGTTCCGATGCACCACAACCACGAATGAATGGATCCAGCAGATTCGAGAACTACTCAACCCGGTCCCGTCAATTGAAATCATAGGGGCCTGCCCATCCTGCGGCGAGCGCTATGCCTTCACTGAGCAGGACGGCGAAACTTTGCGGAATGCAGCACTCACAGCCACGGTACACGGCGCAAAATGTGGGGCATGTGGTGCAGAATGGGAACCAGGACAATTCGAACATTTGAAGCACCAAATATAACAGGAGAAATGCAATGCACCGGTTCACCCATCCAAACACCCCGATCATGAGCGCTCTAAAACGCTTCGACATGCATCGAGACCAGCAAACTAAACTGTTCAAACCAGTACTTCCAGAGCAATTCAAAGAAGTTCATGCGATTTCAGACCCATCCTCAGTAAAACGTGTGGCTGGATCAGCCCGAGAACCATACTTCATGGAAGGATGGGAAGGATATGGAATTGCCCTCTGTGGCGCAAAGGTAAAAGTCGTTCTGCCTGTGAAGTTTTCATCAGAAGACCCTAAAGCATGCAAAAAGTGTTTGGAAGGACTAGAAGAACACCTAGAGGAAAAGAAGAAATACGAGAACATGGTCAAGCTTGCACGTAACTATAAATCTGTTAAACTGTAAGCACAGGAGATAACTGCATCTAAAGCCACCTTTCACAGGGTGGTTTTTTTATGCCACAAATCGGCCCGAAAGCACTAAACACGTTATCGGGCCGATTTCGCATTTAAGTCAACGTAGCTCAACAGGTAGAGCGGCGGTCTCCAAAACCGCAGGTAGCAGGTTCGAGCCCTGCCGGTGGCGCTAGACAGTATGACCCCTAACCAAAAACCTATGCGAGTAGGCCGAGTCATGCTGTCACACACCTAGGGATAACACCCCACCCCCTCAGTAAGACCCCCACCCCAAACAACACCCCCAGGGCAATACCTCCACCCCGGCCACACCACGGCCCCCCAAGAGCACTCGGTCAACGTCACCTATCAGCTTTGTCATGTGGGCGAACTAGGAACGAAGAGTGAGCAGCCAACAGCAAGCCCGCCCAAACTCCTTCGGGGCGAGCGCGCACCCTGCCGAGAACAACCAACACAACAACCGCAAAGCAACAGCAACGAAGCCAAGCCAAGCAACAAGGCGGTGAACTATGGCAACCTCACGTACAGGCACAAGCCAATGGCTCAACACCGCACGCAAAGTCCTAAAAGACGCACAAGACAACGGGCAAACCAAATGCGTCTACTGCTCACACACCCTCAACTACCAAGACCGAAGAGCATTCAACGGAGCACAAGTAGACCACATCATCCCGCACTCAAAAGGCGGAACCGATGACCCGTCAAACCTGATCGTCTGTTGCCGACAATGCAACATCAGCAAAGGCAACCGCACCGCCCCCAAAACAAAAAGCATCCTCACTCGCCAGCCCCTCAAGACCTCACGCAAATGGTAAACCGAAACCCACAGCCTGTGGAAAAGTCCAAGCGAGAGGGAGGGGGCAAGGGGTTCACCGGAGGAGCCAGGTTCGCCCCTCCCTGCATAGCGAAAATATCCCCCCGACCTTTCTGACTAGAGCCCTTTCGTCGGGTTTGGCTCTGACTAGGAGTTTTTTGCAATTTGGGCATTTTGACCGTTTTTCATTCCTGATTTTGGGATCATCTTCAAGGCTTGGGGGCATCCATGAATATTCCTGTTGGGCTTGGTGAGCGTGGCGTTGAGATTTGGAAGGCGCTAAAGACGGGCGAGATTGCCCGTGACGCTTTGGTTATTGAGGCTGCTCGCACGGCTGACCGGCTGGATGAATTAGACAACATCATTCAGGGCAAGGGCGTTCTGAATTTGATGCAGTTCCGTCTTGATTTCCCTGAGGGTGACGATGAACCGTTCACGGTTGAAGTGAGTTTTCAGAACGTTCTCAGTGAGGCTCGGCAACAGCAAACGGTGTTTGCAAATTTGGTTGAGAAGATTGCCCGTTACGGGTTGTCGGCTACTGCGTCTAAGGGTGGCGAGGCTAAGCCGGTTCCGGCTGGCGTTACTAGCCTTGACCGGATTCGGGCGAAGGTGGCTAAGCAGTCCGGTTAGCGGGTGATTTGGTTTTGTCGTTTGTTGGCAATCAGTCGGCCCGTTATCAGATTTCGCCTAAGTGCAAGAATGTCAGTTTGGTTCATGCTGAGGCTTGCATTGAGCTTGCCGAGGCTTACGGTTTGGTGCTTGACGATTGGCAAGCGAATGCTGTCCGCATCTGGTTCAGGATGACTGAAGAGGGGCGCTGGGCGGCTTCTACGTGGGGTTTGTCGGTTGCCCGGCAGAATGGCAAGAATGGCGCGCTTGAGGCCGTGGAGCTTTACCTGATGGTTGTTCTCGGCTTCAAGATTCTGCACACTTCTCATTTGCTCACGTCGGCGCGCAAGGCGTTCAAGCGTCTCATGTCGTTCTTTGGTCGCAAGGTCAATGACCATAACGCGCCGTTTCCTGAGCTCAACGCAATGGTTGTTGAGATTCGTAAGACGAACGGTCAAGAGGCGATTGAGCTTAGTAACGGTGGGCTGATTGAGGTTGGCGCTCGTACTGGTGGCGCTGGACGTGGTTCTTCGTTTGATTTCCTGATTGTTGACGAGGCTCAGGAATATGAGGAAGACGAGCAGGAGGCCCTAGAAGCTACTGTTTCGGCTTCACCGTCTGGTGACCCGGTGATTGTGTATATGGGCACTCCACCGAAGACGGACGGCGAGCGGGGCGCACCTTTCATTCGTGTTCGTTCCGCTGCAGTGACTGGCCGGTCTAATCGTTCGGCGTGGGTTGAGCATTCGCCCCAGGGTGAGTTGGACAAAATGTCTGAGATTGAGCTTCAGGCGTTTGTTCGCGACCGTAAGAATTGGGCTGACGCGAATCCGGCTGGTGGCTTGCGTATTGCTGAATCGACTATTGAAGGCGAGTGCGAGCGTATGTCGGCGCGCAGTTTTGCGCGTGAGCGGTTGAACATGTTCCCGTCACCGGCTGCGAAGTTGGAGCTTGCTTTCAGTGAGAAGGTTTTGAAGCGTCAAGCGTTGACGGTTGAACAGATTGATTCTGAGGTTTCCCCGGTTGCTTTTGGGCTGGATATGAATCCTGAGAAAACGCGTATTTCGATTTGCGCGGCGTTGCCGACTGATGAAGCGACGCATTTGGAGCTTGCCGCGAACACTGATTTTGATTCTGGGGGCATTTCGGCGGTTGTCGAATGGTTCTGGACTCGGTGTAAGCGTCGCATCCCGGTTGTTATGGATGCGTATAGTCCGGCCCGTGACTTGCTAGAGGCCCCGCTGAAGAAGCGTGGGCTTATGGTGCGTGTTCTGGACGCTAACGAGTTCACTCAGGGCTGTGGCCAGCTTTATCACGCGTTCCACCGCGAACAGTCGGTGACGTGGTTTGTTGAGCAAACAGCTTTTTATGAGTCGCTGAAATCAACGGTGAAAGACCCGATAAAGAATCGCCCAGGTTCGTTCAAGTGGAATCGAACTGATCTGGAAGTTGACCTTATGCCAACCATGGCGGCTACTTGCGCCCTATTCGGTGCTACGAAGTTCGCCCGGCGACAACGGTCTACATCTACGGAAACTACGAAGAAACGACATGCGGTTGTTCTCTGATTGAAAGGCTGTGATGCGAGTGGCGCGTGAACTAGACGCATCAGAGCGGAACCTCTTTGAAACAATGCTTCGTACGATTCGCAAGCGTTCTTACCGTAATCATTTGCGTAAGAACTTGCATGATTCGAAGCGTCGCTTAGACCGTATCGGTTTCTCGGTTCCTCCGCATATGGTGGATTTCCAAACGCCGGTTGGTTGGGCTGAGAAGACGGTTTCGGTTCCGGCTTCACGCATTCGCCCTGAGGGTTTCCGGTTGCCCAGTAACGCTAGCGCCCTGGATGACTTGAAAGAGACTTTTGAGGGGCGTTATGTTGCCCGCCAGTTGCGCGGGGCTATCAAGTCTTCGTTGAAGCATGGCCCGGCTTTCGTTTTCACGTCTAAGGGTGCGACGGTTTCGGGTGAGCCTGATGTGGTTATCTCCGTTCGGTCTGCTTTTGATGCAACTTGCATTCAGGACTCGCGCACGGGAACTGTTTCGGCGGCTCTTGAGTTGCTGGACGGTTCGCGAACTAATTTGCATGTGCCGGGCTGGATTTTGCATGTTGATCGTGTTGACGGCCAGTGGCTTGTTGTTGACGAAGCGCGCCAAGATCATGACGTGGTTGGTTGCGAGCCGTTTGTGTGGGATTGGGATATTGACCGGCCTTTTGGTCGCTCTCGTATTACTCGCCCTCTGATTGGTTCGATTGAGCGCGGTGTTCGGACTTTGCTTCGTATGGAAGTCACTGCCGAGTTCTTCAGTGCCCCTCAGCGCGCCTTGCTTGGTGCGAGTGAAGAGCATTTCACCGACGAAGACGGCAACAAGATTGACTTGTGGAAGGCGATCACGGGCGGCGTTTGGGCGTTGCCTGATGTGTGGGATGACGAAGAGGGCAAACTCGTTCGCGCCCAGTTGCAACAGCTTTCACAGGCTTCGATGCAACCGCATTCTGAAATGTTCAAGTCGATTGGTTTGCAGGTCGCTTCGGAGACTTCCATGCCTATGAGCTATTTGGGTATCCAGGAAAATCAACCTGCGTCGGCTGATGCTATTCGAGCTGCTGAGGCTGACATGGTTGCGCTGATCGAATATCAGATTGAACTGTCCTTTGAATCGGCGATGGTAAATCTCGGCCGTAAGGTACTTGCGGTGAAGCGTGGCGCGTCGTTTGCGTCGATTGAGGCTGACACTCGCGGGTTGTCGATCCGGTTTGCTGATCCTGGCACACCTACTGTTTCGGCTCGCTCTGATGCGGCTTTGAAGTATGCGCAGACGTTCCCTAATGGTGACCCTGAGCTCGCTATGGAGCTGTACGGGCTTTCGGACGATCAGATCAACCGAAACACCGAGTACATGCGCCGGAGCGAAGCTAAGTCATTACTAGACGGGTTGAGCGCTCCTAGTTCGACTACCGCTGAAGATACTGAGCAACCACAGCCTGAAGCTTAGGGGGCGTTGTGAAACGTGCCGACGTTGACCAATACCGGAAAGCTTTAGACAAGATTTCGGATTCGGCGAAAAAAGAACTCTCAGACGTTTACTCGCGAACCGCTCAGTTGCCCGTTGCCCAACAGCGGGAAGTTCTTCGAGAAGTATTTGTTGAGCTTTGCCGCCGGTACGGGAACCTGTCTGGAACGGTTGCAGCCGAGTTTTACGACTCGCTCCGAGAACAATCTGAAGCTACAGGCGCGTTTCGGGCAACACTGGCCCCGAACGTACCTGACGAACAAGCTAGAAGTGCCTACGGTTATTCGGCGCGACACCTCGAAACAGAAGACCCGTCTAAAGTGATTGCTTCACTCAACGGACGCTTGCAACGATTCGTTGAGTACACAGCACGCGAGACAGTTCATGTGAACGCATCCCGCGACCGAGCACGCGTCTTTTGGGCGCGTGTTCCGGCTGGCGGCGAAACCTGCGCTTGGTGTTTCATGCTGGCCTCTCGCGGTTGGGTTTACGCAACCGAGAAAACAGCGGGCGGTGTCGGCAACGAGTTCCATAACGATGACCGTTGCATGATCATCCCGTCTTTCGACAGTTCGCCAGCGCTCGCCGGTTATGACCCGGATGCGATGTACGAGAAGTACCTAAAGGCGCGAGACCACACTGAAGGCGATCTAACGGACAAGAACATTGCGGCGACTATGCGCGACATGTTCCCGGATGACTTCAAGGATGGAAACGAAGTTCCTTCTATCCTCCGCGACGCGGCTAAAGGTTGGCCTAAAGAGCTACCCGCTGTCACTTCGAAGACTTGGTCTCACGTACTTTACCGGCATGAAGCTACGGCGAAAAATGTTGCTGAGCGGGAACGCGTGATTGCCAATGGTGGAAGGTATCGCGAATTATTCGACGGGATGACGCGATATGAAATCGCGATTCTGGTGCAAGACGTGGCTTCTACTGGAACCAAATTCGCTCCGAATGGCGCGTATGGGAATCTCAACTATCACAAGGTGATAAACGGTCGCGAATATGCAGTTGGTTTCACGTACGAGGATTGGGAAGTTACTGAATTCAACACGGCTTTTCCGGTCCGCGAAGATAGGCGTAGACTATGAGTATGGACGCAGAGAAACTTTCGCAAAAGCTCTTAGGTGAGCTCAATGGGAAAGTTAGCGCCGAAATTTTTGACGAAGTTGAGTTTTACGATGCTCACGGCGAATGGGAAGTCGCGATTGCCGGGGCAACTATGTACTTGCTCGATTTAGGAATTGAAATACCCGAAGACGTTCTGTCTTTTGAGTCATCTTTTACCCCTAAAAGGTTCGCCAGAGTGAAGCAAGCTATCAACGAGCAAGCCGCCTAACCTAATATTTTTCTAACCCCGTGTCATTGGTGACGCGGGGTTTTTTCATGCCCGAAAGTTGTTTGCTTTCGGGCTTTAGTTTTCCCGCCCTAGATGGTGCCGGGGTTGTTGCCGAGACGGCAAAAAATCATTGTGGAGGTACGTATGTCTCGTTTTTCTATGCCTGTTTTTGAAGAGGTTCCTTATTACATGTCCGTGATGGGTATGCGTGGGGCTCGGTTCATTGAGGGCAATGACGGTTCGGGTGGGGATGGTTCGGGCGAAGGGTCGAATGATGAAGCGCCGATTGAAGGTGAACCGAATGACGAAGGTAAGCCTGAGGGCAATGAAAAGCCCGTTGAAGGTGAATCTGATGGTGACGCGAACGATAAGTCTGATGACGATAAATCGGATGACGATTTCAAATCGGATGGTTCTAAGCAGTCACTTTTAGCTGACCTTCGAAAAGCGCGTGATGATCGTAAATCACTGCGCACCGAGAACGAGGCATTGAACGAATCCATTGCTGAACGCGACGCGACGATTACCGCGAAGGATGCCGAACTAGCCGCTAAAAATACTCAGATTGAGGTTTTGAAGTTGGCGGCTACGCACCATATCGAAGACGAATCAGATATTGATCTGCTCGCTTCGGTCACTGATGCGGATAAGCGTTCGAGCCTTGCTCAGCGTCTGGCTACTGATGCGCGTAACCGGGTGAACCGGCGTGTTGGTGCTGGTGGCGGTGGAACGCCCGCAAGTTCCTTGGATGCGGGGCGCGACCTCTACGAAAGCCGAAAAAAGTAAGTAAACCTTTACCCCTTTAGGAGGGAATCATGGATCTCACTATTAAGCGTGAATCCTTCGGCCAGGATGATCAGTCTTGGCTCGGCTCTGCCCACGGCACTAACGCGGCGCAGACCATTACCTTGGACGCTTCTACGTTCACTAAGGCCACTCATTACCCTGACGGCTGGCTGAAGTCGGGCCTTCCGTTGATGAATCTTGGCAACGGCAAGTTCGGGCTTCACACTGGCGTGGCTACTGAGCCGGAAGAGACCCCAGCTTTGGCCGGGTTCCTGTTCACTACCGTGCGAGTTCCTGAAGACACTGCAACCCCTGTTGGTGCTGCAATTCTTGAGCATGGCCGTGTGAAGACTGCCAAGCTGCCCGTGTCCGTCGATCCAGCGGTACAGGCGACTGTATCTGGTCGCATCATTTTCGCCTAGGAGGCAACCTAAATGGCACTAGTGCTATCGAGTGAGTACATCACTCCAAACGAGCTGACCGGCTATGTTCGCGCCGCTTTGGCTGACCTTCCCCAGAACACTTTCGGCCTGTCAGCTTACCTGCCAGACGAATCTACCGATGACATTGATTGGCGCGCTTCGGTTGGTGGCGGTGGCTTGTCTCGCGCTGCTTCGTTCCGTTCTTACGATGCTGAGTCGCCTATTTCGGGTCGCACCGGAGTTTCTCGCATCAGTGGCGAACTGCCTCCGATTTCGGAGAAGCGTCGCCTGGGCGAGTATGACCGCCTGAAGATGCGCAAGCTTGATGACGGTATCAAGAATGCGATTCTGAATGATGCGGTTGACCTGGCTAAGGCAATCAAGGCGCGCCTTGAGATTGCTCGCGGCGAAGCGCTTCAGCTCGGCAAGGTTACCTTGGCTGAGAATGGCCTGACTCTTGAAGCCGACTTCGGCCGTGCCGCGAACCACACTCAGACCGCCGTAACCCGTTGGGATCAGGCTGGCTCTGACCCTATTGCGGACTTGCTTGCATGGTCTGCCGTGTACCGCGCAACCAACGGTATTCGCCCTGCCGAGGCGCTTGTTTCTGATCAGCTCATTTCTGTGCTGATGCGTAACAGCGCTATTCGTGGCTACGTCCTGCCAGCGGGTTCGACTCAGAACATCGTTACCGTGGATGCCCTGAACGCGCTTCTGGCTTCGTTCCAGTTGCCTAAGTTCACCATTTACGAGGCGCAGATTCAGGACGAGAACGGCGACGCAAAGGACATTCTCGACCCTAAGCGCGTCCTGTTCCTGCCACCTGCGGGCCAGAAGATCGGCGAAACCCTTTGGGGCGTTACCGCTGAGGCGCTGGACGAAAACTACGGCATTGATTCGACTGACGCGCCCGGCATTGTCGTTGGTTCCTACTCGGACAGCGACCCCGTTGCCCAGTGGACTAAGGCATCTGCTATTGCGTTGCCGGTTCTGCCGAACGCTAACCTGACCCTTTCCGGTCTGGCGCTCACCTAACCATTAGTCATTGTTGGGCCGTTCATTGTTTGGGCGGCCCAACGTGGCATCAATCTTGGAGGTTCCTATTATGGGAAACATTTCTTTAGGTCATTCTTCGGCGTTGGATGCTTCGGGCAAGTTGCATCAGTTCGGGCCGGGCGAGGTATTGCCCGATTGGGTTACCGCTAAGCGTGATTCGGCTAATTCGGATGCTGTAGGGCAATTCTCCGGTGAATCAGATGAAGTTGGCCTGATCATCGCCCGCGCTGAGAATGACGCGGCGGGGATCATCGCTAAGGCTGAAGCTGAAGCTGCTGAAATTCTCGCCAACGCTCAGGCTCAGGCATCGGGCGCAGACGTTGATGTGAGCGACGATAACGGCAAGGATGAGGAATCGACCGAACCGGACTTCACTAAGCCCGCACAGCCTAAGCGCGGTCGCCCTGCCAAGTCTCAGGCGTAACCATGGCCGAGCCGTTCGCTAGTCTCGATGACTTGGTGAAGCACTGGCCGGACTTACCAGAAGAGTTGCATGAGGTTGCGGAGACGAAACTTTCTGAGGCGAGCATCATCATTCGGGGTCTTTACCCCGGCATTGACGGGCGTATCAGTTCGGGCAAGCTTGATTCTGATGTTGTGAAACTTGTGGTGTGCCAGATGGTCACTACGGCGTTGAAACGCGAGCTTGATGCCAGTGACGGCGACGACGTTTCTCAACAGACGTTCACGGCTGGCCCGTTCTCTCAGTCGCTTTCGTTCCGTGCCCGTGAGGCTTCTTTGTTTCTGACTAAGTTGCATCGGCAGTTGCTTAGCGGTGGCGGTAACCGTAATCGCAAGGCGTTCATGATCATTCCAGGGCGGTGAGTATGCCGGTTTTTCCTGAGCGGTTCAAAGTCTTGCATGAAGCGCGAATTACTGACGCTGAAGACGATTGGGGTAACCCGATTGAGGGTTTCTCACCTCCGGCTGAAGTTAGCGTTTACGGTTGGGGTCCACCTAACCCAGATCAGCCCATCCGTGACCTTTCTACGGGCATTGAACACGATATTGATTTGTATTGTGCAACGCCGTTCTGTTCGCATCTCGACCTTGTGACCTTGCCGAATGAATCGGCGGCTTTGGAAGTTCAAGGCAACCCTGACGATTTCAACTATGGCCCGTTCGGGTTCATGCCGGGTTACAGAGTGAAGCTGAAACGAGTGGAGGGCTGACCGTGGCGAAAAGCAAAGTGAAGCTGAACATCGCGGGCTTCAACGAACTGCGTAAGAGCGGCGAAGTTGAAGCGCTTGTGAGTGGCGAAGCTGAAAAGATTGCGTCTGCTGCAGGCCCCGGTTTCGCGGTCGGTGTTCACCAAAAGGGTTCACGCGTTATCGCCAACGTGTACACCGAAACAGCGGACGCTATGCGAGCTGAAGCGAAATCGGGTGCACTGTCTAAGGCGGTGGGCGGTGGCGGGTGAAGTTCTGCGCTACGGGAACCATTTGTCAGCGCTTCAGGACGCACTGAGCGCACCTCTCGCGGTTCGGGTAGTTGTCATTCGTGTTCCTACCCCACGCCCCAAAAAGTTCGTTCTCTTAGAGCCCTCAGGCGGTAACGATGAATCGGTTGCCCATGGTTGGCGGTCGGTCATTGTTGATTCTTGGGGCGAGAGCGAAGCTGATGCTTTCGAACTTGCGTTAGACGTAGAAGCGCATTTGAAAGCGCTAAGAAATGAGCGGCTAAAAGGTGTGCTCATTTATAAAGCTCGCCCAATAGGCGGGATCGTGTGGATGCCTGACCCTGACGCGAAGGTTCCACGCTTTAGACAAAATTACGAAATCTTAACAAGGAGCGAAGCTGTTTAGCTTCGCTCTTTTTTATGCCCAGAAAGGGGTAAGTCATGGTAAATAAAGCCCAGAATGTACGCGTCGCCACTACCGGCGCTGTGTCGTTCGCACCCATTTCGACCACGCTACCAGTTGACGCTGCTGCCGCGCTTGCGGCGACTTTCAAAGACGTTGGTTACGTTGGCCCAGACGGTGTTACTCAGTCCATTGAGACTGACGTAACCGACATTACGGCATGGCAGAACGGTGACACCGTGCGCAAGGTTCAGACCTCGCATGACGTGACGTTCCAGCTTGTCATGTTGGAAACCAAGGACATTACGCTTCAGGTTTACTACGCCGACGCTACCGCCACCGCTTCAAAGGTGAAGGTAACCGGCGCGCAGTCGCCACACAATGTCGTTGTCATTGATGTTCTCGATGACAAGCACTCGATTCGCATTGTTCTGCCTGATGCTCAGGTGACCGAGCGTGGCGAAATCGTTTACCAGAACGAAGAAGCTACCGGCTACGACATTACGTTGACTGCGTACCCGGATGCGGAAGGCGTGAAGGCGTACATCTACTTGGATGACGGCGAAGCGTAACCAATAAAAACCACCTGTCGGGCGTGCTTTAGCGGGGCCGCGCCCGACAGGCTTCTAATCCTTTTCTTGCCCTGCTCACCATTTTTTAGGAGGCCCCGCTGTGGCTGATGCAATCAAGGTAACCGATTCCACAAAGATTCCTGCTGGCGCTAAGAAGCCTCAGGATCGTAAGAAGAAAGTCGTTATTGAAGACGGCTACCGAGTCCTAGAGCTTCGTGGTGTTGAGCTTCGAATCCGTGAAGAGCTGTTCGATGACTTCGAGCTGTTGGACGAACTGAGCTACGTTGACGAAAACCCCGGCTACGCGGCTCGCCTTTTGCGTCGCATGGTTGGCCAGATCAAGTACAACGAACTGTTGGAAAAGATTCGCGACAAGGAAACCGGGCGCGTGAGCATCGAAGAGGGCGCACAGCTATTGGCTGACCTCTTGGAGGCTGCAACCCCAAACTAACCAAGCTCGCCTACCTCCTATCGGAGTACGGCGGGCAAGTTAGGGCTGACGTGCGCAGGTTTTACGGCCTGAGCATGTCAGAGTTGCGGGCGCTTGGTTTGCGCGAAGCAATTGACCTTGTGGTGTACCTGCCTGAAGATTCGGTGACGCTCACGGCTGTTGCTGGTGGATGGTCGCTGGCGCATCAGTTAGCCGCCGCGCAGGTTGATGAACTGCGTGTGTTGGTTTGGCAGAAGACCAAGGATGGGCAGAAGGGCAAGAAGCCGCCCAAGCCTATTCCACGCCCAGGGTTCGAGGATACGTCTTCGCAGAATTTCACTGCTCGGCCTGTGTCGATCAAGGAAATGCAGAAGCGTATTGCTGAACGGCGTGCTCGACAGCCTGACGATGGGCTTGTTGAGTATCGAGCTAAAGATGGTCGCGTGCTTCGTGTGACACCTAAGCAAGCCGCTTATTTCAATCGTAAATCCCGCTAAATATCTATTGCTGAGGGGTTGGGCTTTTTTGCCCAATCCCTCTTTCGCGTGCCCGAAACACTGGGCGGGAAGGGGTGTTTTGTGGCGACAAATCTTGCTACTGCCTACGTTCAGATTCAGGCCGTTACTCAGGGGATGGGCAAGCAACTCCAAAAGGATTTTGGCGGTCAAGCTGATTCTGCTGGTGAAAAGGCTGGCAAGAGTTCGGGTAAGAAGTTCGGTGGCGCGTTCGCTGGCATAGTCAAAAAGGCCGGCGCTATTGGCGCGGCGGTCGGCATTGGCTTGGCGGCTAAGGGTGGCATTTCCCGTGCGCTGAACATTGAGAACGCTCAGGCGAAACTCAAGGGCCTGGGCAATGACACACAGACCGTATCCAAGATTATGGACAACGCACTCGCGTCGGTGTCTGGTACATCGTTCGGTTTGGGCGAAGCGGCCACGACTGCAGCGGGCGCGGTCGCGGCGGGCATCAAGCCAGGCGAGTCACTTGAGCGAATGCTGAAATCTGTTGCTAACTCGGCGGCTTCTGCTGGTGTTGGCATGGATGAAATGGGCGCGATTTACAACAAAGTCGCAACCTCTAACAAGGCGCAGGGCGACGTTCTGGCGCAGGTGAACGAGAAGGGTATTCCGCTCACCGCGACCCTTGCTAAGCAACTTGGTAAGACTGGCGCTGAAGTCGAAAAAATGGCTTCTAAGGGCGAGATTGGTTTCAAGGAATTTGAGGCCGCCATGACTCAGGCATCCGGCACGGTTGCTGAGGAAATGGGCAAGACGTTCCAAGGTTCCATGGCTAACCTGTCGGCTGCTGGTTCTCGTATCGGCGCAACGGTTATGACCCCATTCCTTGATATGGCTCGCGTTGGCGCTAACGCCTTGATTCCTATTCTTGACGGACTCAATGCCAAGCTAAAGCCGATTTTTGAAAGCATCGGCACTGGCTTCACTGAGATGACTAAATCTTTCTCAGACGGTGAAGCACCTAAGTTCGATAGCAAGATTGTGACTGCTATGGCGGCTGTGGGCGCTGTGGTTGGCAAGACTGTTCGTGAAGTTCAGGGCGGGATTACCGCTATGAAGGCGGCTTTCGCTGACGGCGGTAGCGACGTTACATCATCGGGTTTGGCCGGTGTGTTTGAGCGTGTTGGGCTGGCGGCTCGGCAGGTCGCGGACACGGTGGGGCCGATTATGGCTCAACTTGGGGCTTCTATTGGCCCGATGGTCAGTCAGATTGGTGCGGCGCTGGGGCCTGTGTTCGCGCAGATCGGCGCGGCTGTTGCCCCGTTGATTCCTCAGATTATTGAGTTCGCTACGTCGTTCTCGCCTATCTCGCTGATCGTTCAGGCGTTGTTGCCGGTGCTACCTCAGATTGCTTCTATGTTGGGTACTTTGGGCGTGGCGTTTGGTCAGATCGTGGCGGCGGTTCTTCCGTTGGCTACTACTCTGATGACGGCGATTGTTCCTGTTTTCACTCAGCTAGTGTCAACCATTCTGCCGGTTGTTATTCAACTGGTGACTACGTTGGTTTCGGCATTCGCGCCGTTGGTGGTGCAACTTGTTAGCTCACTCGGCCCGATACTAACTCAGCTAGCTACGACTTTGTTCCCGATGGTCGCTAGTGCGTTGACGGCAATTATTGGCGCAGTGCTACCAGTTGTGAATGTCATTCTTGCTGTTTTGATGCCAGTCATTCAGAGCCTTCTACCTGTAATTACGAGCGTGTTCTCTGCTGTCGCAACAATCATCACCGGTGCGATGCAAGCTGTTCAGGGCGTAATTCAGATTGTCACCGGAATCATTTCGGGCAACTGGTCACAGGTTTGGGAAGGCATCAAGAATGTCTTCCAAGGCATCTGGACTGCAATTGGTGGCATCCTGTCCGCTGCGTGGGCCTTGATTTCTGGGGTCATTTCCGTGGGGCTGGCTGCTATCAAGGGGCTTTGGGATGGTATCTGGACGGGGATCGGTCAGACATTCAAGAGCGTTTGGGATGGTATCAAGTCGTTCGGGCAAAGCGCGATCAACTTCGTAAAATCTGTGATTCAGGTTGGATTGTTCGCTGTTCAAGGCATTTGGTCAAGTGTTTGGAACAGCATCAAGTCCTTCGTGAACGGTGCTCTGGAATCTATCAAGAGTTCCGTCTCAACTGGTATCGCTAGCGTAATCACGTTCTTTGCGGGAATGCCTGGGAAGGCTGTTGCCGCGTTGAGTGGTTTCGCCGGTCAGATGCTCACCGTTGGTAAGAACATCATTCAGGGAATGATTGACGGTATCGCCAGTATGGCTACGGCTGTATTTGATGGCATCGTCAACGTGGCCAAGGGTGCGATTGATAAAGCTAAGTCGTTCCTTGGTATCCATTCGCCTTCGCGTGTGTTCCGTGACGAAGTTGGTAAGCAGATTAGCCGTGGTTTGGCTGCTGGTGTGACTGCTGATCAGGGTAAAGCCGTGAAAGCGGTTGAGGACTTGTCGAAGGCTGTTGCTAAGGCGGGCGAGAAGGCTGTCAAGCAGGAGACGGCGAACGCTAAAGCTGATCGAACCAAGGCGAACGCGCAGATCACGAAGCATAATAATGCTTTGGCGAAGAAGCGTGATGCGGCTTTGGCTAAGGCTGACAAGCTGAAGAATGCTAAGGCTCGCACTGCTGCTAAGAAGGCGGCGCGTGCTGAGTACAACGCGAACAAGAAAGCCAAGTTGCCTACCTTGTCTAAGGCTGAGGCTGAGAAGGTCGCTAAACGGAATATCAAGACGATTCAGGCGGCACAGTCTAAGGCTCAACAGCTTTTGGATGCTCAGACGAAAACTACGGCTGGTATTTGGGAGTTTGGCGGGGTCAAAGGTGTTCAGCGTCTTGTGAATTCGTTGAGCAAGGCGGGTAACTGGACTAAGAACGCGACTAAGCAAACTCGTTCGGCGACACTTGCGGATTTGGCTAAGGCCCGTGAGGTTATGGCTGACCGTATTGAGTCGGCCAATAAGCGTCTTGACGAGATGGTTGATTACCGTAACCAGAACGCCGAACGCATCATGGGTGAGCTTGATTTGAAGCCCGCTGAGGATAAGGACGGGAAGAAAAAGAAGCTGAGCATTGCTGAGGTTTCTTCGCGTGTGAAGTCTTTGGCGGCTAAGGCGAAACAGTTCGCGTCTAAGTTGGCGGCTTTGGGTAAGGCTGGCATTCCTCCTGGATTGATTCAGGAGATTGCGGGTTATGGCACGACTGAGGGTATTCAGGTTGCGAATGCGATTCTTTCGGGCACGAAGAAGCAACAGTCAAACCTTGCTAAGGATTGGAAGGGTCTTGAGTCCGCTTCGAATCGTTTCGGTACTGTGGCGGCTGAACAGTTCTTCGGGGTTGGTATTGCGGCGCAACGGGGGATTATCAAGGGTCTTGAATCTGACGATAAGAAGCTGAAGAAAGCCGCCGAGAATCTGGCTTCGAAGCTGACTAAGGCGACTCGTAAGGCGTTGGGTATTCACTCGCCGTCTCGCGTGTTCCGTGATCAGGTGGGCGCTTACATTCCGGCTGGTGTTATTGCTGGTATTGATCAGGGGCAGAGTGCTCTTGATAACCGGGTTGCTGGCATGGTTCAGACTGCTCCACCGGCTACGCAGACTAAGGCGACAGCTCCGGCTGTTGGTGTGGATGGTGTGCCGGTGGATGGGTTTACGGTCACTGGCCCGCTGGTGTCGGTTGAACGCATGGTTGTTGACAATGATCGTCGTGCGAAGCAAGTCGCGCAGGAATTGTATACTCGCGGTTCTCGTTCGGCTCGCGCACAAGGTAGAACTGCTATGGCTGGGGTGACGCGTTGAGTTTCATTTATGGCGGTGTTGATTCGACCAGTTTGGCCGGGGTGACGGCTACTCTTTCTGAGTGGCCGTCACTGGACGGTTTGAGCCTTGTTACTGAAGCGGTACCGGGGCATGATGGGCGCAATTATCACGGTGCGACCCGCGAATTTTCACAGTTCGTTTTCGAGGTGATTATTTCGGGGTCATCGGCGACTGAGGTTGCTCAGCGCCGAGATAATTTCGTTGGCATGATTGACCCGTCTCGCGGGCCACGGTCGCTAGTCGTTGAGTTCGATACGTTGTGGCAGTGGCAGGACGTTATGGTTTCAGATGCGATCAAGTGGGAGCGTTTCGGCTGGCAACGCGGTTCGGGGTTCAATCTTCGGGCTGAAGTGACTTTTGAAACGGTTGGTTTGACCGATGCCCGCGAGGTTACCCCGCAGAGCGTTTCTTTCACTGGTACGACTTTGTTTACGTTGTCGCGTGGCAACACTGCAACGTATCCAAAGATCACGTTTCCAGCGACGAACGCGACGGGTCAACCGTCTTTCGTGGTCAAGGTTGGTTCGTTCTCAGTTGAAATCAAGGCGGGCATTGCTACAGGCTTGCGTGCCTCTTTGGATTGGGAAACGTACGAGTTCTATTTGCTAAACGCTTCGGGCGCTCGGGTTGGTTCGTTGGTTCCGTTCATGAGTCATTACAAGCGCCCGATGCTTGCCCAGGGTGCGCCTACGTCGGTGAGCGTCACTAAGAATGGTGCGAACGTTTCCGGTGTGGTGTTGTATCCGAATAATCGGAGGATTTAGTCAATGTATGATGACCGGTTTGCTTGGTCGGGCGAAATCCCTCTGGGTTTCCCCGGCCTGAATCCTGTTGCTCTGCAGCGCATCACGCCTGATGCTGGGCTGATTTACAGTGATAGCGTTACGCCAACGCGTAAGTGGTCGCGTGTGGTCGGTGGCGCTAACGATGGTTATGTTCAGGGCGCTTGGGGCTACCAAATGAGCCTGAATAGCGTCAATCCGGCGACGGATAAGGGCGGGTTCAAGCTACCGTATTTCGCGGGCTTGTGGCCGTCTTCTGGCAAATTGCTCATGGGCTTGTGGACCCGACAAAACTACGTCATGGCTCATAGTCCGCTCATGTCTTCGCGTGGCGGTACACCGTTGGCATATCTGGCTACGGCCGCTTCTGGGCGCATCCGACACATGGTTTACAACTCTTCCGGCGTGGCCATTTTGGATCAGTTCGAAGATCATCCTTGGGTTCAAACTGCGGGCTGGCAGTTCGTCGGGCAACTGTTGGACATGACTGCGAAAACGTCTCAGATGTTTTCGGTCAACCAAGCGACTAAGGCGACTTGGCTTGGGCCGGTGCGCTCGTTCACTGGCGTGCCGAATGCGGCGTGTACGGCTGATCTTGACGTTTACATGTTGCCAACGGGCAACGTGTGGACTACGGGTGTTTTTGACGAAGCTCTCGTAGCTCACCCTACGGGCGCATTTAGCCTTGCCGATTTCGTTGATTCAATGTCTCGCGGCTTGTGGGCAGATGGGCAGTTGAACGCGAATCGGAGCAACTTCACTGTTTCGGAATCCGGCATCTCGCCAAACGGGGCGAATCGTGAGATTTCGACTGGCGCTGAGCGTCTTTCGTGGACTGCTCGCCCGGTGCTTGTGGGAGCGCCAGCGGGCGTTGTTCCTTATTGGTCATCTGACAACGGGGTTTCATGGCAGACGGGCGCCGAATTGCCGGAGCCTTTCAGCGGCCTGTTGCGGTGGACTGTTCCTATTGCTCAGGGGCAGTCTTTCAACGGGTTCGATGTAGTTGAGCCTGTAGAGCCACCGCCGACGCTAGAGCCGATTGCTGACCGCTCATTAGACCAGGGCGATATTGTGCATGTGCCCTTGGAGTTCTTCACCTATAGCGCTCCAAGGTGGACAGTTGACGCGCCAGCAATGGCTAGCGTTACTGTGACCGATGGTGTCATGTCGATTGCCGCTGGTTTCCAGACCGGTTCGGGTTTGGTCACGGTAACTGTGTCGGATGATTTGAATCGTTCGGCTTCTCAGTCGTTCACGGTGACGGTGAGCCCGCGCCAGTGGGATGAACCGGATACGCCTGACCTTGCACATTCGCCGATTGTGCTTTGGGGTGACTCATTGCCTGAGGCGGTTCTTATTGATCCGTTGGATGCTGTGGTCACTCATGAAGTGAATGGCGAACAGAAGTTTGAGTTTTCCATTTCTGCTGATCATAAGTATGCGGGCCTGATTGAGAATGAGCGTTATGTTTCGGTGGCGGGGGAGAAATACCGCGTTCGGACTGTTGATAAGTCTCATGCTGGTGGCGAACTGAACCTTAGGGTTTTTGCTGAAGCCCAGTTCTATGACTTGGCAACCGCTAGCCGGGTTAGCGCTAAGGACTGGAAACAGGTCACGGCGGGCGAAGTTATGACCACGGCGTTAGCTGGCACGGGTTGGACTGTTGGTGTCGCCAACGTGACCACACTTCGAACCTATGAGACTGAAGAGACTAACCCTTTGGCCTTGTTGCGTACGGTGCAGGATAATCACGGCGGCGATTTGGTGTTTGATAACAACGCCAAAAAGGTTTCGTTGGTTACTCAGTCGGGGCGCACTCAAGGCGTTGGGTTTTTCTATGGTCGCGGTCTGAATGAGGCTCGGCGTATCACCGATACAACAGCTTTGGTTACCCGGTTGCATGTGAAGAATGCGGACGGGTTGACGATTGCGAGCGTCAACGGTGGCAAACCGTATATTGACGATTTCGGATTCACCTCTGATGTTCGCGTTGATACTTATGAGTTCAAATCGGGCACTACGCCTTTCACGATGCTTGAAATGGCTCAGGTAATGCTTGCTAAGCGTGCCCGCCCTGAGTATTCATATGAGCTCAAAGTCAGTGATTTGTCTGTTCAGTCGGGCGCATCGTTTGACCGGTTCGGCGTTGGCGACGTGGTGACGGTTGTCGATAATGAGTTGGGCATTTCTGAGGCTCAACGGATTGTCCGGCTCGAATACGACGTTGTGCGCCCGTGGGATTCAGAAATCACATTGTCGGCAACGTTGCGTGAGGCCGGTTCGGATGACGTGAACGATTCGGGCACGCTGAACACTGGTTCGGGTGTGGCGACGTTTGACCTTGTGCCTTTCAATCTTCTGTTGAATGGCCGGTTTGATAATGCTCTTGAGCATTGGGCGCATTTCGGTGCGCAACATGTTGAAGGTGGTGTGACCGGTGATTATGCGGTGGCTTTGAGTGGCGCGGGTGAACGGTGGATTGAGCAAACCGTTCAGCCCGATAACCGGTCGGCTTACGCGTTGAGCTTTGACTTATCTTCGGGTGGCCCGGCTGGTTGGGTTCCGAACGTCAAGGCTGAAGCTGAAGTTACTTATGAGGATGGGTCAACGGAGATTATCGAAATTGACCTTGTTTAGGGGGCTGGTGTGCCTAGTGGTGTGTTGAGGGTGAATGCTCGCCCGGCGAAGATCAAACTTCGCATCAAATCGTCGGGTGCACCGGCTTCGGCCAACGTTGAAATTACTGATGTGATGTTTCAGCCGGGCGCTTCGGTTTCTGGCTGGTTGCCGCACGTTACGGAAATGCCTTGGGTGTCGGGCGTGACTGATATGGATTCTGGGGGTGGCAGTGTGGTTATTCGTTGGGAAGACATCGAAGGTAAACCTCTTTCCTACCCGCCCGCGAATCACACGCACTCTATCGCCCAGGTTGCGGGGCTGCAGGATGCTTTGGATTCTAAAGCGTCGGTTGGTTCTGTTGCTTCTATCGTGACAGGTTCGAAGAAGTGGGCTGGTCTTCTGGCGGCTCATGACTCGGCGGTGACTACTGAGTTTGACCCTGATTATGGGTGGATTTCTTGGATTGATTTGTCCAAGATTGCGACGGCTGGCGATGTAGCGTTTTCGTTCCCTCACACTGTTTCGGCTAGTACGTCGGCCCGCCCGTATGGGTGGAGTATGAATGTGATTGCTGAGGGTGTTTCGGGTGTGGGTAGTTTGCGCCCTCGCGTGGATTACATGAACGGTGCTACGGTTGCCGGTTCGAATGCTGAGTTGTCTTTGACGGCTTGGCCTACGTGGGGTTATTCGGTGGCGCACGATTTCATTTTGCCCGCGTCTCGTTTGCCGAGACCGACGTTTGTTGTTGTCGGCAACACGTCGGCTTCTACTGGGCGTATTGGGTTGACTCGGCCAATACTTGCAACTAAGTCGGAGGTGAGCCAGTAGTGAGCGAACTTCCTCGCCTTGCTCAGCCGTACCCTGATTCGCGTGCGTGGGTGGATTTGATGGAGTTCATGGAACCGTCTTGGCGTGCGGGCATGAGTACTTCGTCGTTTCATTTCAATGGGCTGATTGAGGGGAACACGGCGCATTTGCATTTGCGGACGCGTCGGGGAACGAATCAGATTGTTGCGTTGAATTTGCCTGATGTGTTTGTGCCTGAGGGTAACAAGATGTTGCAGGCGTTCAGCCCGTGGCATGACTTCAGTATTGGGATGCATTTGCGGACTGATGGAACGCTTCGGCTTTATACGCCGGGGCGCACACTGTCTGATGGGTCGCTTGAAGACTTGTCGTTCCAGTATTCCTACACACGAAAGGCAGTTTGATGACTCTGGTAGCTAACCAGCCATACCCAAACCTTCCTGCGTGGGAAGACCTGACCCCGGCGCTAATGAATGGGTGGAGCACTGAAGGCAGGCTTCAATACTTCCAAGCACTTTCTGACCGGAATTCGGCTGAGTTCTCTGGGCGGTTGCTCATTGGCACGACGAAGGTTATTTGCCAGTTGCCGGAGCACCTGCGTGCATCTGCGCCACGGTTCATTCAGGGATTGATCATTGGTGGGCCTATCTGCCTGATTGAGCTGCAGGGGTCGGGCGGCTCTTTTTATCAGCTGAGTTTATACGCTGATTCGCTGGGGATGACGGACACAGAAATGATGAATACGTACAGTGGCCAGTATTTGTCGTTGTCGGGCAAGTACACGCGAAAGTCGGTGTGACGGTGACTCTTATCCCGAATCAGCCTTACCCGGACTTGCCAGCATGGGAAGATTTGGCGGCATCCCTCACTAACGGGTGGACGGTGAATCTTGCCGGTTTATTCCTGCGGGGCTTCACTGAAGCGAACACTGTGACACTCGTAGGACGCGTGACGGTCGGAGACGCCCGTATCGCCGGGGTGCTACCCACCCACTTGATGCCCAACGGGTCGCAAGGTCTCACCGCGCTGGTCATGAAAGGCCCCTCCTGCATCGTAGAGATTTGGGCGGGAGGGCAAATCGTCATGTCGAACTTCTCGCTGGGCCTCACCGAATCGCAGATGATCACCCAATACCGGGGCGAACAACTCTTCTTCTCGGGAACCTACCCGCGCAAAACCCCAGCTTAGGAGGGCTATCTAATGGCGATTAATCTTCCCCTTATGCCGGTTCCTTATCCTGATGCGAAGCCGGTTTATCAGCTCCGGTCTTTGCTTGCGCCGGGTGTGCAAGAAATCGGGTATGGGGCTTGTTGGGCACAGGCCACGGAGAATGTTGTCACGATCAACATGCGCGTGAATCCGTCTCAAGTGGTCACCGATGACGGCAATATCTTTATTGGTTTACCCGCCGAGTTCAGGCCGATGGCTAACACGCCTGACGTAGCACAACAACAGGTTTTCATCATGACTGACGGGCGTATCTGGTTCCGCACTAGCGCCGGTAGTTTGCGTGACAAAACCGAGTTCAACGCCGTGTTCATCGTGGCAAGAAAGGCGGGGTAATGCTGACCCTTCCAATTCTCGACGCACCTTACCCGAACGCTGATCCGCTCTATGACATTAGCGGTTTGCTTGGGCCGGGTGTGCGTCGCCGTAACCCAGGCTCTTGTTGGGCGCGTATTGACCGGAACACGGTCACGATTGGTATTCGTGCTTACACGGACACGGCAGAAGCACCCGCAACCACACTTGTTACCGGGCTACCCGTTGAACTGTCAGCATCAAGCAACACGCAAGACCTAGCGTTGCAAGGATTGTTCTTGACCTCAGACGGGCGTATTTTCCTACCGGGCAACGCTGGATGGATACTGACTGACCGAGCTGAAGTGTCCTGCATGTTCACAGCACCACGGAGGGTCTAACAATGGCGATCAATCTTCCCCTAATCGCTTCACGGTATCCTGAGCAGTTGCCGACCTACGATATTTCATCGTTGCTCACCAACGGGATCACACCAAAGCAAGCGGGCAGTGTTACCGCAGCTGTGGACACGAACCACGTGTATTGGGATGTGCGCCTAGTGGTTGCTGGCGCGTTAGACCCTGACTACACACGATTCTTAGAAGGAATCCCGGTTGAGCTCATGCCAGCCGTGCACACCTCACGCCTAGCCTTGCATGGGGTCGGTGTCGCGCAGGTTCAATGGAACGCGACCTATAACTTCATGCAAATCTACGGGGCGCGCATCACTAACGGCGAACTCAGCTTCGAAGCACGAACCTTACGGAGGGCAGTATGACTAGTTACCGCGTTTTGCCGTCGCCGTACCCCGACGTTGATCCTTGGTTTGATTTGCGCCCGTACCTCGCTAACGGGTGGACTTCAATCGCCGCGAACTTCTGCGCCGTACAAATTCGACCCAACACACTCGAATTTTCCATGAGACTCAACGGCGACGCATCAACATCATGGAACTTCATCGAAGGCCTACCCGCACAAGAGTTGGGCCTCACCGCCAACATGCCAATCGCAATCGTCACACCCAAAGGCGCATCATTCTGCCTGCCCTATTCCTCAGGAATCATCACAATCAGCTCAATGGGGCGCGCACCCTTAGGCGATTGGGATAGATCAGGCGAACTCACTGTCTACGGAGCAACACGACGCGGGCCAATCAGCTAGGAGGTTGAGCGGTGCGACTACAGCAACCGATCTACGTTGAAAAACGAGTGAAATCAATCCGGCTCAGGATCACCGCCACCGATGTTCCCGAATCGTCTTCAGTGATAATCACCGACGTTCAACTACAAGCCGGAGAGCTCGCAACCGGTGTTGTACCCAACGCGTTAGAAGCCGGAACGAAACAGCTCGGCAAACAATACCGAAACGGCGTAGTCAACAATCGGATGACCCTAGTCGCCCTATCAAACGCTGACGCTGCATCACCCGTGCGCATGAGAGTGATCAACGCTAAAGGCGAAACCCGTATCGGTTCCTACCGATATGGCGAACTCAACGGAACCGCCGTAGCCGACGCACGGCAACACCTAGCAACAAGAGGCTGGGGGAGACCGCCAACAATCACCGAACGGTCAAACCTCAACCTAGAAGCATTCGCAACAGGGCGACTTCACTTACGCCTCGCCTGGAACGAAAGGGAATAAATGAAACCTAACGTTTGGGTATGGGTCGGGCTGAGCTGGACTGAACGAATCCGCATGGTTCTAGAAAACTACGGCGACCGGCTCACAGATGTTTCAATCTTCGGCTGGCGAGTCGGAGCCAACGGGGCACTAGAACAAACCTTTGACCCGTCACTCTTAGACGTATACCGGGCTAAATGGCCTCACCTGCGATTCTGGCTGTGCTTCAGAAATGACGGCATCGGCTCAATATTCACAGCGCTACGAAACGACGCAACAGCCCGCTCACGCCTCATGTCCGATCTTGGTGCAGTGATCGACGCTCACCCGTGGCTTCACGGAATCGACATTGACCTAGAGCAAGGCGGGGCGGCATCAAACAATGTTGCCGCTGAAGCACTGTTCAAAGAAGTTGCCGACCTCGCGCACGGGCGAAATATGAAAGCTTCGGCAGCTCTACCGGCGCTCACTTCCACGGGTTCAGTTGGTGGCGAAGACTGGGTGCGCTATAAGCAACTCGGTGCGATGCTCGATCACGTTTCGATCATGTCCTATGACTTCGCATGGTCTGGTTCAGCGCCCGGCCCTGTGTCTCCCGGCTTCTGGCTTGAAGAGGTTTACAAATGGGCAAGCTCACAAATCACACCCTCTAAAATCAGCATGGGCCTACCGCTCTACGCTTACTTCTGGTCAATTCATGATTACCCCGAATCATGGGGAGCAACCCGACGCGGTATCTCAGGAACCTACTACAGTGCTTGGCAATACTTTTCAGGTTCCCGTGCATGGTCAGAATCAGGCAGTCATTACCCTATCGGCTGGGTGGCCTACCGTGAGTCTTCAAGCATGAGCGCGTGGGGGTTCCTGGACTGCTATGACTGGAAAGAACCAACCCAATGGGAAGACTCGAACGGCGTGTTCTCAGGCGTATTCGCTAACCGAGAATACGCGGTCAGGTACGGGCTACCGGCGGGCGTTCCTCAATGGTCAGTAGCCGATAATTCAGTGGGCTCAGCCTACGTTGACTATGAGTTCAACGCCGAACCGGTCATTGCATCCAATGGTGACACGGTTTCGCCAAAAGTTGGTTACACGTTGACTGCTGAAATTATTCAGCGCGAACCAGTAGCCGCGACAATCATCGATGACTACGCGACCTCTACCCAACAGCTCAACGCGGTTTACACGCAACCGTCCGGCGCATGGGCTTTTCAACAGGTCACATCGAGCTACAAGCAATATCGGGGAACCGGAACGCTACAGTTCAAAAATGACTTTGGGAATCAGGCACTCTACGCGCTAGCACGATTCCAGTTTGCGACCGCTGGCCGAGTTAGTGTCACGTCGCAAGGAATCACCGCCGAACTATCCAACACAGGCGAACTGAAGTTACTTCGCGGTTCAACCGTGTTGGCTACAAAGCAACTTGGCGCACAAGTAGTCGGCGGCGCGGCACAGGTTGGGCGTTGCGTGCTCGCCTTGCGCGTGCGGGAGAACAGTGCCCGCGTGTACTTCTCAAACGCAGAAACAAGCATCCCCTTGCAACTGGAAGTCAGCACAACCCCACCGGGCGGGCCGACCGAGTTCAGTTCAACCGGCATGGCATGGATTGATCATTCCTACCTTGGCGATGGTTGGTGGTATCAGCCCCGCGAAGCCGTAGAAATTGTTATCAACGGGGTGTCAAAGGTGTTGGGGCGTATCGAGCGAACCGGCGTTACATGGGATGACAAAAACCGGTTCAAACCAAATGCGGACGTTGAAGAATCCACAACAAGAGAAACCGGTGTTTCCCTCGACTGGGTTTACGCGCACTGGAAAGACCTGCCAATAACAACCGGAGTCAACACAACGTACCGAGTTCGACCACTCGACCACGACCTCTGGTTAGGCCGACTCATGGTGCTGGACCGCGACGGGGCTTCTATTGTCTATTGGTCTGATGAACAGACAATTGCGCATTGGCGGGGGAGAGCTGTTCTCGACTGGGGTCTTCAAGGTGTTGCTTTGTGGTCACTTGGCCAAGAGTCGATGCGCCTATGGGAGACGCTAGAGGGTGGGTTACTTCCAGCGAACACTAAGCGCGTTGACGAATAGCTCGCAACTATTAATTTTCCCTGACTTGAATTAAAATTAGGGAAATAAGAACGGCCTCGGAAAGTGCTGGAAACACTAGCCGAGGCCTACCCCAGTTCTAGATCAAGTAGAAAGGGGTTAGCTCTATGCTACCCAAAATTTGCTCATTCCCAGAATGCGGTAAGGCTCACTCATGCAAGGGTTATTGCAATGGCCATTACGCACAACTTCGTACCGGCAAACCCATGAAGCCTCTAGGTGGAAGTTCTCTGAGCTTCGAAGATCGGTTCATGTCAAAAGTTGAAAAGACTGAGACTTGCTGGAATTGGACCGCGTCAATTATGACCAAAAGCGGCTATGGCGCGTTCTCAATAGGTCGGACTCATAAACCCGCACACCGAGTTTCTTACGAAATGCATGTTGCCCCGATTGAAAAAGGCATGGAAGTTGACCACATGTGTCATAACCGGGCATGTGTCAATCCATCACATCTTCGGGTTGTGACTTCCAAGCAAAACAACGAGAACCGCAAGGGTGCTGAGCGCACAAACAAGGCGAGGCTTCGGGGCGTGTCTTGGAGTAAAGGGCAGAAGGCTTATAGGGCCAGAGTGACGCACTTCGACAAAACGATTCACTTGGGCTATTTCGCTACGGCTGAAGAGGCTGGCGAAGTTGCCAGGTTGAAGCGCTTGGAGCTTTTCACGCACAACAACATTGACCGCATGACCAAATAACTATTTTTCTCAATGGCTCTCGTTTCGACGGGAGCCATTGAAGTATTTGAAAGGCATCTGATGATTACTACACGCGCTGACCCTTGGGGGCATGATGCCGAGCTGGATTGAGCTTCTTTTGCAACCGGGCGTTTTGTTCCCGGTGGCCGCAATCCTGTTTATCTTGTGGCTCATTGTGCGAGCGTGCTTCAAGTTCTTTCCGTTCGTGAGTAAATTCGTTGCCCTTGTGAATACCCTTGTTGGCACTGAGGAAACGCCGGGGCTGAAGAAATGGCAAGAGGCGCAAACGATCAAGCTTGACGAACAGGCGATTGTGCTTAGCGAACAAGCGACTGTGCTTGAGCGAGTCCGGCATCAAGTCGAGAACGACCATTCGAGCAATATGCGCGATGACCAAGACAAGATCATGGCCAGCGTTGAAGAGCTCAAAAAAGAGTTCAAAGAGCATGTTGCTATCGCCAAAGCCAAGGATAAAGAGGGCGACGAAAACGCTTATCGTGTCGCGGTACTCGCGGACAAGGTAAACAAGATTCAACCCATAGTTGAGCAACTAGGCGAAACGTGGGGAACGAAAACCAAGAACAACTAGACCGTTTACACGGTCTTTTTTTATGCCCTGACGCGGTGTGCGTCGGGGCTTTTTCTATGCCCGAAAGGTGGCAATCATGTCTTACTATCTAGCGCCGTCACTTGTTGATCTGCGAAACGAAATCAACGCGGCTTACCCTGACCGTGACAAAGCATCTGACGGTTGGATCGGCGACACCTCGCACAGTGCTCGCGTGTCTGACCATAACCCTGATTACGCGGACGGTGGTGTGGTTCGCGCTATCGACGTGGACAAGGACGGCATCGACGTTGACAAGCTGATACAGGTTCTCAAGGGTGACTCCCGCGTGAACTACTTCATCTTCAACGGCCTGATTTACGGTGCATCAAAGTTCACTGCCCGAACCTACACCGGGTCGAACAAGCACACGAAGCACATTCATATCAGCATCAAGCATTCCAAGAGTGCTGAAGCGTCTGGCGCGTGGGGTTACTCTGCTGGCGCTGTGAAGCCTGTCGCCAATAAGCCGAAGCCGGTGGCAAGTAATCGACCAACCGATTACAAGGACCTGAATGTTGACGGCGTGTTCGGTAAGTCCACCATTACCGCTGTGCAGATCCTCATGTCTCAGATCGACATGTATCACCGCGCAATCGACGGCGTGGTAGGTAAGCACACTTGGATTGCTGTGCAGTCCTGGCTATGGGAACTCGGCTATTACAAGCGTGCCATTGACGGTTCATTCGGTAAGCACTCAGTGATTGCCCTACAGCGATTCCTAGCGAAGAAGGGCCACCTGAACACGAAGAAGTGGTTGATCGACGGCAAGTTCGGCCCAGCCACAATCAAGGCGTGGCAGGCATATCTAAACACCCAAAACGGAAAGTAGAGGTCATTATTTTGGCTAATCACGAAGCAACCACAACCCAGAGCGCGCACCCTTGGCGCGCCACTGTTCGAACTATCTTTGCGGCGGTCATCGCTTTGTCTGCGCTTGCCCCATTGATCTACTCTGCAGCCGCTCAGCAATCCCCAGAGCTGGCTACCGGTGCTGTGGGTGGCGTTCTGGTCGCGGCTGGTGCGATCACTCGCATTATGGCTATTCCCGGCGTTGAAGCGTTCCTGCAACGTTTCCTGCCGTTCTTGTCAGCGGCCCAGCGCAATGACCCGAACGTGACTGGTGAAGCCCCTATTTCGGAGTTCGATGCCTTGGTGGAAGACGGCAAGAATTCTTACCCGATTCCCGGCGCACACGATGCCACCACAGCCGACCCTGAGCGTTACAACGAAGATCAGTAACGCCCTAAAGATTTAGCCCGCCAGAAACGAATCTGGCGGGCTAACCCATGCCTCACGTCAAACCGGCGTGAGGCTTTTTCTATGCCCAAAATTGGGCAGAACGGAGCCAACGAAATGGCTTGGAATAGTTACCCTGGTTCAGCACTCAAGGTAAATGCCCTCTGGTATCCAACTACGCCCAAAGATCCAACGTCTTACGCTACTCAGCGAGAAATGCGCCGCATGGGCTTCTACCCGTCTAGCAAGTTTTTGCTGGACGGCCAATTTGGGCCGTCAAGCATCGCTGAACTTCAGAAGTATCTTGCTAAGTACGGCAAGTCCGCAGGTAAGTACACAGGCCGTATCGACGGGGTTATGGGCAATATGACGCTTTCGGCTATGAGTAGCTTCATTGGTCTTGACGGTGGCAACCCATGGGGGATCGTCACCAACAAGAGCACCGTAGGGCCAACGCATTGGCCTGACTACAACCTTACTCGCGACTGGCAGAAATTCCTGAACAAGCGACGCTAGAAAATGAGCGCCCCGCATGATCGTTTGATCGTGCGGGGCGCTTTTCTGCGTTTAAGAGCTATTCTCAGGCGCAGCTCTCAGGAATCGCGGACTTGCGATTTTTGTTTTGTTCATTCGTAAGGCTTTTGCGTACGAACTTTCCATCTTCGCTGGAAACAATTACTTGAACCAAGTCGAGATGATGCCAGCCCACCGTGTCCATAACATTCATGCCGAGCGAGTCAAGATCACAGTTGGACCATTTCTTGTTTTCAACTTCGATTGCCAGCACTCCGGGCTTAGGCTGACTCCAAGACGTGATGTAGTGGTTCGTTGCCTCGGTGCTAAAGTCTTTGAAACTCGATTTATTGTTTCCATTGAGCATTAGGTTGATCATGTCGTCGGCCCATGCTTGGCTAGGGTCAACCGTTTTCGTGGCGGTGGGTGATTCTGAATCCAACGCGGGAGCTAGGCTGGGTGACTCGCTAGCAGTCGCGCTAGGCGTGGCCGTGGCGGTCGGTGTGGCATCAGCCGACTGATTACCCGCAGAACAACCAGCAAAGGCCAGAACAGCAACAAGAGCGAGCGGGGCAAGACGTTTCAAGGTTCCTCCAAAGTGTTTGATGACGATTCTACGGCGTAGGGGCGACGGTTAGGCAGTGGCGTCTTTCTTGGGCCGTCCACCGTGGCCGGGGCGTGAAGCGTTCCATGCGTCGATTGTTTCCGGCAACCAGCCCCGAGTGTTGCGGGGCGGGTCGCCGATTTCTGCGTCAGGTTCAGGCAAACGCCCATCGTCGGCATATTTCTTCGCGGTGTGCGGCGAGATTCCTAGGTGGTTTGCCACGCCGTTGACTGACAGGTAACGGACGGTCATTTGTTTGTTTTCACCGCCCGAATGATCATCGTGGCGCCAATAATTAGCGCGCCGATTCCCAGCATGAGCTTCACTAGCGGTTCTACCGGCAGGAAGAACACGATGATTGCTATCGCAATAAGCGCGATTCCGGTTTTATCCATAATGTGCCAAAGTGGATTGGAGGGTGCCCCCCGGCTAAGTGGTGTAGCCGGGGTTCACCTTTACTTTTTCTTCTTCTTGGACTTGAGAGCTGTTATCAGTCTTGCAAGTCCTCCGAGGAAGATTCCTAGTCCTGCTAGGAGTGCTCCAATTTGATCCACTCTGTACCTCCTTTCTGATACTAATTCTATACGCTCAATCTGCAATGCGCAAGTTGAGCGTATGAAAAATTGTCACAAATTCCTCATGTGCAATCAGGGTAGATTCATAGGGTCGAATTTCAGCCACTTGCTCCGATGCGATAATCAGGACATGTCATTCCTGAAGAAGCTCGGCAAAGTCATCGCTGAAGAATGGGCTAAATCAAATGCCACCCAACAAGCGCGCCCTAACAAGCCGAAAGAATTACCAATCCCCGTTGCAGATACAACCGTTCACGCAGTAGTGGGTGAAGAGTTCTATCTGACCGACAAGGAAATTCGAAACCTCAAACCAGGCCACCTAATCGCAACAGCCGAACCAACCAATAAACACGACAGAAACGCGGTGGTCATGCACGACACGAACGGGCGAAAAGTCGGATACATGTCTGCCGGTCTAGCTAAGCGATACCAGAAATACCTAATTGCCACCGGTCCAGTGAAGTTACCCATGATAAAAAACGGGAACGTTATCAAATACAGAATTGCAACTGTTGCCGCCCTGAAGAAACACGTAGACACACTCTGACCTTAGGTCTACTAAGGGTTGGGGTGCCCGGCAGGATCGGCAGACGCTAACTTTTTGAGAGCGCGCCGAAATTCCATGTCCTGCTGTCGGGTTCGGGTTGCGCGTCGTTCAACGACTGGCCGAGAAGTAATTAGATCAAATTGTTCTTGAGTAAACCGGTAAGTTCGGTCTGAAATTTTCTGGCATTCCCACTGGCCTGAATGAATGTTTTTGAGCACCATCTGAGTGGATACTTTGAGGCGTTCGGCGACCTCTCGCGGCGTATAAAATTCGGAGTTCATCCCTCAGGTTTCCTATGTGGGGCTGGTGAATCGGGCACTTTCGGACGGGCAAAAAGACTGTAGTCTAAGACAACAAAGCCTAGAACGGTAGAGAAACAGCAGTGGCCAAAAGCCCGTGATTATGCGGATTACAGGCATAGCTAATGTTACGAAACGGTGTAATAGGGCAGTTCAATTCTCCCCATCTCCACATTTTGAAGCTCTGGAACTAGGTAAGACCTGGTTCCAGAGCTTTTTTGTTGGCACTACACTGAACAAACCCATGACGGGTGCGAATTGATCCTCGCACGGTTCACGCTGGCTAAACACTTCTAGAATTTCGCGAGCCTATTCGCGGCTTTGAGGATTTACACATAGACTTGAAATGAAAGCCTGAGATTACTGGTCGGTGGACTGTACGGAATTGGAGTGAGATCTAAGTCGATGGGTATAAAAAGCTCCCAGCGGGTATCGCCGTTCCTTTCTGGCATCTACGCAGTGGTTGCTTTTTTGCTTGAAGTAGGGCTGCTCTTCGCTGCCGCGCTTGCAGCCATCGCCTTCATTCCTTGGCCCACAATCTTAGCCATTTTGACTGTCGTCATCCCATTGTTGGTTATTTGGGCCATCTTCTTCTCGCCCAAAGCAGTGGTCAAACTTCGACTGCGCACCCGCGTCGTGCTGATTCATCTGATCTACCTGGCCGGCGCCTACGTCTTATGGCTCAGCGTGGACCATAGTTTTTATGATCAGTCGCAAATTTGGGCGATCGCCATGCTATCGCTGACCGGGATCAGCGCCATCTTGGTTTTGGCCACCGGAGGTTTCGTAGTTCCGCATGACCGAACACCAAAACCCATCAAACGCGCGCCAAACCGTCAAGTGACCGGAGCCCCCAAAGGGCGCCGCGCAGCACGCTAATAAACAGAAACCCAGCCAACGTGCTGGGTTTTCTTTTGTGCGGCGCGAACCGCTCTAAATGAGTGAGGCGAGCAGGAAACCGATGTAGGCCGCCAAGATCGCCGTAATGAGTGTGCCAAAGGCCGTGGCCAGGCTGGCGAGCGGGCGACCAGCCCTGAGCAGGCGCACCGTATCAAAACTAGCAGTGGAGAACGTGGTGTAACCACCGAGCACCCCTGTTCCCACCGCTAACAGCCAAGTTTGGTCCATTCCGGTGCCTGTCAGCAGGCCGGTGAAAAAGCCGAGGGCGAGAGAGCCAGAGACGTTGATCGTCATGGTTCCCCATGGAAGCAGGCCACCGGTTCGAGCTGAGATGAAGGTGTCCAGTGCGAACCGCATTACTGCGCCCAGGCCACCACACAGTGCAACAATCACAAAGAGCATCGGTGTCATGACCATTATTTCTCACCGGTCCGAGTTTCACGGGGCCGCGCAGTATGGGGCTTGGAGCCCATAAGCATGCCACACCAGGTTGCCAGAGCACCGAATAATACGGTGCCCAGTGCATAAAGTAGGCCGGGCACTGTCTCGCCGTGGGTGAGCAGCAGCATGGTGTCGGTCGCCAGCGCGCTATAGGTGGTGAACCCGCCCATAAATCCGGTGCCAAGCAGCAACCGCAACTTTTTACGTCGACTATTTTCCGGGCCACGGGCAGCAAGGGCCGTGAGTAGCCAACCTAAGGCGAATGCTCCGCAGAGGTTGATCAACAAGATGGCCAGCGGCAACGATCCTTCGCGTGGCAGGGCCAAGCTTACCGCTAGCCTGGCGGCGGTTCCGGCGCTGGCCCCGGTAAATACCAGCAAGACATCGATCGGGCGCAGGGAAAATCTCTTGGCAGGGATCTGGCTGGTCACTGTGGATCGCCGTTTCGGACCCAAATGAGTGAGGCCTCAATGAAGTTCAGCTGATGGGGGAGTTGAATGCGGGCCCCGGGAACCATGCCAGCAAGTGCGGCGCGGCGCAGGAACTGGGGGTCCTCGTCGCTAATGCGATCGATAATGGCGTAATCGCCACTAAAGCGGTCCAGTCGGATCGCCTCGGACACCGGAAGGGTGCCATCGGCTGTTGGGATCGCATCCCCGTGTGGGTCGTGCTGGGGGTGGCCGAGGCGTGCATCTAGCGCGTTGATAAAGCGGTCGCTGACGGTGTGTTCTAGGGCCTCGGCCTCATCGTGCACTTCGTCCCAGCCGTAACCGAGCTCATCGCGCAGAAAGGTCTCTATCAGCCGGTGCCGACGAACCATGCGCAAGGCTTCGCGACGCCCGCTGGGGCTGAGTGCCACCGTCTTGCGGGGCACATGGTTCACCAGCCCCTTGCCGGCTAATTTCTGGATCATGGAGGTCACCGAGGCAGGGGAGAGGCCCAGCTGATCGGCCAATACGCCCGTGCTGACCTCGGTATCGTCCCATTCGGTGAGCGTGTAAAGCGCCTTGAGGTAGTCTTCTTCGCTGGTGGTTAACATCAGCGATTGAGGTAGGGGAGGATGGCGCCGTGCAGTTTGCCGTTGCTGGCTAGTGCGTTGCCCCCGTGGCAGCCTTCTTCACCGGACACCGAGGTGAATCGGCCACCGGCTTCGCGGACCACCGGAACCAGGGCCGCCATGTCGTAGAGTTCCAGCTCGGGTTCGAACGCCGCGTCCACGGCGCCCTCGGCCAGTAGCGCGTAGGAGTAAAAGTCCCCGTAGCCGCGGGTGCGCCAGGCGGTATCCAAGAGTTCCAGGAAGCCCTCAAGTTTCCCGGCCTCCTTCCAACCATTTAGTGACGCGTAGGCCAAAGAAGAGTCGGCAAGTTCGGTCACACTGGATACCGAAATCTTGCGGATGACTCGCTCGCCCTTGGAACCGGTGGGTTCACTGACGTAGGCTCCCAAACCGGTGGCGGCATGCCAGCGTCGCCCTAGCGCCGGGGCGGAGATGACGCCCAGCACCGGCTCGTCATCCACCAACAACGCGATGAGCGTGGCCCAGACAGGGACGCGGCGCACGAAGTTTTTGGTCCCGTCGATCGGGTCGATCACCCAGCGTCGCGATCCGCTACCGTGTACACCGAATTCCTCACCGAGCACGGAATCCTGGGGGCGGTGTTCGGCTAGTTCGGCCAAGATCAGTTGCTCGGCCCCACGATCGGCATCCGAGACCGGGGTCATATCCGGTTTGGATTCGACGACCAAATCGTTGGAACCATAGCGGGCTAGGGTCAACTGGTCGACCTTGTCGGCCAGGGTCAAAGCGAAGTCTAGGTCTTGCTCAAGGGTGAAATCTGCCATGGTGTTCTGGCGCTTAGAGGGCGCCGAGCTCCTTTTCGTGCGTGGTTTGCTCGGTGGTGACCAACCGGCGGTATGAGGCCAGGCGATCGGCTGCCTGACTGGTGGGCGCCTCCTGGGCCCAGGCTTCCAACGCGCATCCAGCTTCCCCAGCGGCATGGGTGCAGCCGCGCGGGCAGTTGGTCGCGATTTCTGCCAGATCTTCGAAGGCGGCCAGAATGTTATCTGGATCGACCAGGCCAAGGCCGAAGGATCGAATGCCGGGGGTGTCGATGAGCCAGGATCCGGGGATATCTCCTAATCGCAGGGCCAGCGCATTGGAGGAGGTGTGGCGTCCGCGTCCGGTCACCGCGTTGACGTGCCCGGTGGCACGCGTGGAGCCGGTCAGCGCGTTCACTAGGGTGGATTTTCCTACCCCGGAGTGTCCGAGCACGACCGAAACACTGCCGGCCAGCAGCTCGGTGAGATCTTCTAGCGCCTTGGCATCCAGCCGGGCACTAGAACCGTCGGCACCCCGGGCATCAACTCCCGAAGCTTCTTGTGTGGTGGTACGCGAAATGACCACAGGGAAATCGAGCCCCTCATAGTGCCCAAGGAATTCACTCGGGTCTTTCACATCGGCCTTGGTCACGCACAGCACCGGCTGAATGCCAGCATCGTAGGCGGCAACCAGGGCGCGATCCACAAAGCCGGTGCGTGGTTCGGGGTTGGCGGCCGCGACCACGATGACCAGCTTGTCCACGTTGGCGACCACTACACGTTCGGTGGCGTCGGTGTCATCGGCGCTGCGCCGCAAGAGGGTCTTGCGCTCCTGGATGCGCACCAGACGGGCCAGCGTATCGGGCTTGCCCGAGGTATCACCGACCAGGCCGACCAAATCGCCCGGGACGATGGCTTGACGGCGTAGTTCGCGAGCCCGCGCGGCGATCACCAGGCGTTCGGTGCTGGTGTCCTCATCGAGGATGGCGGTGTAGCGGCCACGATCGACGGTGATAATCCGGCCGATCTGGGCCTTGTCGTAGGCCGGACGATCCTTGGTGCGGGGGCGTGATCCGCGCTTGTTCGGGCGAACCCGGACCGAGGACTCGTCGTACTCTGAGTAACGCATTAGCCGCGGGCCTTCGCTGTGGAGGCCATGTCCGCCCATAATTGGGGGAACTGCGGCATGGTTTTAGCCGTGGTAGCGATGTTCTCCACGCGGATCCCTTCGATGGCCAGTCCCAGCAGGGCGCCGGCGGTGGCCATGCGGTGGTCCTCGTAGCTGTGAATATCGGCGGGGCGCAGTGCTGCGGGGGTAATTTCCAAGCTGTCCGCGGTGGCCAGCACCTGCACACCGACCTTGTTCAGTTCGGTTTCTAGAGCGGCAAGACGATCGGTTTCATGCCCGCGCAGGTGCCCGATCCCGGTCAGCTTGCTTGGCGAATCCGCCAGCGCGCACAGGGCTGCCAGGGTTGGGGCCAGTTCGGAGGCGTCCGCATAGTTGATGCCGTGAATTTTTCCGGTACCGCGCACGGTGAGCACCGAATCATCCCCGTGGTGCACCTCGGCGCCCATCTGGCTCAGGATCTGCACCCATTTTCCGCCGACCTGGGTGGTGGTTGTTGGCCAGTGGCGAATGCCGACGCTGCCATTGCTGGCCAAGGCTGCGGCTAAGAACGGCCCGGCATTGGACAGGTCCGGTTCTACCGTTACGGTGAAGCCGGCTAGGGCTCCGGCGGCCACCTGCCAGCCGCGCCCGTCTTCGTCCACCGTGATCGACACGCCCAGTTCGCGCAGGGTCTGCACGGTCATCATGATGTGATCGGGCGAGGCCACCGGGCCGTTGGCGGCGCGTAGCGTGAGGCCACCGGGCAGTGCGTGTCCCACCAACAGCAGGGCGGAGATAAATTGTGAGCTGCCCGATGCGTCGATGACCACTTGATCGACCGACTGCAATGCGCTGGCGTCCATGGTGAAGGGCAGCATGCCAGGTTTTTGCGCGTACTCGATGTTCGCGCCCAAGGTTTCTAGGGCATCCAGTACCGGGGCCATGGGACGCAGCCGAGCGGCCGGATCGCCGTCAAATTTCACCGTAGCTCCGGCGACCGCTGCCAGCGGTGGAACAAAACGCATCACCGTGCCGGCCAAACCGCACTGAATCTCCAGCGGCCCGCGGGTCAGCTCGGCGGCAGGGGTGATATGCACGGTGGTGGAGCCATCGGAACACTCAACGCGTTCGATTCCCACGCCGAACGCCGCCAGCGCGTCGAGCATCAGCTCGGTGTCGCGACTGATCAGGGTGTTATGGATGGTGGAGGGCGAGGAAGCAAGGGCCGCCAGGATCAGATACCGGTTGGTCAGCGACTTGGAAGCGGGCACCGAAACGATGGCATCAACACCGGTGCGCACAAAAGGTGCCGACCACCAGTTCTCGTGCGTGTTCAACTGATCGGACTGGGGGTTTCCGGAGGCGCTTGCAGTGTTGATTGCTGATCCTTAGGCTCGTGCGGTTTTAGTTAAATCCTAGCCGAGATCGGTGCGGGAATAAGGTTTTAGCTCCTGTGGTTATACCCAGTGTGACGATCAGACAGGATACTTCAACAGGCGGCGGCACCACCTGCGTGGTGGAAGATGAGCCGCGCGGCACTCGTAGCGTTAGTCGATCGCGGCCGAAAACGCGCAATCGCGTCGGTGACCGCGTAGACTCGGGCGTGATGAACAACAAGAGTGTGGACGAGAATTTGCCCGATGTGGCCACCGAGTCCGAGGCACAGCGTCGCGAACGGTTTGAACGCGATGCCATGGAGTATGTGGACCAGCTGTATTCGGCGGCCCTGCGCATGGCCCGTAACCCGACCGACGCCGAGGATCTGGTGCAGGAGGCCTACACCAAGGCGTACTCTGCCTTCCACCAGTACAAGCCGGGGACCAACCTGAAGGCCTGGCTGTATCGGATCCTGACCAATACCTATATCAACTTGTACCGTAAGCGCCAGCGTGAGCCACTGCGCACTTCCACCGACACCGTCGAGGACTGGCAGATGGCTTCGGCCATGGAGCATTCGCCCACTGGTTTGCGTTCGGCCGAGGTCGAGGCATTGGATCACCTGCCTGATTCGGATGTGAAGGCTGCCTTGCAGGCGATCGGCGAAGACTTCCGGATGGCGGTGTACTTCGTGGATGTTGAAGGTTTCAGCTACAAGGAAGCCAGTGAGATCCTGGGTGTGCCGATCGGGACCGTCATGTCGCGTTTGCACCGTGGACGTAAAAACTTGAGGGAACTGCTCGCCGATTATGCGGCAGATCGTGGGATAGCCACCGGGACTCGCGCCAAGAGCTCGGCCAAGGCTGATGGAGGAGCGAAATAAGATGGATTGCAATTCATTGGGTGATTGCGCCGATGACCGCATCGTCCGCATCTATGAGTACCTCGACGGTGCCCTGACGCTGGGCGATCTCAAAGAGGTCAAGGCGCATTTGGAAGGCTGCCCGGAGTGCACCGAAGAGTACGATCTGGAGTGCATCATCCGATCGGTCGTGCGTCGTAGCTGCCAAGAGCAGGCACCGCAGACGCTGAAGGCGAATATTATCGCCCGAATCTCGCAGATTCGTGTGGAGTCTGGCCACTAAGCGCCAAAGCCAAAGAGAAACCCCGTAGCGTTCGAGCCAAACTCGAATGGTACGGGGTTCTTTTATGTTCGCTTCGCTTAGCTGTTTGGGCGCTTGCCGTGGTTGGCACCGCCACGCTTGCGATCGCGACGCTTACGAGCGCGCTTCGACATGGTGACTCCTTAGAGGGATCAATGGATCTTCCCGATAATTCGGGCCGACTAATAGTCTTTCATACTTTACGGCGATTTTCCTAACGCGCGCAGGGCGTCCTAACCCTCACCTGGTTCTGGCAAGTCCAACCAGGAGTACCAGCCACGGTGCAGCACCAACCAGGCCATCAGCCCGTAGCCGGCCTGTCCGGGCACCCCGCCGGAGGCGTTCAGGTCTGCCCGCCACTGGGCGTGCGCGCGTAGGGGAGTGAAGGTATCCACATAGTGATGGTTGCGGCGCAGCGCCACGTCAGCGTACACCCGGTTCAGCTCGGCGATTCGCTGGTTGCGGGCATCGTCCAAGCATGGGGCCGGACCGACCAGTAGGGCCTTGATGTTCATCTGCGAGGCGGAATCGAGGATATTGGCTAAGTTCAATCGGCTGCGTGCCGTGGAGACCTCAAGGTCAACATCGCGATCGGAGAGGGCAATGACCAAGCGGTTTTCGTATTGATCGCTGAAGCGGCGGGAGGCCTCGCCCATCCAACGTTCTGCTAGGGCCTCGGAGCCTTCGGCCGGGGCGGCCAAGACAAAGGACTGCAGGCGCAGTGCTGGGTCTTGGGTTCGAGCCATGACTCGGCCAAACCAGCCTAGGCCTCGTGGGTCTCCATGGCCGGCCAGCAGCTCATCTCCGATTGCGGTAATACGGATTGTGCGTAACTCCAACTGGGCGACCTTTCGTTGGCTTCAAGAATATGAATCGATCCCCACCTTAGCAGTGAAGACGCTGGCATCGGTGGAGATTCATACCGGATAAATGCCACAAGTTACCGATCGGTGGCTATCGCGGGTTAAAGCAATGTTGCCGGTGAGTTTCCCCAACATTAGCTGGAAATACTCACCGGCAACTTCACTGACTCAGTGCCGTGCTTGATGCTTTAGCGGGCGAAGGCCTGCTGCAGCAGCACTGCGTTTTCTGCGTCGTGACGCTTGGCGGTACCTGCCGAGGTTGCTGCCGAGGCTGGGCGCGAGACCAGGGTGATCTTCTGCTCCAGATGCGGTGCAACATACAGGCCGAAGAATGGCCATGGGCCCTGGTTGGCTGGCTCGTCCTGAACCCACGAAACCTTGGCGTTCGGGTACTTGGCCAGCTGGGCTGCGATCTGCTCGGTCGGTGCCGGGTAGAGCTGCTCAACACGCACGATCGCGGTCTTGGTGTCCTGCGCCTTGCTGCGTGCTGCGATCAGATCGTAGTACACGCGGCCCGAGCACAACAGCACCTTGTCCACTGCGTTGGCATCGGTGATGGTGGTATCGCCGATAACCTCCTGGAAACCACCGGTGGTGAAGTCCTCGACCGAGCTGGCTGCAGCCTTCAGGCGCAACAGCTGCTTCGGGGTGAAGACGATCAGTGGCTTGCGTGGGCGGGCGTAGGCCTGACGACGCAACAGGTGGAAGTGGTTGGCACCGGTGGACGGCTGGGCCACGACCATGTTGTTCTCGGCGCACAGCTGCAAGAAGCGTTCGATGCGTGCCGAGGAGTGGTCCGGGCCCTGACCTTCATAGCCGTGTGGCAACAGCATGACCAGTGAGGAAGACTGCGACCACTTCTGCTCGGCCGAGGAGATGAACTCGTCGATCACGGTCTGGGCGCCGTTGACGAAGTCGCCGAACTGGGCTTCCCACATCACCAGGGCATCCGGGCGCTCTACCGAGTAGCCGTATTCGAAGCCCAGTGCCGCGTATTCGGAGAGCAACGAGTCGTAGATCCACAGTGGGGCCTGATCTTCACTCAGGTTGTGTACTGGGTACCACTCGTTGTCGTTCTCGCGGTCGTGGAAGACCGAGTGACGCTGCACGAAGGTGCCACGACGTGAGTCCTGGCCGGCCAGGCGCACTGGCACACCTTCCATGGACAGCGAGCCGAGGGCAACAATTTCTGCGAAGCCCCAGTCGATGCCGCCTTCGCGGGACATCTTCTCGCGGCGCTCCAGCAGCGACTTGAGCTTGGTGTGCATGGTGAAGCCCTCTGGGATCTCCAGGTGGGCGGCACCGATCTTAGCCAGCGTCTGTGCGGAGATCGCCGAACCGCGGGCGCCGTCGACGGTGTTCTCGTCGGCAGCCTGAGCGAATGGCTTCTCCAGGTCGTTGATGGTCGAGCCCGGGGTAATGATCGGGATCGGGGAGGTCTGGGCGGCATGCGTCTCAGCGAAGATGCGCTCCAGGTTCTCCTTGTACTCGGCCAAAACGTGCTCGGCTTCTTCCTGCGTGATGTCACCGCGACCAACTAGGGCCTCGGTGTACAGCTTGCGGGTGGAGCGCTTGGCTTCGATCAGGTTGTACATGATCGGCTGGGTCATCGAAGGATCGTCGCCTTCGTTGTGACCGCGACGGCGGTAGCAAACCAGGTCGATGACAACGTCCTTGCCGAACTTCTGGCGGTACTCGAAGGCCAGCTGGCCGACGTGGACCACTGCCTCTGGGTCATCCCCATTGACGTGGAAGATCGGAGCCTGCACGGTGCGAGCCACATCCGAGGCGTAGACCGAGGAACGCGAGGAGCTAGGAGCGGTGGTGAAACCGATCTGGTTGTTCACGATCACGTGCACGGTACCACCGGTCTTGTAACCAGGCAGCTGGCTCATGGCCAGAACCTCGGAGACTACACCCTGGCCAGCGAAGGCTGCGTCGCCGTGGACCAGGATCGGCAGAACTTCGTTCTTCGAACCCAGACGATCCAGCTTGGCGCGGGTGATGCCCTCAAGTACTGGGTCAACAGCCTCAAGGTGGGATGGGTTGGCAGCCAGGTAGACCTTGGTCTGGTTGCCAGCATCCGAGGTGTAGGAACCCTCGGTACCCAGGTGGTACTTCACGTCGCCCGAACCCTGAACCGAGCCAGGGGTGGCGGTGCCCTCAAATTCGCGGAAGACCTGTGCGTAGGTCTTGCCGGCGATGTTGGTCAACACATTCAGGCGGCCGCGGTGAGCCATACCGATGGCTACCTCGTCCAACTGGTCGTCGGCGGCATCGGAGATGATGGCGTCGAGCAGTGGAATCAGCGATTCGCCACCTTCGAGGCTGAAGCGCTTCTGACCGACAAACTTGGTCTGCAAGAAGGTTTCGAAGGCCTCGGCCGAGTTCAGCTTGGACAGGATGCGCAGCTGCTCTTCACGGGTTGGCTTAGAGTAGCGAGCTTCCAGTTTCGACTGGAACCACTCACGTTCTTCCGGGTTCTGCAGGTGCATGTACTCGGTGCCGATGGTGCGGCAGTAAGCATCACGCAGGGTGCCGAGGATATCGCGCAATAGGGCACGATCCTTGCCGCCCAGACCGCCGGTGATCCACTCACGATCCAGATCCCACAGGGTCAGACCGTAGTTGTTGATGTCCAGGTCAGGGTGCTTGCGCTGGACATATTCCAGTGGGTTGATGTCGGCCATCAGGTGGCCGCGCTCCCGGTAGGAATTGATCAGGTGCTGAATGCGTGCGACCTTGTTGACCTGCAGGTCGATGTCGACCTGGTTATCAACGGCCCAGCGAACTGGCTCATAAGGAATGCGCAGCTGCTCGAAGATCTCGTCGTAGAAGCCCTGCTCGCCGAGCAAGAGGGATTCCACCAGCTTCAGGAATTCGCCCGAACCTGCACCCTGGATGACGCGGTGGTCGTAGGTTGAGGTCAGGGTGATGTGCTTGCCGATGCCCATCAGTGCCACGGACTTTTCCGAGGAACCACGGAATTCGGCAGGGTATTCCAGTGCGCCGACGCCGATGATGGCGGCCTGGCCCTTGGACAGGCGTGGCACCGAGTGAACGGTACCGATGCCACCTGGGTTGGTCAGCGACACGGTGGTGCCGGCGTAATCGTCAGCGGTCAGCTTGTTGGCGCGAGCACGCTTGATCAAGTCTTCGTAGGTGGCCCAGAACTCGTTGAAGCTCAGGGTCTCTGCGGCCTTGACGTTTGGAACGGCCAACATGCGGGTGCCATCTGGCTTTGGCATATCGATCGCGATGCCGAAGTTCACGTGAGCTGGCTGGATCGCGGTTGGCTTCTTGTCGATCACATCGTAGGTGACGTTCATCGAAGGGATCTGCTTGAGCGCACGAATCACGGCGAAGCCGATCAGGTGGGTGAAGGAGATCTTGCCACCGCGCGAACGCTTGAGGTGGTTGTTGATGACGATGCGGTTGTCGATCATGACCTTGGCCGGTACCGCGCGAACGGTGGTGGCGGTCGGTACGGTGAGGCTGGCATCCATGTTGGTGGCGATGGCCTTCATTGGCCCGCGCAGTGGGGTGCGCTTTTCCTCACCGAAAAGTTCGGTGGAAGGCGCTGCCTTTGGAGCCTGTGCCGGAATCGGTGCAGTCTTCGGTGCTGGCTCTGCCTTCTTGGCCTCAGTGGCTGGCGCGGCAGCTGGTGCTGGTTTTGAAGCTGGTGCTGGCTCGGTACTGCGAGCCTGAGCTGCGGCGCGGGGTGCGCCCTGCCCGTTCGTTGCGGGGGCTGCAGTAGTTGCTGCCGGTGCCGCGGGCGCCGGCTGCGCTGCCGGAGCCTTCTTGTCGGCGGCGAGAGATTCGAAAATATCCCACCATTTCTTATCTACCGAGTTCTTGTCGACGAGATACTGTTCGAACAGCTCGTCTACTAGCCACTCGTTTCCACCAAACTCTTCAGTA
>Ga0308157_10000340_pt1 | contig 167169 bp, 173 predicted proteins | sample PhyBR1_FD_201035 | JGI IMG/M metagenome (GOLD analysis project Ga0308157, IMG submission 201035) | Phyllosphere microbial communities from UC Gill Tract Community Farm, Albany, California, United States - DLSLB.R1 | ecosystem: Host-associated > Plants > Phyllosphere > Unclassified | place... | reverse complement strand
CCAGAAGGTTTGCCGGCTTCGCAAGAAGCAACGTAACAGAACCGGTGGAGCGGTAGTTCAGTTGGTTAGAATACCTGCCTGTCACGCAGGGGGTCGCGGGTTCGAGCCCCGTCCGTTCCGCCACTTAATTGATAAGCCCTGAGTCGATGACTCAGGGCTTTTTCATGTCTAAAAATCAGCGCTGAGCAATAAACCCGGCACGTATGCCGGGCTCTCACCAGTGGCAGTTATCGAATATTTTGTCGAGCCAGTTCTAGCTGGATATCTTTGTTCAAATTCGCTACCCAACGGTTATAGTTGGAATGAATCTTTCCTTTCTCAGCATCCATATTACTGCTGCTTACATAGTTGATCTGATAACTATTGGCAGTATAAGTAACGCGAATATTGGCCGTATGGCCCCTTAACATAATCTTGCCATCGATCACGCCTTCGCCGATCGGATTCATGATCCAGCCACGGTTCAGACCAGCATAGAGTATTGCCTGGCGAATTTGCGCTGTGCTGTGGCTGCCAATGACGCTTTGGTTTATGTTCTGTACGGGAGCGGTACTGGAACAAGCATTCAGTAACATGACTGAAAATGCGGCTGCCAAGATGGGTTTTAAAAGTTTCATACTCTTTTCCATGAGAAATTACGAATGGGAAGTGCATAAAAGTTATGCGTATTTGTTTCCCTATTAAGATAACGCTACTGGTCAATGAGAACAATTTTTGATGTGCAACATTGATATAATTTTCATTAACGTGAGAATAAATGAGAAAGAGAGAATAAACTTTAATATAGACTAAACGGATATTGTGCACATAAATCAGAATTTTAGACATGCGCGATGCGGTTAAATATAATAACGTCACGGATTAAAATTACAGGTTGGTGAGAAGCTTTGATGGCGGGCCGCATGAAGATACTCAATTGGTGGGCGTTGGCCGCCAAGCTTGAAACGCGTGAAGCGTGGTTGCAATGGGCGCAACAACCGATTAGCGAGCTGTCCCAGGATCTTCCCCCTCCTTGCGCGCATATTCCGATGATGTCATTACGGCGTATGAGCGTTGGCACACGTTTGGCCGTTGAGTGCGGGCTGACATTACTGCAGCAACATTCGGCGGATATGGCAATCTTCACCAGCCGGCATGGCGAGCTGGAACGCACCTATAAAATCTTGCAGCATCTTGAACAAGAGCAGCCATTGTCGCCAACCGATTTCGCCATGTCGGTACATAATACGGCGGCGGGCTGGTTGACGATCATCGCAAAAAATCATTTGGTCACCACCTCGCTGGCCGCCGGAGAAGACAGTTTCCAACAGGGGATGATCGAAGCGCAGGCAATATTGGCCAGTGGCAGCGCAGAACGGGTATTGCTGGTTGATTTTGACGGCGTGTTGCCCGACGTCTACCACAGCTTTGTTTCCGCGCCGCCGCCGTATGCGGTTGCGTTGTTATTGGAGCAAGGCGATGAGTGGCAATGTGCACCGGTTGCCGACCAAGCCTCTCCTGACGAAAGGCCGCAAAGTTTGACCTTTTTGCACGGCTGGTTGAACGGGCAATCAGGTTTTGTCGTACCTGGTCCGTGCCACGATTGGCGTTGGACGCAATAATGTCTTCGTCATCCTCGGCAGTCACCGATACGACTCGTTCCTCGCTGTTTAACCGCTGCTGGCGCGTCGTTGCAACCGGCTTTTGCTTTTCGCTGTTCGGCTTGGGCGGTCTGCTGCTTTCCTGCATCTGGTTCAATCTATTGCGATTGGCGATCCGCAATCGTGCGCGACGCAACCAACTGACGCAAACCGCCATTCGTCATTGCTTTCGCTTCTTTTTGGCCACCACGCGTTTTCTTGGCGTTCTGGACTATCATTTTGCCAATAGCGAACGTTTGCACGACGATGCCGGCTGTCTGGTGGTCGCCAATCACCCCAGCCTGCTCGATTATGTACTCTTGGCCTCACGCATGCCGCGTTGCGATTGCATAGTCAAAGAGGCGCTGCTCAATAACCTGTTTGTCAGTGGTGTGATCAAAGCGGCCGGCTATCTCGCCAATGCCGAGTCTGAGCGTTTGCTGGCATTATGCCAGCAGCGGCTGGCGAACGGCGGCACTCTGCTTATCTTCCCTGAGGGCACGCGCAGCACGCCGGGTCAAGCGCTGGCCTTACAACGAGGGGCGGCAAATATTGCGGTTCGTAGCCAGTGTGATATCCGCATCGTACATATCCACTGCACGCCGCCAATGCTGACGAAACAGGGGAAATGGTATAATATCCCGGCGATAAAACCGCAGTTTCATATAACTGTTCAGGATAAGATCGATTCGCGCCATTTTATTCATGCGGACGATGTTTCCCCTGCCCTCGCAGCAAGACGTTTGACCCAGCATTTAACTGACGCCTTACAGTCAGATTCTATAAATAATGAGAAATAGCGAATGAATGTATTGAGCAACGAAATCAAGCAATTGATTATAGACACGCTCAATCTTGAAGGTATGACACCGGATGAGATTGAAACACAGGCGCCATTATTTGGCGAAGGGTTGGGTCTGGATTCGATTGATGCGCTCGAATTGGGACTGGCCCTCAAAAATCGTTACGGTGTGGTACTGTCGGCCGAAAGCGAAGATATGCGCCAATATTTTTATTCCGTGGAAACGCTGGCAAAGTTTGTTTCTGCACAGCGTAGCAAATAAGGGGTTTTCATGGATAAGCAACAGATTTTCGAACAGATTCAAACGCTGCTGGTCAAGCTGTTCGAGCTTGATGCCGAGGATATCACGCTCGAATCCCGCCTGTATGAAGAACTGGAACTGGACAGCATCGACGCCGTCGATCTGGTGGTTCACCTGCAAAAAATCACCGGCAAGAAAATCAAGCCCGAGATGTTCAAATCGGTGCGCACGGTACAAGACGTGGTTGATGCGATTGACGAATTACAGAAGTCTGCTGGCTGATACGGCGTTAGCTGCGTGAAACTGAACGACAGCCTGCCGAAGGTGCTGCGCATGTTGCAGCTACTGACCTGGCTGGTGCTGATGGCCTATCCGCTGGCGGTATGGTTTGGTCTTCAACGCTGGGGGAGTTCGGTACTGGCGCCGTTGCTGGCTGCGGTATTTACGCTGCGGCTGCTGTTGCTGCGGGGTGGTTTACGTCAGCAACTGTGGCTGGGAAAGGCGTTGGCAGCGTTAGGTATTCTGCTGGCATTGGCCAGTTGGGGGTTAAGACAAACCCATTGGCTATTGTATTACCCGGTATTGGTTAACGCGTTGTTGTTGTCGCTGTTTGTATACTCACTGCGTTTTCCGCCAACGGTGATAGAGCGTCTGGCGCGCATCAGTGATCCCGAACTGCCCGCAACCGGCATAGTGTATACCCGGCGGGTAACGCAGGTCTGGTGTGGATTCTTTGTGATTAATGGCGCGATTGCGCTGGCGACCTGTCTGATAGGCGATATCACGCTCTGGACGCTGTATAACGGCGGCATCAGCTATTTGCTGATGGCAGGGCTGATGGGGGGTGAATGGTTAGTGAGAAGAAGAGTGCGCCGCGCCTGAGTTTGCCGATGCATCAATGGCTCGATGCAGCGCGCGCTGCAGATACGCCAATAGCCTGGCGTGGCGAGCAAACGCTGAGTCTGGCACAGCTTCGCGCTGACGTGGCGCTCCTGAGCGCTCGCCTGGTCGAACGCAGTGAAAAACGTTGGGCGCTGTGTTTTGATGATAGCTATCGTTTTGCCGTGGCACTGCTGGCAGCGCTGTACGGCGGTAAATTGCCGGTGATTTTCGGTCACCAGCGCGAAGCCATTCTCAAAGAACAGCGGGCGGACTTTGACGCCTTGCTGACCGATCTGCCGCTGTCGCCCGGCACGGCGGTGCTGGCGGTTGAAGAAGGGCATGGCGTGTTGCCGCCGCTGCCGGCCTGGCCGAGCGATCCCCAATTCATCCTTTATACTTCAGGTTCGACCGGCGCCCCGCAAGCGGTGGTGAAGTCCGTTGCCGCGATGGACAGTGAGAGCGAGCTGCTGGCGCCACAGTGGTTACCGGCATTACGGCATTGCCGGATCGCCGCTTCGGTTTCGCATCAGCATATGTATGGCCTCAGTTTTCGGCTGTTTATGCCGATGGCCTTTGGCCTGCCGTTTGATGCCCGGCTGACGGAGTATCACGAACAGTTGATCGCCAAAAATACCCGGTACCCGCTGGTTTTCATCAGCAGCCCAGCGTGGCTAAAGCGTCTGGATCCGGCGCTTGCCGTGTCTGAATGCGTACAGGTATTTTCTGCCGGTGGGCCATTGGCATTGGCGGAGGCTCAACTGACACAGCGGGCGCTTGGCGTACTGCCGCTGGAGATTTATGGTACGACGGAAACGGGGGCGCTAGCCTGGCGTCAGCAGACGGCACCATCCACCCGATGGCAACTTTTTGCCGGGGTCACGCTAGCGCGCAAAGCGCATGCCATCGAAGCCGACTCGCCGCTGGTGCCGGCGCCGGTGGCGTTGAGCGATAACCTTAATCTGGCCGCCGACGGCCGCCATTTTGAACTGCTTGGCCGCCGCGACCGCATTATTAAAATTGAAGAAAAACGTCTGTCACTCGCGGAGATTGAAAAGCGTTTACTGGCATTGCCGGAGATCGCCGATGCCGCGATACTGCCGTTGCAACAAGGCGGACGTACCGTTCTGGGCGTAGCGATCGTACTTTCTGCGCTGGGAATGACTCAGCGCCAAACGCTGGGAGACGGCCGCTTTACCCGCGGTCTGCGTCAGGCACTACGCCCGTGGCTGGAGCCGGCGGCGTTGCCGCGCAGCTGGCGTATTATTCGCGCCATCCCGTTGAACGCTCAGGGTAAGCGGGCCTATGCTGAACTACAGGAACTGTTTTTATGATGCAACCCGAGGTGCTGCAGCGGCAGATGATTGATGCTACTCACGCCTGTGTGCAGCTGTTTTTGCCCGCTGATTTATTATGGTTTCGCGGCCACTTTCCGCAGCATCCGATTCTGCCCGGCGTTGCCCAGGTCAATTGGGCGATGCAATTTGCCCGAGAGCTGTTGCTGCCCGAAGCCGACTTTGGCGGAATCGAGGTGCTTAAGTTTCAGCGCCCGCTGCTGCCGCAGGAAACGGTGACGCTGGCGTTGGCATGGCAGCCGGAGCGGAATAAGTTGCTGTTCAGCTATCGCGTCGCGGCGGCCAGCGCCAGTAGCGGGAAGATCGCGCTATGCCGCTGAACGTCGAGTTTTCACCCTGTTTCCTTATTCCCTGCTTCAATCATGGCAGGATGATGGCCGGCGTGCTTGAGGCGCTGGCGGTTTATCAATTGCCCTGCCTGGTAATTGATGACGGTAGCGATGACGCAACCTGCGCTGAACTGCAGCGCCTGGCGGCGCAATTGCCGTGGGTAACGCTACGGCGCTTGTCACAGAATCAGGGCAAGGGCGCGGCGGTGATTGCCGGGCTACAACAGGCACAGCGGCAAGGCTTCAGTCACGCCTTGCAGGTCGATGCCGATGGACAGCATCAACTGAGCGATATCCCGGCAATGCTGGCTGAAGCGCAAAGGCGCCCGCAGGCGCTGATTTCCGGTCGCCCGCTATACGATGACTCGGTGCCCAAAGCACGGCTGTATGGCCGTTACGTCACCCATGTCTGGGTGTGGATCGAAACGCTGTCATTGTCGATAAAAGACAGCATGTGCGGTTTTAGAGTCTATCCGGTTGCACCAACGCTGGCGCTGGCGGCCGATTATCCGCTCGGCAAGCGAATGGATTTTGACACCGAAGTGATGGTGCGTTTGTACTGGCAGGGCGTGCCGAGTTACTTTTTACCGACCCGCGTCACCTATCCGGCGGATGGTGTTTCCCACTTTGACGCGCTGCGCGATAACCTGCGCATTTCCTGGATGCATACCCGACTGTTTTTCGGCATGTTGCCACGTATTCCGCGTTTATTGCGACTGCGCCGCCAGTTGGCGCAGCCACGGCATTGGGCCACCACGCGCGAACGACGAGGGCTGTGGGGCATACGTCTGATGCTGAAGGTGTATCGACTCTTTGGCCGTCGTGCGTTCCAGCTATTGCTGTACCCGGTTATCGGCTATTTTTGGTTAACCGGACGAGACCAGCGCACGGCTTCGCGCGAGTATCTGCAACGTCTGCAGCACGTCGCCCGGCAGCGGCGGCAAACGGTGCCACTGCCGCTTAACAGTTTCCGACACTTTATGCGTTTTGGCGATGCCATGCTGGATAAGCTGGCCAGCTGGCAGGGCGAGCTGCATGACATTACGCTGGTGGATCGCCAATGCTGTCAGCAGCAGATTGCGTCTGGCAAGGGTACGCTGATTCTGGCTTCTCACCTTGGCGATATTGAATCCTGTCGTGCGCTAGGGGAACTGGGCGCCGGTGTGAAAATCAATGCGCTGGTGTTTACCGAACATGCCGAAAGATTTAATCAGGTGATGAAAGAGGTTAATCCGCGCGCCAATCTGAATTTGATTCAGGTTTCGTCACTGGGCCCGGATACCGCCATGCGGCTGATGGATAAGCTCGACGCCGGTGAGTGGGTAGCGATCGTCGGCGATCGGACTTCCGCCGGACAGTACCAGCGCGGTGAACAGCCGCGCGTGGTGTGGAGCAGCTTCCTTGGACAGCCTGCGCCTTTCCCTCAAGGGCCGTTCGTACTGGCATCCGCGCTGCGCTGCCCGGTATTTCTGATGTTCGGCCTCAAGCAGCAGGGGCAGCTGCGAGTGTATTTTGAACCGTTCGCCGACCCGCTGGCGCTGCCGCGTGCCGAACGTCAGCAGGCGTTACAGCAGGCGGTGGATCGCTATGCCGCCCGACTGGAACATTATTGTCTGCTGGCGCCGCTCGACTGGTTCAACTTTTTCAATTTCTGGCAGTTGGCGGCTGGGCCGTCACCATCGCAAGGGCCTGAACAATGACTATCATCGACGATCCGCGCTGTTCCGCTCGGGTTGATATCACCGTACCTTTCCATGACGCCGATGCCATGGGCGTAGTGTGGCACGGCAACTATTTCCGCTATTTCGAGATCGCACGAGAAGCGTTGCTAAAGCAATTTGACTACGGCTACCGCCAGATGAAAGCTTCGGGTTACGTCTGGCCGATTGTCGACACCCGGGTCAAGTACATTGCGCCATTGCTGTTTGAACAGCGCATAACGGTGTGCGCAACGCTTGAAGAATATGAAAACCGGCTGCGTATCGGTTACCAGATTTTTGATGTGGAAAGCGGCAAGCGTACCACCACCGGTTACACCATTCAGGTGGCGGTGGAGGAGCAGAGCAAAGAGATGTGCTTTAGTGCGCCGCAGGTATTGCTGGACAAATTGGGAGTGTCATCATGAAACGTTGGATAGCGCTGGCCTTGGCCTGCTTCAGCCTGAGCGCGCAGGCGGTCACGCTGCAAGAATTGCAGCAGCGTTTCAGTCAACAGCCGGTATTGCGTGCCGAATTCGAACAGCAGCGCAGCATCAGCGGTATGACGAAGCCGCTCAACTCCAGCGGTGAGCTGGTGATCTCACAGCAGAAGGGATTGTGGTGGGCGCAACAGAAACCGTTCCCGCTGACGTTGCTGCTGGACGACCGCCGTATGGTGCAAACCATGGCCGGCCAGCCCCCACAGGTGGTGACGGCGGAAAACAATCCGCAAATGTTCCAGTTTAATCGTTTGTTGACCGCATTGTTCCATGCTGACAGCCAGGCGCTGGAACAAAACTTTGCGCTGCAATTCAGCGATGTTGGCAACCACCGCTGGCGTGTGGTGCTGACGCCGAAAACGTCGCCGCTGGATAAACTGTTTAAGCGCATTACGCTCAATGGCGAACAGTTCCTGGAAACCATTGATATCGATGACATGCAAAACGATGCCACTCATATCCGTTTCTTCAATCAGCGAACCACGCCGACAACCCTGACCGCTGAGGAGCAACAGCGCTTTGCCTCCTGAACTGCATCGTCGTGCGGCGTTCGGCTGGCTGGCCGTTTGTCTGCTGTTGATTGCCGCGCTGTGCTGGCTGTTGCCGCGCAGCCAGATCAACAGCAGCGTGTTGGCGCTGCTACCGAAGCAGCAATTGGCTAACGTACCGGATGCTCTGGCAGAGGGCTTTAGCCAGCGGCTGGATCGCCAACTGATGTGGCTGGTCAGCCCGCCGCCGGGCGGCGACGCCACGGCGGTCAACTGGTGGCAGCAACAATTACAGCGCCTGCCTGAGCTGCAACAGGTTGGTGGGCCGATGGATGCTCAGCGTCAGCAGCAGTGGGGGCAATTCTTTTATCAACATCGCAACGTTTTGCTGGATAACGCAACGCGCCAGCGGCTTTTGCAAGGGGCAGAAGCCCAGAGCCAGTGGATCCTTGGCCAGCTGTATTCGGCCTTTGCCGGCGTCAGCGGCAAGGAACTGGCCAACGATCCTTTGCTGTTGGTACGAGGAGCGCAGCTGGCGCAACAGCAAAACGGCGGCACGTTGGGGTTGCGCAACGGCTGGCTGGTGGCGCGCGATCGGCAGGGGCGTGACTGGTATTTGCTGCACGCGGAGCTGAGCGCATCATCCTACGATATCGGCAGTGCGCGGCGCACGGTGGACAAACTGGCCGATCTGCAGCGTCAACTGCAACTGCGCTGGCCTGGCAGCGAAGTGCTGAACCGCGGTACCTTGTATTACAGCAATTATGCCAGCCAGCAGGCTGAGCGCGATATTTCTACCATCGGGCTGGCGTCGGTAGCCGGCGTGTTCCTGCTGGTATTACTGATGTTTCGTTCGCCACTGCCGTTGTTGCTATGCGCGCTGTCGGTGAGCGTTGGCGCGTTGGCGGGCACCGTCGCAACCTTGCTGGCGTTCGGTGAAATTCACGTTATGACATTGGTGCTGAGCGTTAGCATCGTGGGTATTTCAGCGGACTACACGCTGTATTTTCTAACTGAGCGCATGGTGCATGGCGGTGAATCCACGCCGTTGCAAAGTTTGCAAAAACTGTTTCCGGCATTATCGATGGCGCTACTGACTACGGTGGTGGCGTATCTGGCATTGCTGATCGCGCCGTTCCCCGGTTTGCAGCAGTTGGCGGTTTTTGCCGCCGCCGGGCTGAGCGCCGCCTGCATCACGGTGATCTGCTGGTATCCGCATTTATCGCGCCGCTTGCCGGTGCGGCAAGCGCCGGGGCTGACCTATATTCTGCGCTGGCTGCACGCCTGGCGCAGTCGTCGGCCGTTGCGTATTGGCCTGCCGCTAGCCATCGCATTACTGCTGGTCATCGGTTTCAGCCAACTGCGGGTGGATGACGATATTGGCCAGCTACAGGCGCTGCCGACGGAGTTCCAGCGGCAGGAACAGCAGATTGCCACGCTGACCGGCCAGCATAACGATCAAAAATGGCTGGTAGTGTACGGTCAGGATGCGCAGCAGGCCTTGCAGCGTCTGGAGCTGTTGCAACCTCGACTGGCCCAGGCACGACAGCAGGGCATCTTGAGCGATTACCGGTTACTGCCACTGCCTTCACAACGGCGACAGGCGCAGAATATCGCGCTGCTCAAGCGTGTCGCGCCACAGGCAATCGCACAATTACGGCAGGCCGGCGTGGCGGTAGCGCCGGCGGATATGCATGCCGAGTGGGTAACGCCGCAACAATGGTTGAACAGCGTCGTCAGCGAAGGCTGGCGTCTGCTGTGGCTGACGTTGCCCGATGGGCGCAGCGCGGCATTGGTGCCGGTAAGCGGCGTAACCAACAGCGCAGCGATGCAAACATTGGCGCAGCAGGTGCCGGGCGTCGGCTGGATTGACCGTAAAACCGAATTCAGCCAGCTGTTCGGACAATATCGACTGTATCTATCGTATTTATTGCTGCTGTCGGTTGCGGCTATCACGTTGATTTACCTGTGGCGGTTCGGGCTGCGCCACGGCCTGCGTTGCATGGTGCCGACGATACTGTCGCTGGGCGGCGGCATTGCGGTATTGGCGCTCAGTGGGCACTCGCTGAATCTGTTTTCGCTGCTGGCGTTGGTGCTGGTGCTGGGCATCGGGATTAATTACACGCTGTTCTTTACCAACCCGCGCGGCACGCCAACTACCTCGATGTTTGCGATTTTTATGGCGGTATTCACCACCCAGCTCACCTTTGGCATGTTGGTGTTCAGCCATACCCAGGCTATCAGCAGTTTTGGCATTGTATTAAGCAGCGGCATTGCGTTGGCATTCCTGCTGGCGCCGCTGACGATTGTAAAAAGAAAACGAGGGAAAGCCTGATGCGCGCTTTATCGATGATGTTGGTACTGGCCAGCGTACTGCTTGGCGGTTGCGTCGGGCGGCAAACGCCTACGGCGCCTCAGGCCTGGCTGAAACCGGGCGTTAGGGTCAACTTGCCGGCACCGACGCTGGCACGGTCGTTCAGCCAGCAACAGTTGCTTAGCGCAGAGGTCAACGGCCAGCAGCATGCCATGCTGGTATTGCTGAACGCCGATGGCGAACGTTTGACGCTGGTGGGCATGTCGCCGTTAGGCATACGTTTGTTCACCCTTGGCTACGATCGTCAGGGCATTCACACCGAGCAGTTGATCAAGGTCGGCGAATTGCCGCCGGCCAGCCAGGTACTGGCCGATATCATGTTGAGCTATTGGCCGATAACCGATTGGCAGGCGCAACTGCCGGTCGGCTGGCGGTTGCAGGACGACGCCGAAACGCGCCGCCTGTATGACGATCGCGGCATGCTGATTGCCGAGATCCGCTATCAACAACAGGCGGGGCAACGCCAGCCGATTTCCGTGCGTCAGACGGCATTCCATTACCACATCAGTATCCAGAATCTGGGGAGTGGACAATGATTTATTTCTCTGCCGTCGGCATGGTGAATGCATTGGGGAATAATCTGCCGCAGATTGCGCAAAATCTGGCGGCGGGACAGGCGCCGGGGATGCAACAGCAAACGCACTGGCTGATCGGCGACAAGCCGTCATGGTTTGGGGCGGTAACCGGAGAGCTGCCGCCGATACCGGTGGCGTTGAGCCGTCACAATTCCCGCAACAATCGTTTGCTGTTGGCGGCTTTGGCGCAGATTGCCCCGCAGGTCGACGAGGCGATTGCCCGTTACGGCGCTGAACGTGTGGCGGTCATTATGGGCACCAGCACTTCGGGGATCCACGAGGGAGAACTGGCGCTCAAGCATTATCAGGATGGGAAATGGCCTGACGGCTATCATTACCAGCAACAGGAATTGGGTGACCCAGGGCAGTTTCTTAGCGCACTGCTGGGCACGCGAGGGCCGGCATATACGCTGTCTACCGCCTGTTCTTCCAGCGCGCGTGCGATCATCAGCGGCAAACGACTGATTGAGGCAGGTCTGGTGGATGCGGCAATTGTTGGTGGCGCCGACAGCCTGTGCCAAATGCCGATCAACGGCTTTGACAGCCTGGAGTCGCTTGCTGCCACGCGCTGTACGCCGTTTGCCGCTGGCCGTAGCGGGATCAATATCGGTGAAGGGGCGGCGTTGCTGTTACTGACGCAACAGCCGGCAGCGGTGGCGCTGCTGGGGATAGGGGAGTCCTCCGATGCCTGGCATATGTCGGCTCCGCATCCGCAAGGATTGGGCGCAGAACGCGCCATCACCATGGCGCTGCAGCAAGCAGGATTACAACCGCAGGATATTGGTTATATCAATCTGCACGGCACCGCGACGCGCCTGAACGACTCGGTGGAGGCGCAGGTGGTGAACCGGCTGTTCGGCGGTGGCACGCCGTGCAGTTCGACCAAGCATTTGACCGGCCACACGTTGGGCGCAGCGGGCGCGATAGAAGCCGCATTGAGCTGGTTAGTGCTGAGCGCGCCGCTGGCCTTGCCGGCGCAGGATTTCAGCCTGGCCGCGCGTGACGAGACGCTGGCCGAGATCAATCTGCTGGCTGCGCCGCAACCGCTGGGCAAGCGCGCCATTCTGTCAAATTCCTTTGCCTTTGGTGGCAATAATGCCTGTCTGTTACTGGGAGACGTGCCATGAATCAGTCTTATCAGCCCGCCGAGTATTATTTACCACATGCGGCGCCGATGGTGCTGCTGGAACAGGTGCTGGCGGTGACCGAGGACGGCGCCTGCTGCGCGGTCAGCGTCAGTGCGGATGGCGTGTTGGCGCCGTTCCTTGATGCGCAAGGCGCGCTGCCGGCCTGGTACGGCATTGAACTGATGGCGCAGACGATTGGCGTATGGAGCGGTTGGCATGGCCGCGTCGGTGGGCAGGCACCGCGCCTGGGCATGTTGTTGGGCGGGCGTGGCATTACCAGTACACAGCCGGCGTTTGCCGCCGGTTGCGAGCTGGTGGTCAGCGTACGACAACTGCTGTGTGATGAAAAACTGGCCAGTTTTGAATGTGACATCACGATTAATGCGCTGCGCGTTGCGCACGGCAGGCTCAATACCTATCAACCCGATCAACAAGAAATAATTCAATTAACCAGCCCGGAGAGAGACGCATGACGCGTTCCGTTTTAGTGACAGGTGCCAGCAAAGGGATCGGACAGGCCATTGCCTGCCGTCTGGCGGCGGATGGCTTTTTAGTCGCGGTGCATTACCACCGCGATCGGCATGGGGCGGAGCAGACCTTGCAGCACATCGCCGCGGCCGGTGGGCAAGGGCGCCTGATCCAGTTTGACATCAGCGACCGGGCGCAATGCCGCGAACGGCTCGAGCAAGATATCGAACGGCACGGTGCTTACTATGGCGTAGTGAACAATGCCGGTATCACCCGCGATGGCGCATTTCCGGCGCTGAGCGACAGCGATTGGGACGGGGTGATCCACACCAATCTCGACAGTTTTTACAACGTATTGCACCCCTGCGTCATGCCGATGATCGGTTTGCGTAACGGCGGGCGGATCGTTGCGCTGTCGTCGGTATCCGGTGTGATGGGCAACCGCGGGCAGGTGAACTACAGCGCCGCCAAGGCCGGCATCATCGGCGCCTGCAAGGCGCTGGCCATCGAACTGGCGAAGCGGAAAATCACCGTAAACTGCATCGCACCGGGGCTGATCGATACTGGCATGATTGACATGGAGCCGGCGGCGCTGGATCAGGCGATGCGCGCTATTCCGCTCAAGCGCATGGGCTCGGCCGACGAAGTGGCGGGGCTTGCCAGCTATTTGATGTCGGATATTGCCGGTTACGTAACGCGGCAGGTAATTTCGATTAATGGAGGGATGGTATGACGCACAGGGTAGTGATTACCGGGATGGCGGGCGTAACGGCGTTCGGTGACAACTGGGCGGATGTTTCACACCGTCTGCAACAGGGTCAAAATGCGGTGCGTTACATGACGCACTGGGAGCAGTATCAAGGGCTTAATACTCACCTTGGCGCACCGGTGGATGATTTTGCGCTGCCGGTACACTACACCCGCAAGCGCATTCGCTCCATGGGGCGGGTATCGCTGCTGGCGACGCGTGCCACCGAGCTGGCGCTGATGCAGGCCGGGTTGCTGGACGATGCGGTACTGACCAACGGTGCGACCGGCATTGCCTATGGCTCGTCCACCGGCAGTACCAAGCCGGTGAGCGAATTTGCCACCATGCTGACCGAAAAGCACACCAACAACATCACCGGCACTACCTATGTGCAGATGATGCCGCACACCACGGCGGTGAACGCCGGGCTGTTTTTTGGCCTGCGCGGACGGGTGATCCCGACCTCTAGCGCCTGTACCTCGGGGAGTCAGGCGATCGGTTACGCCTACGAAAGTATTCGGCACGGCTATCAGACGCTGATGGTAGCCGGCGGTGCCGAAGAGCTGTGTCCTTCTGAGGCTGCGGTCTTCGATACGCTGTTTGCCACCAGTCAGCAGAATGATACGCCCGAGTTCTCCCCGCGGCCGTTCGACAGCCAGCGCGATGGCTTGGTGATCGGCGAAGGGGCCGGCAGCCTGATTCTGGAATCGCTGGAGCATGCGCAGGCGCGCGGTGCGACCATCTACGCTGAAATTATCGGTTTTGCCACCAACTGCGATGCGGCACACATTACGCAGCCGCAGCAGGAAACCATGCAAATCTGTATGCAACAGGCGTTGGCCGCTTCTGGACTGAGCGCCGCCGACATTGGCTATATTAGCGCGCACGGCACGGCAACCGATCGCGGTGATATTGCTGAAAGTCAGGCAACGGCGGCGATCTTTGGCAATCGTACGGCGATTTCATCAATGAAAAGCTATTTTGGCCATACCCTGGGCGCCTGTGGTGCGCTGGAAGCCTGGCTGGCGATTGAGATGATGCGAGAAGGGCGTTTTGCGCCGACCATCAACCTGACGCAACCGGACAGCGCCTGTGGCGATCTGGACTATATCATGGGCGAATATCGTAATATTGATACCGAGTTTGTTCAGTCGAACAACTTTGCTTTTGGCGGTATTAACACTTCTCTGATACTGCGCCGCTGGGCGTAACTGCTCTTTGGCCGGGCTTGCTCCGGCCATTATTGCCCGTTACTCAAAAGTGTTATGCGAAACCTGACATTTTTGCTCAACAACGGCGCTGTCATACTCCTCTCAATGAATGAAATCCAACCCATTGAGAGAAAATCATGAGCATTCCACAATTTGGTTTAGGGACTTTCCGTCTGCAAGATAAGGTGGTGAAGGCGTCGGTGCGTCACGCGCTTGAGCTGGGTTATCGCGCGATTGATACCGCACAGATTTATGAAAACGAAGCGGCGGTGGGCGAGGCGATCGCCGAAAGCAGGGTGGCACGCGAAGCGCTGTTTATCACTACCAAGATTTGGGTGGCCAATTTGGCAAAAGGTCGGCTGATCCCCAGCCTGCAAGAGAGCCTGAGCAAGCTGCAAACCGATTATGTCGATCTGACGTTGATTCACTGGCCTTCGCCGAATGACCAGGTGCCGGTCGCCGAGTTTATGGCGGAGTTATTGCAGGCCAAGCAGGCTGGCCTGACGCGGCAGATTGGCATTTCCAACTTCACCCTCGATCTGATGCAACAAGCCATTGATGTGGTTGGCGCCGAGGCGATCGCCACTAACCAGATCGAGCTGTCGCCGTATTTGCAAAATCGCCAGGTGGCAGCGTTCGCGCGGCAGCACGGTATCGCCATCACGTCATATATGACGCTGGCATACGGCAGGGCGCTGCAGGATGAGACCATCAAGGCGATTGCCGAGCGCTACAACGCCACGACGGCCCAGGTGATTCTGGCCTGGGCGATGCAACTGGGTTACGCGGTGATCCCATCCTCCACCAAGCGTGACAATCTGGCCAGCAACCTGCTGGCGCAGCAATTGACGTTGAACGAGCAGGATATGGCGCAGATCGCCGCACTGGAGTGTAATGGACGTCTGGTCAGCCCGGACGGTCTGGCGCCGCACTGGGATTGAGTTTAACCGCCGCAGGCAGGCGATTGCCGGCCTGCACATCAGGCGTTCGCGCTGGCAAGCCGTTCGCTGACAAAATCGATAAAGCTGCGCAGGCGGTTACTGACCGCACTGTCGCTGTAATATACCGCGTTAATCGGCATCGCCAGCGGCAGCGTGTGTTGTTGCAGTATCGGCACCAGATCGCCGCGTTTAACATCCTCACCGATCATGAAATCCGACAAACAGGCGATACCGTTGCCGTGCAGACACAGGTGGCGGTGTGTCTCCCCGCTATTGCTGGTCAGCGCCGGGGTGGCTTCCCATTGGCGACCGTCGGCGCAGGCCAATGGCCAGCGATTCAATGCCGGCAGATCGTTGAAGCCAATGCAGCAATGCTGCGCCAATTCCTCCACCGTTTGCGGTGTACCGTATTGCCGTAAATAGGCCGGTGAGGCCAGCACCTGACGATAGCTGGTCATCAGCTTGCGGGCCTTCAGACTGGAGTCGGTCAGTTCGCCGATACGAATGGCGATATCCACTTTGCGTTCTATCAGATTGATAAAGGTTTCGGAGGATACCAGCGACAGCGACATTTCCGGATACAGCGCGCGAAACTCCGCCGCCATCGGTGCCAGTACGTGCAAAACAAACGGCGTGGCGGCATCCACGCGCAGCAAACCCTGCGGCCGTTGGCGGCTTTCCATCAGGGCGTTTTCTGCTGCTGCCATGTCATTCAACACTTTCTGCACCTGGCGGAAGTAGTTTTCCCCTTCCTGCGTCAGGCTGATTTGACGGGTAGTGCGGTTCAGCAGCGTTACACCAAGCTTGTTCTCCAGTTTTTTTACCGTTCGGCTGACCACGGAATTTGCCTGTTCCAGACGTTCTGCCGCGCGGCTGAAGCTTCCGCTTTCTACCACCGTCACAAAGGTAATCAGCTCATCCGAGTTCGCTTTCATTGTTGCTCCAACGGCAAAATTTATTTGAAACTTTGTACATTTTTAGCATTTAAGCATAGGTCGATAATTGCGTCATCAACTTGAATGCCATTTGGAGTATTCTCATGCCACTCGTTCTTCTTGCGCTGATGCTGATTATTTTAAGCGGCCGGCTGGATCGGAAACGCCGGTTACAAAGCGCGTAATTGCAGCGAACCATTCCCCTCAGGCCCGCATTTGCGGGCCTTTTCGCATTTCTGTCCTTTTCCCGCTAACCTTTACATTCATATACCCAGTACCGATTGAATTCCCCACTCAGCGCCCCTATAACTGTTAGGGCTATGCCCCGGAAAACCTAACGCCGAGCGCAGGCAGGCGTATAATCAATGCATTGTTGGCGGGAATGACTCCGCCATTTTATCCAATGGGAAATAGGCGAATAGCGTGCCGAAACGAACTTATGCAATGAGGTATGTTGCAGGCCAGCCAGTTGAGCGAATTTTCCCTGGCGCCGTCGACCAACCGTTACCCCCGGGGGCTGCGTTGCCTACCGCGGGAGCGCTGCGGGTGATGGTATGGAATATATTCAAGCAGCAACGGGCCGATTGGCTGTCGGTGCTGAAAAGCTTTGGTAAAGACGCGCAGCTGGTGTTGTTGCAAGAGGCGCAAACCACGCCGGAACTGGTAAGCTTTGCCACTACCCATTATCTGGCGGCCGATCAGGTGCCGGCTTTCGTCTTGCCACAGCATCCCTCTGGTGTCATGACGCTGGCGGCGGCGCACCCGGTTTACTGTTGCCCGTTACGGGAACGGGAGCCACTGCTGCGGTTGGCCAAATCGGCGTTAATCACCGTTTATCCGCTGTATAACGGCCAGCTGTTGATGGTGGTGAATATCCATGCGGTCAACTTCAGCCTCGGGGTGGACGTGTATAGCAAACAGCTGGGACCGATTGGCGAGCAGATCGCCAACCACCACGGGCCGGTGATCATGGCGGGCGATTTCAATGCCTGGAGCCGTAAACGCATCAATGCGCTGTACCAGTTCGCCAGCGATATGGCGCTGCGCGAGGTGAATTTTACCGACGATCATCGGCGCAAGGCATTTGGCCGGCCGCTGGATTTCGTGTTTTACCGTAATCTTGGGGTGGTGGAAGCCTCGGTCTTGGTAACCCAGGCCTCGGATCATAACCCGCTGTTGGTGGAGTTTCACCCCGACAGCGCCAAACCGCATTGGTGATTGCCAGGCAAAAAAAAAGCACCCGTTGCAGGGTGCTTTTTTATGCCGGAAATTTAGGTGTCAGGTGTCGAACTGTTGTCGACAAACAACGTCAATTTCAAGCCGGGTTGCAAGTTGCTGCTCTTGCTGGCCAGGGTTGAGTTCCAACGCATCACGTCATTGATCTCGACGCCGTGACGACGTGCAATGCTGGCCAGTGAATCACCTTTGCGTACGCGGTAGGTGATGCTGCTGTTGTTATTGCCGCTATTGCTGGCCACTTGCAGGGTTTGCCCAACTTTGAGGGTGCTCCTGGCACGTAAGTTGTTCCAACTCTGCAAATCGCTGGTACGTATATTCAACCGCTTGGCGATACCGGACAAGGTGTCGCCGGAGCGCACTTTATAGGTACTGCCGCCTGTCAACCCGCTGTTTTTTGCCAACTGGGTGCTTGGCTCGGTCACCGCGATCTGGCCATCGGCCAGTGAATCCTTCAGCCGATCGGCTCGGCCCTGGGGAACCATAATGTAATGGGGCCCGTTTGGCGCGGTAACGCCTTTTTTGTAGCCAGGGTTAAATGCCTTCATCTTGGTCAATGAAAGCCCAGCCATCTCAGCCGCCTGAGTGAGCTGTATTTGCTGACCGACGTCAACACGCGCCAGCGCACGGGTTTCATCCGTTTTTGGCAAACGAACGCCGTACTTCTTGCTGTGCTTGATGATATCGCTCAGTGCCAACATTTTCGGAACATAGATTGACGTTTCACGCGGAAGCGACAATGCCCAGAAATTGGTTGGCTTACCCTGGCGTTTGTTCGCCTTCACCGCTTTCATGACACGGCCTTCACCACTGTTATAGGCAGCGACGGTCAATAACCAGTCGCCGTTGAACATGCGGTTCAGGTACTGCATCATATCCAGCGCAGCAGTTGTCGAAGCGACCACATCGCGGCGCCCGTCATACCACTGGTTGTTTTTCAAACCATAATTGCGACCCGTTTGCGGCACGATCTGCCATAGCCCTGCGGCGTTGGCACTTGACGTGGCGTGAGGGTCAAAAGCGCTCTCCACTATGGGTAGCAGTACCAGTTCCATCGGCATATCGCGTTTCTTGATCTGCTCGACTATCCAGTACATGTACGGCTCTGCCCGTAATGTTACATCGTGGAGATAGCTCTTACTTTTTAAGTACTTTCTTTTTTGTTCACGGATCCGGGAGTTTTCCGGAACCTCCATCTTCAGCTCGTCGCTAATGAAGTTCCACAGGTCCTGTTGCTGCGCGGTACCGCTGTTTTTATCCAACCACCGCGCCGAGCTCGCTCGACCTTTCGCTGTGTACTCTCCTGCTTCACCTTCTTGACTTGCCGAAGACAAACTCTGTGCATGCTGTTCTGGAGCTGGTGCGTCCTGCCTGGACGACTGGCACCCTACAAGCAAGACTGAGGCGAGTAATATCGCTTTAGCCTTCATGTGTGTGTCAATATAGTTGCTTAAAAGACGAGCGATAATACTTCGCTTAGGCAAATAACACAACCAAAAGCTTCAGAAGCTGTCCTTGCGCAAGCGTAATTCGGAAAAAACCGAATGAAGATGCTCAGGGGGGCGATCAAAGCCTAATTTCTTTTGTAAATCAGTGTCATGACAACGTAAAAATAGGTTAATTTCACGCTCTAATTGCAGGGTTGTAGGCACGCTGGGTTGGTTTTTTGCCCTTAACGCCATGACTTGTTGTTGATATGTTTCGATCTGTCGATCTTGCGGCAAAATAGCCCGCGCAAACTTAAGATTTGAAACAGTATATTCGTGCGCGCAACAGATTATGGTGTTATCGGGAAGTTGCGAGAGTTGTTGAAACGAGTAATACATTTGTTCGGCAGTGCCCTCGAACAGCCGGCCGCAACCGGCGGAAAAAAGCGTATCGCCGCAGAACAAATAAGGTGCACTGTAGAATGCGACATGGCCCAGAGTATGTCCAGGAACCGCTATTACGCGGTATTTTCTGCCGCTGACGGTAATGATGTCACCGTCTTCTACCAGGGTGGTCGCCCCCTTATTGGCGGTCTCGTGCGGGCCATATACCGGCAGTGCAGGGTATTGCGCCAGAATTTGCGCCACGCCGCCGACGTGGTCGTGATGATGGTGGGTCAGCAGTATTGCATCGGGGGTGAGTTCCAGTTTACGCAGGGCGTCCAGCACCGGTTGCGCTTCACCCGGATCGACAATGGTGCAATGTCCCTGTTGGTCATCCAATATCCAAATGTAATTGTCCTGCAAGGCAGGAATGCTGATAAGATTCATCGGACACCTCTCGTTGGCAACGGCTTGAAAGAAGATAATAAATCATGAAACCAGCCCATACTCTACAAAAGCTTGCCAGCCCGCAATCCTGGGCGGCGCTGCCGTGGGGGGAATATTACCGCGCAGCGCTCGAGCGTCAACTGCAGCCCTGGTGGCCGAAGCTGTTCGGCTTTCACCTATTAAAGCTGGGTAATCTCAGCGCTGGATTGGCTACTGATAAATGCGCCATTTCCCACCAGGTCAACGTTGGTCTGAGCGGTGACCACCTACAGGTTATAGCCGATCCTTATCGGTTGCCCTTCGCCGACAAGTCGGTCGATGCCTGTCTGATGGCGCAGGCTTTGTCCTATGCCGATGATCCGCATCGCATGTTGCGCGAAGTAGATCGCATTCTGATTGATGACGGTTGGTTGGTGCTCAGTACCTTTAATCCGTTCAGCGTGCTGGGGCTGGGTAAACTGCTCCCCGGTCTTCGCCAGCGTCAACCTTTTGCCAGCCGCATGTTTACTCAGATGCGGCTGTTGGACTGGCTGAGTCTATTGAACTATGAAGTGTTGCAGCAAACGCGTTTTCACGTGCTGCCGTGGCATCGGCAGGGAGGGGTATTTTTAGGTACCCACCTGCCAGCGCTGGGCTGCATGAGCATGATAGTCGCACGTAAACGCACGGTGCCACTGACTCCAACGGCCATGAAACTTGGCGCACGCAAGCCGGCTCTCAGCCGCGCGGTGGGCGCGACCAAGAGTTATCGCAAATTACCGTAACGCTGGCGCCAGCGGATTACGCTTCCGGTTTATAGCCGCTGTCTTCTTGCGTGGGGTTGCCGGCCGCTTCGCGAGCTAGCACGTCGCAGCGTTCGTTCTCCGGATGTCCGGCATGCCCCTTGACCCATTCCCAGCGAATAGTGTGGCGGGCAATCGCCAGATCCAGCCGCTGCCACAGATCGACGTTTTTGACCGGTTTTTTGTCGGCGGTTTTCCAGCCGCGCTTCTTCCAGTTGTGGATCCAACTGGTGATACCCTGGCGAACATACTGGCTATCGGTGCTGAGGATCACTTCACAGGGCGCGGTTAGCGCTTCCAGCGCCACGATCGCCGCCATCAGCTCCATACGGTTATTGGTAGTGAGCCGGTAACCGGCGCTGAAGGTTTTTTCAACCTGTTTATAGCGCAAGATTGCGCCGTAACCACCGGGGCCGGGGTTGCCAAGGCAGGAGCCATCGGTGAAAATTTCTACCTGTTTGAGCATCTCTGGTAGACTCTTCCTATCAGTTTTATAAAAGCCAAGTCTGACATAAACGAGCGCTATGAGCACTGCAATATGATCACTACACCAACCAGACAGATCGTACTCGATACCGAAACTACCGGTATGAACAAGTTAGGGGTTCATTACGAAGGCCACCGCATTATCGAAATCGGTGCGGTGGAAGTGATCAACCGTCGCCTGACCGGTCGGCATTATCACGTTTACGTCAAGCCGGATCGGCTGGTGGATCCTGAGGCTTACGGCGTTCACGGCATCAGCGATGAATTCCTGGCGGACAAGCCGACCTTCGATCAGATAGCCGATGAATTTATCGAATTTATCCGCGGCGGTGAGTTGGTCATCCACAACGCGGCGTTCGATATCGGCTTTATGGATCACGAATTCCGCATGTTGCAGCAGGACATTCCGAAGACGGAAACCTTCTGCGCCATTACCGACAGCCTGTTGATGGCGCGTCGTCTGTTCCCGGGCAAGCGCAACAACCTCGATGCGCTGTGTAGCCGCTACGAGATCGACAATAGCAAGCGAACCTTGCACGGCGCATTGCTCGATGCCGAGATCCTGGCCGAAGTTTATCTGGCAATGACCGGCGGGCAGACCACCATGGCATTTCAGATGGAAGGGGATACCCAGCAGAGCGATTCCACGCAGGATATCCAGCGTATTGCACGCCCGGCGACGTCGATGAAGGTGATTTACGCCAGTGATGACGAAGTGGTGGCACACGAATCACGGCTGGATCTGGTGGCGAAAAAGGGCGGCGGTAACTGCCTGTGGCGCGCGGAATAACCCGCAGGCCAATTTCGCTGGCACACGGAGTAAATGCGCGCTGACGACATTCGCTGAAAATCTGCGCAAACGGTTATTTTTATAAGAAAAAGGCATTGACGGAATCTGCCGCCGTCCGTAATATGCGCCTCGTTCCCCCGCAAGAGGGAACGGCGCGGAGCGGTAGTTCAGTTGGTTAGAATACCTGCCTGTCACGCAGGGGGTCGCGGGTTCGAGCCCCGTCCGTTCCGCCAACATTCAGAAGCCCTGAATCAGCAATGATTCAGGGCTTCGTTGTTTCTACTCCTTGCTCATTTCCACCTTGCCAAACATCACTCTATGGTTGGCCGCATGTTCATGGCGGGCAAAGTAGCGGTAACAGCCGCCGCCAAGCAGTACGCCGATAAACCAGCTGAAGTTCGCCACGGCGTGCAGCTCGGGCGTAAAACTGATCACCAGGCCAACCGCCACCGACGGCAGCAGCGCCAGAATGGCCTTCGGGTTGAAGCCGTTGCGATACCAGTAGCGGCCATTCGGCGTGGCGTTGAACAGATCGTCGACGTGGATCTGGCCGCGCTTGATCAGGTAAAAATCTGCCACCAAGATGCCGAACAATGGACCGATAAACGCGCCCAGCACGTCCAGGGTGTAATGGATCAGCTCCGGCGACTGGAACAGGTTCCACGGCGTCAGCAGCACCGAGCCGACGGCGGCGATCATGCCGCCGGTGCGGAAGCTGATCTTTTGTGGTGCGCAGTTGGAAAAGTCGAACGCCGGTGACACGAAGTTGGCGACGATATTGATGCCGATAGTGGCGGTAATCATCGTCAGCAGGCCGATGGCCACCGCCACGCTGTTGCCGACGCGGGTTACGGTTTCAATCGGATCGGTAATCATCTGGCCGAACAGCGATTGGGTGCCGGAAACGATCACCACCGTGACCAGTGAAAACAGCAGAAAGTTGAACGGCAGCCCCCAGCGGTTGCCGCGGCGGATTTCCTGCATGCTTTTACCGTAGCGAGAAAAATCGCCGAAGTTGAGCAACGGGCCGGAGAAGTAGGACACCACCAACGCGGTGGCGGTCAGCATCTGCCAGCCCTGTTCCTGCGCGCTCAGCGTTTTGCTGGCCAGGGTAAAGGAGATGTTTTCCAGCCCGGTTTTGTACACAATCCAGCCGGCCAACGCCAGCATCACCACATAAACTGCCGGCCCGGCAACGTCAATAAAGCGTTTGATGGCGTTCATGCCATGCCAGAACACCATGGCCTGCAACACCCACATGATGCCAAAGCATATCCAGCCGATGGCGGAAAGCCCCAGCCAATGCGGTTGCGTCAGTGGCATCAGCGTCGGGAAGAACTTCAGCAGTACCAGCATCAACGCATTGGCCGCCAAATAGGTTTGAATGCCATACCAGGCGAAAGCGATCAACCCTCGGATCACCGCCGGAATATTGGCGCCGAACACGCCAAACGCCTGGCGGCAGACGACCGCGTACGGCACGCCGGTCATCTGGCTGGGTTTGGCTACCAGATTGGCGCACAGCTGGACAATGCAAATACCCGCCAACAGACAAATCAGCACCTGCCAACTGGCCAGCCCCAGGGTAAAGAAGCTGGCCGCCACCACATAGCCGCCCATGCTGTGCACGTCCGACATCCAGAAAGAAAAAATGTTGTACCAGTTCCAGTTCTGATTGCGCGTTGGCGCCAGATCGTCATTGCACAGCTTCGGGCTGTAGTTTTCATTGGGGTTTGGCATAAATCGTGCTCCTGTCTAGAACGGCACCCGGATGTATTCACCGTATTTGGGTCAATGTTGCTGACAGGGCTTTTGCAGGATTCAGGCCAGATTTATCTTTTTTGTATACAAGAATGGTTTTTGTTGTATACGATTTGGTTATCTAACGGTATACGGAGCAGCGTGATGATTGGCACCCAAGCCACGTGGGACAGGCTCGACGCCACCTACTTTACTGAAGATCGCGACGATCATATTTATAACCAACTGGTGAAAGCGATCGTTGAACATCGCCTGTTACCCGGTAGCAGATTGCCGGAAGAAGCGCTGGCGGACACCTTCGGCGTGAGCCGCACCGGCATTCGTCGGGTGTTACAGCGCCTTGCGGCAGTGCAACTGGTAACGCAACTGCCCAAGCGTGGTGCACAGGTCACCACGCCAGGAGAAGACGAAGCCCGCCAAGTGTTCGCGACGCGTAAGCTGCTGGAATGTGCCAATTTGCCGCAGGTGGTGAGCCGCTGCCGCGCAGAACAGTTGCTGATGCTGGATACCCTGGTCGCCCAGGAACAACGAGCGCATGACGATCGTGACGGTGCCGCAGCGATCCGCCTGTCCGCCGCGTTTCACGTGCAATTGCAGGCGATAAGCGGTAACCAGGTGCTGACGGAGACGGTGTCGCAACTGACGCTGCGCTCATCGCTGGTGATTGCCGCCTATGGCGCGCCATGGCAGCAGGGCTGCCGCTGCCACGATCACCACGATCTGCTGGTGCTGCTACGCAACGCCGACACGGCGGGGCTGGCGGCACAGATGGCGCGGCATTTTGACGACATCGTTGGCCACCTGCGCTTTAACCACCATGACGGTGATATGCCGGACTTCGCGCATATCTTCGCCGGCCTGCGCCAGCAGGAGCCGCAATGAAAATTCAGTTGATCAATCCCAATACCAGCCAGGCGATGACGGAAACCATCGCCACGGCGGCGCGCGCGGTTGCTGCACGCGGTACGGAAATCATCGCCGTCTGCCCGCCGCAGGGGGTGCCGTCGATTGAAGGGCACTTTGATGAGGCGATTGCCGCCATTGGCGTATTGCAGCGGGTAAAGCAGGGGCGAGAAACCGGGGTTGATGGCCATATTATCGCCTGTTTTGGCGATCCCGGCCTGTTGGCGGCACGTGAACTGGCCGACGCGCCGGTGATCGGCATTGCCGAAGCGGCGATGCATATGGCCACGCTGGTGGCGACGCGTTTTTCCATCGTCACCACGTTGCCCCGCACGCTGATTATCGCCCGCCATCTATTGCACCAATACGGTTTTGAACGTCACTGTGCCGCGCTACACGCCATTGATTTGCCGGTGCTGGCGCTGGAGGACGGCAGCGGCGTAGCGCAGCAAAAAGTGCGCGAACAATGCCTGCTTGCCAAACGGCAGGACGGTAGCGGGGCTATCGTGCTGGGCTGCGGCGGTATGGCCGATCTGGCGCGGGAACTGACGCACGAACTGGCGATGCCGGTGATCGACGGCGTTAGCGCGGCGGTGAAAATGATCGAATCGCTGCACGGCCTGGGCCTGCGAACCAGCAAGCATGGCGATCTGGATTTTCCGCTGGCAAAGCCGTTAAGCGGCGTTTTCAGCGAATTTAACTGAGGGATGGTGCGATGAACCAGTATCAATTTACCCATGATTATCCGCGTGATCTTATCGGCTATGGTGGCAAGCCCCCGCATGCCAACTGGCCGGGGCAGGCGCGTATTGCGCTGCAGTTCGTGTTGAACTACGAAGAAGGCGCGGAAAGCCATGTGCTGCATGGCGACGCCGGTTCCGAGCAGTTTCTGTCAGACATTATCGGCGCGGCCAGCTATCCCGAGCGCCATATGTCGATGGACTCCCTGTACGAATACGGTTCGCGCGCCGGTTTCTGGCGTATTCACCAGGAGTTCCAGCGCCGCGGCCTGCCGCTGACCGTTTTTGGTGTAGCAATGGCGCTGGCGCGCAATCCGCCGGTGGTGCAGGCGATCAAGGATGCCGATTACGACGTGGTCAGCCACGGCTGGCGCTGGATCCACTATCAGAACGTGGACGAGGCGACTGAACGGCAGCACCTGCAACAGGCGATCGGCGTGTTGCGCGATCTGTTCGGGCAGGCGCCGTTGGGCTGGTATACCGGCCGCGACAGTCCCAATACCCGTCGGCTGCTGGTGGAGCACGGCGGCATGCTGTATGACAGCGATTATTATGGTGACGATCTGCCGTTCTGGACCGAGGTGACCTGCGCCAACGGCGACAGAAAACCGCATCTGGTGGTGCCCTATACCCTGGAGGCCAACGACATGCGCTTTGCCTCGCCGCAGGGGTTCAACACCGGCGAGCAGTTCTTTACCTATTTGAAGGACAGCTTTGACGTGCTGTATGCCGAAGGGGAGCTGGCGCCGAAGATGTTGTCGATCGGCATGCACTGCCGCTTGCTGGGACGACCGGGCAAATTCCGCGCCTTGCAGCGTTTTTTGGACTATGTCCAGCAGCACGATCGCGTGTGGATTTGCCGCCGGCAGGAGATTGCCGAACACTGGCTGGCGCATCACCCCTATCAGGGATGAAAATAAAAAACCACCGTTGAACCGGTGGTTTTTTGCGCGTAGGGCGCCAGCTGCGGCGCCCAGGCTATCTCGGGATCAGAACAATACCGAATAGTTCAGGCCAAAGGTACGGCCACGGCCTTTATAGCTGTACAGCTCGGACGAGCCGTAGGTTGGGCTATACAGGATTGGCGCACGCTGTCCCCATACGGTGGTGTAGTTTTTGTCCAGCAGGTTTTCGACGCTGAAGCTGACCTTGCCCACCGGCAGGGCGTAGCTGCCGAGGAAATCGACGGTGTTGTAGCCGTTGAGCTTATTGCCGTCGGCATCGGAAACATCGAAGGTCTGCTGCGACTGCACTCGCAGATTCCAGTCACCCGGCGCCCAGTTGACATAGGCGGTGGCTTTCGACGGGCTGGCGGTATCCACGGTCAGTTTTTCCCATTTGCCATCGACCTTGGTCTGCGATTTTATCAGGTTGAAGGTGGCGCCGGTGCTCCATTCGCTGTCATCAAAGAAGTAATCAACCGCCCCTTCCACGCCGTAAATGCGACGCTTGTCGGAATCCAGGCTGATGGTCATGTCGGTCTTGTTGATCGAAATGGTCTTGTCTGACAGCGAGTAGTAGGCGGCCACCTGGGTGCGCAGATTATCCCCGGTATAGCGCCAGCCCAGCTCGTAGGAGTTGACCTTGATGCCATCCAGTTTGGAATCGTTGACGTTAACGCTGTTTTGCAACTGATAGTGGCCGTTCACCAGCTTATAGTTGCCGGAGCCGTAATATTTCGCCAGGTCCGGGATCTCGAAGCCCTGCGAGAAGTTGAACCACGCCTGCTGGCGTTCGGTCAGGTGCGCCAGCAAACCGGCATTGAACAGCGCATTGTTGTAGCTGGTCTTGCCGCCTGGTACCGCGTCGGCAGAGTTGGCCAGGCCGTTGGCGATACCCTGTTGCTGCGCATAACCGACAAAGTCGTCCACCTTGTTTTCGGTGTACTGGTAACGCACGCCGCCGCTCAGGGTGAAGATCGGGTTGATGTCGTAGTTGGCCTGCAGGAACGGCGCCAGGTTGGTGGTGGTGTAGCTCGGATAGCGGCCGACGTTGTAGGCGTTTTCCAGATACATGCCGCCGGACTGTTGCGCCTTGGCCAGATTGAAGAACTGCTGGTTGGCATTGAAGCTTTCATGCTCGGCATCGACGCCGTAGGTCAGCGTCAGGCTGTCGATCGGTTTGCTGTTTAGCGTCAGTTTACCGCCGTAGAAATCGGTTTTCTGCTGCGAGGCGCCGATGCTGGTGACCTGCCCCTTGGACAAGGTCGGGAACGGGTAGAAGGTCAGCGACTCGTCACGGTAATACACCTGCGCCACCAGATCCTGTCCCCAGAAATCGGTGTTGGAGTATTGCAGGTTGATCAAATGGCGTTCGGTACCGGGGATACGGTCAGAATTCAGCGCGCTGCTGTTAGACGCTTCGCCTGCGCCGGTCACCGCCGAGAAGTTCTCGCCGAGGTACAGGCCGTGCTCGCCGTCGGACTGGCTTTTGTAATACTGGGTGGTCAGCTGCAACTGCTGATGCTCGTCGATGTTGATGGTGCCGGTGCCCATCACGTCGATGCGGTCGGAATATTGCAGGCCGGTCTGGGTGTTGTCGATCAGCACTTCCTTGCCTTTGCCATCGTACCAGCCGCCGTAGCGCTGATACGACACCGACAGGCGTCCGGAGGCGTGTTCGGTGCCGCCGCTGACCGCAGCCGACACGTTTTCATCGTGATCGTTGTGGCTGTTGAAGCCGGTTTTACCGCCGATTTGCAGTTCGACCTGCTTTTCCTCCTGGCCTTTTTTGGTCACGATGTTGATCAGGCCGCCGGTGCTGCCGCCACCGTACAGCGAGGTTGAACCGGAGATCACCTCAATGCGATCGATATTGAACGGGTCGATCGAATCCAGCTGACGGCTGTCGGTGCGCGATGAGTTCTGGCGTACGCCGTCGATCATCACCAGCATCGACCGGCCGCGCATGTTCATGCCGTAGTTGGTTCGGCCCTGACTGCTGACGTCCATGCCGGGGATCAGTTGCGCCAGGATCTCTTTGATCTCTTTTCCGCCCTGAACCTGCTGCTCGATTTCCTGGCTCTCGATCACCCAGGTGGTTTGTGCCATTTCCGCGACGCTACGGTGCGCGCGGCTGGCGGAAACCACCAGTTGTTCTTCATTTTTTTGTTGTTCTGCCCAGGCTGCCGGCGCGAGCATCGCCAGCAGACAAGGGTTCAATACCCAGAGGTGTTTGCGTTTCATCGTTATTTCCAATATTTCCCGTTGTTGGTGTGCGTCAAAAAAGGGTAAGCCTCAGATTTCCGAGTAATTTAGCATAGACTGTTCTGCGCGGGTTGGGGTGCCCGGCTGTTGACTACGCCATTGAATTACCGCCGGGGTGGACGCCAAATCGAACTGCTCGCGTCCTAAAGCCCGGTTGAGGATCCGCGCTGCTCGCCAGGCCATCAGGCTGAGCTGCGGTTCGGCGATGCCGTGACTGTGCATGCCGGCATTGACGGCGAACAGGCAGTTTTCTGCCGGGCCATCCCAGCCGAGGGTAAAGTCGGGCGATACGCGGTAGTTGTCGTCGGCGGTGAGGTGCAGACGTTCCGCCAGCGGCGCCAGAAATGCCGGGCGATCCTGCTGATAGCCGGTGGCAAAAATCACCACGTCGCTGTCGAAGGTTTCCTTGCCCTGATCGAGATGGTGATGCGTCACCAACTGGTAGCCGTTGCCCTGTGCGTGTAGCGCCGCCAGTGAGCGGCTCGGCAACAGGCGTGCCCACGGCGTTTCGCGCAGCACTTCGAAACGGTGATACATGGCGCGGTAAATCGCCAGCAGTGATTCGCTGGTAATACCGTCGGAGGTCATCTTCTGTTCGCTCAACATGCGCTGTTTGGCGCTGTCGTTCAGGGTATAAAAGCTCTCTACGTATTCCGGGGTGAAATATTCGTTGGCGAAGGCCGCTTCGTCGAGCGCATTGTAGTTATTGCGGCGCGACACCCAGTTCAGTTGGCTCGGCTGTCCCCATTCGCCACGGAAAATATTCAGGAACAGATCGGCACCGCTCTGCCCACCGCCGACCACGGTAACGCGTTTGCCGGCCAGCTCCGGATTGCGCAGCGCCATTTCGCTGGCGTGGAAACAACGATCGTTTTGCTCGGTCACGCACTCCGGCAGCAGAATTTTCTTGCCGATGCCCAGACATACATGGCGGGCATGATAAACGCCGCGTTGGGTGGTCACCGCAAACAGCCGTTGGCGATCGTCAAATTCCACCTGGTGAATATCCTGACTGAACGCCAGCGACGCCATGCCGTTGGCCGCCCAGTCCAGATAGTCGGCGAACTCTTCGCGCGACACCGTACGCTGCTCGGTGGTCAGAAAACGGTAGAATTTCTTCCGCTTGACCAGGTAGTTAAGGAAACTGTAGGGATTGGTTGGTGACACTGCGCTGACCAGATCCTTCAGGAAGCTGGTCTGCATGTGGCAATCCGGCACCATCATGCCGGGGTGCCAGGAAAAATGGGGTTTACGCTCGAAGAACTGCGCGTTAAAACCGTCGACCTCGCTGCCAAGCGCGGCAATGCTGAGGTTGAAAGGACCGATACCGATGCCGATGAAATCGAGAGGCTGATTCATTGGGCAAACTCCTTGGTGACCAAATAAAGCGGGTTATCCAGATCCTGTAGATAGTTGGGCAGCATGCGGCTGCCGCCATCGTGCTCTGAATAGGTGAGTTTCACCGGGTTGAGCACCACACGAATGATTTGTGGTTTAAACAGATTAAAAAGGTCAAAACGCTCTGCCATGTCCGGGTGCTGCGCCATATAGCGTTGCAGCACCTGCGCCAGCAGTTGGTAAAATTGTTGTTCGCTCACGTTGCAACTCGCCATCAGCGGCGAAATAAACCGCAGCACGGTAACAAAATGCCCGGTTTGCAAATCGTGGATCAGGTAATCGGCCGGCAGGCGCACGGTCACGTCCTTCACTACCTGCGGTAGCGAGGCGCTCTCGGCAAACGCCTGATCGACCAGGCGCATATCGCCCTGGAAGTCCTTCAACAGCACGCGCTGCGGTACATGATCCTTCATCACCAGCGTGATGTTCTGGCCATGGGCGATCAGCGCCACGCCGTAACGGCACATCAGGTGATACATCGGGATCACCACCGCCTGGAACATCTGCGTCAGCCAGGCGTCGGCGCTCAGACCGGAGCGGGCGATATAGGCGGCAATCAGCGGCTGTCCGTGGTTGTCGGTTTCCATCAGCGTGGCCATCAGAATCGCCTGTTCGTCGTCCTTTAAATAGCAGGACGGGTTTTCGCGCCAGATGACGCCGAGCATTTCCTGATAGCGATACGGTGCCTGTTTCAACGCCGCATAGGTTTGATGCGTCATGTAACCGGCTGCCGGCTCGCCAAGGATCTGTGCGCCGCTGGCCTGCAGCGTGCGGTCTTCGGCAAAGATCTGCTGCAACCAGCGGGAAGCTGCCGGACCGGCGCTGATGTATTTGCCGGGAATGCCGCGGTAGCAGGAGGTGTTATAAATGGTCAACGGCAGTTTGATGTCGAACGACACGCGACGGCTGACGTTGGTCAGCGTGCGCAGCGACTGTTGTGCCAGATAACTGTCACCAAACTCGCCCAGTTCCACCAACTCACCGGCGGCCAGCTGCGGTAAAAAGTGCAGGGCGATTTTCTGTTGCCACTGCCACGGGTGCAGCGGAACCGGCACCCAATCGTCATTCAGCTTCAGTTCGCGCCAGCGGCGATCGAAGCGCTGGCGTTCGGCATGGTCCATCGCGCTGTTGAGCAGGTTTTCCAGCGGATACTGCTCATCGGCGCACCAGACGAAGCTAGCGCGTTGCGCTGCCACCCAATGCAGACGGAACTGACCCTGATATTCCGGCGCATATTGTTGCAACGCCGTCAGGCCCCAGCCGCGTCGGCCCTTGTTGAAGATAAACTTCGGATGCCCGGCCAGCAGGCATTGCAGCGCATCGGGTTCGAGCGCGATCAGATCCTGCGCATTCATACCGTGGCGTGCCGCCAACAGTTGCATGTCGCCACGCAGCGTGGCGTACAAATCTTCCAGGTGCTCGGCGATCTGCGCATCGTCCATTGCCAGCACCTGCGCCAACTGACGCAGCATACTGTCCGCCGCCAGCGGTTGGCTGTCGCAGGCCAACGACGCCGGATCGATATGCAACCAGCCCCAGATGCCGCGTTGGGCGCTGAAGGTATAGTCGGCGTCGCCGACGGCGATACGCCAGCCGGCATGGTGCGTTTCCGCGTGCAGCGTGCGTTCGTACTCCAGCTCCGCCAGGATCTTGGCGATCATCTGGCGGTTGACGCGCTGCCAGTCGGCATAATCAGCGATGTTCATACGTTGCCCTCCTGGAAGAAGGCATGGCGTTGGTTGACGATCAGACGCGAACGTTTGTGCGGGAAATCGAACTCTTTCATTGTCTGGTAGCCAGCGGCCGGCAAATGGCGGAACAGGCGCTGGTTGTCGGCGCGCGGTTCGGCCACCACGCGCTGGGTGCGCGGTTCGTCCAGATAGAGGTAATGCGTCAAGCCGCGTAGCCAACTGCGGATGTACTGCGCGCCACGCCAGTTTTCTTCGCCCACCAGCATATGCAGGCCGCGGTCGAACGGCTGCCAGCGATAATGGCGACCGATGCGATCTTCCGGCGCCCAATACACTTCGAAATAGCCAAAGGGCCGATCGTCAAAGCAGCCGAGCAGCGGATAGCAATAGCTGGAATCCAGCTGGCGCTGCAGATAGGCGACCTGAGTTTCCAGCGGGCCGCTCATTTCCCAGAAGGCGTTAACCCGCGGCGCGTTCATCCAGCGGGTGAACTGCTCGGCGTCGCGCTCGATCTCCGGCAGGCGGAAGCTCAGCGTGTGCTTGATTTGCGGATCGAAGCGGCGATAGACCTCGCCCTGTGGCCGCGCCGGGCGTTGCGGGAACCACAGCGCGCGCTCGGCGTCGTACTGCATCTGACCGCTGGCCGGGTTGCGTTCCGCCGTCAGCCACAGCGGCAGTTGATAAAAGGTTTCGCGCGCCAGATAGTCGCCGCTGGCCAGGGCAAACAGCGCCTGCGCCTGTGGCTCTTCGCGCCATTCGGCATACGGCAGCGTCACGCCGCTGAGGGTGGGTGCGGCAACCAGCAGTTGATCCAGCGCCTGTACCAGCCAGCCGGCCGGCAATGGGCTCGCCGGCGGATGCAATACGGCACTGCCGTCCAGCCCGAGGCTGAGTGGCAGGTGGGTGTCCAGCTGTTCACAGCGAAAGCCGCCGAGAGCGTGCACCAGTTTGGCAATTGGCATCATGCGGTTTCTCCCGAGCGCAGCGGGTTGACGAAATCGAAATAAATCACCGCCGGATCGACGATGGTGTTCTCATTGTGATCGTGCAGGTAGCAGAAGAAGTTGCCTTTGCAGTTCCAATGGCTGCTGTCGAGCACGTAATCCAGACAGCGCGTGTTGCGTGCGCTGGCACGCAGGCGGCTCAGCGCGTCGCGTACGCGCAGCATCAGGTTCTGTTCGTCGTCGAAACCGGCAGCAGCCAACGCAGCGGTAACCGCCAGCGTGGAGTTGACCAGCAGGTAATACGGGAAATAGCGCAGCAATTGCTGTTCGCTGAAGCGGTTTTCCGCCTCGGCTTCGCCAATCTCTGCCAGCCATGGCGTCGCGTCGGCGGTAAAGCCGCTGCCCTGGCAGTCGCGATACAGCATGCCGACCGGCAGATCCTGCTGCATCTCCACCAGAATGTTTTGCTGGTGCGCCAGCAGTACCAGGCCGTAATCGGCTTCGGTGCTAAACAGCGGCAGCAGTACGTGGTCGCAATAGGCATCCAGCCAGCAGCGGGCTGCCTGTTGCAACGGCAACCGTAAACGCGCCGCCAGGCGGCGTACCGCAGCGGCCAGCAGACTGTCGCCGCCATCCGGCGCGGCCTGGGTCAGCGTCACCAGAACGTTGGTTTGCGTTTGCGGCTGGTCGAACAGCAGGTTGACGCGCAGCGCCATCAGGCTCTCTTCCTGAACGTCGCCGTTGAGGTCGCACAGGCCGGCCCAGCCGTCTTCCTGCATCACGCGCATTGTCGGGTAGCGCGCCTGCAACGCTTGCCAGCGCTCGGTTTGCGCCAGCCGCGCCAGCCGCATACCGCGTTTCACTTCTTTTACCGACAGGGTACGCACCGAATTGGTCAGACGCACGCTGAGTGAAAACTTGATCATGTCGCGGTTGCTTTCGCTGTACAGCGAGCGTGAGGAACTGGTCGGCAACCAGCGCTCGCCGGCTTCGCCCAGGTCGCGCAACGCGTTTTGCGTCAGCAGGTCGCGACACCAGTCCTGCGCCAGCAAATGTTCGGCCTGCCACGGGTGCATCGGCAGCAGCCAGACGTCATCGGTGAAATGCGCCAACAGCTGCGGAGCGCTTTCGGCGGCGAAACGCTGCAGGCGCTGTTGCAACGTCAACCCCAGGCTGTCACCACAGACAAAACGCTTGTTCACCGCGAACCAGCGCAGCGGGAAACGCGCGCCGAAGTCCGGCAGATAACGACGCGCTTGCTGATGATCAAACGGCTCGTGGGATTTTGGTGCCGGGTGGAAGGCATGACCGACCAGCAATCCCTGTTCCGCCTGGGCGAAATTCATCGGCTTATCACGCAGCGTCGGCCAGTCAAGGCGGTTGTCGATGGCCTGTTGGGTGTTGTCGTGACTTTCCAGCACGCGTTGGCGGAAGCGGGCGATCACCTCATCATTCAGCGAACCTTTGACCGTCGGCTTGGCCAAGAGCAGCGTCACCAGCCGTTCCACGCTCAGCGCTTCGCCCGGACCGTCGTCCTGCTGATGCAGATAGGCCGGGAAAAGATAATGGTGATGCTGGGTGGGCGAAATATGGCGAAGTGAAATGCGAATGGCGCTATGAGTGGTAAGGGGAATATGTAACTGCGGATGTTGTTGGCTGTTAGCGGCCGGGATGACTTGCCAGTCCCGGGTTTCACGCATCAATGCGTTGAGAAAACATTGCGCAGCCACATCGGTCGTCGCGGTTGCAAACTGAATGGTCATGATCCCTGATTCGCTATGAAACAATTGAGAATGATTCTTATATCAATAATACTTATTGTTATCAATAATCCCGTGATATGATTTTTTCATAAATCATACAGTAAACGTTCACTTTCTTAACGGTTTCATTACATTACATGAGCACATCGCCGTCGTCTGATATTCTCTCCAATGGGAATACGTCTCCTTCCAACTGGCCGTTGGCCTTTTGCGCCGGACTGCTGGGCATTGGACAAAATGGTTTGTTGGTGGCCCTGCCGGTGTTGGTCAGCATGACTCAACTGTCGCTGTCGGTATGGGCGGGGCTGTTAACGCTGGGCTCGATGCTGTTTTTGATTGGTTCGCCCTATTGGGGGCGGCAGTCCGAAATTCGTGGTTGCAAATACGTGGTGCTGATGGCGCTGGCCGGCTATCTGTTCAGCTTTGCGCTGATGGCGCTGGCGGTCTGGGGGCTGGCGGCCGGTTGGCTGTCGCCGCTGCTGGGGCTGGGCGGACTGATCGTTGCCCGGGTGATTTATGGCCTGACGGTTTCCGGTATGGTGCCGGCCAGCCAGACCTGGGCGTTGCAGCGCGCCGGTCACCAACAGCGCATGGCGGCGTTGGCAACCATCAGTTCCGGGCTCAGTTGCGGGCGCTTGCTCGGCCCGCTGTGTGCCGCGCTGGCCTTGTCGCTTGATCCGATGGCGCCGCTGTGGCTGATGGCGCTGGCGCCGCTGGTTGCCTTGCTGGTGGTGTGCCGTCAGCGTAACGAGCCGCCGCTGCCGCCGGTAGCCCAGCAGCAAAATCGTCTGCAATGGCACATGTTGCCGTACCTGTTATGCGCGCTGCTGCTGGCGGCGTCGGTCAGCCTGATGCAACTGGGACTGGCGCCGCACTTGGGCCGGCTGTTCGCCCATTCCGCCACCACCGTCAGTCATCATGTGGCGATATTGCTCAGCGTTGCCGCCGGTTGTACGCTGCTGGCGCAGTTTCTGGTGGTGCGGCCACAGCGTTTCGCCCCGGCGTCGCTGCTGTTGTGGGCGGCGCTATTGATGATTGCCGGACTGGCGCTGATGTGCGCGTCGCCGCTGGCGCTGTTTTATCTCGGCTGTGCGCTGACATCGTTTGGCGCGGCAATGGCGACGCCGGGTTACCAACTGTTGTTGAACGACAAATTATCGACCGGAAAAGGCTCTGGGGTTATCGCCACCAGCCATACGCTGGGCTACGGTCTGAGCGCACTGATGGTGCCGGTGGTGGCCAAATTTTATGGTGAGTCGCAGTTGATTGCGACGGCACTGGTCATGGCGGTTTTGCTGGGCGGCCTGAGCGGCTGGTTGTGGCAGCAGCAACGCATTATTGCACCATCGCGGGAGAAGTATTGAGATGTCCGCAAGTTATCGAGTTTTTGATCTTACGTTAAAGGAGAAACGACAGATTTCTCCATCGTTACTGCGCTGCGTATTCAGCGGCCCGCAGGTCAATCGCATGAAGCTGGAAGCGCCGGATCAGCGCATCAAGCTGCTGTTCGCCGCGGAGGATGGTCAGACGCTGCGGCTGGAAAACAGCGACGACTGGTATCGTCATTATATGGCGATACCCAAAGCGCAGCGGCCGGTGATGCGCACTTATACCCTGCGCGCGCTGCGCTGCGATTGCAACGAAATGGACGTGGAGTTTGTGTTGCATGGGGTTAACGGCCCGGCATCGCGCTGGGCCTTGCAGTCGACGCCGGGGGACACCCTCCAGGTGGTGGCGCCCAACGCCGATTTTGACGGCGACAGCGGCGGCTATGAATGGGTAGCTCCCCCGCAGATGCAGCAGGGATTATTGATTGCCGATGAAACCGCGCTGCCGGCAGCGATGGGCATTCTCGAGCAGTTGGCGCAGTGGGCCAATCCGCCGCGCGTGCAGGCATTCTTTGAGGTGCCGGTGGCCGGCGACTGCATCAGCGTGGCGCAGTTTCCGTTCGCCGAGGTATTTTGGCTGCCGCGTGACGTCGGTCAGCAGCAATTGCACGGTACCTTGTTGGTAGAAGCGGTGCGCCAGCGGGTGGATATTCCGCCCTCGGCGCGCACGGCGGCACAGTCGCTGGCGGAAAACAGCTTGGGCGGCGATCTGCTGTGGGAGCGGGCACAGGGCGCCGGCGGGTTTTATGCCTGGGTGGCTGCCGAATCCTCCACCGTCAAGGCGTTGCGACGTTACCTGATAGGTGAATGCGATTTGGACCGCTCAACGGTGAATTTTATGGCTTACTGGTGCTGAATAGCCGGCCGGCTTCGCCCAGGTGGCGTACTGCCAGCAGTACCGCGTTGCGGCCGTCAAAATGGTACAGCGCGATATAGCCGCTATTGCCAAAACCGATCGGCCACTCTCTGAATTCGGCATCCAGTGCGCGGAGCGTTGGCGAGTTTGCGCCAGATGCTGTACCCGCTGTTTTAACGCGTCATCAATTTTGATGGAGGTTGCCGTCGCCATAAGTGGTCTCGATAAGCTAAAGGTAATACCTTTGGTCGCTTTACAACCAACCGCAGCACCTGTCCATACGGTCTAGCCCATCAGGCTGACATGTGCCGCCACGATGCGCCAACCGACGGGCAGTTTGACCCAGGTTTGCATCTGGCGACCAATGCGCTCACTGCCTTCCCGGCGGAACTCGGTGCTGGCCACTGCCATATCGTCGCCGTAAGTGGTGATGACGGTATTTTCCAGTCGGCGGTCCAACCCGGCGGAAGGGCGCTGGCGACGGAAATCGCGGATCTGCTCGATGCCGTACAGGTTTTCGCTGGCGCCATAGCGTACCGTGCGGCCGTCATGCCAGAACAGCGCATCCAGGGTTTCAATGTCATTGCCGATCAGCGCCTGTTCGTAGCGATAAAAGGCTGCGGTGACCTCGGCCACTACCGCCGGGCGGTCAATATAGTCAGTTTTCATCAGTTCATTCCTGTTGGCACGGCAGCGCGCAATGGCTGATACCGCATTGTTCCAAGGCGTGGGCGGCACGCAGTGCCAGATCTTCGCGCCACGGCGGGGCGATCAGCTGCAGGCCGATCGGCAGACCGCCGGCGGTTTTTAGCGGCACGGTAACCACCGGCAAACCGAGAAACGAAATCGGCTGTGTCAGCATGCCCATGCTGGCACGGATCGGTAAATCGGCGTCGTTGATGCGCATGGTTTCCTGGCCAATCGGCGTCGCGCAACATGGGGTGGCCGGGGCAATCAGAATATCCCATTGCTTGAACAGCGGCAGCGTTTGCTGTTGAAAATCGGCGCGGAAACGCTGTGCCTGCACATACCAGGCGGACGGCAGCATGGCACCGGCCAACAGGCGTTCGCGCGAGTTGGGTTCGAAGCGTGTCGGTTCACTGCGCAGATACGGTAAATAGTGGTTGCCACCTTCAGCCGCACTGATGATAAAGGCCGCCGAACGCGCCAGCTCCGCCTGTGGCAGGGTGATTTCCTCCGTGGCTTCCAGCGCTTGCGCCACGTGGCGCACCGCCGTTTTGGCGTCCTCATCGCACCACTGCTGGAAGTAACCGCCGAGCACCGCGCAGCGTAACCCCTGCTGGCCGCGCGGCAGCAGAGACTCGGTCAGCGTCAGTGGTTTTTCGGCCTGAAAACGATCGTTGACATCGGTGCCTTGCATCGCGTCGTAAACCGCCGCCAGATCGCGCACCCGGCGGGCGAACGGACCAATATGGTCCAGGCTGGCGACGAACGGTTGGCTACCGCTGCGCGACAGACGGCCAAAGGTCGGTTTCAGCCCATAAATGCCGCACAGCGACGCCGGAACGCGGATCGATCCGTTAGTGTCGCTGCCCAGAGAAAAACTCACCAGTCCGGCGGCGACCGCCGCTGCCGAACCGCCGGAAGAACCACCGGCGATGCGCGATCTGTCATGCGGGTTGCGGGTGGCGCCGTAGTGGCTGTTTTCGGTGGTGAAACCGTAGGCGTAAGCGTCCATGTTCAGCATGCCGGACAGCAGTGCGCCGCGATCGGCCAGGCGGCTGATGGCCCAGGCGTCGTGCCGGGCTGGGGCGCGATCGCTAAACAGGCTGGCGCCGGCCAGCGTGGTTTCACCGGCGACGTCGAACAGGTTTTTTACCGCGTAGGGGATAGCCGCCAGGCTCGGCAACGGCTGGCGGTTGGCGCGAGCGCGATCGAGCCTTTCGGCCTCGCTCAGCATGCGTTCAGCGGTCACCTGGGTGTAGGCGTTTAGCGCCGGGTTGTGAGCCTCGATGCCTTCCAGCGTCTGCTGGGCAATTTCTCGTGCGGAAATCGCACCTTGCTGTAGTGCGGTGCGGATCTCGGCGATCGACCATTGGCTTAACGAATTCATGCGCGATACACCCCGGCGATTTCCACACGTTGATCGAGCGGCAACGCCATCAGCGGTTGCGCCATCGCGGCAATGCGCTGGAACTGGGTCAGCAGTTCCTGACGGCGCGCCTCGTCCAGTTCCAGCGCCAGCACCGCTTCCATCTGGCGGATATAGGCTGCCCAGTCGGCAGCAGGCAGTATATTGTTTGGGCTACTCATTAAAAACGCCTCATTGTGGTTCAGCCATGATGGCCAGGGATTAAAAGCCGGCGGCGCTGCCGTTACTGCGCGGATCGAACGCGCCTTCCAGCATGCCATTGGTATGGCGCACGATGGCGCCAGCGTGGCCAACCGCCTCGCTGAAGTCCGGTAACAGTTCCACCTGATGCCCGCGTTGGCGCAGGTAGTCGATGGTCTCTGCGCCAAACCGGCTTTCCAGCTTCAATGAGTCGGAACTGTCGCCCCAGGTGCGACCAAGCAGCCAGCGCGGCGCGCTGATCGCCTGCTGTAAGGGAAGTCCCTGAACCACATGGCGAATAAACACCGCCGCCTGTGTTTGCGGCTGGCCGTCGCCGCCCATGGCGCCGTAGACCAGCGTACGGCCGTCGTAAAGACGTGCGGCGGCCGGGTTAAGAGTATGGAACGGCTGCTTGCCCGGCGCCAGCGCCAGCAAATGTCCGGCGTCGAGGCTGAAGGACGCGCCGCGGTTTTGCCACAGTACACCGCTGTTGGGCAGTACCACGCCACTGCCGAATTCATGATAAATACTCTGGATAAAGGAAACCGCCAGCCCACTGCTGTCCATGACTCCCATCCACACGGTATCGCCAGGCCCTTTGCCGTTGCCCCAATCGGCGGCACGCTCGCCATCGATCTGCCGTGCCAGAAGATCGAGACGATCGGCTTCCAGCAGCGCCTGCGGATCCTGCGTCATATGAGCCGGATCGGTGATGTGACGATCCCGCAAGCCGAACGCCAGCTTGGTGGCCTCAACAATGGCGTGTACCGTTGCACCCTCGCTCTGCCTGGCCAGCGGCAGGCGGTCGGCCAGGCCAAGGATCGCCAGTGATACCAGACCCTGGGTCGGCGGCGTCAGGTTGAACACCTCTCCTTGTTGATGCGCCAGGCGCAACGGCGTACGGCGGCGTGGCCGGTAAGTGGCCAGATCCTGTGCGGTGAGCGGCATGCCCAACAGCGCCATGTCGGCGGCCATGCGCTGGGCCAGCTCGCCGCGATAAAAACTGTCCAGACCCTGTTCGGCAAGGGTGATCAAGGTTTCCGCCAGCTTCGGTTGGCAGAAGCGCTGCCCACAACGCGGGATCTCGCCGCGCGGCAGGAAAATCTGCGCGAAATGCTCAAGGTCGGCCAATTCATGGCGCTTGCTGCGGGTGGCGGCTTCCTGCGAGGCGGTAACCGGGATGCCGTCTGCCGCATAGCGGATGGCATCGGCCAACAGACTGGATAGCGGCAGCGGTTTGCCACCCAGCTCGGCGGCATACGCCAGCGCTTCCTGCCAGCCGCCGACCGTGCCGGCGACGGTCAATGCCGCCTTTGGCCCGCGATGCGGGATCCGTTGTTCTCCGGCATACAGCGCCAGCGTGGCCAGCGAGCCGGCGGCACCGCTGGCGTCGATGGCCAGTGGATCGCCCTGTGGCGGCACGATTAGCCAGAAGCCATCGCCCCCCAGACCGTTCATATGCGGATACACCACCGCAATGGCGGCGGCCGCAGCCACCATCGCCTCGATGGCATTGCCGCCTTTACGCAGGATCGCCAAGGCGCTTTCGCTGGCGAGGTGATGCGGCGTGACGGCCATCCCCAGTGGTGCGCTGTTACTGTTAATCATCTTATGGCCCTTTTTATGCTTTCCCTGACTGGGTTAAGCAAGAGCCGTTCCAGATTTACGCGGTTGGCGGTGGGCGCAATGATTTTGCGATGCAGCAGGGGAAATATGCTAGGCTCCGCTGAAACAAAGGTTACAGCGTGGGGCTAGGCAGAAATGAAGCAGATTGATGAGCGCTTGCGTAGCGAATATCCGCAGTTGACGCCGCAGGAGCAGCGGGTGGCGGATTTTATCATCGACCATTTTGATGACCTGATCAGTTATAACAGTGCTGAACTTGCCAGGTTGAGCGGCGTGTCCAAGGCTACCGTCAGCCGGTTGTTCAAGCGGCTGGGATACGCCAGCTACCGGGCGATGCGCGACGAATTGCGCACCCTGCGGCAAAGCGGGTTGCCGCTCACCGATAATCGCGATGCGGTGCAGGGCAATACGCTATTGGCGCGCCATTACAAACAGGAAATGGCCAATCTGACCGCCTGGGTCAATCAGCTCGACGCGTCACAGTTCGGCGCGGTGATCGCCGCGTTGGCGCAGGCAAAACGCGTGGTGTTGATGGGGTGGCGCAACGGCTACCCGGTGGCGATGCACCTGCGTCAGCAACTGTTGCAGGTGCGGCGCGATGTGCTGTTGCTGCCGCAGCCGGGGCAAACGCTGGCGGAGGAGCTGGTGGACGTCAGCCCGCAGGATGTGGCGATCGTGGTGGCGTTTCGCCGCCGTCCGCGCCAGTTACGGGCAGTGCTGACGCAATTGCAGCGTCGCCAGGTGCCGACGCTGCTGATATGCGAACCGCAGGCGCAGGCGCTGCTGCCGTTGGCCAGTTGGCATTTGGCCGCGCCGTTGGACAGCGTATCGGCGTTTGACAACTACGCCAGCGCCATGAGTCTGGCCAATCTGCTGAGCAATGCCCTGCTGCATGAAATGCTGGCGCAAGGGCGCCAGCGCATCCATCAGATTGCCGATCTGTACGATGATCTTGACGAACTGGAACAGCGCTGAGTCAGCGCTGTTTTGGTGCTAACGCACTTTTTTGGTGCGCATCTTGCCATGGAAGGCGTTTTTCCCTTCGCTGATTAACGGCAAAATAACGCCTGATTTACCGTAAATTACTCCCTCTTTCATCCCGACGCTGGCGAGCGTTCTCATTGGCACATTAGTTGCAATGTTTGAATCAAAGAATCTTTTGTTTCATCATTTCACCATCGGGGATAATCTATGAGCATCAAGAGAATTTGGGTCACCGCATTGGGCGCCATCGTACTGATGGCTCAGGCCGGCGTGGTACAGGCCGATCAACTGCAAGACATCCAGCAGCGCGGCGTGTTGCGGGTTGCCGTGCCGCAGGATTTTCCACCGTTTGGTTCGGTTGGCACCGATTTGCAGCCGCAGGGTTATGACATCGATATGGCGCAGTATCTGGCCGACAAGATGAAACTAAAGTTGCAGCTGGTGCCGGTAACCAGCGCCAATCGGGTGCCGTATCTGCAAACCAACAAAGTGGATCTGGTGATCTCTAGCCTGGGCAAAAATCCGCAGCGTGAAAAGGCCATCGCTTTCAGCCGAGCTTATGCGCCGTTCTTCCTTGGCGTATTCGGCCCGCAAGCCGAGGCGCTGAAAGATCCCGCCGCGCTGGACGGCAAAACCATCGGCGTCACCCGTGGCGCGGTAGAAGATATGGTGCTGAGCGACAGCGCACCGAAAGGCGCGCAAATCAAACGCTATGAAGACAACAACACCACGCTGTCGGCCTATTTGTCTGGGCAGGTGCAGTTTGTGGCCACCGGTAATCTGGTGGTGAGCGCCATCGCTCGGCAAAATCCGGCCAAGGCGCCGGTGGCCAAATTCATGCTGAAGGATTCACCGTGTTATGTCGGACTGCGGCTGGGGGAACCGGCGCTGAAGGCGAAGGTGGATGCGCTGATCGAACAGGCGTTGCAGGATCAGACGCTGAACGGCCTGTCGGAAAAATGGCTGAAAGCGCCACTGCCGGCCAACCTTGGCGCGTGACGGGAGTCTCCCATGACCTATCAGCTGAACTTTCCCGCCCTGTGGCCGTTTATGCCCGAGCTGTTGGCCGGGTTGCTGACCACCATTGAGCTGACGGCGTTGGCAACGCTGATGGGCGTGTCGCTGGGCATTGTCGGTGCGGCGATCCGCAGCGGCCGGCCAAGCCTGACAAGCCGGATATGGGGGCTGTATGTCGAGCTGGTGCGCAATACGCCATTTGTGGTGCAGCTGTTCTTTATCGTCTTCGGTTTGCCGAGTCTCGGCTGGAAACTGACCGCAGGCCAGGCGGCGTTGCTGGCGATGGTGATCAATCTGGGCGCCTACAGCACCGAAATCATTCGTGCCGGCATCCAGGTGACGCCGAAAGGCCAGTGGGAAGCCGGACGGGTGCTGGGCTTCAGCCGCAGCCAGACCTTCTTGCGTATCGTGTTGCCACCGTCGCTGCAACGCATTTATCCGGCGCTGGTCAGCCAGTGCATTATCGTGATGTTGGGCTCATCGGTGGTGTCGCAGGTGTCGTTTGAAGAACTGACCTTTGCCGCCAACCTGATTCAGTCGCGCACCTTTCTCAGTTTTGAGGTGTATTTGGTGACCACGCTATTTTATCTGCTGTTGTCGGTGCTGATGCGCCAGTTGCTGCTGGCCGCCGGGCGACGCTTGTTAGGGAGTCAGGGCTGATGCTGACGTTTACCGATTGGGATATCGTACGCAACCTGTTGTTGGCGGCGCGCTGGACGCTGCTGCTGTCGCTGACGGCATTTTTTGGCGGCACGCTGGTGACGCTGCCGTTGTTGCTGCTGCGGTTGAGTAAACGCCGTTGGGCGCTGCGCCTGGTGCGCGCCTATGCCGAGCTGTTTCAGGGAACGCCGCTGCTGATGCAATTGTTCCTGGCGTTCTTCGGACTGGCGCTGTTTGGCATTGACGTCAGTCCATGGGCCGCCGCCGCGCTGGCGCTGACCCTGTTTACCAGCGCCTTTCTGGTGGATATCTGGTCCGGCAGCATTGCGGCGTTGCCAAAAGGGCAGTGGGAGGCCGCACGCTGTCTCGGGCTGGGCTTTGGCCAGACGCTGCTGCGGGTGATCGTGCCGCAGGCGGTGCGCATCGCCATTGCGCCGACCGTCGGGTTTTCGGTACAGGTGATCAAGGGCACCGCGCTGGCATCAATCATCGGCTTCGTCGAACTGACCAAGGCCGGCACCATGCTCAATAACGTCACCTATCAACCGTTCAAGGTGTTTGGCCTGGTTGCGTTGGGCTATTTCCTGATGTGTTACCCGCTGTCGCGCTACAGTCATTATCTGGAGAAGAAATTCCATGCCGCTCATCACCATTAATCAGGTTCAAAAATATTACGGCCAAAACCATGTGCTGAAGGGCGTGGATCTGGATATCGATATGGGCGAGGTGATTTCGATCATTGGTCGTAGCGGTTCCGGTAAAAGTACGCTGCTGCGCTGTATCAACGGGCTGGAAGGCTATCAGGACGGCAGCATCAAGCTCGGCGGCATGACCATCACCGATCGCGATTCACAGGCGCGAGAGATCAGCCGTTCCATCGGTATGGTATTCCAGAACTTCAATCTGTTCCCGCACATGACCGCCCTGGAAAACGTGATGCTGGCACCGCGCCGGGTGCTGAAGCAAAGCCCGGCGGCCTGTCGCCAACTGGCGGAAGAAATGCTGCACAAGGTCGGGCTGGGGGAGCGGATGCATTACTCACCGGCCAGCCTGTCCGGTGGCCAGCAACAGCGGGTAGCGATCGCCCGCGCACTGGCGATGAAGCCCAAGGTGCTGCTGTGCGATGAGATTACCTCGGCGCTCGATCCGGAACTGGTGGGCGAAGTGCTGAAAGTGTTGGAACAACTGGCAAAAGAGGGCATGACGCTGATTCTGGTCACCCATGAAATGAACTTCGCGCGCGAGGTTGGCGATCGCGTGGTGTTTATGCATCAAGGCAAAGTCTGGGAGCAGGGTGACAGCCGCACGCTGTTCGCCAATCCGCAAACGCAGGAACTGAAACAGTTTATTGCTTCCGTGCGCGGCCTGTCAGATGTGTGAACGGACATCATAAGATAATAACTTATTAAGTTGGTAAGGAATTAACATGGTAGATATCACCCAATTCGATCAAATCAATCCGCCGCATCGCCTGCTGATGGGACCGGGGCCGATCAACGCCGACCCACGCGTGCTGCGCGCCATGTCGAGCCAGCTGATTGGCCAGTACGATCCGGCGATGACCGGTTACATGAACCAGGTGATGGCGCTGTACCGCGCCCTGTTCCGCACCGAAAACCGCTGGACCTTGCTGGTGGACGGTACCTCCCGTTCTGGCATCGAGGCGGTGCTGGTTTCCGCCATTCGTCCCGGTGACAAAGTGCTGGTGCCGGTATTTGGCCGTTTCGGCCATTTGCTGTGTGAAATTGCTCGCCGCTGCCGTGCTGAAGTGCACACCATCGAGGCGCCGTGGGGTGAGGTCTTCAGCGCCGATCGGATCGAAGACGCCATCAAGAAGGTGCGCCCGCGTCTGCTGTTGACGGTACAGGGCGATACCTCCACTACCATGCTGCAACCGCTGGCGCAGTTGGGGGATATTTGCCGTCGCCACGGCGTGCTGTTTTATACCGACGCCACTGCGTCGTTTGCCGGTAACCCGTTGGAGAGCGATGCCTGGGGGCTGGATGCGGTCTCCGCCGGGCTGCAAAAATGCCTCGGCGGCCCTTCGGGCAGTTCGCCGGTTACCCTCAGTCCGCAGTTCGCAGAAATGGTGCGTCGGCGCAAGTGCGTCGAACAAGGCATCCGCACCGCCGAACATGCTGATGGCGACGACGAAATGATCTACTCCAACTATTTCGATCTGGGCATGATCATGGATTACTGGGGGCCGGAGCGGCTGAATCACCATACCGAAGCGACCAGCATGCTGTTCGCCGCCCGCGAATGCGCCCGGGTGATCCTGGAAGAAGGCCTGGATAACACCATTGCGCGTCATCGTCTGCACGGCGCGGCAATGCTGGCAGGGATCCAGGGAATGGGGCTACAGGTGTTCGGCGATCTTGCCAACCGCATGAATAACGTATTGGGGGTGGTGATCCCGTCCGGCATACACGGTGAACAGGTACGTCAGATGATGCTCAACGATTTCGCCATTGAAATCGGCACCTCGTTTGGGCCGTTACAGGGCAAGATCTGGCGTATCGGCACCATGGGCTACAACGCGCGCAAAGACTGCGTGCTGCAAACGCTGTCGGCGCTGGAAGCGGTGCTCAATCGTCTGGGCTTTGCCAGCCGGCAGGGGGAGGCGCTGCAAGCCGCCTGGAACGTTTACGCGAGCGAGGACTGCTGATGGCGGCGGGGATCGGCGCCGCAGCGGCCGAACTGGCGGCAGCACGGGTAATGGCTCGCAGCGATGCGCTAGCGGAAATCAGCGCTACCCCCGGCCAACTGACGCGGGTGTATCTGTCCGCCGAACATGTGCGCGCCAATCAGCGGGTGGGCGACTGGATGCGCAGCCTGGGGATGACGGTTTGGCAAGACAGCGTCGGCAATATCTGCGGTCGCTATGAAGGGCTGACTCCCGATGCACCGGCGCTGTTGCTGGGGTCGCATCTGGATACGGTGCGCAACGCCGGCCGTTACGACGGCATGCTCGGCGTGCTGACCGCGTTGGAAGTGGTGGCGCATCTGCATGTCCAGCAGCGCCGTCTGCCGGTGGCGATTGAAGTGATCGGCTTTGCCGACGAAGAAGGTACGCGCTTTGGCATCACCCTGCTGGGCAGCAAAGGCGTTACCGGTCAGTGGCCTGCCGACTGGCTGACGCGCACCGATGCCGACGGCATCAGCGTTGCGCAGGCGCTGCGGCATGTCGGGTTGGATCCGGACAGAATTGGCGAAGCCAGGCGCGCCCACCATGAGATTTGCGCCTACCTGGAACTGCATATCGAACAAGGCCCGTGTCTGGAAGCGGCCGGTCTGGCGCTCGGCGTGGTGACGGCGATCAACGGTGCACGACGCCTGAACTGCACCTTCAGTGGCGAGGCCGGTCATGCCGGCACCGTGCCGATGTCGCAGCGCAAGGATGCGCTGGCCGCCGCCGCCGAGTGGATGGTCGCAGTGGAGCGACTCACCTGCGAGAGCGATCCGCATTTGGTGGCGACGGTTGGGCGTATCGACAGCCTGCCGGGGGCGGTCAACGTGATCCCGGGACAGGTGCAGCTTTCACTCGACGTGCGTGGTCCACAGGACGGCCCGCTGGCGGCGCTATTGGCTACCCTGTTGCAGCAGGCGCAGGCCATATGCGCTCGCCGTGGCCTGCAGTTTGCCAGCGAAGAGTTTTACCGGATTAACGCGACCGCCTGCGACGATGAAATACAGCAGCGCTGGCATAGTGCGGTGATGCAGGTGCAGGGCAGCAGTATCGCCTTGCCCAGCGGCGCAGGGCATGACGCCATCGCCATTGCCCAGCACTGGCCGGTTGGCATGCTGTTCGTTCGCTGCGATCGCGGCATTAGCCATCATCCTGATGAGTCCGTCACGCTATCGGACGTGGCGTCGGCGATTCGGGCCTATTGCCAGATGGTGGAAAGCTGGGGGACGTCGGCATGAAACTGCAACAATTTAACGCCTTGCCGGTGGCGGAGGCGGCCGCATTGCTACGCCCATGCGTGGCCATCGACAGCTGGATTGACGCGGTGCTGGCCGCGCGACCTTTCGCCGATCGCGACAGCGCCCTGGCCTGCGGCGCCCAGGCCGCGCAGCGGTGGCAGCCAGAGGAGATCGCGCGGGCGCTGGCACAGCATCCACGTATCGGTGAGCGCGCGCAGGGCCAGGGGCGCGAAGCACAGTTGTCGGCGCGTGAACAGTCGGCGGTCGACGCGCAGGATCGGACGTTGGCGCAGGCGTTGCTGGACGGCAACCGCCGTTACGAGGCGAAGTTTGGCCAGGTGTTTCTGATCCGCGCCGCCGGCCGCGACGGACAGGCCATTTTGCAGGTGTTGGAACGGCGGTTGCAGAACACCCCACGGCAGGAGCAGCAGGAAACGGCAGAGCAACTGCGCGAAATCGTTCAACTGCGTTTAAAGGAGTTATTCAGCGATGAGTAATATCAGCACCCATATTCTTGATACCGCGCTCGGTAAGCCTGCCGCGCAGGTACGCGTCTGGCTGGAACTGAGCCACAACCAGCAATGGCAGACGCTGGTGGAAAGCCGCACCGATGCCGACGGCCGGGTGGGAGATCTTACGCCCTCGGGCCTGACGGCCGGACATTATCGCCTGTGCGCCGATCTAGGCAGTTACTTTGCCGCCGCCGGGCGCGACACGCTGTACGCGACGGCGATTATCGATTTTGTCATCAGCGATGCCACGCAGCATTACCACCTGCCGCTGCTGGTCGCGCCGTATGCGTATTCAACCTATCGCGGAAGTTGATCCGCGCCAGGCGCCGGCACACTCGCCGCGTTAGCCGTTCACTGACATTGACGAGGACACCATGGCTCTATCGCAACAACGGGGCGCGGCGTCGTGCCGCCCGGAAGACCAGCGGCTGCCGCTGGGGAAAACCTTTGCCTACGGTTTGCAGCATATTCTGACCATGTACGGCGGGATTATTGCACCGCCGTTGATTATCGGTTCTGCCGCCGGGCTTGATGCGCCGCAGATTGGCATGCTGATCGCCGCTGCCCTGTTCGTCAGCGGCCTGGCGACGCTGTTGCAGACGCTGGGACTGCCGCTGTTCGGTTCGCGCCTGCCGTTGGTACAGGGGGTGTCGTTCGCCGGCGTGGCGACCATGGTGACCATCGTTACCGGCGACGGCGGTTTACCGGCGGTATTTGGCGCGGTGATTGCCGCGTCGGCGATCGGGTTGCTGATAGTGCCGTTCTTTGCGCAGATCATCCGCTATTTTCCGCCGGTGGTGACCGGTACGGTGGTTACGGTCATTGGGCTGTCGCTAATGCCGGTGGCGGTGCGCTGGGCGATGGGGGGCAATGAGCGGGCGGCGGATTGGGGATCGACCGGCAATATCGGTCTGGCTGCCTTTACGCTGGCGGTGATCCTGTTGCTGAATAAAGTGGGTACGCCAGCGTTGAAACGTCTGGCGGTGCTGCTGGCGATGGTGGCGGGCTGCGTTGCGGCGATGCTGCTGGGCAAGGTTGATTTTTCAGCGCTGGGCGGCGGAACCTGGTTGGCGATCCCGCAGCCGCTGGCGTTTGGCCTGCCGACGTTTGAACCGGCGGCGATCTTTTCCATGCTGCTGATTGTACTGGTGTTGCTGACCGAAACCACCGCCGGGCTGATCGCCGTCGGCGAGATCGTTGGCTCGCCGGTGGGGCCGCGGCGCATCGCCAATGGGCTGCGCGCCGACATGCTGGCCAGCGCGCTGTCGCCGCTGTTTAATTCGTTTCCACAGAGCTCGTTTGCACAGAATATCGGTCTGGTGGCGCTCAGCGGCGTGAAAAGCCGTTTCGTGGTCAGTGCCGGTGGTGCGCTGCTGGTACTGCTTGGCGTGTTGCCGATGGTGGGTACCGTGGTGGCCTGCATTCCGCTGCCGGTGTTGGGCGGCGCCGGCGTGGTACTGTTTGGGTCGGTGGCGGCCAGCGGCATCCGCACGCTGTCGCGAGTCGAGTATAAGGACAATATGAATCTGGTGGTGGTGGCGACGGCGATCGCCTTCGGCATGATCCCGATCGTCATGCCGAGCTTTTACGATCGTTTCCCGGACTGGGTGAGAACCCTGCTGCATTCGGGCATCAGCGCATCGTGCCTGGTGGCGTTGGCATTAAACCTGCTGTTCAACCGTATCGATGTCGGCGACACGGCCACCGCTGGCGAAGAGGTTTCCTGAGCGGCAGCCGGGCCGGCGGCTTAATCGAGACGCAGGAAGCTGTCGGCGTCACGCCAGGCCGGGAAGGCGCTACGGTAGCCTTGCAGATTTTCCAGCGACAGCTCGGCGTCCAGCCGGGCTGCGGTATGCGCTGCGGCTTCGGCCAGCCGTTCCCCCTGCGGACTGAGGATCAGGCTGTCGCCGCTGTAGCTAAGGCCGTTGCCGTCCTCGCCAACCCGGTTGCAGCCGGCAACGTACACCTGATTTTCAATCGCTCGCGCCGCCAAAAGCGTTTGCCAGTGCTGGCTGCGTGCCGCTGGCCAGTTGGCGACGTACAGCGCCAGATCGTAATCCTGTTCATAGCGCGACCATACCGGAAAGCGTAGGTCGTAACAGATTTGCGGCAGAATACGCCAGCCGCGCCATTCGACGATTTCGCGCCGCTTGCCGGCCTGATAATGCAGATGCTCGCCGGCCATGCGAAACAGATGGCGCTTGTCATAGGCGTGTACCCGACCGCCTGGCTCCACCAGCAGGAAACGGTTCACCGCGCCGTCGCCGGTCTTCAGCGCCACGCTGCCACCGACCAGCGCATTGGTTTTGCGTGCCCAGCCGTGCAGCCAGTCGATCACCTGTTGCTCCGGCAAGGCGCTGTCACCGGCGTCCATGGCGAAGCCAGTGGTGAACATTTCCGGCAGCACGATGAGATCGCGGCCGACCAATGACGACAGCAGGTGATCAAAATGGCGCAGATTGGCTGGGCCATCGCGCCAGACCAGCGGCTGTTGCAACAGACTGATTTTCAAAGTCGACATAACCGCTCCGCAGCTGCATCCAGCGTGGCATCTTGCTTGGCGAAGCACAGCCGGATCAATTTATGAGGAAAAGGATCGGCGCAGAACACCGACAGCGGGATTGCCGCTACGCCAGCGTGTTCGGTCAGCCAGCGACAGAACGCCACGTCATCCAGATCGGAAATCGCGCTGTAATCTGCCAATAAGAAGTATGTGCCTTCACAGGGCAGAATTTCCAGTCGGCTGTGACTCAATGCCTGCACGAAGCGGTCGCGTTTGGCACGATAGAAGGCCGACAGCTGTTGCCAATGCTGCGGATCGGCGCGCAGCATATCCGCCAGCGCCAGCTGAGCCGGGGTATTGACCGAGAAGGTCAGATACTGATGCACCTTACGCACTTCGGCGCTGAGCGCCGGCGGCGCCACGCAGTAGCCGACTTTCCAGCCGGTCATATGAAAGGTTTTGCCAAATGACGAAACGGCAATTGCCCGCTGACGCAGTTGCGGGTGCGCCAATACGCTGGCATGGCCGCCGCGGGCAAAGCAGATATGCTCGTAGACTTCATCGCTCAAGACGTAGATTTCCCGCTCGGCGATGGCCTGCCACAGTCGTTGCATGTCATCAGCCCGCCAGGCGCTGGCGGACGGGTTGTGCGGCGTGTTGACGATCACCAGACGGGTGCGTGCGGAAAGCAGTTCGTCGAACCGTTGCCAGTCGACGTTGAATGCCGGTGGTTGTAGTGGCAGGCGCTTGAGTACGCCGCCGGACAGCTCTACTGCAGGTGCGTAGCTGTCATAGCTTGGATCGAAACAGATCACTTCATCGCCCGGCCGTACCAGCGCGCTGATGGCGGCGAACAGCGCCTCGGTTGCCCCGGCGGTGATGGTGACTTCGTCGTTGGCATCCGGCTGCCAACCGTAAATCTGCGCGGTTTTATCGGCGATTGCAGCGCGCAACGGCGCGACGCCGGTCATTGGCGCATATTGGTTGGCCCCCTGGGCGACGTGCCACGCCAGCCGCTGTTGCAAATAGTCCGGGCCGTCGAAGTCCGGGAAGCCCTGCGACAGGTTGATGGCCTGATGCTGCTGCGCCAACGCGCTCATCTGGCTGAAAATGGTGGTGCCGAGCGCGGGCAGTTTACTGTCGGGAATCGGTGCGGAAATAGTCATGATTGGTCTGGTGCCCCGTTATGCTGCATCGAAGTATTTAGGGTTATGCATATGTTGCTGACAATACACCACGATGTTAGTATCTGGCAATCAAGACGTTTAGATGGCTATCTTCAGGGAATCGCATGACGGAAAATTCACAACTGCAGGCGCTGTTGGCGGCCTGTCACTGGATTGGCGACAAGGGCTGGTGTCCGGCGACCGGTGGCAATATGTCGCTGCGCCTGGATGCCGAAGGCTGTCTGGTGACCGAATCGGGCAAGGACAAGGGTAGCCTGAGCGAGCACGACCTGTTGCAGGTGAATATCGCCGACAATCATGTACCAAGTGGCCGTACGCCGTCGGCTGAAACCGGGCTGCATACGCTGATTTACCGTCTCTACCCGCAGGTCGGCGCCATTTTGCATACCCATTCGGTCAATGCCACGGTGTTGTCGCGGGTGGAAAAAAGCCACGCATTGCTGCTACAGGGTTATGAAATGCAAAAGTCGCTCAGCGGGCAGCGTAGCCATCTCGACGGCGTGATTATCCCGATCTTCGATAACGATCAGGATATTCCCCGTCTGGCCGAACGGGTGGCCGCCGCCGCGGCCACCTCGCCGATCCCGTATGGTTTTCTGGTGCGCGGCCACGGCCTGTATTGCTGGGGGCGTCAGGTTGCGGAGGCGCGCCGTCATCTTGAAGGGCTGGAATTCCTGTTCCAGTGTGAACTGCAACGACGTTTGCTGGAGGCGAAATGATCCGCGCCATTGTTACCGATATTGAAGGCACCACCAGTGATATCCGCTTTGTCCATCAGGTGCTGTTCCCGTATGCCCGCGAGCGTATGGCGGACTATGTTCGCCAACATGCCGATGAGGCCGAAGTGGCCGCCGCGCTGGCGGCATTGCGTAGCGAGCTCGAGCAGCCGGATGCCGATAGCGCGCTGTTGATTGCCGCGCTGTATCGTTTTATGGATGAAGATCGCAAATCCACCGCGCTCAAGGCGTTGCAGGGCATCATCTGGCGCAGTGGCTATCACGACGGCGATTTTCGCGGTCATCTGTACCCCGAGGTCGCCGCGCAGTTGGCAGCCTGGCAGCAACAGGGCATTCAGCTGTACGTCTATTCCTCCGGTTCGGTGCAAGCGCAGCAACTGCTGTTTGGCTACAGTGAGGCGGGCGATTTGCAGCCGCTGTTTTGCGGTTACTTTGATACCCGGGTTGGCGCCAAGCGCGAAGAGGTTTCATACCGCAATATTGCCCAACAGATTGGCATGGCGCCGGCGGAACTGCTGTTTTTATCTGACCTACGCCAGGAGCTGGACGCTGCACGCGCTGCCGGTTGGCACACTTGCCAACTGATCCGCGATGACGCTGACGAACAGAGCCGGCATCCGCAAGTTAACCGTTTCGATCAGATCGTGATAGAGGAGTTTGCCGGATGAGTGGATTAACCATTTTCAGCGACAGTGAGCCGCAACAGCCGCTATGGCATAGCCGTGACGCCGAGGCGATCCAGCGGCAACTGGCAGAGATTGAAGTGCGTTTTGAACGCTGGCAGGCGGATCGCGATTTGGGCGCCAACCCGCAGCCGGAGGCGGTGATTGCCGCCTATCAGCATGAGATCGATCGACTGGTGGCGGAAAAAGGCTATCAAAGTTGGGACGTGATCAGCATGCGGCCGGATAATCTCCAGCGAGAGACGCTGCGGCAGAAATTCCTGTCGGAACATACGCATGGCGAAGACGAAGTGCGATTCTTCGTCGAAGGGGCAGGGCTGTTTTGTTTGCACCTGAACGGCAGGATTTATCAGATCCTGTGCGAAAAGAACGATCTGATTTCGGTACCGGCTCATACCCGCCACTGGTTTGACATGGGATCCGCGCCGAACTTCACCGCCATTCGTCTGTTTGATAATCCGGAAGGCTGGATCGCGCATTTCACCGGCGACAGCATCGCCGACGCCTACCCGCGCCTGGACTGACGTCATGCCGCACTCCGGCCAACCGCAGCTCGCTGGCCGGAGATGACCTGCCGCCAACCCGCCTGCCGGGTGTAGCGATAGCAACCTGCCTAGACCAGCGCCCGCTGGAAAATCCCGTCGCTAACCTGTTCGGGGCGGATCACGCCGCAGTCCAGTACCCAAGCGCTGATTAACGCCGCCGGCGTGACGTCGAAGGCCGGATTGTCGACCTGCGCATCGGCAGGCGCCCATTGGCAACTGCCAAAACTGCCGGCGACGCCGGTCACTTCTGCGGCGCTGCGCTGTTCTATCGGAATCGCCGCACCGTTGGGGCAATGCGCATCGTGAGTGGTGTGGGGGGCGGCAACATAAAACGGAATGCCATGATAATGCGCCAGCACCGCCAGGCTGTAAGTGCCTATTTTGTTGGCAACGTCACCGTTGGCTGCGATGCGATCGGCGCCGACCCACACCGCATCCACTTTACCCTGCGCCATCAGGCCGGCCGCCATCGAGTCGCAGATCAGCCGATAGGGGATGCCCAGTTCGCCCAGTTCCCAGGCGGTTAGACGGCCACCCTGCAACAGCGGGCGTGTTTCATCGACCCACACCTGCGCGACATTACCCTGTTGATGGGCACGCAACAGCACGCCGATGGCGGTGCCGATGCCGGCGGTTGCCAGCCCACCGGTATTGCAGTGGGTCAGCAGACGGCTGCCGGAGGTAACCAGCGCCGCCCCGCGATCGGCAATGCTGTCGCACAGCGCACGGTCTTCATCCACCAGCCGCAAGGCCTCTGTCGCCATGGCCGCCACCCAGTCGGGTTGCGCCAGCGCCAGCTTGATGCGATCGAGATTATTCATCAGATTGACCGCGGTCGGTCGCGCCGCGCGTAGCGTGGCCAATGCTTCCGCCAGCGCGTCGCGCGGCAGGCCACGTTCGGCCAGCAGGGCCAACAGCAGGCTGGCGGACAGACCGATCAGCGGCGCGCCGCGTACCCGCAGGGCGTGAATATGACCAACCAGCTCCTCCACGCTATTGCTGGAGCACCAGCGCTTTTCTTGCGGCAATGCCTGTTGATCGAGGATCCAGAGTTGGTTGTCTCGCAGAGTCAAACTGGTGGTGTTAAGCGTGCGCATAATCAGTTAAATCCTTGTTGCGATCATATTGCATCTATGGCGCTATTCTGCCAACATGACATCCGGATGTATAGACGTCCGAATGCTTAAATGTCTAAATAATGAAGTTAACACATCTACACCCTCCCTGATTCGCGTTGCATCGCGGCGGCAGGTGGCCAGTGCCAAGGCAATGGCACCGTGCTGGCGGCGGCCTGGCGGCAACGATGCGGCGTGACACAGGGTGGGTATCTGCCAGAGGGGTTGTGATGTCGCTTTATCGTACCTTTACCGCTGCCGATGCCGTTGAATATGCCCGTCAGTACGGGCAGGTAGCCGATCCACAGGCGTTGGTCAGCGCCGAAGAAATTGGCGACGGCAATTTGAATCTGGTGTTCAAGATCCTTGATGACGCAGGCGTCAGCCGGGTGATCGTCAAACAGGCGTTGCCGTATGTACGCTGTGTAGGAGAATCCTGGCCGCTGACGCTCGATCGCGCACGTATCGAAGCGGAAACGCTGCTGGTGCACGGTGGCTTCTGCCCGCGACATACGGTTAATGTGCTGCATCACGATGCCGAACTGGCGGTGATGGTGCAGGAAGACCTGTCCGACCACCGCATCTGGCGTCATGAACTGATTAACGGCCACTATTATCCGTTGGCCGCCGGACAGTTGGCGGAGTATTTGGCGCAAACGCTATTCCATACTTCTGATTTCTATCAGAACGCCCAACAGAAGAAGGCGCAGGTGAGCCGCTTCACCAACCCGGAGCTGTGCCAGATCACCGAAGATCTGTTCTTCACCGATCCTTACATTGAGCATGAGCGAAATAGTTTCGACGAGGCGTTGTTGCCACAGGTAGGTGAACTGCGACAAGACGCGGCGTTGAAACTGGCTGTCGCCGGCCTCAAGCAGCGTTTTCTCAGCAAGGCCGAAGCGCTGTTGCACGGCGACATTCACAGCGGCTCGGTGTTCGTTGCCGAAGGCAAGCTGAAGGCGATCGACGCCGAGTTCGGTTTTTATGGTCCGATCGGGTTTGACGTGGGCACCGCGCTGGGCAATCTGCTGCTGAATTACTGCGGTCTGCCGGGGCTGTTTGGCCCACGAGACGCCGCCGCCGGGCGCGAACAGCGCCTGCAGGATATTCGCGAACTGTGGCTGATTTTCGCCGATCGTTTCCTGGCACTGTGCCAGCAGAAAACCCGCGATATCACGCTGGCGACGCCGGGCTATGCCGAGCAGTTTCTGCGTCAGGTCTGGCGTGACGCGGTGGGGTATTGCGGTAGCGAGCTGGTCCGCCGCACCATCGGGCTGGCGCACGTGGCCGATCTGGATAGCATCGAAGATGCCGAGATGCGCCTTGAGTGTCAGCGCAACGCGCTGAGTCTTGGTCGTGCGCTGATGGTCAATGCACCGCAAATCGAGCACATCGACGCATTGCTGGCGCGTATTCGCCAGCATGGTTAACTAAAATCGAGCGATAAAAAAGGGGCGATAGCTATCGCCCCATTGATTTACGCCGTGAGAGTTCAGGCGGCTTCAGTGTGGTGCTGGCGTTTCTCCTGCGGCTGCGGCTTTTCCGGCCGTTGCGCCGCCAGCGCGTCAGGGGCAAAGTCATCGACATTGATTGAACGCAGACGGCTTTCTTCCGCTTTGGTCAGGATCTTGGCCTCGTCGGCATTGATCTTGCCTTCTTCCAGCGCACGCTGCGCTAAACGATCGAGGCGGGTGAACGGCAGGTTTTTGCCGGCTTCCTTGCTCAGGCGAGCGTGGATCGGCTCGGCGGCAATCACGTCAAGCAATGCGGCTTCCAGCAGGCCGATCGGATTGTGCTCGCTGGCCGTCAGGTACTGGCCACGGCCCAAACGGCTACGGGTGGCAGAAGGCACCTGCAGGATTTTTGCCAACTGATGATCCAGACGATCGGACGGCGCGGTATGCACGCGGCCAAACGGGAAGATAACCAGACGCATCGCACCGGCGATCAAGCGGTTCGGGAAGTTGCGCAGCAGATCGTCCAGCGCCTGCTCGGCCTGATGCAGACTGTCCTGCACACCCCAATGAACCAGCGGCAGATCCTCTTTCTGACGGCCTTCGTCCTGATAGCGTTTCAGCGTGGCGGAGGCCAGGTACATCTGGCTGAGGATATCGCCGAGGCGGGCCGAAATCCGCTCGCGGCGCTTCAGACTGCCACCCAGCACCCCCATCGACACGTCGGACAGCAGCGCCAGGTTGGCGCTCAGGCGGTTCAACTGCTGGTAATAGCGGCGGGTAGCGTCTTTGGTCGGTGTGCTACTGGTGCGGCCGTTGGTCAGGCCAAGCCAGAAACTGCGCACCTTGCTGCTACCGACGTGACCCAGATGGCCGAACAGCGCCTTGTCGAAGGCCGCCAGATCGTTGCTCTGCGCCGCCGCCATTTCATCCAGAACGTAAGGATGGCAGCGAATGGCACCCTGACCAAAGATCATCATGGTACGGGTCAGGATATTGGCGCCTTCAACCGTGATGGCGATCGGTGCGCCCTGATAGGCGCGCGCCAGGAAGTTGGATTCGCCCAGCATAATGCCTTTACCGCCGGCGATATCCATCGCGTCAATAATTGCCTGCTGGCCACGGTGGGTACAGTGGTATTTAACTATTGCCGACAGCACCGCCGGCTTCTCACCTTGCATCAGGCCATAGGTAATCAGTGACGCAGCGGCGTCCATCACATAGGTATTGCCTGCGATACGCGCCAACGGCTCTTCGATCCCTTCCATTTTGCCGATCGACATCTTGAACTGACGGCGAATGTGCGCGTAGGCGCCAATCCCCAACGCCAGCGACTTGACGCTGCCGGTCGAGTTGGAGGGCAGGGTGATGCCACGGCCGACGGAGAGACATTCAACCAGCATACGCCAGCCCTGGCCGGCCATTTTTGGCCCGCCGATGATGTAGTCGATAGGCACGAACACGTCGCTGCCGCGGGTTGGGCCGTTCTGGAACGGTACGTTCAGCGGGAAGTGGCGGTTACCGATTTCCACGCCGGGCGTGCTGGTCGGGATCAGCGCACAGGTGATGCCCGGCGATTCGTTGTCGCTCAACAGGCGGTTCGGATCGTACAGCTTGAAGGCCAGGCCCAGCACGGTGGCCACCGGCGCCAGCGTAATGTAACGCTTGTTCCAGGTCAGGCGCATGCCCAGCACCTGTTTGCCTTGCCATTCGCCCATGCAGACGGTGCCGACATCCGGGATTGCGCCGGCATCGGAACCGGCTTCCGGGCTGGTCAGGGCAAAGCAGGGGATTTCTTCGCCGCGCGCCAGACCCGGCAGATAATGGTCTTTTTGTTCATCGGTGCCGTAATGTTGCAGCAGTTCGCCTGGACCGAGCGAGTTGGGCACGCCGACGGTGATGGCCAGAATACCGGATACGCCTGCCAGCTTTTGCAGCACGCGTGCCTGCGCATAAGGCGAGAACTCCAGGCCGCCGTATTCTTTTTTGATGATCATCGCAAAGAAGCGATGCTCCTTCAGATAGGCCCACAGTTCTGGCGGCAGATCGGCCAGTTCATGGGTGATCTGGAAGTCGTTTGCCATGCGACAGGCTTCTTCTACCGGCCCATCGATAAACGCCTGCTCTTCTTCGCTCAACGTTGGTTGCGGGTAGTTATGTAGCTTGTCCCAGTCCGGCGTGCCACGGAACAGATCGCCTTCCCACCAGGTGGTGCCGGCTTCGATGGCTTCTTTCTCGGTGGTCGACATCGGTGGCATCACCTTGCGGAATGCGCGCAGCGCCGGTGCAGACAGCATCGAGCGGCGCAGCGACGTGACGTTCAGCGGCAGCAGGATAATCGCCAACGGCAACAGCATCCAGAAGCTCCACAGGCCGATAGCACCCATGGCGGCGGTGTAGGCCAGCAATATCAGACTGCTGAGGGTGAGACTCACCCGGTGATAAAACAGCACGCTGATGAGTGCCAGCAGGATAACAATACTGAGAACCATCATAGTTGAAGCTCCGAAGTAGTAAGAGGTCTGACCTGTTGTTGTATCTATTGGTTTTAGTTCATGCCACTATTTTTATCAATGCATTTACACTTTAATTACAACTTGGGTCACAAACTGACAGCACTGACGGTCAAAAACCTCTCTGCTTTTTCAACCAACGCGGAGTTTGCTTCACAGCGCTTCTCGGTGTTTCCACGATCCGTTACACTGCCCAGCGGAAGATTGACGATAAAAAGAGGCTCCCTCATGTACCACGATCTGATTCGTAATGAACTGAACGAAGCGGCGGATACGCTGGCTAAATTTATCAATGACGATGCCAATATCGATGCGATTCAACGCGCTGCGGTATTACTGGCTGATGCTTTCAAAGCGGGCGGTAAAGTGATTTCCTGCGGCAACGGCGGTTCCCACTGTGACGCGATGCACTTCGCCGAAGAGCTGACCGGCCGCTATCGCGAAAACCGCCCCGGCTACCCGGCGATTGCCATTTCCGACGTCAGCCATCTGTCTTGCGTCAGCAACGATTTTGGCTATGACTTTGTGTTTTCCCGTTACGTGGAAGCGGTCGGGCGTGAAGGCGACGTGCTGTTGGGCATTTCGACTTCCGGTAACTCCGGCAATATCATCAAGGCGATTGAGGCGGCGCGCGCCAAAGGCATGAAGGTGATTACGCTGACCGGCAAAGACGGCGGTAAAATGGCCGGTTCCGCCGATGTGGAAATCCGCGTGCCGCATTTTGGTTACGCTGACCGCATTCAGGAAATTCATATCAAGGCGATTCACATCTTGATTCAGCTGATCGAAAAAGAGATGGTTAAGGCGTAATACCGGCCGGGGGGCGCAAGGCCCCCGTGTCGATGATGTCGGGCGCGCTACGCCGGCCCGCATGTTTCAGTGACCCGTGTGGTTGAGGAGTGGCTTTCGATGTGTGAACTGCTCGGGATGAGCGCTAACGTACCTACCGATATTTGCTTCAGTTTTACCGGGCTGGTTCAGCGCGGTGGCCGCACCGGGCCACATAAGGATGGTTGGGGCATTACCTTTTATGAAGGCAACGGCTGTCGCACATTCAAGGATCCGCAGCCCAGCTTCAACTCGCCGATTGCGCGCCTGGTGCAGGAGTACCCGATCAAATCCTGCGCGGTGGTGTCGCACATTCGTCAGGCTAATCGCGGTGAAGTGGCGTTGGAAAATACCCATCCGTTTACCCGCGAACTGTGGGGGCGCAACTGGACCTACGCGCACAATGGGCAACTGAAAGGTTATCGTCGTCTGGAAACCGGCAACTTCCGTCCGGTAGGGCAGACCGACAGTGAATACGCCTTCTGCTGGCTGTTGCATCAGCTGTCGCTGAAATATCCGCGCACGCCGAGCAGTTGGCCGGCGGTGTTTCGCTATATCGCCTTGCTGGCCGATCAGCTGCGGCGGAAGGGGGTATTCAATATGTTGTTGTCGGACGGCAAGTACGTGATGGCATTTTGCTCGACCAATCTGTACTGGATCACCCGTCGCGCACCGTTTGGCAAGGCAACGCTGCTCGATCAGGACGTGGAGATTGATTTTCAGCGGCAGACCACGCCGAACGACGTGGTGACGGTGATTGCCACCCAACCGCTGACCGGCAACGAAACCTGGCACAAGATTGCGCCAGGCGAGTATGCGTTATTTCACTACGGTGAGCGGCTGGGAGGCTGAGAACGGATTGGTTTTTACCGCTGCCGGCTCGGTGGTCGAGGCAAACAGCGTGGTAGCCTGCCCGCTGGCCATCAGCGGTTTACCCAGCACGTACTGGCCGTTGGCGACGCCCATCATCGGCGGCTGGTGGTTTTTGACAAAATAGTCATAACCTGGTTTCAACTGGCGCCAGAAGCTGGCGTAGGTCGACGAACGGTGACGCTGCAGGTTTTGCTCGGTCATGCGGAACGGATAGATGCTGATGTTCACCCGGCTCTGACCGTAGGCAAACGCCGCTTCGACGTAACGATAAATCTCATCCATATAATCGTTGGTCATTGCGTAGCAACCAATCGATTTGCATTCGCCATGGATCATTAAATAGGCACCGGAATAGCCTTGCGACCGATCGTAATCGTTCGGGAAACCAATATTGATGGCGCGATAATATTTGCTGTCCGGCTTCAGATGGCGAGCGTCAACGCTATAAAAGCCTTCGGGGCTTTTAAAGTCGCCTTCTCGACGTTTGGGGCCGAGGCCGCCGGAGTAGTTACAGATCGGGAAGGTGTTCACCAGCCGGAATTCATTACCCATCTTGGCGTACAGCTCCAGCTTACGTTCTTCTTTGAATATCTGTATATAGACCGGCGAACCCAACAATTGCTGTTTTACCACCGGCGTTTCCGGCACCTGCTCGCTCGCGCTGCAGGCCGTGATCATCGGCATAGAAAAAAGCATCGCAAACAACAGCGCGATTCTGCTCATTAATTATTCCTGCTTATTATTTATCTGCCGACGAAATCAAGTTCGCCCGCATGCCACTGACGTGTTTTGTTGCATTAATGCCTCGCCAGATTACCAGCGTGTTTATTTTTATCAATACGGTAGATGTATAAAAAAACTACAAAGCTCGATAAAAGTGAATTAAGCCCCAGTTTTTTACGATTAATGAGGGGATTACAGCGAAATTTAATTGTGTTTGCTTGACTCAGGTCACTGCTGAATGAAGAAAAATGTTGCGAAAAATGTTAACATCCCTAGCTGCCGCACCCGGTATTGCTATGGCCAGGGCTGCGGTTTTGGCGCGCGAATGGTGCGCAAGCAATGGACGTTAATGTGCAGCAATACGTTGGTCGTAGCGCGGTATGGCGAACACAAGAGTTAACACATGAAAATAAACGTTATCTCACCCGAGAATTCACGTTGGGCGCAATGCCGTTGAACCCAACCCGGAGGCGATATTTAGCGTCTCATAATCCTGGCATTGTCGGTACTGGCCCTGGCCACGACGGCATGTGTAACCATAAAACATCGTATAAATCCTATGATTAAAATCAGACAAGGGTTAGATCTGCCGATAGCTGGCTTGCCGGCTCAGGCGATTCAGGACGGCCCGCAACTCAAGCATGTGGCACTGCTGGGGGAAGAGTATGTTGGCATGCGCCCCTCCATGCTGGTGCAGGAAGGCGACAGCGTCAAGAAAGGCCAGGCGCTGTTTGAAGACAAAAAGAACCCCGGCGTCATGTTCACCGCGCCAGCCAGTGGCAAGGTGGTGGCGATCAATCGCGGCGAGCGTCGCGTGTTGCAGTCGGTGGTGATTGAAATCGTCAACGGCGGCGACGAGCAGGTCGAGTTTGCCAGCTATCAGCTGGCCGATTTGCCGCTGCTGGACCGCGCTGCGGTGGAAGGCGAACTGATCGCCAGCGGTCTGTGGACCGCGCTGCGCACCCGGCCATTCAGCAAAACCCCGCCTCCAGGCAGCTCACCGCGGGCGATCTTTGTTTCCGCCATGGACACCCAGCCGCTGGCGGCCGATCCGCAGGTGATCATCGCCGAACAGCTGGCGGCCTTTAACGCGGGTCTGACGGTGTTGAGCCGTCTGACCGACGGCAAAGTCCACGTCAGCCAGGCCACAGGCGGAACGCTGAGCGGCAACGGCAACCCGCAAATCAACTATAACGAATTCGCCGGTCCGCATCCTGCCGGACTGGTAGGGACGCATATCCACTTCCTGGAGCCGGTCAGCCTGAAGAAAACCGTCTGGCATATCGGTTACCAGGACGTGATTGCCATTGGCACCCTGTTTACTACCGGCCGCCTCGACACCCAGCGCGTTGTCGCGCTGGCCGGGCCGCAGGTTGAACAGCCAATGCTGCTGCGTACCCGTCTGGGCGCCAGCCTTGACCAACTGACGGCTGACCGGCTGAAAGCCGGCGAAAACCGCGTCATTTCCGGTTCGGTGCTGAGTGGCGTGCATGCCGTTGGGCCACGTGCCTATCTCGGTCGCTTTCACACCCAGGTTTCGGTACTGCTGGAAGGGCGCGAGAAAGAGCTGCTCGGTTGGGTACTGCCGTCGCCGAACAAATTCACTATTACTCGCACCACCCTGGGCCACTTCCTGAAGAGCAAGCTGTTTGCCTTTTCGACCACCACCAACGGTGGCGAGCGCTCGATGGTGCCGATTGGCAACTACGAACGGGTAATGCCGCTGGACATTTTGCCGACGCTGCTGCTGCGTGACCTGCTGGCGGGCGACACCGACAGCGCGCAGGCGCTGGGCTGTCTGGAGCTGGATGAAGAAGATCTGGCGTTGTGCACCTTCGTTTGCCCCGGCAAGTATGAATACGGTCCGGTGCTGCGCGACGTGCTGACCAAGATTGAGCTGGAAGGATAATCCATGGGCCTGAAGAACTTTTTTGACAAGATCGAGCATCACTTCACGCCGGGCGGCAAGCTGGAAAAGTGGTATCCGCTGTTTGAAGCCACCACCACGGTGTTCTACACGCCGGGCACGGTGACGCATGGCGCGTCGCACGTACGCGATGCCATCGATTTGAAACGCATGATGATCCTGGTATGGATGGCGGTATTCCCGGCGATGTTCTGGGGGATGTACAACGTCGGCCAGCAGGCGATACCGGCGCTGCACCATTTGTACAGCGGTGACCAACTGCAACAGGTATTGACCGGCGACTGGCATTATCAGCTGGCGCAATGGCTGGGGGCATCGCTGACGCCGGATGCCGGCTGGGTCAGCAAGATGGTGCTGGGGGCGACCTACTTTGTGCCAATCTACGCCGTGGTGTTTATCGTCGGCGGCTTCTGGGAAGTGCTGTTTGCCATTATCCGCAAGCATGAGGTCAACGAAGGTTTCTTTGTCACCTCGATACTGTTTGCGTTGATTGTGCCACCCACTCTGCCACTGTGGCAGGCGGCGCTGGGCATTACCTTTGGTGTGGTGATCGCCAAGGAAATCTTCGGCGGTACCGGGCGCAACTTCCTCAACCCGGCGCTGGCCGGTCGCGCCTTCCTGTTCTTTGCCTACCCGGCGCAGATTTCCGGCGATCTGGTGTGGACCTCGGCAGACGGTTTCTCGGGCGCAACGCCACTGGCTCAGTGGAGCGCGGGTGGGGCGCACAGCCTGACCAACGTCGCTACCGGCCAATCCATTAGTTGGATGGATGCGTTTCTTGGCAACATTCCCGGTTCGATCGGGGAAGTGTCGACGCTGATGATTCTGATCGGCGGTGCCATCATCCTGTTCGGTCGCGTGGCCTCATGGCGCATCGTTGCCGGCGTGATGGTCGGCATGATTGCTTCGGCCTATCTGTTCAACGCTATCGGTTCGACCACCAACCCGATGTTCGCCATGCCATGGTATTGGCATCTGGTGTTGGGCGGTTTTGCCTTCGGTATGATTTTCATGGCTACCGATCCGGTTTCCGCTGCCTTTACCAACAAGGGAAAATGGTGGTACGGCATCCTGATTGGCGTGATGTGCGTGTTGATCCGCGTGGTCAACCCGGCCTATCCGGAAGGCATGATGCTGGCGATTCTGTTCGCCAACCTGTTCGCACCGCTGTTCGATTATCTGGTGGTGCAGGCTAACATCAAGCGGAGAAAAGCCCGTGGCGAATGAAGCAAAAAATGACAGCATCGGTAAAACGCTGCTGGTAGTGCTGTTGCTGTGTCTGGTGTGTTCAGTGGTGGTGGCGGGAGCCGCCGTCGGTCTGAAGTCCAAACAGCAGGAACAAAAGCTGCTGGACAAGCAGCGTAACATCCTTGACGTGGCGGGCCTGTTGACGCCTGGCATGCCGCAAGAGCAGGTGAAGCAGACCTTTGGCAAACGTATTGAACCACGCCTGCTGGATCTGAACAGCGGCGAGTTCGTGGCGGGCAACGCCACGGCGTTCGATCTGCCTGCCGCGTTGCGTGACGACAGCAAGAGCGTCGCCCTGCCGGCCAGTCAGGACTATGCCGGTATCAAGCGCCGCAGCAACCACGCCGAAATCTACCTGGTGCGTGATGATGCTGGCGCGGTCAACAAGATCGTGCTGCCGGTATACGGCACCGGTCTATGGTCGATGATGTACGCGTTTGTGGCGCTGGACAGCGACGGTAATACGGTGAAGGGCATCACTTACTACGACCAGGGGGAAACGCCGGGTCTGGGTGGTGAAGTGGAAAATCCGAGTTGGCGCCAGCAATGGATCGGCAAGAAGCTGTTTGACGATAACGGCGAGCCGGCTATCCGCGTGGTGAAAGGCGGAGCGCGTGCCGGCGATGTGCACGGCGTGGACGGGTTATCCGGCGCGACGCTGACCTCCAACGGCGTGCAGCACACTTTTGATTTCTGGCTGGGCGAACAGGGGTTCGGCCCGTTCCTGAAAAAAGTTCGTGAAGGAGCGCTGAAAAATGGCTGATTCCAAAGAGATTAAACGGGTTCTGCTGGGGCCGTTATTTGATAACAACCCGATTGCCCTGCAGGTGTTGGGCGTGTGTTCCGCGCTGGCGGTAACCACCAAATTGGAAACGGCGGTGGTGATGACCATTGCCGTGACGCTGGTGACGGCGTTTTCCAGCTTCTTCATTTCCCTGATCCGCCACCACATTCCGAACAGCGTGCGCATTATCGTACAGATGGCGATTATCGCGTCGCTGGTTATCGTGGTCGATCAGGTGCTGCGTGCCTATGCGTTTGAAATTTCCAAACAGCTGTCGGTGTTCGTTGGTCTGATCATCACCAACTGCATCGTGATGGGGCGCGCTGAAGCCTATGCCATGAAATCGCCGCCGATCGAAAGCTTTATGGACGGTATCGGCAACGGGTTGGGCTATGGCGTGATCCTGATTCTGGTCGGCTTCCTGCGTGAACTGATCGGCTCCGGCAAACTGTTCGGCATGCCGGTGTTGGAAACCCTGCAAAACGGCGGCTGGTACCAGCCAAACGGCCTGTTTTTGCTGGCGCCAAGCGCGTTCTTTATCATCGGCCTGCTGATTTGGGTGCTGCGCACCTTGAAACCGGCACAGATCGAAAAGGAGTAATCGCCGATGGAACATTATATCAGCCTGTTTGTCCGCGCCGTTTTCGTTGAAAACATGGCGTTGGCGTTCTTCCTCGGGATGTGTACTTTCCTGGCGGTGTCCAAGAAAGTCTCCACTGCCTTTGGCCTCGGCATTGCCGTTACCATCGTGCTCGGCATCGCGGTGCCGGTGAACAACCTGGTTTACAACCTGATCCTGCGTGACGGCGCGTTGGTGGAAGGCATCGATCTGAGCTTCCTCAACTTCATTACCTTTATTGGCGTGATTGCCGCGCTGGTGCAGATTTTGGAGATGATCCTCGATCGCTTCTTCCCGTCGCTGTATAACGCGCTCGGCATCTTCCTGCCGTTGATTACCGTGAACTGCGCCATCTTCGGCGGCGTTTCCTTCATGGTACAGCGCGACTACAACTTTGCTGAATCGGTGGTGTATGGCTTCGGCTCAGGCACCGGCTGGATGCTGGCGATTGTTGCGATGGCGGGGATCCGCGAAAAACTGAAGTATGCCAATGTGCCGTCGGGTTTGCGCGGTCTGGGCATTACCTTTATTACCACCGGGCTGATGGCGTTGGGCTTTATGTCTTTCTCCGGGGTTCAGTTATAAGAACCCAGATATAAAGGCGGGAAATTTATGGAAATTATTTTAGGCGTAGCGATGTTCACCTGCATCGTGATGGTGCTGGCGCTACTGATTCTGTTCGCCAAATCCAAACTGGTGAACACCGGCGACGTTGCCGTGGAAGTGAACGGCGATCAAGAGAAAAGCTTCCACGCTCCGGCGGGGGACAAACTGCTGAACATGCTGTCGGGCCAGGGCATTTTCGTGTCCTCGGCCTGTGGCGGCGGCGGTTCATGCGGGCAGTGCCGCGTGGTGATCAAAGAGGGCGGCGGCGATATCCTGCCCACCGAACTTTCTCACATCACCAAACGCGAGGCGAAAGAGGGGTGCCGCCTGGCGTGCCAGGTCAATGTGAAGCAGAACCTGAAGATTGAGCTGCCAGAAGAAATCTTCGGCGTGAAAAAATGGGACTGCGAAGTTATCTCCAATGATAACAAGGCCACCTTTATCAAAGAGCTGAAGCTGAAAATTCCTGACGGCGAAGACGTCCCGTTCCGCGCCGGCGGGTTTATCCAGATCGAAGCCCCGGCGCACGACATCAGTTATGCCGATTTCGACGTGCCGCAGGAGTACCGCGGCGATTGGGACCGCTTCAACCTGTTCCGCTACCGCTCGGTGGTTGATGACACCACGGTACGTGCCTATTCAATGGCCAACTACCCGGACGAGAAAGGCATCATCATGCTGAACGTGCGTATCGCTACGCCGCCGCCGAACAATCCGGACGTACCGCCAGGCATTATGTCCTCGTATATCTGGTCGTTGAAACCGGGCGACAAGGTGACGATTTCCGGGCCGTTTGGCGAGTTCTTTGCCAAGGATACCGATGCCGAAATGATCTTTATCGGCGGCGGTGCCGGTATGGCGCCGATGCGTTCGCATATCTTTGACCAGTTGAAGCGCCTGAAGTCAAAACGCAAAATCACCTTCTGGTATGGCGCGCGCTCGCTGCGTGAAATGTTCTATGAAGATGACTTCAACCATCTGCAGGATGAGAACGAGAACTTCACCTGGCACGTGGCGTTGTCCGATCCGCAACCCGAAGATAACTGGACCGGCTATACCGGCTTTATCCACAATGTACTGCTGGAAAACTACCTGAAAAACCATCCGGCGCCGGAAGATTGCGAGTTCTACATGTGTGGGCCGCCGATGATGAACGCCGCGGTGATCAAGATGCTGAAAGATCTGGGCGTGGAAGACGAAAACATCATGCTCGACGACTTTGGTGGCTAAATGCGCGCGCTAGCACTGAAAGGCTGGATGACGATGGTGGCGCTTGGCGCCACCCTGTTGCTGACCGGTTGCGGACCGGAACAGGTCAATCTCGATGGCAAAACCATGGGGACGTACTATTCGATCCGTTATCTCACCGGTGACAACACGCCTTCCGCCGAGACGTTGCAAAAGGAAATCGATCGGCGTCTGGAGCAGGTGAATGACCAGATGTCGACCTACCGGCCCGACTCGGAGCTGAGCCGCTTTAACGCCAGCCGCGAGGTCGATACGCCGTTCCCGGTATCGGCCGCGACGGCGAAGGTGGTGGCCGAAGCGCTGAGGATTAACCGCGTGACCGACGGTGCGTTGGACGTGACCGTTGGGCCGCTGGTCAATCTCTGGGGCTTTGGGCCGGAAGGGCGGCCGGCCAAGGTGCCGAGCGATGCCGAACTGGCGCAGCGCCGTGCCTGGACCGGTATCGATAAACTGGCGGTGCGGGGCAACGCGCTGGTGAAGCATATCCCCGAGCTGTACGTTGATCTGTCGTCTATCGCCAAGGGTTATGGCGTGGACGTGGTGGCGGAATACCTGCAATCACAGCAGATTAACAACTATATGGTAGATATCGGCGGCGAAGTACGCACCCGTGGCCATAACGGCAAGGAGCTGCCATGGCGCATTGCCATCGAGCGACCGAACGCCGGAGTGGAGCAACGCGCGCAACTGGTGATCCAACCGGGGAATATGGCGATCGCCACCTCGGGGGATTATCGTAACTATTTCGAACAGAACGGCGTACGTTATTCACATACCATCGATCCGACTACCGGCAGGCCGATCGCGCACCATCTGGTGTCGATCACGGTCATTGGGCCTAACTGCATGACCGCCGACGGCCTGTCTACCGGGCTGGATGTTATGGGACCGGATCGTGCCCTGGCTCTGGCGAATCTGCTGGGCATTCCGGTGTTTATGATAGTGAAGAACGGTGACGTTTTTGAAGAGCGCTATTCCAATGCGTTTAAACCTTATCTAAAGAAAAATCAGTGAGGCCGCCATGCTGACGGTATTTGTCGCAAGCTTTATTTTGTTTTTGCTGATTATCGGCGGCATGTCGCTCGGTTACGTGTTCAAACGCAAGAGCCTGCAAGGCAGTTGCGGCGGTATTACCGCGTTGGGCATGGACAAAGTGTGCGATTGCCCGGAGCCGTGCGATGCGCGTAAAAAACGCCTGGCGAAAGAAGCGCTGCGCCGCGAGCAACTGGAAAAACACCGCATCCTGTAAACCGTGCGCTGCACGCAGCGCACGACAACCGCGCTTTATTTCGCCTTGCGAAAACGCAGGGCATCCTTTGGCGAATTGACCATCACGCCATCAACGCCCAATGCCAGCGCCTGCTGATAATCCTGCGCGGAATTGATGCCAAACAGAATGATGTGCGCCGGCCCTTTGGAGCGGAAGCAATCGATCGATTCCTTGTCCCAGGTCAGCAGCGCTTTGGAGCGGCCCTCGCCCAGAGTGTACTTTTCTACCACTTCGACTTCACGCTTCAATTCCAGCCCATACCAACGGGGCTGATTGCCGTCCGGTTTTATGTCGCACTGATGCGCCATGGTGATGTTGGCCAATAATGTGCGGGTTTCATCGCGGGTTTCAAAGCGTTTAATCGCCGCTGGCAGGGCCGCCAGGTAACGGGCATCGGTAGAATAGACCCGCGTACGGTCAAGCGCCTCGGCCTTTTCCAGCGTTGCCAGCAGTGCTTTGGCAAATTGCGCCGGATCGGCATCGGGAGATTTGATGTCCAGGTAGAAGGTCACTTTCGGGAATTCCTGTAGCACCGTGTCCAGTCGCGGGATGCCGATCCCCTGGCCACGGAACGGGTGGTGACCGTCTTTGCCAAACGACCAGCCGGCATCGACCTTGGCCAGTTCATCTGCGCTATAGGCGGAAACCGCGCCGGTTTTATCCGTGAGCGAACTCAGGTCGGAAGGGCGGTACAGCACGATCGCGCCGTCTTTGGATTGTTGCAGCGTGATCCACACCGCGTCGACGCCGTTTTTCAGCGCGCTGCGAATGGCGACTAGGGTATTTTCCGGCGCATCGGCGGTGCCGCCGCGATGGGCAACGATGGCTGGCGCATGACCACTGGCTGCGCTGGCGAGGGTGGAGATCAGGGATAATGCCGAAACCAATACATAACGGGAAAAAGTAGTCATTGAGCACCTTCTTGTGCGTAGGGTAAGCGTCATTTATGAGGCGTAACGATTATTTCCTGAAATGATACGCTTGAAAAATTAAGCTTTTTTAACAAATAGAAAATAACGATGCTTTTTCGATAAAACATACGTTAAAACCAGACTTGAGCTTTCCCATTGTGACTGTATACTTATACAGTGTTATTGGAGGGCGCATGCGTAAAATCATTCATGTCGATATGGACTGCTTCTTTGCCGCGGTAGAAATGCGCGACAATCCCAGTCTGCGCGATATACCGCTGGCGATCGGCGGCAGTGCCGATCGGCGCGGGGTGATCAGCACCGCCAACTACCCGGCACGCCGTTTTGGCGTGCACAGCGCCATGTCCAGCGCCATGGCCTTGAAACTCTGCCCGCATTTAACCTTGTTGCCCGGCCGCATGGCGGCTTATAAAGAAGCCTCACAGCATATTCGCGAAATTTTTGCGCGTTATACGTCATTAATCGAACCGCTGTCGCTGGATGAGGCCTACCTCGACGTGACGGATAGCCCACGCTGCAACGGCTCGGCAACCTTGATAGCCGAGCATATTCGTCAGGCCATTTTTGACGAATTGCAGCTCACCGCTTCCGCCGGCATTGCGCCAATCAAATTCCTTGCCAAGATCGCGTCGGAACTGAACAAACCCAATGGCCAATACGTGATTACGCCAGCGCAGGTGCCGGCTTTTTTGCAACAGCTGCCGCTGAGCAAGATCCCCGGCGTCGGGAAAGTAACGGCTAAGCGCCTGGAGGAAGTCGGGTTACTCACCTGCGCCGACGTGCAGCGCTACGACCTTGCGGCGCTGTTAAAGCGTTTCGGCAAATTTGGCCGCGTATTATGGGAACGCTGCCAGGGGATCGACGAACGCAGCGTTTCACCGGAGCGCCTGCGTAAATCGGTTGGCGTAGAACGAACCTTGGCGGCAGATATTCATGATTGGCAAGATTGTGAGCAGCTGATTGTCGATAAGCTGTATCCAGAACTGGAAATGCGCCTACGCAAGGTGAAACCCGATTTGCATATCGCGCGTCAAGGGGTAAAGCTGAAGTTTCAGGATTTCCAGCTCACTACCCAGGAACACCTGTGGCCGGTATTAAATCAGGCAGATTTGCTGGCGGTGGCAAAGCAGGTATGGTGTGAGCGGCGCGAGGGGCGTGGCGTGCGCCTGGTGGGGCTGCATGTGACGCTGCTCGATCCGCAGCTGGAGCGGCAGCTGCTGCTGCCGTGGGACGCGTAGCGGCCGGGCGAACCCGGCGATGGTTGCCGCCAAAGCCCATGGCCGACGCCTGCTGTCTGCGTCGGCCATGGGCGTCGTTGGCATTAACCGCGTTCGGGGATCGCTTTCAGCAACTGGGTCAGCAACTGCCAGTACAGGCCGACGCTGCCGATGTGCACTTGCTCATCCGGCGAGTGCGGCCCGGTGATGGTTGGTCCGATGGAAACCATATCCATCTGCGGATAAGGCTTCTTGAACAGACCGCATTCCAGACCGGCGTGGATCACCATAATGTTCGGCGTCTTGTTGAACAGCTGCTGATACAGTTCGCGCACCAGATGCATTACCGGTGAGTCCGCATCCGGCTGCCAGCCCGGGTAACCGCCCTTTGGGGCCACGTTGGCACCTGCCAGTTGGCCCAGCGCGGTCAGCATACCGACCACATAATCCTTGCCGCTGTCGATCAGTGAACGAATCAGGCAGATGATTTCCGCTTCCTGTTCTCCGGTGGTGACTACGCCGAGGTTGAGTGAGGTTTCAACCACGCCTTTCACCGCGTCGCTCATGCGGATCACGCCGTTTGGCGTACCGTTGAGCAGCGCCAGGAAACGGTGCTGGCTGTCAGCGTTCAACGCTTGCAATGCGCTGGTGGTTGGCTCCAGCAACACGGTAATGTTCTTTTCCTTGGCGGACAGCTCGTTTTGCAGCGTTGCCAGGAACGCCTGGCTCAGCGCTTTCAGTTGGTCAACCCGATCGGCCGGTACTGCCACGCAGGCAAAGGCTTCACGTGGAATGGCGTTGCGCAGCGTGCCGCCGTTCAGTTCCAGCAGGCGCAGGTTCAGCTGCGGTGCATGATCAAACAGGAAGCGTGCCAGCAGTTTGTTGGCGTTACCCAGCCCCAGATGGATATCGGCACCGGAATGGCCGCCTTTCAACCCTTTGAGGGTCAGCTTCAGCGTTTGGTAACCGGCTGGCAGCGCTTCGCGTTGCAGGGGCAGGGTAGTGATGAAGTCAATACCACCGGCGCAACCCATATAGATTTCGCCTTCTTCCTCGGAGTCGGTGTTGATCAGGATCTCCGCCTGCAGCCAGTTGGGTTGCAGACCAAAGGCGCCGTCCATGCCGGCTTCTTCGGTCATGGTCAGCAACACTTCCAGCGGGCCGTGCTCAACGCTGTCATCTGCCAGCACCGCCAGTGCCGAGGCCATGCCGATGCCGTTGTCGGCGCCCAGCGTGGTGCCGCGAGCCTTGATCCATTCGCCGTCAATGTACGGTTGAATCGGATCTTTGGTGAAGTCGTGCTGCGTATCGTTGTTTTTCTGCGGCACCATGTCCAGGTGCGCCTGCAAGGCGACCGGCTTGCGATTTTCCATGCCTTTGGTGGCCGGCTTGCGTAGCAGAATGTTGCCAACGGCATCGCGTTCGGCGTGCAGGTTTTTTTCTTTTGCCCATGAGAGGATGTGCTGTGCCAGCTGTTCTTCATGGTAGGACGGGTGAGGAATAGAGCAGATTTTGGCAAAAATATCCCACAGCGGCTGTGGTGAAAGTTGAGACAGTTCAGACACGTTAAGTCTCCTGTTACGGCATACGTCAGGTGGCGGCAATGCCGTGCGGTTAGGTTAATGGGTATCTGTGCGTCTTCGGCACGATAGGCAGAGAATATCACTTTCTTTTACCGGGTGCGCGTACCGCATTGCGCTGTTTACTTGCGGTAACGCTGGTGTTTGGCCGGTGAGGCAGGCGCTTGGCAGCATCATTCACCTGCGTTTGTCCGCAAGGAAATCCGCATCAATTCCTCGGTTCAACTGGTATTCATCGCAACCAGTCTCTATAATCTCGCGCAACCTTTTTTCCCCTGATCACTGAGTAAGCCACTTCAATGTTGGCTGGGACACCATTCTATGAGCGAAAAATACGTTGTTACCTGGGATATGTTGCAAATGCAAGCGCGCAAACTGGCGCATCGCCTGCTGCCTGCCGATAAATGGACCGGCATCATCGCGGTAAGCCGCGGCGGCCTGGTGCCAGCGGCACTGTTGGCGCGCGAATTGGGTATTCGCCACGTCGATACCGTCTGCATTTCCAGCTATGACCATGACAACCAGCGCGAAATGAAGGTGCTCAAACGTGCCGAAGGCGACGGTGAAGGCTTTATCGTGGTAGACGATCTGGTGGATACCGGCGGCACGGCCAAAGCCATCCGCGAAATGTACCCGAAAGCCCACTTTGTCACCATCTTCGCCAAACCTGCCGGTCGCCCGCTGGTGGACGACTATGTGGTCGATATCCCGCAGGATACCTGGATCGAGCAGCCGTGGGATATGGCGGTGAGCTTCGTGCCACCGATCGGCGGCCGTTAATCCCCTCGACAAGACGCGCCGCGTTGACCCGCCTGTAGCGATTGACGGCAACGATAGCGCAGAGGCGTATTTCGCCTGTTACAACGCCCGGTTATGCCGGGCGTTGTTATATTCACTATCGGTCATCTTCTGTAAATTCCCCGCTATCGTCCGGGATATTTTGGTTTCTCGCCGCAGAGTTAGGTACACTACCTTCCGTTAAGTAGGCTTTTTGCAGCCTACGACCAGCTTTACGGAGGCTGTTGTTACCATGGCACAAGCCAACCTTTCTGAAATTCTATTCAAACCTTCATTCAAGCACCGCGAGACATCGACGCTGATCCAGCGCGCGCATCACGCCAAAGCGGCCAGCCTGCATACCCCGCTGGAGGGTGACACCGCCAACAACTGGTATCGGATGCTCAACCAACTGTTATGGACCTGGCGCGGAGTTGATGCGCTGGAGATCGTTGAAGTGCTGTCGCGCATTGCGGCGTCCGACGCCGAGCATAGCGACTCACAGCTGCTGGATACCGTGGTCGGTTACCGTAACGGCAACTGGATTTATGAATGGGTGCACCAGGGGATGCAGTGGCAGCAACGGGCCGTTGAACAGCAGGACCCGCTGTTGGGTGGCCAGTATTGGCTGAACGCCGCTAATTTTTACAGCATCGCCGGCTATCCGCACCTGAAGGGAGATGAACTGGCCGAGCAGGCGGAGGTGCTGTCCAATCGCGCCTACGAAGAAGCCGCGCTGCTGCTGCCGTATCAACTGAAGGAGCTGTCGTTCAATATTGAAGGTGGCAGCCCGATTACCGGCTTTCTGCATATGCCGGACAACGGCAAGGCGCCGTTCCCAACGGTACTGATGTGCGGCAGCCTCGACACCTTGCAAACCGATTATCACCGCCTGTTCAGCGATTATCTGGCGCCGCGCGGCATTGCCATGTTAACGATTGATATGCCGTCGATAGGCGCCTCGTCCAAGTGGAAGTTGACGCAGGATTCCAGTTTTTTGCATCAACAGGTGCTCAGGCAACTGCCTTCGGTGGCGTGGATTGATCATCAACGCGTTAGCGCCTTTGGCTTCCGGTTTGGCGCCAATGTCGCGGTGCGGTTGGCGTATCTGGAGCCGCATCGGCTGCGCGGCGTTGCCTGCCTCGGCCCGGTGGTGCACAGTATTTTGTATGAAGCGCGTAACCAGCAGCGGGTGCCGGATATGTATATGGATGTGTTAGCCAGCCGTATGGGGATGGCTGCGGCCTCCGATCAGGCGCTGAAAATGGAACTGAACCGTTATTCGCTGAAAATGCAAGGCTTGCTTGGCCGCCGCTGCCCAACGCCGATGCTGGCCGGATATTGGCAACAGGATGCGCTCAGTCCGAAGGAAGAGTCGCAGCTGATCGTCTCCTCCTCACTGGATGGCAAACTTTTGGCTATTCCGCGCAGCCCGGTGTACCGGAGTTTCCACCAGGCGCTATTGCAGATTAGCGGGTGGCTGAGCGATAAAATGCGTTAATTAGTTGCTAAATTTTAACAGTTTGTTAAAAAGAGTGGTCTACATTGAGGAGGTTGAAGCATGACATTACCGAGTGGTCACCCTAAAAGCCGACTAATGAAAAAGTTTGCCAGCTTAGGGCCGTACCTGCGTGAAGGGCAATGTGAGAACGACCGGTTTTTCTTTGATTGTCTTGCGGTCTGCGTCAACGTGAAGCCTGCGCCAGAGAAGCGTGAGTTCTGGGGCTGGTGGATGGAGCTGCGGGCAGAAGCGTCGCGTTTTACCTACGCTTATCAGTTCGGACTGTTCGACAAAGAAGGCGTATGGAAAGCCGAAAAGATTAAAGATGCTGAAGTAAATGACAAGCTGGAAACCACGCTGCGTGATTTCCATCAGCGTCTCGGCGAACTGTTGGCCACCATGAATCTGACGCTGGAACCGGCGGATGATTTCAAAGAGCACCCCATCAAACTCTCTGCTTGAGTCAATTTCTGCGGACATTTGAGTTGAATTCGCGTTGTGCCTGTTGGCATAACGCGTCTCTCCTGTTACAACGTCCTTTGCATTTCTTCTTCTTTCAACGGCGAATAATTATGAACGGCAGCCAGACATTGGTTGTGAAATTGGGCACCAGCGTGTTGACCGGCGGATCGCTGCGTCTGAATCGTGCCCACATTGTCGAGCTGGTGCGCCAGTGCGCACAGCAACATGCGGCGGGACACCGCATTGTCATCGTGACCTCCGGCGCGATTGCCGCCGGCCGTGAACATCTCGGTTACCCCGAACTGCCCGCCACCATTGCCTCCAAGCAGTTATTGGCGGCGGTAGGGCAGAGTCGCCTGATTCAACTGTGGGAACAGCTGTTTTCCATTTATGGCATTCACGTTGGGCAAATGTTGCTGACGCGTGCCGATCTGGAAGATCGTGAGCGCTTTCTCAATGCGCGCGACACCATGGGGGCGTTGCTGGATAACCGCATCGTGCCGATTATCAATGAAAACGACGCGGTTGCCACCGCTGAAATCAAGGTTGGCGACAACGATAACCTGTCGGCGCTGGCGGCTATTCTGGCCGGCGCGGATAAACTGCTGCTGCTGACCGACCAGCAAGGGCTGTATACCGCCGACCCGCGTAATAACCCCCAGGCCGAGCTGATCCGTGAAGTACACGGCATTGACGATGCGCTGCGCGCCATTGCCGGCGACAGCGTTTCCGGCCTTGGCACCGGCGGTATGGGTACCAAATTACAGGCTGCCGACGTAGCGTGCCGTGCCGGTATTGACGTGATCATCGCCGCCGGCAGCAAGCCCGGCGTGGTTAGCGACGTGATTGACGGCAAACCGGTCGGCACCCGTTTCCACGCGTTGGAAACGCCGCTGGAAAATCGCAAGCGCTGGATCTTCGGCGCGCCGCCAGCAGGTGAAATCACCGTAGACGACGGCGCGGTCGACGCCATTATGGCCCGCGGCAGCTCGCTGTTGCCCAAGGGCATTCGCGACGTGAAGGGCGACTTCTCCCGTGGCGAAGTGATCCGCATCCGCAATCTGGCTGGGCGCGATCTGGCACACGGCGTCAGCCGTTATAACAGCGATGCGATGCGCATGATTGCCGGCCACCATTCGCAGGAAATCAGCCAGATTCTCGGTTACGAATACGGCCCGGTGGCCGTACACCGCGACGACATGATCGTAAGTTAAGGAGTGAGGATGCTAGAGCAGATGGGGAAGGCCGCCAAGCGGGCTTCCTGGCAGCTGGCGGTGTTGAGCACGGCGAAAAAGAATCAGGTGTTGGCGGTGATGGCCGACATGCTGGAAGCCAACGGCGAAGCGATTTTAAAGGCCAATCAACAGGATATGGCGCAAGCACGCGCTAGCGGCATGAGCGAAGCGCTGCTTGACCGCCTGCTGTTGACCCCGGCGCGCCTGACGGCGATTGCCAACGACGTGCGTCAGGTCTGTCGCCTGAGTGACCCGGTCGGCCACGTGCTGGACGGTAGCCTGCTGGACAGTGGCCTGAAGCTGGAACGCCGCCGTGTGCCGTTGGGCGTGATTGGCGTGATTTATGAAGCGCGGCCGAACGTCACCATCGACGTCGCCAGCCTGTGCCTGAAAACCGGTAATGCAGCGATCCTGCGCGGCGGCAAAGAGACGCACCACACCAATCAGGCGACGGTGAAGGTGATTCAGCAGGCGTTGGAACAGTGCGGCCTGCCGGCAGCTGCGGTACAGGCGATTGATAGCCCTGACCGGGCGCTGGTGAACGAACTGCTGCGGCTTGACCGCTACGTCGATATGCTGATCCCGCGTGGCGGCGCCGGCCTGCACAAACTGTGCCGTGAACAGTCCACCATCCCGGTCATTACCGGTGGTATCGGCGTATGCCATATCTATGTTGACGACAACGTGGATTATGACAAGGCGTTGACGGTGATCGAAAACGCCAAAATCCAGCGGCCGAGCGCCTGTAACTCGGTGGAGACGTTGCTGGTTAATCGCGCCATTGCCGACAGTTTCCTGCCGGCGCTGAGCGCGCGGATGGCCGAGTGCGGCGTGACCCTGCATGCCAGTGATAACGCCATGCCGTTGTTGCAGGCCGGGCCAGCCAAGGTGGTGGCCGTCGCGGCGGAGAATTACGACGATGAATGGCTGTCGCTGGATCTGAACGTGACGCTGGTGGACGATGTCGATCAGGCCATCGATCATATTCGTACCCACGGCACCAGCCACTCTGACGCTATCCTGACGCGTTCATTGAGCAACGCCGAGTACTTCGTTCGTGCGGTGGATTCCTCGGCGGTGTACGTCAACGCCAGCACGCGCTTCACCGACGGTGGCCAGTTTGGCCTGGGCGCAGAAGTGGCGGTGAGTACGCAGAAACTGCACGCACGCGGCCCGATGGGCCTGGATGCGCTGACCACCTATAAATGGATTGGTTATGGCGACGATCTGGTGCGTAGCTAACGCCTGACAGTTACCATAAGGCACACCTCAGGGGCGCAGTTTTGTGCCCTTGAGCCATCAGTATGCAAAGGTTTCTTGCCCCTGCAAAGTATACGGTTGATGAGAAAATCGACGTCCGGTTAGCAGACTATTGACTCACCGGGCGCTTTTGCATAAGTTGTTCGACGCACTCCGGCCGGCACTCGCTGGTCAGGCTCCCAAAGCCGATATAGCTCAGTTGGTAGAGCAGCGCATTCGTAATGCGAAGGTCGTAGGTTCGACTCCTATTATCGGCACCATTTCAACAAAATACATTAAAAACAACAACTTAATTTATTTTCTTTAGGTTTGTGTTAGTGATTTAGTCAGCTTATCCGACAGCCTTTTGTGGTGTGGATGGCATTTGAGACCATAGATCAATTGGCCTGTTGTTTTAATCGTTCGGACAGGAACTAACCCACCGAAAACTGATGCCCTGCCATAGGCTCTAAACCTTCTCTAAAGCGCTCTACACAAACAGCATGATAGCCGATGCCCCCTTGATGCTTCCACGGTAGCGGGGATAAACAGGGTTATGGTGGTTTTGCACCGATAGCAATAGATCCGGCTCTGCCTGCGTGTCGCTTACGCGGTGCGTACCTCACTCCAATAATTCCCGCCAACGCTCACCAACAAACTCTCAGAATACCACCATTCACAACAGCTTGGCATTCCGGCATAATCGTTAGCCGGATTAATGAATAGGGAGGTTCGCAGGTGCAGATATATAGAATGGATTACAACAATCTATCCCCAGACGGGAAGACGGTTTAATTGCACTGTTACGGTGTAGGAACATTCGATGTTCTATCCGGCATTGAGCGTTATATCAACAATCCAAACTGTTCAGACCGTGAGAAGGCGGCGATTCCACCCGGTACTTATTGGATCGTCGATCGCCCAACTGGTAGCATCGTCAACCAAGTAAGGGCGGAGGTGATCGACGCGGTTCATCTTTACAGAAACCACCATTCTGAATGGTTTGGCCTGTTCAGCAATGACACCATGAGCGATCATGTATTCGTTAATGGCATGAGGCGCGGTAGTTTCCGCCCCCATCCTCTGAATACTGACGGCAGCGGCGTATCATGGGGATGCATCACCCTCTATAAAGCTGCGGAGTTCCAAATCTTGCGACGTTCACTATTGAACCGTAAGAAGGTCAGGGTTCCCGGTGGGCGTGGTCTTATGGCTTATGGGCGTATCGATGTTCAGGGGGGGCCGGACTATAGTAAATGCGTGGTATCACGATGAAAAAGAGCCTGTCTGTGATTATCTTTATCGTGCTGACAATCCTATTCGTGTTTATCCTGCCCGACGGCTTCATCTATGACTATGTATCCAACAATATCGCGATCGGTGGTGACGGTGAAGTGGCGATGGATAACTACGAGTCCGTTGTTCTGCTCATCAAGCTGGGAGTATCCGCAGTTATCGCCATTGTTCTGATGACCATTGCCAAACGCATCATGCGGAAGGCATGAAAGGGGTAGACCGGTTATAACCAGTCACTACTAGATCATTTTACTAAATCTGTAGTGGTCAACAAAAACTGGCCACGGCTTTAGAGTTTTCCAGTATCGATCTTCCGATTCGTTTGCTGGCAACCCATCGCTATGCCTTGCGCCGGCGTAGGCATCACCGGCCATGTGTCCTGGCGCAACCGACAACCGCTATAAAAACGGGATAAGCCCCGGCTACTTTACGCCTATACCTCGCTATGATAAGTTCAAGTGATGAATACAGAATACAAAATCAGCGTTTTCAATCATAACCTGTGGTGGCTGCCTTCTTAAAGGCGGTCTGAATCTGTATTTCCCATTTTCAATTAACCGCCGAAAGGCGGTTAATTTCATTGATAAGACCCCCTTTCGGCCGGATGCCTAAGGAGTCTTATATGAACAGCAAATCCATTATTCTTACCGGCGATCGCCCTACTGGTCCGCTGCATCTGGGTCACTTTGTTGGCTCACTGCGCCAGCGCGTCGCCCTGCAACGAGATTATCAACAGTTTGTGTTGATCGCAGACCTGCAGGGGCTGACGGATAACGGCAGCAATCCGCAAAAAATTCGGGACAATATTCCCGAAGTTCTGGCCGATTATCTCGCCGCGGGTATCGATCCCTCGCTCACCACCCTCTGTCTGCAATCCGCACTCCCGGCCCTTGCCGAACTGACCGCGCTGTATATGAACATCGTTACCGTGGCGCGGGTGGAGCGTAATCCAACGGTAAAAAATGAAATAATACAAAAAGGGTTTGCACGGTCATTACCGGTCGGTTTTCTTGTCTATCCCATCAGCCAGGCGGCAGACATTACCGCCTTCAAAGCTGATAGAGTCCCGGTCGGCGACGATCAATTACCGATGATCGAACAGACTAACGAAATCGTCCATAAGATGAATAGCCTGTTCCCCGAACCTGTTTTGCGCCATTGCAAGGCGATGTTGAGCGAAACCAGCCGCCTTCCGGGTATCGACGGTAACGCCAAAATGTCTAAATCATTGGGCAATACTCTGCTCCTTTCCGCCAGCGAGGAGACCATCCACCGCGCGGTTGGCGCAATGTACACCGACGCCAATCATCTGAAAGTGACCGACCCGGGGCAGGTAACCGGCAATATGGTCTTCACCTATCTGGATGCGTTTCATAGCGATAAAGCCAAGGTCGCGGAGATGAAGGCACATTATCAACGGGGTGGTCTGGGTGACCGGACATGCAAAAATGAGCTTGAAATGTGTTTACAAGAGCTGATTGCGCCTATGCGCGAGCTTCGTGCAACTTATATTCAGGACAAAGGCATGCTGATGGCACTGTTAAAGAAAGGCAGCGAACGGGCACATGAAGTCACGCAGAGCACTTTGCAGGAAGTGAAACGCGGGTTGGGTGTTCCGGTGTTCTGAGGGGGACGGGAGTATTGCATACCATTCACCCCGTGACTGGTCGGATGGATGAATATCACCGAGGCGGCTAAATTTGTGCTACCTGTGGAGAGCGGAAAGGCCTGCTTTGCGCCCATCGCCGCCAGGGGCGCTATGGCCGATTCTGTGCCACCAGCGGGTACATGAGTGGCCGGTAAAATCACGCTCGGTTACCGGTTCATCTCTTGTTGTCTCATCAACTCTTGAGGGCGTAGCGAAGCTTTTATACTGGCTCCATTAGCCTGATGCTGGCACAAAGTGGGGGGGTATCAGAATTAACATGCGCCGCGCATGTTGGAGCGATGCGCGGCAGGAGATGTGTTGATAAATAGCGTTATGGGGTGTAAAACTGCTCTTTATGCTGGTAGCGATATTCTTGAGTGATCCCCGTGTAACCGTATGAGGCCGCTTTACAGTCGATGATATGAACGTTCGACTGAGGATGTAAGTTACCAATCGCTTGTTCCATCGCCTGATAAATCGCTTTTTGGTATGCCGCTTTCTGGTCTTTGCTACAGGTTTCATCCACGACGGTTACCTCCAGCCTGAACGAGTTTTTCCCCCACTCAGCCAGACTTTTGCCATCAATAAACCAGTCATCGTCATCGACATGTCTCACTATGACCATTGTTTCGAAGCTATTTTTGTTTAAAACATCACAGGTGATTTGAGTGGCTAGCAGTACACACTGTTTGGTGAGTTTTTGATTCTTTAAGCCAGACAGCGTCAGGGTTATACCCGGCATAACAAGTCCTTAATCAGATTTTCATATTGGCTAAATCATTATAGGAACCGCTACCGGTTCTGCAGCAATTTATAAATCATCAAGATGACATCTGCGCGCCGACCGATGGTATTTCGGTGGGCAATTGGGGGCCGTAGAAGCACAAAAGAAGCAGCCAGCGCTCTTGCCATGTGGCTATGCGCCTCCCGCACGAAGGCGCGGACATGACGGCCAGCCCCCGTACCGCGCAAGCCACTGCGCCGCCTACTGTCTAAGAAGCTCAGGTGCTACACATCCAGTCGCGAATAATCTCTCCGTATAGCTGCTCAGCCTCGTCTATTCGGCTGAGCAGGCAGTATTCGTCGGTTTGGTGGGCCATTGACGGCTCCCCGGGACCGAGAATAATACAGGGTGGATTTCCCAACGCCGGCAGCAGCAGGGATGCGTCGGTAAAGTAGGGGACCACGCGAGGTTGCAGCGGCTTTTCGTGCAGTGGCTGACAGCGCTGATAAACCTGCTTTATCCATACGCTATCTTCTTCGCTCAGTACCGCCGGCAGATCGATCAGCGTGGAAACCGTGACGCTCTTGCCAAGCAGCGTGGTCAACTGCTGTCGAATGGTGGCGTGCTGTAAATTGGGTGTGCTGCGAATGTCCACATCAAAACGCGTGTGATCCGGAACGGAGTTGATATTTAGCCCACCTTCGATGCGTCCGACGTTAAGCGTGGACTGCTTCATCAGTGGATGCGGTGCACCTGGTGAAAAGTGTTGTATCTTACCCAAGGCATCCGCCGCCAGATAGATAGCATTAATCCCCAGTTCGGGCATCGCGCCGTGCGCCGTTTTCCCCCGCGTTTCGCAGCGTAGCCAGAGCGCGCCTTTATGTCCGATAACCGGATAATTGGCGGTGGGTTCACCAACGATCAGCGCGCCAATCGCCGGCATCGTCTCTGACTCGATCAACGCCCGTGCGCCGTCACAGCCGGTTTCCTCCCCGCCGGTGATCAGCAATACCACACCATGCCCGGCGATAATGTCTTTTCGCTGCCGAAGGCAGGCGATGGCAAACGCCGCTATCGCCGCTTTCATATCGCTGGCTCCGCGTCCGTAAAGGCGCCCATCATCCATCTGTGAACCGAAAGGATCGTACTGCCACTGCGCATTGCCGAGCGGAACGGTATCCAGATGGCCGGTAAAAGCCAGCGGTTTACCTGTCGTCGCCCCTGGCAACCTGGCGATCAGATTGCAGCGTCCCTCACCGAACGACGACAGAAAAACCTCAAAGCCGCTCTCGCGAAGCCAATCGGCAAAGAACTGCATGCAATCGACTTCGTTGCCTGGCGGGTTAATGGTGTTAAAGCCCAGCAGTTGCCGGGCCAGTTCTAGGGTGGTGGTCATCAGTCGCGTTCCGTCAGCCAGTCGAGGCAGTTAATCCACAGTTGGCGGTAGCCGGGCCATTTGGCAAACTCTGCTGGCAGCCAATGTGCGGACATATCGCTAGTCCATACCAGCGAGCGCCCCTGTTGATATTCGCGAACGGCCAGCAGCGGATGATCGGTACCGGCGATCGTAGCCAACAGTTTGCCCTGCGGATGCATTTCCACTTCGTTATAACCCAGCAGCCACGGCCATTCGCCCGGCATATCGTTAAACAGCGCGTGAGATCCCGTCACTTCGGCATAGCAACCTTCCGGAGTTTCAACACGATCATCCCATGCCAGGCAGCGTACTGGCAGCACCTTCTCCACTGCGGTATTGCGATAGCGCGCGCCGCCGTTAATTCCCTGGAAGCTGTAATAGCCGCCAATCATCATCAGCGCACCACCAGCCGCAACATAATCATGCAGTAGCGTCAGACGATTGGCGGTACGGCAGCTTTTCAGCCAGGTATCCGGATGCAGCAGCAACGTATTGGCACCGATATCCGACAGGATAATGGCATCCCATTGCCGTAATGCTTCCTGCGTTAGCGGAAACTCGGTCGCTGCCGCGTGGGCAGGCATATAGGTAATGGCATAGTCGCTATCTGCCAGCGCGGCCAGGAAATCCGTTGCGCCGGTATGCCAGGTGGCGGTAGCAAACTGATCGAAGCCTTTAACGTGTGTTGAAGTGCTGGTCCAGGATTCACCCACCAGTAAGATTTTCTTCTGCATTACTTTTTCCTTTTATCCGCCAAAGACCCGTTGGGGATTTCCAATCATCAAGGTTTCGAGTTGTTCGCCGCTGACGCCATGGCGCCGCAAGCGAGGAACAAAATGCTTGAGTATGTAGCCGTAGCCGTGACCGCCATAGCGGGTGAGCATGGTTTTCAGGAACACATCCTGCGATAGCAAAATCTGCTGGATATAGCCGTCGTCAATCAGCTCGCGAATGGCACGAGCGTTCTCCTCGTCAGAGGGGGATTGCGCCGACTCGTCGGCGTAGTAGTAGCTCATGCCGATCATGTCGTATTCGAGAAACGCTCCGCGTTGCGCCAGTTCGCGCTGGTAGCGCTTATCGGCAAAGCTGGGATTCATATGGCACAGCACCGTATGGCGTAGATCGGCGCCTTCCTGTTCGAGAATATCCAGCACTCGATGGCCGAGCCGTTCCCAGCCTGGCAGATGAACTTCGATCGGCACACCGGTCGCGGCACTTGCCCGGCCTGCGGCGCGCAGCGACTTCTCTTCATCTGACGTAAAGCGGCTGGAGATACCGATTTCACCGATCAGCCCGGCGAGCACTGCCGGCTTCTCTTCTGCACCGCCGAGGTCGTAGATCAGCCGTTCGGTCAACTGCTCGACGCTGCTGTTTTTTACCCACTCGGGATGCGACGGTTCCAGATAGAGTCCGGTACCCATAATAATGTTCAGCCCGGTCAGGCGAGCGATGCGCGCCAGCGCTTGCGGATCGCGGCCAATACCGATATTGGTCGGATCGACCACCGTTTCCCCGCCAAGGGCGCGATATTTGGTCAGTTCTTCAATTGCCACGTCGACATCAAACAGCTGACAGTTATCACGGCTCATCAGTGGATTGAGCGACAGTTCGCCGAGGTTCTCTATTTTCACGGGCATTTCGGCAAGATGGCGATCGCTACAGCAGCAAGGTGGCACCCATTTGCCGGAGGCATCCAGCAGGATATGCTCATGCATCAGCGTGACGCCCATCTCGTTAATAGGCAGCGGGCCCAGCACCGTCATTACGTAACCGCTGCTGACGCCTACCGGCAACGGAATAGGGTGGCGAAAAATTGATCCTTTCATCAGCTATCCTTTTGCCGCAGAGCGCGTGGGGTTGAGAATGCGGGTGTTCAGCCAGATAGCCAGCAGGATAATGGTGCCGGTGGCTATCTGAGTGTAGAACGGCGAGATATGCGACAGGATCAGCCCGTTCTGAATCACCGCAATCGACAGCGCGCCCAACAGTGTGCCGATAATGGTGCCGAAGCCGCCAAACAGACTGGTGCTGCCAAGAACAACGGCGGCGATCACCTGCAGTTCGAAGCCTTCGCCTTGGTTGGAGGAGCCGCTGCCGAGACGGGCGGTAATAATCATTCCTGCCAGTGCAGCGGCCATTCCGCTGATGATGTATACCTTCATCGTCACTGCCTTGGTGTTAATCCCGCTGCGGCGTGCGCCTTCGGCGTTGGCGCCGATAGCCGTAACGTAGCGGCCAAAGCGCATATGGTTCAGTACGATATGCCCGATAACCAGAATCATAATGCCAATCAGCGCCGGCATCGGGATACTCATCACCCAGGCGCGGCCGATAAAGGTAAACAGGCTGTCAGCGGGAACAGGAATCGAGTAGCCCTGAGTCACCAGCAGCGCGATACCCCGTACTACAGCCAGGGTGGCGAGGGTGACGATAAACGCCGGTATCCCTTCATAAGCAATGAAGAAACCGTTGATTGCGCCAACCAGCCCGCCGAGCAACAGACCACCGAGCAGAACCACCGGCCACGGCAGTCCCCAGTTGTTCAGGGCGATAGCGGAGAGCGCGCCGACCAGCGCAAGGGTGGAGCCAACCGACAGGTCTATACCACCTGTCGTAATCACCAGGGTCATTGCGGTCGCGACGATCAGCAGCGGGGCGCTCTGACGGATGATATTCAGCCAGTTGGTGCCGGTGAGGAAGTTACTGGTGATCAGTGAAAACACCACGCAACAGAAGACGAAAAACAGAGCGATGCTGACTACGCCCGAGTGGTTATGCAGCAGGCGTCGCGGCAGCGAATGCTGGATCATGCGGGAGCTGCTTAAGTTCATGATACTCATCCTGTTACCTCAGTGTGCAGCCGCAGAGTGAGCGGTGAATTTTTCGCCCACTATCAGGTTGACGATATCGCTCAGGCTGGTGTCGGCCACCCGCCGATCGGCGACGTTGGTACCTTCATACATCACCATGATCCGGTCACAGACCAGGAACAGGTCCTGCAGGCGGTGGGTAATCAGAATCACGCTCACACCGCGAGCAGAAACGCGACGGATGAGCTCCAGAACCGCTTCTACTTCCGCGACGGCGAGCGCGGCGGTTGGTTCATCCATAATCAGCACCTTAGGGGCAAAAGCCGCCGCGCGGGCGATGGCTATAGCCTGGCGCTGGCCGCCGGAGAGATTACGGACCAGTAGGCGGGTATCGGGAATGGAAATTCCCAGCCCTTTTAACATCTCACGGGCATCGGCGTGCATTTTGGCTTCGTCGAGAAAGGGGATGCCGAGCACTGATTTCATCGGTTCGCGGCCCATAAACAGATTGCCCGCGACATCGACCGTGTCACATAGCGACAGATCCTGATACACCATCTCGATATGGCAGCGCCGAGAATCCGCAGGATTGGTAAACTGGTGCTGTTCGCCGTCGATACGGATCGTGCCGCTGGTGGGGATCACCGCACCAGACAGCACCTTGGTCAGGGTTGATTTCCCCGCGCCGTTATCGCCCACTAAACCCAGTACTTCGCCCGGAGCCAGCTCCAGGTTGACACCGCGCAGTGAACGTATCGACCCATAGGTCTTGGTGATATTGATCATCTCTACCCTTGGCGGGATAGTTTGTGGCTGCTGCATCTGTTAACTCCCATCGCTATTGCAGGGAAAATGTTCGCCGTCCTGTGCGAAAGACTCCATCCAACACGGTTTACAATCTAGTAAACCGGTTTACCTGGTGGGTGAAGTACTCGCAAACACAGTCAGGCCAACGCTATTTGAGATATTTGTTCGCCAGTAAGAACATTGCAGCATCCGTGCCAGGGCAGTAACAACACAGCAGCCCTATCATTTAACGCCATGTAATAAATCGGTTTTTTTTAAACACATCCCGGTAAACCGGTTTACTGATTATAGTGAAGGGATTTTGAGTTGATCGTTTTTTGCGCCAAAATTGGGCGCTTTTGCGCCATTTTGGGACATGCTTAACAAATCTTGATTGAATCGCGGCTAATCCATTCGACCGGCAGGCGGGTTTCTGCGGGGATGTCTTTCTCGTTGTTCAGCAGGCGCAGGATGATATTCACTGCGGTGCGGCCCAGTTCACGTGCAGGCTGACGGATGGTTGAGATACGCGGCTGGGTAAAATCGGCATAGTTGGCGTCATCGAAGCCGACTAGCGACAATGCCGCTGGTGCCTGTAGTCCGTTGGCGCGCAGCCCGTCGAGCAGTCCCAGCACCAGATAGTCGCTGGCGGCAAAGACGGCAGTAGGGCGAACCGCTTGGCTAAACAGATATTCCAGCGCCTGTTGGCCGAACTCACGCTGGTATTCGCCGTACATGACCCATTCAGGTGGACAGCTCAGACCGGCCTGCTCCATAGCGGTGCAGAACCCCTGATAACGTTCGCGGACGCTCATCAGCTTGTCAGGCCCGCCGACGAAGGCAATATGGCGATGCCCGGCGGCGAGCAGCTTTTCTGTGGCAATCCGCCCGCCTTGCACGTTATCAGCAAAAACTTTCGGTACCTTACTACCGGGTATGTCCTCATCCAGCAGCACAATGCGTTCGTGACGTTGAATTTCTTTACGCAGCAGGCCGTTATCGGGGCGGTTAGTGGTGAACAACAGGCCATCGACCTGGCAGGTATCCAGCCAGCGAATGAATTGACACTCTTTTTCCGGGTTATTGCGGGTGATGCACAGCACCAGGCTGTAGCCGCTGGCAGAGGCGGCTTCTTCAGCGGCATCGGCCAGTTCAGCAAAGAAAGGGTTGGTAATATCAGGTAGCACCAGGCCAAGAGTTTCGCTACCCCCCTTGCTGAGGCGGCGTGCAAGGCTATTGCCACGATAGTCCAGTTCGTGGATAGCTGTTTCGATGCGATTGATGGTTTCCTGCGGCAGCACAATACTGTTGTTCATATAGCGCGACAGGGTGGCCTTCGACAGTCCCGCCAGCTTTGCCACATCGGATAACAATACGCGTTTTATACTCATTTCCTGCGCCATCTCTGCCAGAATCGGCTATCTGTAACATAGTTAAGCGCCGTGGATACAGCAATTTCTCTGGCAACAATTACTTGAAATAATTGCTTGACAAATTTCAATCAGCGGAGAATTGTATAGGCAGTTTACCGCATCATCCGGGAAGTCATTCCCAAACCCGCTTAAGCCATTCCAGTAGCGCACCGAAACGGACCGGTTGCCGGAATGAATTTAGGCCGGTGCTAGCCGAACGGTCCTTGATTGTTCTGGTATATACACGATATTTGCCCGCCAAAAAGTAACTCTTCTGCGTTCGCATGCGGCGCGGAATTCTGCTGGCTATCCACTCTTCCCGACGAGGATAATGATGATGTTATTTAACACCGGAAAACTGCGTTTTATTGCTATAGCAACGGCGATGCTGGCATCAGTTGTTTTTATTTCTGCTGCCCGTGCTGCGAGTCCGACTTATGCCTTGGTACAAATCAATCAGCAGGCTCTGTTTTTTAATTTGATGAATAAAGGCGCGCAGGATGCAGCGAAGTCCAGCGGCAAGGATTTAGTTATTTTTAACTCCAATGATAATCCGGTTGCGCAAAATGACGCGATTGAAAATTATATTCAGCAAGGCGTTAAAGGCATTCTGGTTGCTGCTATCGATGTTAACGGGATTATGCCGGCGGTAAGAGAGGCCGCCGCGGCAAACATTCCGGTAATTGCTATTGATGCTGTATTGCCGGCCGGACCTCAGGCGGCGCAGGTCGGTGTTGATAATATCGAAGGCGGTAGAATTATTGGTAAATACTTCGTTGACTATGTGCAGAAAGAGATGGGTGGCCAGGCGCGGTTGGGTATCGTCGGTGCCTTGAACTCGGCGATTCAGAACCAACGGCAGAAGGGATTCGAAGAGACGCTGAAAAGTAATCCGAAAATTACCATCGCTAACGTCGTCGATGGGCAAAACGTGCAGGATAAAGCGATGACCGCAGCGGAAAACCTGATTACCGGCAACCCTGATCTGACGGCGATATATGCCACCGGCGAACCCGCGCTGTTGGGGGCGATTGCCGCGGTGGAAAACCAGGGACGACAAAAAGATATTAAAGTTTTTGGCTGGGATCTGACGGCGAAGGCGATTTCGGGTATTGACAGCGGCTACGTTACCGCAGTGCTGCAGCAGGATCCGGAACAGATGGGGGCAGAGGCCCTGAAAGCGCTGAACAGCATCACTTCAGGTAAAACCGTGCCGAAAACCATTCTGGTTCCGGCCACGGTGGTGACTAAAGCAAACGTTGATAGCTACCGTTCGCTGTTCAAGTAAGTTAGTGCGCGCCGTCCTTGGCTAACAGGGCGGCGAGTTCGTTGCCGTCAGGAAACGCGCTGAGCGTACCCCGGCGGCTAACGGTAATGGCGGCAGCGCGGCTGGCATGAGCCAGCGCCAGGTCATCCGGCTCCACCCCGCGCAGCAGCGCAGATGCCAGCATCACGGCAAGGAAAGTATCGCCTGCGCCGGTGGTATCAAGCGCTTCGACAGAGGTGGCAGGGCAGAAGTGGCGCAGGCCATCACGGATCAGCCAGGCTCCGGCAGCCCCTTGGGTAATGACCAAGGTTTTCACGCCGTAAGGTTGTAGTAGCTCTGCCTCGGATTCATTGACCACCGCGATGTCGATAAGTGGCCACAGGTGGCAAAAATCAGGATTAACCGGTGAAGGGTTAAATACCGTGGTCATACCCTGCGCTTTGGCGAACTGAAACAGGCTGCGAGTTTTGTCCAGGGAGAAATTCCCCTGTTGTAACAGAATATCGCCCACGGCAGCGTCAGCCAGGTGTGGAATAATATCATCCAGGCCAAATGTATCGGCGGCGGCGGTGGTTGTAATAATGGCATTGTCACCATCGGCGATATTTAAAATAATCGAGGTGTCGCTATGTTGATTGAAATTGCAGTCGGGTAGCAGCGTCAGGGGTTCATTTTTAATCTTCTGACGGATCCAGATGCCATTGCTGTCACTCCCTGTTGCGGCAATTAAACGCGTTTCGATGCCGCAACGGGACAGGATAATTGCCTGGTTCGCTCCTTTACCGCCTATATCCTGAGAGGTTTTAATTCCATGTATCGATGATCCTTTCTTTGGTATATCAGAAATGGACCATGCTTCATCTACGGTAATGTTACCGGTAACGTAAGCTCGCATAGTGCTCCCTTAAAAGGATGGATAAGATGATTTCTATCTCAGCAGAAAAATCGAATGCAATACAAGCTATTTTTTCACGTAGTAAAGTCGTTATTGGCGTTGTTCACTGTGCACCTTTCCCAGGCACGCCTAAATATCGAGGAAAATCAGTTGGTGATATTATAGATCGCGCGCTTCGTGATGCGGAAAATTATCTTTCAGGTGGGGTTCACGGACTGATTGTAGAAAACCACGGCGATATTCCTTTTTCCAAACCTGAAGATATTGGCCCTGAAACGTCAGCGCTGATGGCGGTCATTACCGAGAAAATTCGCCAGCGCTTCGGTGTGCCGCTTGGAATTAACGTATTGGCTAACGCCGCGATTCCTGCGATGGCTACCGCATTGGCGGGCGGGGCCGATTTCATCCGTGTAAACCAGTGGGCCAATGCCTATATCGCCAATGAAGGGTTTATTGAAGGGGCTGCGGCCAAGGCATTACGCTACCGCAGCAAGCTGCGTGCTGAACATATTCGCGTCTTTGCCGATAGCCACGTTAAGCACGGCAGTCATGCCATCGTTGCCGATCGCTCGATTCAGGAGCTGACTCGCGATGTGGACTTCTTCGAGGCCGACGCGGTGATTGCCACCGGTCAGCGCACGGGCGATAGCGCCACCATAGAAGAAATTGACGAGATTCGCGCTGCGACAGAATTACCCTTGTTGGTGGGGTCCGGCGTGACACCGGCGAACGTCTGTCAGATCCTCGGACGCACCCAGGGGGTGATCGTCGCCAGCACCATGAAGGTTGATGGCGTATGGTGGAACGACGTTGATCTGGCGAGGGTCAAACATTTTATGTCGGTCGCTCAGGCAGCTCTGGAGGAAGCGTAATGGAAACGTTTAGCGATCGCCTGCTACGCGAACATCAGCAGGTGTGGCAGGCGATGCAGCAGCACCGTTTTGTCGTTGATATTGAGCAGGATCGGTTACCAACCAGGGTATTTAACCGCTATCTGGTCTTTGAGGGTAACTTTGTCGCCACGGCTATCGCGATTTTTGCTCTGGGCATCAGCAAGGCTCCGAATATTACTCAGCAGCGTTGGTTGATCGGTGTACTGAATGCGCTGGTTGAAACGCAGATTACCTGGTTTGAAAGGGTGTTGTCTGAACGCCGGATTAATTCCGCTGATTACCCCGACGATCTGCCCGGTGTACGGCACTTTCGCGATGGTATGTTGCAGACGGCACGGCAGGGGCGTTATGAACATATCATTACCATGATGTTCGGGGCAGAATGGATGTATTACGTCTGGTGCCGACGGGCGAGTGAGCAAAGCCAGAGTGATGCAGACGTCCGGCTCTGGGTAGAAATGCATGCGGAAGAGGAGTTTTACCAGCAGGCTCGCTGGTTGAAGGACGAACTGGATCGCTGCGCCATGGCACTTGGTGAACGCGAAAAGCAGGCGCTGTCGGCGCTGTATGGCGATGTGCTTCAGTGGGAAATAGATTTCCATACTGCAGCGTATGAGAATTAACCACGCGGGTAAAATGGGGGCGCCGGATACGGCCCCCTTACACTGCAGTTGCATTATATCTGAACGTTAAGTTCAGATAGCGGGGGAGGAAAAAATTGAAGCGTCTGTGATGTGCCGGCAGCGGACAATACAGAAATTTAACTTTATTTAATGTCTCTGAGTTTAATTATTCTTTTTCTCTAATCTGATATCTGCATCTCCAACATCCGTTTTATTACCCCAACCGAGATGTTTGTAAAATTTCGCTGCACGGCTATTTTTTGCAGTTTCCAACCAGATTACTTCGTGATGTTTGAATAATTCTTTTTCAGCCGCCATAACAAGCCTACGACCTATTCCTTTATTTTCATGATCCGGAAGAACAAATGCGGCAAAGAGACAACCTTCATCCTGCAAAACCATTGAAAAGCCGACAACCTTCATGTTATCAATAGCGACCCAGGCACAGGGGCCATTCTGGATCATATCGGCAACTACGCTTTCAGTGATACCCATTTGCCGCATTTCTTCACGACTCAGATGATTTTCAATTACCGAAGTTCTAACATCGAAGATACTATCGACATCTGTGATCAAGGCTTGTCTTATATCTATTCCCATTAGAGCGGCTCCATAAACGGCAAAAGTAAAAGGATATTACATCGTGAAAAATACCATTTTCGAGCCTCTTGAGCTAGGTGTATTGTGTATATGATGTCCGCTCTTCACTCAAAGCAGATCCGACGGTTCTGGGTTCCTGCCGTTTGCCAGCACAGGCAAACACCGCTGGGGGAGGCCAGTCGACGAGGGCGCAACAATATAACCAATCTCTATTCAATAAGAGGTTGGTTATCGTTACGTAACCATGAAATAAAATCTTATCGGTCTCTTGGCACGGAGCTAACGTGCTTAATGCCTAACGGAAAAACTCCGCCATCGCCTCACTCAACGCTTGCGGTTGTTCATCCGGGATAAAGTGGCCGCTATGCGCGATAGTGATGCCAATGACGTTATCAGCAAACTGGCGCAGCGGCGTGGCCATATCAGGAATGGACCCCTGATCGGCGCTAATGGCCAGTACTGGCAGCGTCAATTTTCCCTGTTTGCACTGAGCCCGGTTTTGCGCCGCTGACAGCTCCACCTCGCGGTAGGGTGCCAATCCTGCGCGCAGTGCGCCGTTCTGTTTTAACAACCGTACATATTCCAACATATCGTCGTCGCTGAATGCCATTGGGCTGGCGGTTTTGCGTCGCAGGAACCACTGCAGATAAATCTCTTCACGCCCGCTAATCAATGCTTCTGGCAGATCGGGTAATAAGTGGAAAGCGAAGTGCCAGGTTTTCCATGCTTTATCCTGTGTGACAGCTAAGCTCTCCGGCAGTGTAATGCCCGGAATGCCCGCATCGAGCAGAGCCAGTTTGAGCACCTGCTGGCTATAACGCACGGCATACGGCCAGGCTACCCAGGCACCCACGTCATGGGCTGCGAGATAATGGCGTTCAATGCCAAGCTGTTGCATCAATCCCGCTATTTTCTCGGCCAGAGCCTGTGTGTCGTAACCGGATTGCGGCTTATCGGAGTCGCCTTGTCCGGGCAGATCGGGGGCGATGATATGGTAACGCGCAGCCAACCGCGTCATTACCTGGTGCCATGCGTACCAGCTTTGCGGGAAGCCTGCCAACAGCAGCAATACTTCACCTTGTGGATTGCCGCCTCTGACGTAGTGCAGCCGAGTTCCCTCTACCGTGGTGTAATAATGGGCAAAGCCGGGCATATTGGCGATCGGTTGTGACCAAGGGTGTGTGATGACATGTTCCGACATTCAAACCTCCAATTATTAAGGAAATGATCATTTCCTTATTTGATAAAATTTTATTCCAGCAACCTCATTGCCGTGGCGATCAGCCGGTCGCGAGCCGGTAAATCACCCGCCTTGCCTGCTACTCGCATGCCCAGAATCAGACACAACAGCACGCCGCCTAACGCTTCAGGATCGTGTTGTGGATTCACCGAACCATCGTGCTGGCCCTGTTCAATCAGTTGCAGGATAGTTTGCTGATTACGCTTAAGCGCGGCATGCACCAATTCGGACAGCTCGGCATCCAGTTGTTGTAATTCGATGACGCTGCCGACCACCAGGCAACCACGTCGCCCTTCCAGATCCTGGGTAGACTCAAGATAGAAGCGCAGCAGTTCTGCAATTCTGGTCCGGCCATCAGGTTGTTGCGCCAAACGCTGGCGCAGTATCCTGTTGCGCAGCGAGGTATAACGCGCAAAGACCTGTAGGAACAGGCTACGTTTGTCGCGAAATGCTTTGTAGATACTGCCTGCGGTGAGTTGCATCGCTTCGCTAAGATCGCTGATCGAAGCACTGTGGTAACCCTTTTCACGGAATACCAACATGGCGAGATCGAGCGCTGCATCAGGATCAAATTGCCGGGGGCGACCGCGCTCGCGTACTCCCCGTAGTTTCTCAGACATCATTCTCAGCATTTAGGAAACAAACAATTCCTAAATACTCCCACAACCACCAATAAATGAAAAGCGCGCCAAGCCAAAAAAAATTCAATGCATCGACGTCTGCCCATCGCATGGTCGAGGTCATGCTCCGTGGGCCGGCCTGCCTGCTGCCAGAGGCAGATGCCCGATGCCTTTACGTACTCTCTATCTGCTTGAAAATCAATATCCGTACAATTAGTAGACTTGATAGTCTATTAATTATATGTAGACTTGCCAGTCTGTTTAATGAACTTGCGGAAAATAGATGCTGAACTCAAAGAATTACTTCTTAACCCTGTGTTTATCACGCGTCGTAGTCACTTTTTTCTTCTGGATGGCTGGCATTTTCGGCGTATTCAATTTTGACGTTATCGTTGAGGAAATGGTGGTGGTAGGCCTGCCCTGGCCAGTATTGTTCGCGGTAGGAACCATCCTGTGCCAGCTTGTCGGCTCGGCCCTGATTATTTTTAATGTTGCCGGGTTGGGCTGGGTTGGATCGGTGATGCTGATTGTGTTTACATTGCTTACCATCCCACTGGGTCATCCATTCTGGGCCTTTAGCGAGCCGGAACGCACCAAGGAGTTCCATATCGTACTTGAACACATTACCGTTGTTGGAGGGTTAATGATGAGCGCCATTCTTTCGGGCCATAAACGATGAATGACACAATCCGCAGGAAAGGTCGGCCTAAAGATCCGTTAAAAGCGCATGCGATACTTCAGGCCGCGCGCACGTTGTTTCTGGAGAAGGGACTGGAGGTTACTACGGAAGAAATTGCCCGTGTTGCCGGTGTTGCAAAAGCGACCCTTTACTCAAATTTCGCTGATAAAGAGATGCTAATTGAGGCGGTGTTACGCCAGGAATCAGATTTAACAATCAGTGATGATGATTTTGAACAACGGCATCACCTACCGCTAGCGAATGTTCTGACTGCCTTTGGAAATCGGTTTGTCCGTTTCATCAACCAGCGGGAGTTAACTGGATGGGACAGGCTGATTGCATCAGCCTCTATTCGTCATCCGGATTTACCCAAGCGGTTTTATGCCGCAGGCCCCGGCAGGGCACAGCAGATGCTGGAAGCTATCATTGCGGAAGCCATTACCAAGGGGACGCTGAGGGAGTGCGATCCTGGTGAAGCCGCAGACGATCTGGCTGGCTTATGGCTCGGTATGACGAGTCTTGAGATCAAGCTCGGGGCACGCAACGCATTAACCGATGAGGAAATTAACCATCGGGTGGCACACGCGCTTGATATTTTTATGCGATCTTATTCCGTGGGAAACATCTGAGAGACGGCTATTGCCTACAACACGGAGCAGTCACCTTGTTACCGCGTATTAGACGCCAGCTGCGCGCTGATGGTGACTCATGCGCCAAGGGACAGGCGTAGCGAACCAGAGGCCTTTCTCACCCACATCCTTGTGGGAACCTGGCGCTGGAACGGGTTGCCTTTGGATGAACCAGTCTTTGGCAACCTAATGGTTTAGAGCTCACCCCGGATGATGGCTGCGCCGGCACTTAACGCCTGCAGCTTACCGTTGGCTACCCGACGGGATAGGGGAGCCATGCCGCAGTTGGTTGAAGGGTAGAGTTTGTCGGCATCGACAAAGCGCAGCGCCTGGCGCAACGTATTGGCGACTTCCTCGGGTGTCTCAATGGTATCGGTTGCCACGTCAATGGCCCCGACCATCACTTTTTTACCGCGGATCAGTTCCAGCAGATCCATAGGAACACGCGAGTTATGGCATTCCAGTGAGATGATGTCGATCATCGATTTTTGCAGTTTGGGAAACGCTTCTTCATATTGTCGCCACTCGGAGCCCAGCGTCTTTTTCCAATCAGTATTGGCTTTGATACCGTACCCATAGCAGATATGTACTGCGGTTTCGCATTTCAGCCCTTCAATGGCTTTTTCTAGCGTGGCGATCCCCCAATCGTTTACCTCATCAAAGAAAACGTTAAAGGCGGGCTCATCAAACTGGATTATATCGACGCCAGCCGCCTCTAATTCCTTGGCTTCCTGATTGAGAATTTTGGCGAACTCCCAGGCCAGTTTTTCGCGGCTTTTATAATGGCTATCATACAGCGTATCGATCATTGTCATCGGGCCAGGCAGTGCCCATTTAATCGGCCGGTCGGTGAGTTGGCGTAAATATTTGGCATCTTCCACAAAAACCGGTTTTTGACGTTCCACCGCCCCCACCACCGTCGGCACGCTAGCATCATAACGATTACGAATTTTAACAACCTGACGCTTCTCAAAATCAACGCCGTTGAGGTGTTCAATAAAGGTGGTGACAAAGTGTTGACGCGTTTGTTCGCCATCGCTGACAATATCAATCCCCGCCCGAATCTGGTCTTCCAGGGACAAACGCAGGGCATCCTGTTTCCCCTCAATCAATTCCTCATTGTGCAATTTCCAGGGAGACCAAAGTGTCTCTGGTTGTGCCAACCAGGACGGTTTGGGTAAGCTGCCGGCAGTTGAGGTGGGGAGCAATGTTTTCATAATTAGCTAGCCTTTTATTTTCGGTTAATCACAGCGCGTAATGGGTAGACCATTGCTCAAGAATATTCTTGTATGGTTTGATAAAGTGTTCTTCAGTAAACTTTCCCTGCTCGATTGCCAACTGGCTGCGTTCTTCCCGATCATAAAAAACTTTCGTTAATGAATGATCCTGATGATTCAGGTTTGGTTGATAGCATTGTCCTGCCACAGAGTTGGCATTGTAAATTTCAGGGCGATAAATCTTTTGGAATGTCTCCATCGTGCTGATGGTGCCGATCAGCTCAAGATTGGTGTAATCTTCCAGTAAATCACCAGTGAAATAAAAGGCTAACGGCGCAACGCTATTTGGCGGCATGAAATAACGAACCTGTAGACCCATTTTTTTGAAATAACTCTCAGTCAAAGAAGAACCTTCCTGCTGATACTCGATGCCCAACACCGGGTGTTGGTTGCCTGTCCGGTGATAGATATCTTTGCTTGAGATGCTTAAACATATAACAGGCGACTTCTTAAAGTTGTTTTTATACGCTGTCGAGTTGATGAAATGCTTGAATATATTGCCATGCAGATCGCCAAAGTCATCCGGGATGTTGAATTCAGATTTGTTTTTGTTGTGTTCCAACAGCAAAACACTGAAGTCATAATCGCGCACGTAAGAGGAAAAGTTATTCCCAACGATGCCTTCGATACGTTGGTTTTTTTTCTTATCGATAATATTGGTTTTTAATATTTCAATTACCGGGAAGGTATCACCATGATCTTCAATGCGCATCTCGGCAGAAATGATTTCCAGCTCGACAGAATAACGATCGCCTTTTGGATTATCCCAATGCGCTAATGTATTGAAACGATTATCAATCATGACAAGAGTATTGCGCAGGTTTTGCTGGCGGTGGGCCCCTCTGGCCAAATTGGCAAAATTGGTGGTAATACGCGTATTCTCCGAGGGGTTATAATTCTCATCGAACAGGCTGCTCTTAATGGTAAATGTAAAATCTGTGTTCATGGTGATCTTGCATCCTAAGTTCTGATATGAAAACTGAATTTATTCCATGAGTTGCCAAAAACGTTGGCGTTCTCGTTGAGCAGTCTTCATGTTCTCAAAAAGCTAACATTGCATAATTTATGCCAGAGCCATTGGACGAGTGAAAGCGACTTAATTTCATTACCACATGAGTCATCTTCATGATGGTCTGGCGTAAGGTAGCGCCGGTATGATCGCCGCTGAGTCAGATCGCCCGCCGCGCGCATCCAGCAGGTCGGCGGTTGAACAGGCTGAAGACTACTAGAGATAGAAGGCCTTGATGGTTCGCAACGGCGTGGGTTTTGAGTTATTCATTTCGAGGATGTAAGAGATCTCCGCTTTACTCATGCTGTAATAGACACCGTTTGCGGAAGGTTTGCGCCAGTGCGGGAACGAGATATCTCATGGTGTGTCACGCAGTATGCGTGGCGAGGAGTGTTAAAAGTGTTCCAGCATAAATGCCGAAAATGCCCGTACTGCGAGGAAGCGACGGCTTTCAAGCCAGACTGCAGGAATATATGCCCCTTTACCATGAAATCCGTCAGAACGGGAATTAACGCCGGTTTTTTACCAGAGAGGTTGCCATAAAACGTGTCACCATGCCTATTCCAGTACCGGCTACCACTCCGCCATCGTCGCTGGCATCGACGATGGCGGGAGATGCTGGCACGATTTCGATCTCGTGTTCTCTTACCTGGAACGGCCAGTGAAAACTCTGCGCCGTATTTTGGTAACGCATATTAACCGCTTTATAACCGTTAGGCTTATCAGGGGGCGTTTGCCGTAGACGCAGATGCCTGTAAGCGCGTGGTAATGGATTGCCCGGTAAAAATATAGTAATACATGGCGATCACGAACCCATCGATGGTGAACAGGGAAACGGTTGAAGTGAAGATCACCAAAATGAGCACGTCGAAACTTTTGAAGTTCAGCAGTTGGAAGCCAAACGCGACGCCAAGGAAACCTAACACCCCAAGATTGATGAACACGCCGTTTATGCCGACGTTGGGCGTAAATCCGCCACCGCGTGACATTAAGAAATCAACCAGGCCTCTATTACGGTAATCAAAACAGGTATAATCGACGTCGCAACCAAAGATAAGGTTGCCGATGCTCATATGCTGAATCATATATGAAGCAGACAGGCGATGGGCTAGGGACTCATTGGCGGTATAGAAGGAAGGGCTGCCAACGTTGAGATAGGATGCCACCACCATAAAGAAAATAAATACCAGGCCAAAGGTAAATTGATTGGGGATCTTATTGATGAAGCGTTTGAAAGGCCTCAGTAACAGCACGATGATGAGTGCTAACGAGGCCTTGGATAGGCTGGCCAGATAACCGGCGGTAAAAAGGAATTTTTCTTTCTTATTAAGTTTCCCTTCTCTGATCCTTATCAAGAAGATAATTGCCAGTAGTGATGCAAAGAACCCGGCTTCGCGCGAAAGCCCTGACATACGGGGGAATAAGAACAGGGCAAACTGATTGCTGGAGGTTTTCGTTGCCAAAGAGCCCCAGATCAATTGAGACATGTTTTTAGGGCCCATTTCCATGGCGATGCTTTTATCGATAAAGAACGCCGTGAATTGTAATAAGCACCATATTATTGACAGTATAAAACAGAAATAAACTTTCTTTGCCACTTCATCTTTCATCAATACGAAATAGGAAACACCTAGGGCGATCATGGCTGATTTTATCGCGATGAAAGGATTGAATGCGGCAAAGCAAACCGCCATCCAGAGAAAGATGAAGGCTAATATCCTGACGCTTAATATTCGTAGCCGGCTAAGGAAAGTCGTATCGGCAAATACCAGAAAGATCCATAAGTAGAGTGTTATTCCAGAGATATAAGGGTTAAATGGGACGGCAACGAAGAACAGCGCTATCATCCAGCGCAAAGTATTGTCAAAAATAAACTTCATAGCGTACTTCCAAATTGTTGTTTGGTTGACAGGTCAGTTTCCCTTCACCTGTTGCTACTGCTGTTGTCTGTGTGTGGGCGTAGCATAACATAAAGTTTTTAGGTTTTTTCCGAAAAATGCGCAAAACTGAAGGAGAACCACAAAGATCCTTGCCTTATGATTCCTGATGTGAATGTACGTGATGTAGGGCGGGAAATTCTCTGAACTACCCCCTGGCAGGGGGTCAGTTCGGTAGAGGGTTAAAGATCACTGCTGCCATGGCGACGAGTATTGCTACGGTGCCGATAACGTACAACATCAAGCGTTTAATATAAGCATTGCGCTTTCTTGCTTGAGATACCATATGCTCTCATTTCTATTATGGGACACCTTAATACCGTAGTCATGCTTTAGGGTCTCGTCTAGGTGCTTGCTGCAATATGCCAAGCTTTCCGAACTTTCCGAATCCAGGGTTGGACGGCGATGCGAGCATTTTACTTCTGATTCAACATCCTAACTGTCTGCTCATTATCCGTCTGGAGGCGTATCGCCACGGCTTTGGCTCAAATGCGCCAGCGTATGCCTGGCGCTTTGCCGGTTCAGAGGGCTGTAACAGATTGTCGCAACGGCGTTTCCGCTTAAACCCCGGCGGCAGACGCCATACTGCGGCATTCCTGTGCGCAACGGTGACAGGCTTTGGCGCACAGTTGGCAATGTTCGGCTTGATGCTTGGCGCATTCATTGCCGCATTTTTCACACAGTTCGGCGCATAGATTGCATAATTGGCGGGCAAATTCGCTGTCCAGCGACATAAACTGCGCAGACAGCCGGCATATATTTGCGCATTGAATGTCTAACCGGATGCACTGGCGCATCATCGCCAGATCCTCTTCTTGCAAGCAACAGGCCGCGCAACGATCGCAGGCTGCTGCGCAGGCATAGCAAGCTTCGATACAGCTGTTGAATTGTTCGGGCATACATCCTCCTCCCAGAATGGCAAGAAATCGCTATGTTTAAGCGTGGATCAGGATGGCGCGTTAAGCCAACCGAGGCGGGGAGGGTTGCCCGGCCGCTGGCGGGTATGCCCGCGGTGGGTAATCGCCGCCGGCAACCTTGCTTGAACGCAATCTGTGATCGTTGTGCCAAATCCTCGCACCCATTTTGCTTGTCACTGGGCGAATGACTATGTTGACTTTGGGGTCAATATTGCCGTGGTGCGTTTATTACCGACATTGCAAAGGGGATAACATGGCGCTTTCCAGACAGGAGAGGGAGGTCGGTTTCGAGCAGTGGCTGTGCAGTATCAACGCCGCCTGCGGTCGCTTTGCGGCCAAATCGCTCGGTGCCGAGTTCAGCGGTGCACTGCAGGAGTTCCGTTCGCATGCCTTACGCCTGAGTATCGTGGATGTGGCTCAGGCATCTCTGTACCGTACCCGGCGCGAAGTCGCGCAAAGTGACGGCGGCCACTTCTTTACCGTTTTCCAACTGCGCGGTAGCGCGCTGATGACGCAGGGCGGACAGCAGAGTTTATTGACCGCCGGCGACGTTACGCTGATCGATGCCTCTCGGCCCAGCCATTTCAGTTTTCCGCAGGATTCGCGGCAAATCTCTCTGCTATTGCCTCGCTGCTATCTGGAGCAACCATTTCGCGTTGCCGATGTGCAATGCGCCAAACGTATCGGTGCCGATCGCGCGGTCGTGCAGCTCAGTTATCAGTTGGTCGCCGAATGTATCAAGCATCCGGCGATGAGTGCGGCAGAAAGCGAAGCGGTGTTGAATGCCATCGCCACCCTGTTACGACCGACGCTGACCAGCCACGATCGTGGCGCCGAGCTGCATCAGCCGCTTTTTGACAAGGCGCTGGCGCTGATCGATCGGCATATTCAATCCGAACGGCTGCGCCCGGAATGGCTGGCGGCGGAGGTTGGCGTCTCGCTGCGTAGCCTGTACCGGCTGTTTGCCCGCCGGGGGCTGGTGGTGGCGCAGTACATCAAGCATCGGCGTCTGGATCTGTGTGCTCAGGCGCTACGCAACGCGCCTGAGCGGCAAAAACTGGCCGGTCTTGGCTATGACTGGGGATTCAGCGACCATAGCCATTTTTCCACCGCCTTCAAGCAGCGTTTTGGCGTTTCGCCTAGCGATTATCGCAAGCAATACCAATAAACGGTGGTTGGAGCATGCCCCCGCGGGCTGAGGGCATGGCGCTCAGTAACGAATACATACGGATTTTGACTCGGTATAGGCGTCCAGCCAGTCCGGGCCAAAATCGCGGCCGCTGCCGGATTGTTTGAAACCGCCAAACGGCATATTGGCGTCAATCAATGTATGGGTGTTGACCCACACCGTGCCGGCCTGAATGCGTGGGGTATAGGCCATTGCAGCTTGCAAACTGCGGGTCCACAGGCTGGCGGTCAGTCCGTATTCGCTGTCGTTGGCCAGCCGCAACGCTTCCTCGCCATCCGCAACGCGGATCAGGTTCACCACCGGGCCAAACACCTCTTCTCGTGTCAGATTGAGATTTGCCGCCGGGTTAATAACCAGAGTGGGGGGAATATAGAAGCCGTCACCCACCGGGCCATTGGCGCCGGCGATCAGTTCGGCATGTTTGGCTTTGGCATCGTCGAGAAAGGCGGCCACCCTGTCGCGGTGACTGCGCGATACCAGCGGGGTGATCTGCGCGCGGGTATCCATTCCGGGGCCGACGCTGAGCGATTTCACCGCCTGTTCAAAGCCGGCGACCACGTTATCGTAAATCGGCGCTTCGATATAAATACGCGAACTGGCGGCACACACCTGTCCCTGATTGAGGAAGCTGCCCATCATCAGGCCTTCAACCACCTGCGTGATATCAGCATCTTGTAATACGATTGCCGGGTTTTTACCGCCCAGCTCCAAGGTGACGCGCGTTAAGCGGTCGGCTGCCGCACGGGCGATGCCTTTACCTACCGGCGTTGAGCCGGTGAAACTGACTTTGGCCACCAGCGGGTGCTCGGTCAAGGCCTTGCCGCATACCGCGCCACGGCCGGTCACCACATTGAATACGCCCGGCGGGATGCCGGCTTCGCTGGCCAGTTCGGCCATGCGCAATAGCGTCAGCGGCGTAGTTTCCGACGGTTTGATAACGATCGAGCAACCGGCAGCCAACGCAGGCATCACCTTCCAAATACCAATCATCAGCGGGAAGTTCCACGGCACGATGCCGGCCACCACGCCAATCGGTTCTTTGCGGGTATAGACCTGATAGCGGGCCCCCGGCGGCATCGGGATAGAGACGTCCAGCGTTTGGCCGGTGATTTTTGTCGCCAGGCCGGCGGTGTAACGCATCCAGTTCAGCGTGCAGCCAACCTCAAAATCACGGGAAATCATGATGGATTTGCCCTGTTCCAACGTTTCCAACTGTGCCAGCTGTTCGGCGTGCTGTTCGACCAGATCGGCATAGCGCAACAGGATACGTTCACGCTCGGCCGGCAACCGCTGTGCCCAGACGCCGGCGGTGAAGGCCCGATGGGCGGAGGTCACGGCGCGCGCAACGTCTTCGGCGCTGGCGTCGGCGGTAGTGGAAATCTGCTGTCCGTCGGCAGGGTTATGCACCGGCAGCCGCTGTTCGGCCTGCGAGGGCTGCGATTGCCCGTCAATATACAGACCATGTTGACGATCGAGAAACTGCGACACGCTGTCCAGAATGGTTACGGTATTGTCAGGCATACGCCCTCCTGTCAGGCAAAAAGGTCACTTAACGGCACCAGTCTAGGCGTTTTTGCACTGCCGGCTTTTGTTTGCCTGACAATCGATTTGCTCTGCGTGACAGCCGCCACTCGCGCCCGCTAACGCGACCTGAGCTGGCCGCTGGAGCGAATTATGAACTGAGGGTGGCCAGCCGGGTGGCGAAGCCGAGGAATAGCAGGGCAATCAGGCCATTGCCCAATTTGGCCAGGCGTTTTTTATGGCTGAAGAAATGCGCCAGCATACTGCCGGCAAAGATCAGCGTGGTCATGTAAACAAAGCTTACCGACTCCAGAATCAGCGCCAGAATGGTGTAGGACAGCCCAGGGTGTGCGTAATTAAAATCAATAAACTGCACGAAGAACGACACGTAAAACAGAATGGCTTTGGGATTGGTCAGGCTCAGCGTCAACGATTTGCGCAGAATGCTGTTGCTACTTTCCAGCGGCTGCTGTGCCGTTTGATTCTTTTGAATAAAAGTGGCGTACAGGAGCTTGGCGCCGAGGAACAGCAAATACAGGGCACCCAAATAACGCACCAGGGTAAACAGGAACGGCGTGGTGCGGATCAGCGTGGCGACGCCGATATAGGCGCAAAAAATCAAAATGGCATCACCGATAAATACGCCCAGGGCGGCGGTATAGCCGGCGCGAACGCCGCGCGAAATACCCATTTTCAACACAAACAGGCTATTTGGACCCGGCAGGACAATGATAAAAATCACCCCTGCGAGATAAGTCCATAAATTCAGGATGCCAAAACTCTCTAACACATTAACCTCACAAGCCTTTTAATACGCGCAACGCTCAGGCGTTATCCCTGGCCCCGGTTGGGCCGTGCCCGATCCTAACGCTGCGCGTTGGGCTTGGCAATCTGCATTGTCCGAACCATCATTTCCGCGCCAGCAAGGTGGCGAAACGCAGTTGGATACGCTGGCCATTGGCATCGGTTTTATGCAGTTGACCGACATCCTCGTTATATTTCACAATTTCCCAGTGGCGATAATAATTTTTCAGTTCATCGGGTTTGAAGGTGAACGGAAACGGCAGCGGGCAAGGGAAGTCCGGCGTGTCCATCGCGGCGACAATCAGATTGTGACCGCCGCTGACGGTGCTGGCCTGCATATCCTGTATCATGGTGGGGATGGTTGCGGGTTGCAGAAACATCATCACCACGGTGGAAAGAATAAAGTCATAGGCACCGCTAAAGCGATGGCTATTCAAGTCCTGTTCGCTGGCGCTGATATGGTTCAGGCGTTCGGCATCAATGATCCGGTTCAGTTCGGCGACGCTGAGCGCATTCTTGTCCCAGGCGGTTACCTCGAAGCCCTTCAGGTTGAGATACAGCGAGTTTCGCCCGCCGCCACAGCCCAGATCCAGCGCCTTGCCTGCCGCTATCTGGCGGACTGCGGCGATCACTTCCGAGTGGGTACGGCTCAGGCCGTATTTTTGGTGAAAGTAGTCTTCCGGTTGCGTGGTGATCGACATGTCATTCTCCAGCATCAAGTCTGATTTAAATTGCATATATAATGCATGTTATTGGTGTGTTTTACCATCCGCAGCATAACGCAGGGCAGTTTTCGACGGCGGGTACTGGATCATAAACGGCAGCTGAGATAACGTCTTTTACGCCGATGCCATGATAATCAGGGAAAAGATGTTTTATAACCGCCATTCTGAACGACTCCCCGCCTTTCGACCGCTAATGCTGACCGCGTTGCTGGTGTTGGCCGGGTGTGCCAGCAAAACCACCCCCGAAGCGCCTGAGCGCCGACCGGCAGATGTCAAGGCGCAAGTCATCAAACTGATGCCGCCCAGCGCCAAGGATCGCCAGGGTTGGGCAACGGATATCACCGCAGCGTTTGCCGCGCAAGGCCTTGACGCGAGCGACGAGAACATCTGTTCCGTACTGGCGGTTACCGAGCAGGAATCGACCTTCCAGGCCGATCCGCAGGTGCCCGGGCTGCCGAAGATCGCCTGGAAAGAGATCGATCGTCGCGCCGATCAACTGCATATTCCGCATTTCCTGGTGCGCACCGCGCTGATGATCACCTCGCCAAACGGCAAGAGTTACAGCGCACGACTGGACAAGGTGCGCAGTGAAAAGGAGCTGAGCGCCATCTTTGATGACTTTATCGATATGGTGCCGATGGGCCAACGGCTGTTTGGCAATCTGAACCCGGTGCATACCGGTGGACCCATGCAGGTGAGCATCGCCTTTGCCGAGGCCAATGCCAAAGGGTATCCGTATCCGATTGACGGTTCGATTCGTCGTGAAGTGTTCAGCCGGCGTGGCGGCATGTATTTCGGCATCATGCATCTGCTCGGCTATCCGGCCAATTACAGCCGTTCACTGTACCGTTTCGCCGATTTCAACGCCGGTTGGTACGCCAGCCGTAATGCGGCATTCCAGAGCGCGGTCAGCCGTGCGAGCGGCATTCCGCTGGCGCTGGACGGTGACTTGATCAACTACGGCACCGACAAGCCTGGCTCCACTGAACTGGCGGTGCGCGCGTTGGGCAAACGACTGGCTATCAGCAATTCCGCCATTCGGCGGGCGCTGGAGAAGGGCAACAGCCTCGATTTCGAGCATACCGACGTTTACCAACAGGTGTTTGCGCTGGCAGAAAAAACCGAAGGCAAAAAGTTGCCGCGTGAAGTGTTGCCGGGCATTACGCTTGAAAGCCCGAAAATTACCCGCAAGTTGACCACGGCCTGGTTTGCCAAACGGGTTGACGATCGCCGTCAACGTTGCCTGGCTCGCGCCAAATAAAAAACCTCATGGGTGAGGGAGGCGGAAGGGCCGTTTGTCCCTCACCCGACTGATTAGGCGCAGCGGCGCGGGTTGCGCAAGCCGAAGTTGAAGTTATTACAGCGGTTGCAGAACTCTTTCATCACCGGCGGTGTATCCATCATCGGCAATTTCACTTCAATAAACGCCAGCCGGTCCTGGCGAGATGCGTGTTCCAGCGCCAGTTCCAGCTGTTGGCCGGTTTCCACGGCGGCGCAGAATGGGCGAGCCTCGGTGTTGAGCACCGCTGGCAGTGCGGCATAATCCCAGCGGCCGATATCGTTGTACGATGATGCTTCGCCGAGGATATAACGTTCGATGGTGTAACCGTCATTGTTTATCAGGAAGATAATGGGTTTTTGCTCGTAACGCAGCAGCGTTGACACTTCCTGGGCAGTCAACTGGAACGAACCATCACCAATGAACAGTATTTGCCGGCGTTCCGGCGCGGCCATCAGCGTGCCGAGCAGCGCCGGTAAGGTATAACCGATGGAGCCCCAAATCGGCTGATTCACCACTTTCACCCCGTCTGGCATGCGCATACCACCGATGGCCGCTCCCGAGGTACCGTTTTCGACCACCAGCACGTCGTCTTCGGCAATAAATCGGCTCATACGCTGCCAAAAATAGGCCTGATCGAGCGGTGCGTCGCTGGGGGCGGCCAGTTTGTGGCGTGGGTTGGGCAGCGTGGCCATTGGCGTCGCCGCGTCGCCGGCGGCACCGTCCAGCAGTGCCTGCAACAGATCGGCGGTGGCCACTGCCGGATAGGCGACGTTGTCCAGTTTCACCGTGTATGGCTGAATGTCTATCTGTCCTGCGGTTGGGATCTGATGCGAAAAGTAACCGGTGGTCGAATCCACCAGCCGTGCGCCAAAGTTCAGCACGCAGTCAGAGTTCGCCATCAGTGCAAACAGTTCCGGTCTTGACAGATTACCGCTGTAGCCGCCCATCCAGCCGGCGGTGGTTTCGGCGATAATGCATTTTGCGGTTGGCATATTGGTCAGCGGAATGGCGAATTTATGGGCAACTTCAACCACCAGTTGCTGCAACTGATAACGATCGACCATCTGATCGATCAGCATCACCGGCCGCTGTGCCTGTTGCAAGCGTCGTAGCAAGGCGCTGGCAGCCAGCTGCAGGTTGTAGCGATCGCTGGCCGGCAGGCGCGGCGCCACCACGGCGCTTGTTACTTCGATCTCTACTTCGCAAATGTCTGACGGTAGCTGTAAATAGACCGGTTTCTTTTCGGTCCAGGCCACCGCCAGAACCCGTGGAATTTCCACCGCGGCATTTTCCGGCGTAATCAGCGCCTGTGCGACGGTAAACTGTTTAAAGCAATTCATTACATTGTCAAAATTGCCGTCGGCCAGTGAATGGTGCATTAACGCATGGCTTTTCATGGCATGCAGCGGCGGGGTGCCGGCCAGGCATATTACCGGTGAGGATTCAGCATAAGCGCCGGCAATGCCGGACAATGCCGCCAGATCGCCAACGCCATAAGTGGTAATCAACGCACCGGCGCCTTTCATGCGCGCATAGCCGTCAGCGGCGTAAGAGGCATTCAATTCATTGCAGTTGCCAATAAACTGTAGTTGGTTGTCATGCTCAATCAACTCCAGCAACGACAGATTATAATCGCCGGGCACGCCGTAAATATGGTCGATATTCAGTGCGCGCAGTTGTTGCAGAATAAATTGTCCGATGGTGACTTTCATCTCTTGCTCCGAATTTATTGTGTTGGTTTTATCAGGCAGAAATCAGCAATCAGCTTTGCCGGTGTTATTGCGTTAGCGAATGGCGCGAAAAGCGTATTACGCCTGCTGGTATTAACAGTTATGGAAAGCGCTGATTGCTTCAAGATCGGCAGGCCAGTGGCCGAACGGTATTTATGTACGCCGGGCTTTACGTTTAAAAATGCCATGGCACAGGGTAATGGTCGGCTTTGGCAGCCTGAGCGGGTATTTCTCTCGCCAGCAAAAAACCGTGCTTAATGCCATTTCTGGCGATAGACAGCGGGTGAGTAATCCCAATTAGATATTTTCGGTACTTTTACGATTACTAATAATCCTAGGCGTATCACCTGCCATAACGCGGCGGAGTCAGACCCGGCTCAGCCGCAATCGGCAATATGTGCTGGAGAAACCTCTGCGGAAATCAATAATTAACTTATGTAATAGTAATAATATTAGGCGGTGTTACTTTTAATTTACACCATAATAACAAGGTGGCAACCAGCAAGCGCTGTGATGGGGATAACACTGATGCCAGCAGGTCAGGCCAGATAATGCGCTGGCGATCACATCCGCTTTGGCGGCGGGGGTAAAGCTATGTTAACGGCCGGCGTGGCGATTCATTGTTTGACGTCGAAACGGAGTTTTCTGACAGATCGTCAGCGGGGGATGGCGTTAGCATGGCGTTTAAGGATGCCACGGTGCGTGGAGCGCTCTTGCAAGTCCATCGGACATAACAATGCCCAACGGCTAAACTTAATGAATCGACAACAAATATCGCTTAGCGCTGGGATTGGCAAAAGTCTGGGTTGATCTTGCAAGTACGATCGGTAAGAATCCCCGGCCGTAATTTATACAGGAGTTTTATGATGTTTTATAAATGGACACCGTTGGCATGCGGTATGGCGTTGATGTTTTCTGCACTACCTTCGCAGGCCGAGGTTGGTGCAGAAAACGCCACTGCCATGCAGACGCAGGTGGCAGCAGAAAATGGCGCTGCCGCGCAGACGCAGGCGGAGGCACAAAACGCCACTGCCGTGCAGGCTGAACAGCCCGGCTTATGGCAGCGCTTTACCCATAATGTGGCTGAAACCTGGAACAACTCGCCGAACAAGGATATCTATCTGCCGGCGATCACCTGGCACAACCGCTGGACGTACGACGACGAACACATCGACAAGTACAACGAACGTCCATGGGGAGCAGGTTATGGTATTTCGCGCTTCGATCAGGACGGTGATTGGCACGGCATCTACCTGATGGCGTTCAAGGATTCCTTTAACAAATGGGAACCTATTGGCGGCTACGCCTATGAAAAGATCTGGCGCCCGCTGGACGATAAGGATTTCCGCCTTGGCCTGGGCTTTACAGCCAGCGTCACCGCGCGTGACAACTGGAACTATATCCCGATCCCGGCGCCATTGCCGTTGGCCTCCATTGGTTATAAAAGCCTGACGTTCCAGGCTACCTATATCCCCGGCACCTATAACAATGGCAACGTATTCTTTGCCTGGCTGCGCTGGCAGTTCTGACTCTTTCCCTCGTCCTGACTATTCCTAAAATTGCGTTTTCTGCCCGCCGGATGGAACTTGTTGGCGGGCATGACGTTCGAATCTGTGTCCGGCGGCTTGCCGCCTACCGAAGATAAAACAGGAGCTTAATCATATGAACAGCAAGCATCGTTTACTGCTGGCGTTAGCATTGACCACATCTATGGCCGGTACGGCAAACGCGGCTGGCCTAATGGATTCTATTAGCGATGCAGCCGGCGGTCTAAGCCAATCTGGCGGCGAAAGCGGCGGTATGTCACTGTCCAGCCTGACCGGACTGCTGAACGGCGGCGACAAGGCATTGAGTTCCAGCAGCATGACCAACGCGGCCGGCATTCTGCAGTATTGCGTGAAAAACAACGTGCTGTCGCAAAACGGCGTTGCCGGCGTGCAGACCAAACTGATGGATAAACTGGGCATTAGCAGCAGTGCCGACGCCAACAGCCAGGAGTATCAACAAGGGTTGGGTGGCTTGTTGCAGACCGGCGAAGGTAAAAGCCTGGATCTGAACAGCCTTGGCACCTCGCAGATCACCGAAAAAGTGAAGCAAAAGGCCTGCGATCTGGTACTGGAACAGGGTAAATCCTTCCTTTCCTGAACGGCGTGAGTAAAAGTTGAATATGAAAAAGAGCGTACTGTTTTCTCTGCTTGCCGGTGTGGCAATGCTGCAAGGATGTCAACAAGTGAAAACCCACGACGCACCGCCTCCGCCGCAGACTACTTCGATCGGTATGGCGAATCCGGCGGATGTCTACTGCAGCAAAATTGGCGGTACCCTAAACGCCAAACAGAATGCGCAGGGGCAGTATTCGACCTGTACCTTGCCAAGCGGTGAGGAACTGGAGAGTTGGGCGCTGTTCCGCCGCGATCATCCGGTGAAGAAATAACCCAGCGCCGGCATTAAAACTCGCTGGTGCTGATGGCCTGATACTCCACCTCGCCGTGGCCATGCAGGCTCAGCGGCAGACGCCAGTTATGTTCTACCGCCAGCGGAAACGGCTGCGAGCGAAAGCTGCAGCCGCTTTTTATGTCGCGGATCTTTAAAACGTACTTGCCAGCCGCCGAGACGTTGACGGCAAAACTGGCCGCAGCGGGAATGAACACTTCTGCCAACTGTTGCGGATGTTCCGGGGTTTCCAGCTTCACCACCACGGCAAAGTCATTGCGTTGATTTTCCAGCGTGATGCGCTGTAAACGGCTGCCGGCCGGCCGTTCGGGTTGGTGGAGGTAGCCCGCAGCGGCGGGCCATGGCTGGCCGTCGTTGTCATGCAACGGACCACCGCACTGTTCGCGAGCTTCACGCAGCGGCAAGCCGCGGTTGATGTCGTAATGGGCCGGCGCTGTGCTGGTCAGCTCCTCCTGCTGGTGCTGAGCGTGCAGATAGCGTTTGGTGCCAAATATCCCGACGGCGATCAACATAAAGAAAATAAATAGCGTCAGACGGCTGTTAAAAATGCGGCCAAACAGCCTGCCTGGTAATTGAAACAGCCAGCTTGCGATTCTCAATAGCATATGTTTTCCCTTAGCGCCCAAGCCGTTACGTCTGCGGTAACGTTGCCTCCCACAGTATAGCCAACAACCGTCGGCCAAAATCGTTTAACCCTAATTTTCTTATTTATTATCGTACGTTGGTAACCGATTAGCGCTACTTTAACGGCGTGGCGGGAGAGCAATATGTCAGTCAACGTCGTCCAGGGGGGTATCACGTTTTATTCAACTGGACGAAGGGCCAACGCTGGAGGTGATGTGGTTGCCACATCTGCTGCCCGAAGGTAACGCCATCGAAATCACCACCTGATCAGCTTTCCTCCAGAGCGGCGAACTGCTGGCCGAGGAAGTCCAGCAGCAGGCGCACCGCCGGCAATAAACCACGGCGTGACGGGTACACCGCGTGTACCACGCCACCCTGTGGTCGCCAGTCAGGCAGCAAGGCCATCATATCGCCCCGCAGGATGTGATCGCGCATCATCATGCTCGGCAGTTGTACTACCCCGGCGCCGGCAATTGCCGCGGTACGCAACATTAGCATATCGTCGGTGACCAACCTTGGCAGGTGTTCCCAGTCAAAGCGGCGCGTATCCGGGCCGGTCAGTGTCCACTGGTGCTGGGGGCGCGCCGGACCAAGATCGAGCGTCGGGTAGCGTAGCAGATCTTCCGGCTGCCTGACGTCGCCGAGTGCCCGCACCAGCGCCGGGCTGGCCGCCACGCACCAGCTGCGCTGCGCCAGCACTTTCAACACCAGATCGCTGTCTTCCAGCGGCGGTGGCCGCACGCGTAACGCCAGATCCAGTCCTTCTCCCACCACGTCGACCCGGCGATTGGTCGCTTCCAGGTGCAGAGACACTTTGGGGTAATCGGCCATAAAGCGTGCCAGCATATCCCCGACGCGGGTATGCAACAGCGCGATCGGGCAAGACAGGCGCACGGTGCCGCAAGGCTCCGCGCGGGTCTGTTCGATTGCCTGCTGCGCGGCCTCGGCCTCCACCAACATTGCCTTGCAGTGCTGATAATAATTCTGCCCGACGTCGGTAATGGAAAACCGGCGCGTTGAGCGCTGGATCAAGCGCACGCCGAGCCGTTCCTCCAGCAGCGCCACCCGGCGGCTGAGTTTGGATTTTGGTATGCCGAGCGCTCGGCCTGCAGCGGCAAATCCCTGATGTTCCACCACGCTGGCGAAGAAAAACAGGTCGTTCAAATCGATCAACATTGCCGCTCCATTGTCCTACCAGTAGAACACTGAGTGTATATCTTGCCGACTACTGCGGCAATCACGGCGGGTTTACACTGTTGGCAACAAATAAAGGCCGTGAGGCCGGTAATGGGAGATCCTTATGAAAAAGATCCTAGGCGTCTATAACAGCCCTGAAGCACATTGGGTCGGCAACGGTTTTTTGGTCAATTCGCTATTTTCCTATAACGATCTGGGGGCGGAAATGAGCCCGTTCCTGTTACTGGATCATGCCGCGCCCACCAAATTCCGCGAAACTACCGGGCGACGCGGCGTTGGCCAGCACCCGCATCGGGGTTTCGAAACCGTAACCATCGTTTATCAGGGCGAAGTGGAGCACCGTGATTCCACCGGCAGCGGCGGTGTGATTGGCCCAGGTGATGTGCAATGGATGACTGCCGCCTCCGGTATTCTGCATGAAGAGTTCCATTCAACGGACTTCTCTCGCAAAGGTGGCACCATCGAAATGGTACAGCTGTGGGTTAACCTGCCGGCCAAGGATAAAATGGCTGCGCCGGGTTATCAGACGCTGCGCAATCAGGATATTCCGCAGGTAGCGCTGGCGGACGGTGCGGGACAGGTTCGGGTGATTGCCGGCGACTTCGCTGGCCATGCTGGCCCGGCACGCACCTTCAGCCCGCTGAATGTGTGGGATATGAAGATCAATGCCGGTCACACCACCACGCTAACGGTGCAGGAAGGTCATACGCTGGCGCTGGTGATGCTGCATGGCGCGATACTGGTCAACGGCGAGCAGATTGTTCGTGAAACCCAGATGGTGATGCTGGACCGCGTGGGTGATACCCTCACCATTGAAGCCAACAGCGACGTCAGTCTGTTGGTGCTGAGCGGTGAACCGATCGATGAGCCTATCGTCGGCTATGGTCCGTTTGTGATGAACAGCGACGCCGAGATACAGCAGGCGTTTGAGGATTTCAACAGCGGCAATTTTGGCACCATGCCGGCGGTTGAAACCGTTAGCGGCAGAGACTGAGCGAGCACCTCCCTTCGGCTGGCCCGTTATCGCGGGCCGGCCTTCTGGTTTGCATGGGCGTTTGCGCCAGCTGGCCGCGCTGCTTTACCCGATCCTGCGTAATTCATCACGTTTATGCCGGGATGTAAGCAAATATCAAGCGGGTGAAAAGGCGGCGAAAAGCCGCTTTCATGCCCATCGGCGACGGGGTAGGTTAGGGCGGTTCCTGTTCAATGAGATCCTAACGATGAAGCAAACCCTGAAAGCCCTGACTCTGCCCTTTCTGACCGCTGCGGTATTATTCAGCACTGGCGCGCTTTCCGCGCCTGCGCCAGCCGACAAGCCATTACCGCCGCAGTGGCAGCAGGGTAACGTACGGCCACCTTTCCCTGGCCCCGACGGCCACCCAATGCCTAAACCCGGTTTTTGCCACGGCGGCGAACTGTTTTGCGCCACCTCTGCCAGCGATAACCCCACGGACACCATTAACAAACTGACGGCGGTGATCCCGACCAGCCAGGCCAAGCACTATGAAGTGCGCGTTTCGGTGGTTGCGTTGCCGGATAACCCGCCGCTGCGCTGACGATAACCCCAGCCGACGTTGGTCGGCTGGCCTTTCGCCGGGGAGCGCGCTAGTCTGGAGACAAACCAGGAGGCGCGATGAACCCTAGCGTAATTTCTTCCCCGCCGCTGCCTGTCGAACCGGTGCTGTTATTCGACGGCGAATGCAATTTATGCCACCGGCTGGTGCGTTTTTTGATGTGGGCAGACCGCCATGGACGCCTCCGTTTTGCCACCGTACAGTCAAGTACCGGGCAGGAGATGTTGCGTAGCCTGGCGATGCCAACCGACCGTTTTGACAGCGTGGTGTTGCTGGCGTCGGGCCGGCACTGGCTGCGTTCGGCGGCGTTTTTTCAGGCACTGCGCTGGCTCGATTGGCCTTTTTGCTGGTTATCTGTCGCCCGCTTTCTGCCGCGTCGGCTAGGTGACGCCTTCTATGACGGCGTTGCGCGTAACCGTTATCAATGGTTTGGTCGCAACGATGGTCAGGACTTGCCGGGCAGTGAACAACCCTGGCGTTATCTGCCGGGGGGACGAGACAGGCCGCGCTGAACTTTACTTTTTTTTACCGGCTAACTGCTTGAAATAGCACCGGTGCGCCCTCATATAATGGTCTGTTCGATAATAAGGAGAGCCCATGGGAATCAGCGAAGAAGAAAATATCCGCCGACTCAGCCAAGAGAAGAACGCCATTGGCAATATGGCAAAATGGGTAGCGATTGTTTCTGCCTGCTATTTTGTCTTGATGGTGTTTTATGGCCATCCCGTCGGCGTATTGACCATGTCCGGCGCTATCTGTCTGGTGGCGACCACCACCTGGCTGAAAAAACGTCGCAAGGTAAAAACCTACCGCCGGACGCTGGCAAAGATCGCGTCTGACGACACACCGCAGTAACCTTCAGTCATCCTGGTCAACGTCTGCTGCAGGTCAGCATGCGGTCTGGGGTGAACCGCCAAACTTTCATCTTTTCCATCGTCGATGTGCTCAACGCGTCAGATGACGCCTGGTCGAGTTATCCCTGCATGCGCAAACCTCGCCGTTGTGTCGCGCTGGTGATGCAATAGCGCCGCAGTTGATGCGCTGCGGCGGTAGGGGATTTCAGGTAAGTGCCACGATATCGTGCTGACAGCGGGGGGGTTAAATGAAGGAATCGTCGTCGTTAAAGCCGTCATCGTCGGCGAAATCAGCGAAATCGTCGTTCTGATAATCGGCATCCTGCAGGCCGCTGTTGCCTTGATTAAGAAAACTGCCGTCACCGTTATTGAATGTATCAAGATTGTTGGCAGTATCAATATTATCCATCGCGTTATCTTGCGGGGGTTCATTGATTATGTTCACTATCTCTTCCGGCTGAGAGTGGCGGAACATACCGGTCAGCATATCGGCCAGCACCACGCCACCGGCCACGCCGGCCGCGGTTTGCAGCGCGCCACCGAGGAAACTGCCAGCGCGTGACGGCGCCTGCGGTTGGGCATATGGCTGCTGCGGCGCATAGCTACCCTGAGTCGGGCTGTTCCAGCCGTTATTGGCGGGCTGTTGAGTCTGGTACGCTTCGCGCGTGGTGGCGGCCTGTTGGTTACCGCCGCCAAACAGACCGGCTAGAAAACCGCCGCTGCTCTGCTGGCTCGGGGCGTTTTGCCGGCGTTGCGCGAGCTGGCTTTCCAACTCTTTCACTCGCTGATCCAGCTGTTTTAGCGCTGCTTCCTGAATGATCATCGCCTGCGCCATATAGTAAGGCGCGGAAGGCTGCTCGCGGATGTGCTGGTTAATTTGCTGCTCAGCCTGACTATCCCGTTGGCTCGTCTGAGTCTCGGCTTGCTTTAAGCGGCTGAACAGACCATCAATAAGGCGTTGTTCTTCAGATTGCATAGGATTCTCTCAATAGGGTTTTGCCCTACCACCCTAGCGCGATTGCCCAAGCCAATAAATACGCCATAGGTAAACCTGTCTGCGAATTTGTTACCAATTACGGCAACGGCAGCAGCATCACCAGTTTCAGCACGTTGTTCTCCGCAGGGTTAAAGGTAACTTGCTGATAATACAGGCGGCCTTGCTGGGGATGCTCAAACAGCCGTTCCCCGCCTTCACGCGCCATTACGTCATGCTGCTGCCACCAATGGTTGAAGTCGTCGCTGTTACGCGTCATGTTGCGCACGAAGGCGCGCATCGGATCGGTTGCCTGATGGTGGCTGGTTTCGGCACGGAATTCCGCTACCACCCGGCGCGCGCGATGGTGCCAATCACTGACCAGCGTTTTCGCCAACGGGTGGAAAAACATAAAGTGCAGCAGATTGGGGGTCTTGGCCTGGCCGAGCCAGCCGGAAAACAGCGCTTGCGCGGGTTGATTCCATGCCAGCACGTTCCAGGTGATATCCAGCAGATAGCAGGGGACATTGACCTGATGCACGCTGTGCAAGACGGCATCGTTGACGCTGTCTTGCTGGCGTTCCTGTTCCGGGTCGGCCACCCGTGCCAGCGTAAACAGATAATGGCGTTCGGCGTAGCCGAGCTTCAGCGCCTTGGCGATGCGCGCCAGCGTAAACGGTGATATCGAGACGTCTCGCCCCTGCTCAATCCAGGTATACCAGGTAGCGCTGATACCGCTGACCTGCGCCAATTCTTCCCGCCGCAGGCCGCTGGTACGGCGACGCGGGCTGCTGGGCAGGCCAATCATCTCTGGCGTGACGCGCTCACGGTGGGCGCGCAAGAACGCGCCAAGGGCCTTCGGGCCGGACAAATCATCAGTTTGCATAGGCTGGTACCGGTTGATACTAGGATAACTGCACATATTGTACCCGTATATGGTGCTGATTATAGTTGCCGAAAGCCATCCGGCATAGGCGTGAGCCGCACAATAATCAAGGAGCAACCATGAGCAATCACAACAGTCATCAAAATGCCGTCGATCGCCAGTTTGGTGAACAGGCCAATGCCTATCTGACCAGCGCGGTACACGCGCAGGGCAAGGATTTACAGCGTCTGAGTGCGTTACTGGCCGAGCACCCGCACGCCCGACTGCTGGATCTGGGCTGCGGTGCCGGCCATGCCAGCTTTACCGCCGCGGCGCAGGTAGCGCAGGTGGTGGCTTATGATTTGTCGGCGCAAATGCTGGAGGTGGTCACTCGAGCCGCCGACGAAAAAGGGTTGCAAAACGTGCAGGTGCAGCAGGGTATGGCGGAGGCGCTGCCGTTTGCCGACGCCAGTTTTGAGCTGGTGATCAGCCGTTATTCGGCACACCATTGGCACGATGTTGGTCAGGCGTTGCGTGAAGTGAAACGGGTATTGAAACCGGGCGGCACGGCGATTTTCATGGACGTGGTCTCACCGGGACACCCACTGCTGGATATCTATCTGCAAACCGTGGAAGCACTGCGTGATACGTCGCACGTACACAATTACGCGCCGGGAGAGTGGCTGCGTTTATTGACCGAAGCCGGGCTGGTGATTGATGCGGCAACCAGCGATCGGCTGGCGTTGGCATTTGACAGCTGGGTAGCGCGTATGCGTACGCCGCAGCATTTTGTCACCGCCATTCGCGCCTACCAGCAAAGCGTTTCTGACGAGGTTAAACAGCATTTCGCCATTCAGCAGGATGGCACCTTTACCTGCGACATTATGATGCTGGTCGCCAGAAAAGCGTAATCGCTGCAAAACGCAGGGCAACCGCCAGGGTTGCCCTGCAATAACAATCGCCTGCCGGTTACTTTTTCTCTTCCAGCAGGCAACGGTAAATCAGGCCGCCAACCACGCCGCCGATCAACGGCACCAGCCAGAACACCCACAGCTGTTGCAATGCCCAGGTGCCCTGGAAGATGGCCACGCCGGTGCTGCGCGCCGGGTTGACCGAGGTGTTGGTCACCGGAATACTGATCAGGTGGATCAGCGTCAGAGCCAGACCAATCGCCAGAGGCGCAAAGCCGGCAGGGGCGCGATTATCCGTGGCACCATGAATGACAATCAGGAAGAAGGCGGTCAGCACCAATTCAATCACGATGGCGGCCTGCAGAGAATAGCCGCCCGGTGAATGCTCACCGTAACCGTTGGAAGCAAAACCGCCGCCGGTCACATCAAAGCCAGCCTTGCCGCTGGCAACCAGATAAAGTACCGCGGCTGCGGCAATACCGCCAATGACCTGAGCAATAACATACGGAATAACGTCTTTCGCCGGGAAGCGGCCGCCGGCAAATAAACCGACGGTAACGGCCGGGTTAAAATGCCCGCCGGAAATATGCCCTACGGCATACGCCATGGTTACCACGGTAAGACCGAAAGCGAGAGCGACACCGGCAAAACCAATGCCCAACTCAGGAAAAGCCGCGGCTAATACTGCGCTGCCACAACCACCAAACACCAACCAAAATGTGCCAAAAAATTCGGCAAAAAGTCGCTTTGACATAGACTCCATCCTACTGGATAAACTAACGGGCGTTAGCACTAAAAACTATAGAACACCTTTTTTATTTATTGCAGGTATCTTGAGAACTTTCTTAGTGCACCTGTGATTAGGGCGGTTATTAAATCCCTGTCGCCTTATTTTGTCCATGTGAAATGCGTTATTTTCATAATCTGGCGACTCATTGCGGTATTTTTTGCCAATCGGATCGGAATATTGCGCACGCGGCGAATTTAAAATGAGCAGGTGAAAAACGCGAAGGGCAGAAGATTAAAAATGCCATATGATTTTACCGTTCGATATTTAGTGGTTAATTGCTTATTTCTATTTGCCATTGGTTTGTTTTCAGTTATTTCAGTAGATTAAGCAACGCTGTCATCAAAACGTCATTTCTGATAATTACCCTGACAGCCGGCCGATCCTTTCCCATTACCGAGCTTAACTATCATGAGAAGAAAAACGCTTTTCCTGTTGTTGTCTGCGCTGTTCCCGCTGGCTGCCGGCGCGACAGAGATCGAGGTTGCGCGTTACGCCGTCAGTTTTCCCGCTGGCGAGCGCGTCAGTTACGCAGGAGCATTTACCAGCAACTTTCCACAGGGGCTGCCGGTTGGCGTTGGCTCCGGGCTGGTATTCAACGGCAGGCAGGGGAATGTGCTGCAATTGACTACCGTCACCGATCGTGGTCCGAATGCCGATGCGCCGACGGTGGGCAAGCAGGAAGCGAAAATCTTTGCCGCGCCGCAGTTTACGCCATTACTGATGGATATCCGCATCAGCGACGGTCAGGCGGTGGCCGGCAATGCGCGGCCGTTGCATGACGGCCAGGGGCCGATCGTCGGATTGCCGTTGCCGGCGGGCCTTATCGGCTCAACCAATGAGGTGGCGTTGAACGACCGGCTACAGACGCTGCCGAGCGATAAGCGCGGGCTGGATACCGAAGGCATCACGCCGGATGGTCATGGCGGCTATTGGTTATGCGATGAATACGGTCCGTTCCTGATCCACGTCGACAATAAAGGCAAGATTTTGGCCAAGTACGGTCCGCAGCCGCAACAGGGCGAGCAGGCGATAGCCGCTGGACTGCCGAATATTCTTAAATGGCGTCAGCCGAACCGCGGCTTCGAGGGCATTACGCGTCTGCCGGACGGCCGAATTCTGGCGGCGGTGCAGAGCACCCTCGACGTCGACGGCAAAACCAAAAACACGGCGCAGTTTACCCGTCTGGTGAGCGTTGACCCGGCCAGTGGCAAGACCGCGCAATATGGCTATCCGATTGATATCGATAGCTATAAAAAAGCCAAAGACGCCAAAATTGGCGATATCGTGGCGCTAGATAACCAGCGTATTTTGCTTATCGAGCAAGGTAGCGACAAAAACAAGCAGATGATCAACAAGATATATCTGGTTGATTTACGTCAGGCCAGCGATTTGACGGCGTTCGATGGCCAGGGTAAAGCGCTGGAATATGATGATGCCAAAGCGTTGGCCAGGCGCGGCGTGCAGCTGGCACAGAAACGCGAAGTGGCCGATCTGCGCAAGCTGGGCTGGCAGCAGGAAAAAGTGGAAGGTCTGGCGCTGATCGACTCTCGCACGCTGGCGGTGATCAATGACAATGATTTCGGCTTGCAGGCCAGGCTGGTGGATGCACAACCGAAGGCCAACAAGGTAGGCGATTACCAACGGAATGCGCAGGGCGGTCTGATGCTGGACGGCAAGGTGGTGCCGACGCGTATTGAACTGTTGCCGCTGGAAAAACCGCAATCGTTGAGCGAGCTGTGGGTACTGACGTTACCCCAGCCGTTGATCTAGTCGCTCGGCAGTAACAACAGGCTCCGAGTGGAGCCTGTGGTCATTTGTGACGCTGCAGGCGGTCAGGCGTGAGCAGCATGTGGCGTGCGTCGGCGAGAAATGCTTTCCCAGATGGCGACTGCGAGCATTATCAGCGTGGTTAATCCATTGACCATCAACAGATCGGTCAGGTAGGCCAGCGGCGTCAGCACGACTAACGCCAGGATGCCTACCAGGTGCGACAGCGGGAAACGCCGATACACCAGCCGTTTGTATAGCCCGTTAGCGAACAGATAGACTGCCGGCCCGAGCAGCAGAACGGCGGCGGTAACCGAGGTAATACCTCCGTCGGGATGGGCGATAACCAGCTCGTTGGCGACGGCGCAAATGATGATAGCCCCAACCAACGCCACATGCACATAGTGGAAGTAGGCGCCTAGTTGGCCAGGATTTTCCGACTGACTGATGGCATGACTGCCGGCTTTGCTGCTGGTATCGAAATACACCCACCACATTGCCAGACTGCCGATAAACGCTACCAGCGATGCAATCAGGGTTGGCGCACTCCAGATGTCCATTTCGCTCAGCGTGGAGCCGGTAATCAGAATGGTTTCACCCAACGCGACAATCACAAACAGCTGACAGCGTTCGGCCAGGTGGTGGCCTTCAATCGTCCATTCACTGCCGCTGTCCGAGCGGCCGAGCAGCGGCAGGCGGAAGCCAAACATCGGCGAGATGTATTCGCACAATACGGCGATGGCCCATAGCAGCAGACGGGTATTGCCTTCGCTGAATCCCCCGGCCAGCCAGAAAAGCGCCGAAATGATCAGCCAGCCGAGTATGCGCTGGAAGTTTTTGCGTAACGCGTGCTGTTTCAGCAGCGCCAGCACCGCCAGCGTACGGCCCACCTGCAGCGTGATGTAGCAACCGGCAAATATCAGCCCACGCTCGCCAAACGCTTGCGGCAATGCGGAGGCGACAAAAAGCCCCAGTAGCATGATGGTAAATAACAGCAGGCGGATCTGGCGAGTATCCGGATTGAACCAGTTGGTGACCCAGGCGGTGTATTGCCATGCCAGCCAGATGGCAAACCACAGCAACAGGGTTTGCAGCGCGCCTGTCAGCGTCAGGTGATGCAACAAGTAGTGAGAGAGTTGCGTTACGGCAAATACATAGATCAGATCGAACAGCAGTTCGGAAAATGAAACCGAAGCGCCATGGCCATTTCGTTCGCGCAGCAGGTTGGGGGTCATAAGTATCCCTGTTAAATGATAACCGTCAAAACAAGACTAGCTCAGATTTTTTTGTCCGGAGAACAAACCTGTTGCGGCACAATAAACGGTATCGACAGACATCGTGCTGTTATTTAAATAAAATTCCCCTCGCTACTGACGTGAATCTTCGACGGTAATCACCAGGTCATAATCACACGTACTTTCTCCTTATTTTACTCACAAAGATTGATGTTCTTTACGTTGCATGACGTCCGCTTTCACTGCTTGGCCAATAATTAACAACGTAATGTTAACAATAACCAACAATATTCGGAGTCCGTCATGAAACTTTATCCTTACATCGCAGCCGCCGTTATGGCAACCGCTTCATTTTCTTCTCTGGCCGCCACGCAGGTGGGTCACGATCGGGCCGCCAACCTGCAGAGCATCGGCGTGGTCTCGGTTTCCGGCATTGCCGGTTCCCCGGATGATGCCGTCAGTGCGCTGAAATCAAAAGCCACCGAACAGGGCGCCTCGTATTACCGTATTATCGGTTTGGATAATCCTGGTGATTCCAGCAGTTGGCGCGGTAATGCCGTTATTTACCGTTAACAACATCGATAATAAAAACATGGTCGCCAAGAAGGCGGCCATTTTTTTGCCGTTGCATTTTATTACAACTGTGTCTGCCGCTTTCGGAATTATGTTAACGATCTCGTTGGCATTTATGCGCACATTGGGAATCCCTAACGCAGGAGTCTCCAATGATAAACGCGACACGGTTACAACTGAAAAATCACTTTGCCTATCTACAGCAGTTTGTGGCGTCCCCACGCACCGTTGGCACGCTGGCACCGTCTTCCCCCTGGCTTTGCCAGGCGATGCTGAACCAGATTGAATGGACCCGTGCGTTGACCATTGCAGAATTGGGCGCGGCTGATGGCGTGCTGACCAAACGAATTCTCGGGCGCATACGCGCCGATGCCGACGTGGATGCCTATGAAATTCAGCCCAACTTTGTGCACCAGCTGCGGCAGATCGATGCGCCGCGCCTGCGGGTGATGGCACAATCGGCAGAACGGCTGGAGCGCGATTATGACGTTATTTTTTCATGTCTGCCGCTGTTGTCGATGCCGCTTAAAATCAGCATGCGCATCTTGCAGCAGGCGCAGGAACGGCTGCGAACCCGCGATGGGACGCTGGTATTGTTCCAGTACAGCCATTTGTCGGAAAAATTGCTGTCGCGTTATTTTCATTGGAAAAAGCAGCGGGTGGTGCGTAACTTCCCTCCTGCGCTGGTCTATGTCTGCACCCCACGTTAGAGGCGCTTTTCCATTACCACCACCTGGTCGCCGTACTGTTGACGGCGTTCAATGGTGCGCCAGCCCCAGGCGGCGTACAGCGCTTCGCATTTATCGGTGAGCAGGTGCAATAGCGGATGGCCCCCGCGCTGCGCCAACTCAAGCACCGCCTGCTCAAGCCGCCGGGCGATACCCTGTCGGCGGTGATCGGGATGAACGAACACCCCGGCCAGCCACGGCGTGAGATCGCGGCGGTGATGGTCGTCGCTTGGCCACAGGCTGGCCATGGCCAGCGGGCGCTGCTCATCTATCATCATTAGCGTGAAATGGTCTGCGCTGGACTGGCTGCACAGGGCGTAGCGCTGACGCGCGCCTTCCAGCGAGCCGCCGCGTTGACTGCCCCATTGGCCAAAAGCCCAGGCGGCGCAAACATCGGCATACTGTGGATAATCACTGAGAAATACGATTTGTTGGCTCATCTTTCCTCCAGAGTCACTTATCGCCATTTAGCCGTTTTTCAGCGCGCCGCGCGACCGATTTTTTTACTTTATAAAGCACATTTTTCCCGCGTTATCGCCGTTTTGCGGCTAAAACGGGGAAATTACGCTGTTTCACTGCGCAGAACCTTATTGTGATTGAATACGATAATGAGAGTGATTATCATGCGCAAACCTTTTGCCGTTTTGTTGCCCCCCATGCGTAAATTCCCCGCTTTGCTGGTACTTTCTCTGTTTTTCGTCGTGTTTTCGCTACAGGCGAAGACGGTCACCGACATGCTTGGCCGCACGGTGACGGTGCCGGACAACCCGCAGCGCATCGTGCTGGGGGAGAGCCGTATGCTGTATACGCTGGCGCTGCTGGAGCCAGGTAATCCGGCGCAGCGCATCGTCGGCTGGCCGCAGGATCTGGCGCGCTATGATGCGCAAAGCTGGCAGATTTACAGTCAGGCCTTTCCGCAAATCAAGACCATACCGGTCATCGGCGCGGGCAATTTCCGTCAGATAAATGCCGAAAACCTGATCCCGCTACGGCCGGATCTGGTGATTCTGGCGCGCTATGCCCGTGAAGACGGCGATCGGCAGTCGCTGGTCAATGCGTTAAGCAAGGCGGGGATCCCGGTCATTTATATCGATTTGCGTATCGACCTGTTGCACAACACGGTGCCAAGCGTGCGTCTGCTGGGTGAAGTGCTGAATCGACAACGGCGCGCCGCGGATTTCATCGCCTTTTATCAACAGCATATGGCGGTGGTGCGCGACCGGCTGGCGGCTTATTCCGGCACGAAACCCAAAGTGATGTTGCACCTGCACCTTGGCCGGCGTGAAACCTGCTGCACGACGGCCGCTCATGGCAACCTGGGGGATTTGGTCACCTTTGCCGGCGGCGACAATATTGCCAACGCCAGCATCAAGGGGGTTTATGGCGAACTGAACCCGGAAACCGCGCTGACCGCCAACCCTGACGTCTATATCGCCACCGGTATGGCTGGGGCGCAGGGCAAACGCTATTCCGACCTGCTGCTTGGGCCGCAGATGACTCAGCGGCAGGCCGATGACAGTTTTCGCCGGCTGATCGATCAACAGCCGCTGCTGGCCCAGCTCGGCGCGGTAAAAAACCTGCATGCCTGGAGCCTCTGGCACAATTTCTATCTCAGCCCCTACCATGTGGTGGCGGTTGAAATGCTCGCCAAAGCGTTTTATCCGGATCTGTTTGCCGACATCAACCCGCAACAGACCTTCCAACAGCTGTATCAGCAATTCTTGCCAATACCATTTTCAGGGACCTATTGGAGTCAGTTAACTCGTGAATAATAACAAATACATTCGCCGTATTAATACGAAGCGAATGATGTGGAGCGCCTGCGTGCTACCGCTAGCGGCTGGCGTCAGCGTTGCCCGTGCGGCCGAAACCACCGCCAACAAGCAGGAAAATATCGTGGTGGTCGGTACCCGTTCGGTTAACGGCGTTGAAAGCTATCAACCGCTGACCAGCGTGACTGGCACCCGCAGCGAAACCAGCCTGCTCAACGTGCCGCAGGCGGTGGACGTGGTGCCAAAGCAGGTGCTGGTCGATCAGGCGGTCGGCAGTCTGGATGAGGCGTTGTACAACGTCAGCGGCATTACCCAGACCAACACGTTGGGCGGCACCCAGGACGCGGTGATGAAGCGCGGCTTCGGCGATAACCGCGACGGCTCGATCTTGCGCGACGGTGTGCGATCGATCCAGGCACGCAACTTCACGCCGACCACCGAACGGGTCGAAGTGCTCAAGGGGCCGGCGTCGATGCTGTACGGCATGGGCGAACCCGGCGGGATGATCAACATGATCGGCAAAAAGCCGCAGTTGCAGCAACATACTCACGTTGAGGGCTGGGGCAGCAGCTTCAATGGCGGCGGCGGGCAACTGGACGTGACCGGGCCGCTCGGCACCTCCGGCTTTGCCTACCGGATGATTGTCGATCACGACGAAACGGACTACTGGCGCAACTTTGGCCGCAATCGCCAGACGGTGATTGCGCCATCGTTGATGTGGTACGGCGAAAACACCACCGTGCGGTTGGCGTATGAGCATATGGAATACCTGACGCCGTTCGATCGGGGCACCATTATCGATTCGCGCACCGGTAAACCGGTAAACACCCCGCGTGATCGTCGCTTTGATGAAAGCTACAACGCCACGCGCGGCGATCAGGACAGCGTCACCCTGCAAATCGAGCAGGTGCTGAACGAGCGCTGGAAAAGCGCCTTCACGTATGCCTATAACCGCAACAGCTACAGCGATAATCAGGCGCGCGCCACCGCGCTGAACCCGGAAACCGGCGCGTTGACGCGTCAGGCCGACGCTACCGCCGATGCGGTCAGCCATGCCAATGCGCTGCAATTGACCCTGAACGGCGACGTTGACTGGGGCCACGTCAACCATCAACTGCTGTTCGGCTTTGATTTTGAAGACAGTCGCACCTACCGTGGCGATATGATTCGCGGCAGCAAGAACAGCGATTTCAATATTTATAATCCGGTTTATGGCCAAATGCCGGCGTCCACCGCCGTCAGCGCCAAGGACAGCGATCAACGCGAGAATATCACCAGTTACGGCTGGTTCATGCAGGATTCCATCCAACTGACCGACAAATGGTTGGTGATGGGCGGACTGCGTTACGACAGCTTCGACGTCTTCGCCGGCAAAGGGCGGCCGTTTGTTACCAATACCGACAGTTCGGACAGCAAGCTGGTACCGCGCGGCGGCGTGGTCTACAAAGTGACGCCGTACCTATCGCTATACGGCAGCTACACTGAGTCGTTCAAACCCAACTCCTCTATCGCTACGCAGATTGGCTCTTTGCCGCCGGAGCAGGGCAAAGCCTGGGAAGTGGGCAGCAAGGTCGAGTTACCCAATGGCATTACCGGAACGCTGGCGCTGTTCGACATCACCAAACGCAACGTGATGGTCAGCCAACTGGTGGACGGTGAAACCGTTACCCGCACCGCCGGGCGCGTGCGCTCGCAGGGCGTGGAGCTGGACGTAGCCGGCAATATCAGCGAAAACCTCAGCGTGATCGGTTCATATGCCTATACCGATGCGCGGGTGGTGGACGATCCGGACAACAAAGGCAAGGAAATGACCAATGTGGCACGCCATACCGCCTCACTGTTCCTGACGCAGAACCTGGGCTCTCCGGGGTTGTACAGCGGCGATCAGATGCGTATCGGCGCTGGCGCGCGCTACGTTGGCCGTCGGCCAGGCGATGCTGCCAACAGCTTCTATCTGGATCATTACACGGTGGCTGATGCGTTTGCCGCCTATACCATGCCGGTGAACGGTTATCGGGTGAAATGGCAACTCAACGTCAAGAACCTGTTCGATAAAACCTATTATCCTTCCAGCGGTGGCGACCTGCGCATCGCCGTGGGGGAGCCACGCGAAGTGGTACTGCGCGCCAGCGTCGACTTTTAACCCCGGCCACTGGCCGCTGCGGCGGCCGGTTTCTGCCGCGGGATAAATCTGGTTAAATAGCCGGCCGCAGCGTTAAAGGAGCCACCATGAGCCTGAACATCCGACTCGCGCAGTCGTCAGATATCGCGCAACTGATCGCCGTTGAACGCTCGGCGGCCACGCTGTTTCGCCAATTGCCGCAGTGGGCATTTATTGCCGACGCCGAAGGCATGCCGGCGGAGCGACACGCCGAGTTTATTGCTCGCCAGCATCAATGGTTGGCGCAAGACGGTGCGCAGATCGTGGGATTTGTCGCCGTCCAGCCGCATGACGCCAACTGGCATATCGCCGAGTTGTCGGTGGCCGCGGCACATCAGCGGCGCGGGATAGGACGTCAGTTGCTGACCCATCTGATCGACCAGGCGCGGCTGGCCGGGGTGACCCAGCTGACGCTGACCACGTTCCGCACCGTGCCGTGGAACGCGCCGTATTACCGTTCGCTAGGTTTCGAGATCCTGGCGACGCATGAGCTATCCGAGGCATTGCGCAGTCAGATGGCGGGTGAAGCCGAGCACGGTTTGCCGCTGGGCAGCCGTTGTGCCATGAAATTTACACTATCGTAAAGATTGAAATACATGACGTTGGCGGTATGATGCAGCAACAACGCCTTCGTGAACATGACGCGCCATAGCCTGCGCGCGTAACAGATACAATCAACGTCACCGGACAAGGGACACCCATAATGACACAAACCATTTTCATGGTAGGCGCTCGTGGAGCCGGTAAAACCACCGTTGGGCGGGCACTGGCGCAGGCGCTGGGCTTTGGCTTTATCGATACCGATCTGTTTATGCAACAGGCTGCGCAGATGAGCGTGGCGGAAATGGTCGAGCAGGAGGGTTGGCTGGGCTTTCGCCGCCGTGAAACCATCGCGCTGCAGGATGTTACTCAGCCGTCAACCATTGTTGCCACCGGTGGCGGTGCGATCCTGGCGGAGGAGAACCGCCGCTTTATGCAGCAGCATGGCACGGTGATCTATCTGCGCTCCCCGGCCAGGGTATTGGCACAGCGGCTGGAGGGATCCCCCGACGATACCCAGCGACCGACTTTGACCGGTCGGCCGATTGCCGAAGAAATGTTGGAGGTGCTGGCGGCGCGTGAAGCGCTTTACCAGGATGCGGCACATCACGTGCTCGACGGTACTGGCGATCCGCAACAGGTGGTAGCGCAAATTCTCGGCGTACTGCAACGGGAAACGGTTAAGTAACCGCGCTGGGTGTCTCAACGAAAGTACATGCCCGGCGTCACGCCAAAGCGTTGGCGAAACGCCGCGATATAGGCGCTGACATTGTCATAGCCGACATCGGCGGCCACCGCAGCGATCGGTTCGCCGCGCGACAGGGCTTCCAGCGAACGAATCACCCGCGCCTGCTGTCGCCAGCGGGCAAAGCCAATGCCGGTCTGCGTGACAAACAGACGACTCAGGTTACGCACGCTCAGCCCGGCCCAACTGGCCCATTCATCCTGTCGGCGCGCATTGGCCGGATCGTCAAGCAGCGCCCGGGCGATTTTCAGCAGCCGCGCATCCTGCGGTAACGGCAGTTGCAGCGCTTGCTGCTGCTCCCCCTGCATTTCATCGAACAGTACCTGCAACATGCGCCGCTGTGCGCCGGTCAGCGTAGCGACCGGGAAACCGGCGATGCGCTCCACCAGCGCCTGTACCAGCGTACTGGCCTGTATCAGCTGTGGCCGTGGTGGCAATTTGCCGCACAGCGCCAGCGGTAGGTAAAGACTCCAGCCCGCCACGTTGCCGCAGGCTTGCGCCTGATGTCGGCACTGTGGTGGCAGCCAGCCGATGCTGCCGCTGGTCATCGCCCATTGCTGACGTTCGGTTTCCATCGCCATCATACCTTGGGTCAGCAGGTAAATTTGCCCGTGCGGATGCTGATGCCACGGCGTCAGGTGTTGCTTGGGATGCAGTAAACGTTCGCTGTGTAATTGCATTTTTTTGGCCGTTTAACGTTATATTTGGTCCTGCTGTGGTTATTATGCCAGCCGCCGTCGGGGGTATGATCGGTGGCTTAACCCAGTCTAACGGAGTATGCCATGAATACCTCTACCCCTTCAGAAATCGTGGTTCGCGCTTTGCAGCAGGTGGTTGCCAGCCCGGAACATCACCCTGCGGTTATTGCCGACTTTTTCAGCCAGGACTACCAGCAGCAGGTGGATGGCCATACCTTGGATTATGCGCAGTTCGTGCAGCATATGGCGTTGCTGAAGCAGCAGACGCGCAGTATGCGGCTAAACGTGTTGGCGCTGGCGGAACAGGGCGAAACGGTGCTGACCCACCACCGGGTGGTGGTGGAGAAATGCGATGGCCGCCGCTGCGAGGTGCAGGTGTTGGCCCATTTTACGCTCCGTGCCGGACGCATCGTGCGCTGCGACGAGCTGACACATTTGCTGTCGGGCGATAGCGCCGATCGCGACTTGGGGGGGCGCCACTGACTGACGCAACGCGGTGATTGTCTATACTTAACGACAGGTTAATCACACAGGAGAGCGATATGCCACAGAAACCTCCCTATCCGAGACAAGCTCGTATCGTTGCGATCGACAAGGGCGAGCAGGGCAGTCAGGTTCGCTGGTATGAATTGCGTGCGGATTTTCCAAAGCCCGATACGCTGATCAGTGAGCATGAGACGGAACAGGAAGCCAAAGATGCCAAACGGCGTTACGAGGATAAAGCATTAGGCGAATAAGTCGCCTGCTGTTTTGCAGAACCGGCATTTGCCGGTTCATTTTATTGCTTGGCTAACGCAATAAATCAGTACGATCCTCTGCTTATATCGCTTATCAGCGCATATCCCCAGCTATCCAGTCGCAATATTTGCGCGATCTTTGATGAATTTTATTTTCAGCAGCATCATTCGCTATAAATCAACTGCGCGGAAAATAACAAACTGCTTGACGATAAACTGTGCGAGTTTTAGTTTTCTAATTATCGAACAGGAACCAGGTTCCATATAGTGGAACAGGAAGCGCAATGACGACGTTAGAAAATGCCGCAGCGGTACTAAAACTGTTTTCTCGACAGCACATGACGCATGGCCAGCCGGGCATTTCTTTCAGCGACGTCGTCCAACAGCTGGCATTACCAAAAAGTACCGTTTCTCGGCTGCTGCAAACCATGGAAAACCAGGGGATGCTTGAGCGTGATGCGCAAAACCGCATGTATAAAATCGGCCGGCTGTTACTGACGGTAAGCAGTCATTACCTGTCGACGCCGATGGTCGACAACGCTGCGGCTGGTATGGTGCAGCTCAGTGGCTTGACCAGCTGTACCGGCTATATTTCGATGCTGGACGGTAGCGAAATCGTCGTGATGCGCGTATTTCCCGGGCGGCACTTTTTGCAGGTGGTGACGCCGGTCGGCAGCCGCTCGCCGGCGGCGGAAACCTCGGTTGGCCGGGCGCTGCTGGCGCGTGAAGACGACGCTCAGGTGGCCGAGCGCTTTGCCGCCGGCTATCGGGTGGCGTCGCCCAATGCGCCACAAACGCTGGCGGCACTGCTGCAAAAATTAGCGCAGATCCGCCAGCAAGGCTGGTCGTTGGCGCGTAATGAAACCTTGCAGGGCATTAGCTCGCTGGCGACCACGGTGACCAACAAGCATCGCAGCGAAACCGTCGGGCTGTGTTTGTCTTTCCCGACCCAGAGCGTCGAACAGCCATTCGCCGCCGAGGTATTATTAGAATTAATGACCGTTTCACGGCAATTGGCAGAAAAGCTCGGTGATGATTATTGGCGTCAGATCCCATAGCGCGTCGAGTAGGCCTTTTTCCGTTACCCTAAATCATTGGCGCCAATACCAGGGAATTTGCCAACGATTTAATGATTAAAATAATACGTATATTTGTTGGGCCGGTAATAACGGAATTAAATCGCTCGCAGTTCCATATATTGGAACTGCGACGGTGCCTTATTGCCATAAATATCTCTTTTCGCTGTTGCAGGGTTATTCAGGGGAAATGACGTAATGAAGCCAAATACCACAATCAATCCGTTGCGGGATATCGGCACGCTGTTGGTGATGGTGGCGCTGTCGGTGATTGGCGCAATTATCGGCGTGCAGCTTATTACCACGCTCGGCGTGACGCCGAATACCTCGATTATCGGCGCGCTGCTGGCCATGCTGCTGGCGCGTCTTCCGTTGCAATTCTTCCAGCGCTATCGTTCGGTGCATACGCAGAATCTGGCACAGACGGTGATCTCTTCCGCCACTTTCGGCGCGGCTAACAGCTTGCTGATGCCGATTGCCGTGCCCTATGTCATGGGGCAACCGCAGCTGATTCTGCCAATGTTCTGCGGCGTGGCGGCCGCGATGCTGCTGGACGCCTATCTGTTATACCGCCTGTTCGATACCAAAGTGTTCCCGGCCGCCAATGCCTGGCCGCCGGGCGTGGCGGCGGCGGAAGCCATCAAGGCCGGTGACCGGGGCGGCAAACAGGCTTGGTTGCTGGTGGTCGGCGTAGCGATCGGCATTGCCGGCTCGATGCTGAAGATCCCGATGGCGGCGTTTGGCACCGCGTTTATCGGCAATATCTGGGCGCTGAGCATGTTCGGTGTGGGTCTATTGCTGCGCGCCTATGCCGAACCGGTGGCCGGCGTTGATATCAATGCGCTGTATATTCCGCACGGCGTGATGGTAGGCGCCGGGCTGGTGGCGTTGATCCAGGTGATCCAGGTGATTCGCAACAAGCGTCTCGACGCCGGCTCCAGCCACACGCAGCCGGATAGCGAGGTGCGCAAGGCGCTGGGCCTCGGCGCGGTGGGCTACGTGGCGATCGCCGCGCTGCTGGCGCTGGCGGGTGGATTGTACAGCGAAATGTCACTGACCCTGCTGGTGCTGTTTGTGATTTATGCCGCCTTTGCCGCCTTTGTACATGAATTGATTGTCGGCATTGCGGCGATGCACTCCGGCTGGTTCCCGGCGTTTGCCGTGGCGCTGATAACCCTGATTATCGGCATTTTGATCGGTTTCCCGCCGTTGGCGCTGTGTATTCTGACCGGCTTCACCGCCGCAACCGGGCCGGCGTTTGCGGATATGGGCTTCGATCTCAAGGCCGGTTTTATCCTGCGCGGGCATGGCAAAGACCTGCAGCAGGAGCTGTTGGGGCGGCGTATTCAATTGGGCGCGGCGTTGATTGCCTTTGTGGTGGCCATTCCGGTGGTGTACTTCTCCTACAGCAGCTATTTCTTGCAGGATCTGGTGCCGCCGGTGGCGCGGGTGTATGCCAAAACCATCGAGGCCGGTGCCCAGCCAGGGATCGCCTGGAGCCTGCTGGTATGGGCGATTCCGGGCGCCATCGTACAGTGGATCGGCGGGCCGAAGCGCCAGCTTGGCGTACTGTTGGCCACCGGCTTGCTGATCAACAACGCATTGGCCGGCTGGGCGGTGATCGTCGGGATCGCGCTGCGCATCCTGATTATCAAGCGCTGGGGAGACAAAGGCCGTACGCCGATGGAAATCATGGCCGCCGGTTTTATTGCCGGCGACGCCCTGTACAGCTTCTTTAACTCGCTGTTTTCCAGCAAGGGTAAATAACTCGCCCGTTACATCACTAGGTGAAAGGTTGACATTATGAGCTTGCAACAAACCCTACAGGTTTTTGAATTAATTGATAATGCTTTCGTCAGCGGCCAGGACGTGGTCGATCTGTTTGCCGGCTATCCCGGCGTTACGGCTACCACCCGGCGCGCCAGCGGGCCGAAAGGCTCGACCGACTTCGTACGTATCGACATCCCCGGCAGCGCCGGCAAGAGCCAGGGAGGCGATGCGCCAACCCTGGGTATTGTCGGGCGTTTGGGGGGCATTGGCGCCCGGCCGACGCGCATTGGGCTGGTTTCCGACGGCGACGGCGCGATTGCCGCCATCAGCAGCGCGTTGAAGCTGGCCGAGATGCAGCGCAAGGGCGATGTGCTGGCGGGCGACGTGGTGGTTACCACCCATATTTGTCCGAATGCACCGACCCGGCCGCACGATCCGGTGGATTTTATGGATTCGCCGATCGATGACGTCACGATGAACGACAATGAAGTGGTGGCGCAAGCCGATGCGATCCTGTCGATCGATACCACCAAGGGCAACCGTATTATCAATCACAAGGGCTATGCGTTGTCGCCAACGGTGAAAGAGGGCTATATCCTGCGGGTTGCGGAAGATCTGCTGCGTATTATGGAAATGACCAGCGGTCGCCCGGCGGTGACCTTCCCGATCACCACGCAGGACATTACGCCATACGGCAACGGCGTACACCATCTCAACAGCATTCTGCAACCGTCGACCGCCACTGGCGCACCGGTGGTCGGCGTGGCGATTTGCAGCGAATCGGTGGTGCCTGGCTGCGGTACCGGCGCCAGCCATGAAGTGGACATTGCGTTGACCGTCAAGTTTGCGGTGGAGGTGGCGAAGGAATTTGGCCGCGGAACCTGCCGTTTTTATGACGTCGATGAATATGCCCGGCTACTGTCGCTGTACGGTAGCCTGAGCCACCTGCAAACAAGGAAATAATCATGAGCGCTTCGTTTGCCACCCTGACTATCGGCCAGGCGCCGCGCAGTGACATCATGCCGCTGCTTTCTGCCTACCTGCCCGAATCCTCGACGACGCACATTGGGCTGTTGGATGGCCTGACTGCGGATCAGGTGGCGGCGCGTTATGCTCCGCAGCCGGGAGAGAAACGGCTGGTGACGCGCTTGCTGGACGGTTCACAGGTCACACTGGCAGCAGCGCGTGTGGAGCAGGGGCTGCAGCAGAAGATCCGCGAGCTGGAACAACGGGGGTGTGAGGTGATCCTGCTGCTGTGCACCGGCGAGTTTGGCCATTTGCAGGCCGAACAGGCGCTATTGCTGGAGCCGGATCGCATCATCCCCCCGCTGATCGCCGCGATTGTCAGCCAACATCGGGTGGGCATTGTGGTTCCGGTGGCGGAGCAAATCAACGAACAGGCCGGAAAATGGCAGCAGTTGGCGACGCCGCCGTGCTTTGCCGTTGCCAGCCCCTATCTGGCCGACGAGGCGCGGCTGGAACAGGCGGCCAACGCCTTGCAGCAGCAGGGGGCCGAGGTGGTGGTGCTGGATTGTATTGGCTATCACCAGCGGCACCGGGACTTTCTGCAGGCCCGGCTGGATATTCCGGTATTGCTGTCCAACGTACTGGTCGCCAAGCTGGCGGCAGAGCTAATTGACTGATTCAAAAAATAATAAAATCGCATTCTATCATCCGTTCGGGGCCGTCAGGCCCCGTTTTTTCATCTCGGACCGCAGGCTTTGTCGAGCAGTTTGCCAATCACAGCATTTTCCTCTGCGCGGCGATCGCATTTCACGTTGAAAACCAGTGACAGCATAGGCGCGATGCCCCAATATGGTTGTTCCACAAAGATAATTACGCGGGTGCAAGTCTATGCTGAATGTGAATGAGTATTTTGCCGGAAAAGTAAAATCAATCGGTTTCGACAGTAGCAGCATCGGTCGTACCAGCGTCGGAGTGATGGAAGAAGGGGAATATACCTTTGGCACCGCCCAGCCGGAAGAAATGACGGTGATTACCGGTGCGCTGAAGGTGCTGTTGCCGGGGGCGCCGGACTGGCAGGTGTTTATGCCTGGCGAGAAGTTTTTTGTGCCGGGGCACAGTGAGTTCAACGTGCAGGTTGCCGACGCGACGGCCTATCTGTGCCGTTACTTGAGCAAATAAACCCGCAATCAATGGCAAGGGGCTCGCGATGCCGAGCCCCTGAGTGCCGTTCCTTCAGGTCGGATTAACGCTGCGCTTCACCGCCCAGTGCTTCAATGGTGTTCTGAATCAACGCCGCCAGCTCGCTGGTCATCAAAATAAAATCGGCGTCGAAGCGTTGAGCGAAGTCATCGCGATCGATATCGTCGTTCTGCTCACGCAGCGCGTCGGCGAACTTCAGGCGTTTTAGCGAACCGTCGTCAGCAATCACCAACTGAATACGCTCTTGCCAGTCCACGGCCAGCTTGGTGACCAGTTTACCGGCTTCGATATGCACCGCGATTTCATCGCTGATCAGGTTCTGCTTCTTGCAACGGATCACTCCGCCGTCTTCCAGAATGGCTTTTAACTCGGCTTCATCCTGAATGATAAACCCGGCTGGCAGTTCACCAGAGCGCACCCACTCGGTCAGCGTCAGCTCAATCGGACTTTCCATGGTCAGCGGTACCACCGGCAGAGAACCCAGGCTCTTGCGCAGCAGCGCCAGAGTATCTTCGGCACGTTTGGCGCTGGCGGCATCAACCATGATCAGACCGTTGACGGTATCGATCCACATATAGGTCTGATTGAAGCGGCTGAATGCGCGCGGCAGCAGGCTGTGCAGCACTTCGTCCTTCAGCGCGTCTTTTTCTGTTTTCTTCAGCTTGCGGTGCTGTTCGCCTTCCAGTTTGTCGATTTTTGCCTGCAATTCCTGCTTGATAACCGGCGAAGGCAGAATTTTTTCTTCCTTGCGGGCACAGATCACGATCTGGCCGTTGATCGCATGCGTCAATGCATCACTGTGTGAGCCCATTGGGGAGACCCAGCCGGTTTTCGCCATATCCTGGCTGCCGCACGGCGTAAAGGAAAACGCGCCAAGCTGTTTTTCCATTTCATCCGCGTTTAGCGCAACCTCGCGGCTTAAACGGTAAACCATCAAATTCTTAAACCACAGCATAAAGTTATCCCTGGCTGGGCGTGCTTTCCGCACGCTGATTCATCAAAAGCAGGGCGGCATGATACCCAATTGACGCTGAAAAATCGCCTCATTCCTCTGATTTGCGTGCGCGCAGCTATTGCGGCACACTCGGCGCAATACGATAAATGTCAGCAGCGCATTGAGGAGAAAATCGTGCGGATTGGTATCGATTTGGGTGGAACAAAAGTTGAAGTGATTGCTTTGGCGAACGACGGGCGCGAGCTGTTTCGTCACCGTATCGCCACGCCGCGAGATGATTATCAGCAAACGTTGCGGGCGATAACCGGGCTGGTCAAAATGGCCGAAGACCACACCGGCGAACAGGGTTCGGTGGGCGTTGGCATTCCCGGAACGCTGTCGCCGTTTACCGGGCTGGTGAAAAACTCCAACTCGACCTGGCTCAACGGTACGCGATTGGATAAAGATCTGTCTGCGATGTTGCAGCGTGACGTCAGGCTGGCCAATGACGCCAACTGTCTGGCGGTTTCCGAGGCCACCGACGGCGCCGGCGCCGGCCAGAAAGTGGTGTTTGCGGTGATTGTCGGTACCGGCTGCGGGGCTGGCGTGGCGATTAACGGCCAGGTGCATGCTGGCGGTAACGGTATTTCCGGCGAGTGGGGGCATAACCCGCTGCCGTGGCTGGATGATGATGAACTGCGCTATCGCGCTGAAGTGCCGTGTTATTGCGGTAAGCAGGGCTGCATCGAAACCTTTATATCGGGAACCGGCTTCGCCACCGACTATGCGCGTCTGAGTGGGCAGTCGCTGACGGGGCAGCAAATCATGGCGCTGGCCGAGCAGCAGGATGCGTTGGCGGAACGGGCGATCGCCCGCTATGAAATGCGTCTGGCCAAGTCGCTGGCACAGGCGATCAACCTGTTCGACCCGGACGCTATCGTCCTGGGGGGCGGCATGAGCAACGTGGAACGGCTGTATCAAACCGTACCGCAGTTGGTAAAACCCTGGGTATTCGGCGGCGAATGTGAAACGCCGATCCGCAAGGCGATGCATGGCGATTCCAGCGGCGTGCGCGGCGCAGCCTGGCTGTGGCCGCAACGGTAATCGGGCGTTGGGGGAAGGGCCAGCCCTTTGCCGGTTATGTGCCGCTGATTTCGCTGCGTACCCGTTCAATATGAATGGTCAGAAACATCATCTCTTCACCGGTCAACTGATGCTGATAATTGGCTGCAATATGCTGATTGATTTTCCCGGCACAGGCAAATGACTCGCGGTATTTGGCTTTGACCAGCTGATACAGCGAGTCGTCCTCGCTGTCGACGTAGTTGCTGCCGAGCAGGCGTTGAGCGAAGAATTTCAAATGCGTCACAAACCGGTGGTAACTGAGCGCATCCTCATTGTAATCAAAGCGGAAATGGTATTTGACGATATTCAGTATTTCCTGCATTACGCGGGTGATATGCAAGGTGTTTTTCATTTCGTCGTTAAGCTGCGCATTCACCAGATGTAGGGCGATAAAGCCGGCTTCGTCCTCTGGTAGCTCGGCGTTTAACCTTTGCGCGATCAGCGCCAGCGCCTCTAGCCCGACGGCAAACTCGGCAGGGTAGAGTTTTTTGATTTCCCACAGCAGGACGTTGCGAATGTCCAGCCCCTGCGCATGGCGTTGCAGCGCGAAATGAATGTGATCGGTCAGCGTGATATAAACGATGTTGTGCAGTTTGCCCGGCAGGCGCTGGCGGGCCAGGCTGATGATCTTGTCGGCAGTCGTGATGCAGGTCAGCGGAATTTCAGCCAACAGCGCCTGGTAACGTTCGGTCATCGCGCTGCCGTTGGGGGTGAACACTTTTTCGATCAGGCTTTCATCCAGCCTGTCGCCGATGTTCTTTTTAAAGCCGATCCCTCGCCCCATCACCACCGTTTCTTGTTGGCGATCGTCGAGCGTAATAACGACGTTGTTATTGAGTATTTTCTCTATTTTCATGCATTTTCCGCCGTTACAGACCGTTAAAAAACAAAAAACCTGACGTCCAAGAGCATCCTGGAGGTCAGGTTTTGCCTGCATGCGCAGTAACAATCCTACTGCCAGTCATGATAAACGTTCTTACTGGCGGCTCAACGTATTTCCGCGTGGACTGCCGCCGCGATCACATTTCCATCCGGCCTGTCAGGGATGTTCCACCTGGTATTGCGCCTCGAGGCGGCTTACTCCCAGCCCGTTGACTTTCTTTACCTTGATCTGCACTGGAATACGTTCTTTCATCGCCTCGACGTGGCTGATCACGCCGATGGTTTTGCCGGAGGCGTTCAGGCTGTCGAGTGCATCCAGCGCGGTATCCAGCGTTTCTGCGTCCAGCGTGCCGAAACCTTCGTCCAGGAACAGAGAATCGATGCTGGTTTTATGGCTGACCAGATCGGACAACGCCAGCGCCAGCGCCAGGCTGACCAGGAAGCTTTCGCCGCCGGACAGGGTGCGAGTATCGCGCAACGCGTCGGCCTGCCAGGTATCCACCACCAGCAATTCCAGCGCGTCGCTGGTTTTGCGTTGCAGCAGGTAGCGGCCATGCAGCCGGCCAAGCTGATTATTGGCCAGATACACCAGATGATCGAGCGTTAGCCCTTGCGCAAACTTGCGGAACTTGTCGCCTTCTTTTGATCCAATCAACTGATTGAGCAGGCTCCAGTCATCGTACTGTTGCTGGCTTTGGGCGATCTGAGCCAGTAGTGCCTGCTGGTCGTTGCGGCGTTGGGCATCGCTTGCCAACTGATGGCGCAGTTCGCCCTGGCGGAACTGCAACGTCTTCAGTTGTTGCAGTAATGCCTGATGCTGAGCGGCGAGCGCTTCGCCGTCGCTCCGCGGGTCGGCAAGCGCGTTCGGCTGCTGCTGTTGATGCTGTTCCAGCGTTAGTATCGCCTGTGCCAGCAGCGCGTCAGCCTCGACGCGGCGTTGCTGCAAGTGCTCCTTGTGCTGTTGCAGGCGTTGGCGTTCGGCCTCGTCCAGCAAGGCGGCACTAAAGGCCGTTACATCGCTGAATTCGCTGGCGGCCAATGCCTGTTGCCAGCGCGTCTGCGCATGTTGCAGGCGTTCGGCCAACTGCGCCAGCTGCTGCTGCAACCCGGCCAACTGGCCGGTCAGGCGATCGCGTTGTTCCTGTGCCTGCTGCAAGCGCTCGCTGGCCTGGCTGCTGCTCTGCTCGTCGGCGGCTTGCCGTACCCGCAGGTTTTCGCGCACCTGCGCGACCTGCTGCTCGCCGAACAGCGTCAGCCGTTGCGCACGCAGCGTCGCGTGTTGCTCCTGCGCCTGCTGCCATTGCTGTTGCAACCGTTGTTGCTGGCGTTGTGTTTCAGCGAGGTTTTTTTCCAGCAGGTTGCAACGTTCGTTGAGCAAAGCGCTCTGCTGCTCGGCCTGTTGCTGTTGCGTTTGCAGCGTGACCAACGCGTCCTTGGCCTGCTGTACCGCCAACGCCGCCTGTTCATGCTGGGTCAGCAGTTGGCCGCCTTCACGCTCTTGGTTTTCACATTGTTCCAGCCAGTCGTGCAGACGTTGGCTATCCTGCAAACCGAAACTGAACGCCAGCGTGGCGGTCAATTGCTGCCAGCGCTGCTGATGCGCCGCCAACTGCTGTTCATCCAGGGTGATGGCTTGCTGTTGGCGCTGTAGCTGTTGCCTGAGGCTGTCATGGCGAGCACGCAGCTCAACGCCCTGCTTATAAATGACCTCGGTCTGCGTCTTGATGCCGTCCAGCCGTTGGGCGGTTTCCGACGGTTGCAGCGTTTCATAATGGCCGATCGACGGATGTTTGGTCGAGCCACACAGCGGACAGGGCTCGCCGGGTTGCAGACGACGGCGCTCGGCTTCCAGACTGACGATCTGCTGCTCCAGCCGCAGCGTTTTTTCCACTTCCTGCTCAAGCGATTTTTGCTGTTGATAGAGCAGACGGGCCTGCTCCAGCTGTGGCTCCAACTGGCTCAGTTGCTGCTGACCGTCGTTGAACTCCTGTCGCTGCTGTTGCAGCCGTTGGTTAATCTGTTGGCTCAGCGTCGAGAGGCTATAGAGCTGTTGGCGCGTCGGCCGCAGTTCGCCGAGCTGGCTTAAGCGCTGACGCAGCGTTGCCAGCGGTGTTTGCGCCTCCAGCGCCTGTTGCCGTTGCTGCTGCGCTGCCAGCGCCTGGTTCAGACTAACCGATGTGCCTTGATGCTGTTCCGCCTGCGCCGCCAACTGGCTGCGTTCGGCGTTGATCGTTGCCAGCGTGCGTTGCTGCTGCGCGCACTGCCGTTCGGCATCGTCGAGCGTTTGGCGCAGTTCGTGGCGATTTTTTTCTAGTTGAGCAATCTGGTGATCGAGCGGCACCACTTGCTCATCGATCAGTTGCTGTTGCTGCTGGCGCAGTAACGTCTGTTTTTGTTGCTCGGCTCGCGCTTGCTCCAGCGCCTGCTGCAATGGCGCCAAGGTGGCGTTGTGCTGCTGCCGTTGTTGCTCGAGTTGGGCAATCTGTTGTTGCAGCGTCTGATGCTCGCTGTGACAGCGCTGGTGTTCGTTGAACAGCGGTCGCAGTTTCTCTGCCGGTTCGCTGCGCGCCAGCGCTTGCAGCTGTGGTTCAGCCTGGCGCTGTTGTTGCTGCACCTCGCTCAGCCGTTGCTGATATTCCTGCTGTTTGTTCTGCGCCTGCTGCCACTGTTGCAGCCAGTTCAGCGCCTGTTGAACCTGCAGCGCCTGTTGGTTCAGCGCGGCTTCTTCGCTGCGTAATGCGTTGAGCTGGGTTTCCAGCTGTTGGCGTTGTTCATCGTCCAGCAGTGCTATGCCGCTGGCGCGTTGTTGCAGGGCGTCGAGATCCAGCCGTGCCTGTTTATGCTGTTCAAATACCCGTTCTGACAGCTGGCCGTAAATCTCGGTGCCGGTCAGTTCCTCCAGCAGTTCGGCGCGATCGTTGGCATCGGCGTTGAGAAATGCGGCAAACTGCCCTTGCGACAGCATCATTGACTTGGTAAAACGGCCAAAATCCAATCCGGTGATGGCGGCAATCAGCTCCAGCTTGTCGCGCACCTTGTCGGCGACGATCTTGCCGTCGGCCAGCAGTGCCAGCTCCACTTTGGGTGCCTGCAGGTTGCCGTTCGGATCGTTTTTGGCCCGTCGCTGGCTCCAAAAAGCGCGATAGCCGATGCCCTTCACTTCGAATTCCACTTCGGCCAGCGATTCGGCGGTGTGGCGCGTCATCAGTTCGTTTTGGCTGGGGGAAACCTGCAGTCGCGGTGTTTGGTGATACAGCGCCAGGCACACCGCGTCGAGCAGGGTGGTTTTCCCAGCACCGGTCGGGCCGGTAATGGCGAACAGGCCATTGCTGGCAAAGGGTTCGCTGCTGAAATCTATTTTCCATTCACCCTGCAGCGAGTTGAGGTTTTTTAGCCGTAGGCTCAAGATTTTCATGCCGAAGGCTCCTGTTGCTGCACCGCGTCCACCGATTGGCGGAACATTTCACGCATTCGCTCGCGGCGGGGGGCGGCCAACTCGGTTTCCAGCGCTAACCGTCGCTCAAAGACCTCGTTGACGCTCAGTTCGTTCAGCGTCTCTTTGTCCTGGCGGTCAATCACCTGACGGCGCTGTTCTTTGCTGCGTCGCAGCAGCACCACCTCTACCGGCAGTTCATCCGTCAGATGTTGGATGCGCCGCTGGATGTCGCTCAGGTAATCCTGTGTTGCTACCTCGATATCCAGCCATACCGGCAACTCGCCATGATAATCGGCGAACTGCTGCAACTGGCGCTCTATTTGCGGTAAATCTCCCTTGATCAACTGCATCGGCTGAACGCAGGGGATTTCCAGCGGCGTAATTTTACGCAACGCGCCGTCGGCAAAATCCACCATAAACACGCTTTTGGCGTTACCCAACTCGTCGAAACTGAGCGGGATAGGCGAACCGCTGTAGCGGATGTGTTCGCTCTTCGCCACCATTTGCGCGCGGTGAATATGGCCAAGTGCGATATAATCCGCAGGTGGGAAGGCCTGCGCCGGAAAGGCGTCGAGCGTGCCGATATAAATATCGCGCACCGAATCGGAGCTGGTCACGCCAACGGTAGTCAGGTGGCCGGTGGCGACGATCGGCAATGCGCCACCGAGCGCATCACGGCGCGTACAGGCGGCCTGATACAGCGTTTGATAATGCTCGGCAATTGCTTCTTGCAACGCCGCCTGTTTCTGGCTGCCGGATTCACCGGCCCGGCTGAGCAGCAGATCGCGTGGGCGTAAAAAGGGAATCGCGCACAGCACCGCGCCGGGTCGGCCGTCACGTTGATTCAGTATCACGATCTGCCGGTCGAGTTCGCTCTGTGCATTGGCGATCACGGTGGTATTCAAGCAGGATAATAATTCACGCGATTCGTTCAGCGTCGCCACGGAATCATGATTGCCACCCAGCACCACCAATTGGCAGCCGGTGCGCTGCAGTTCCACCACGAAACGGTTATACAGCTCGCGCGCGTAGCTCGGCGGTGAACCGGTATCGAACAGGTCGCCGGCAACGATCAGCGCGTCTACCTGCTGTTGGTCGATCTGTTCAATCAGCCAGCGCAAAAATGCCTGATGTTCGGCGGCGCGGCTTTTGGTGAAGAAGTGTTGGCCAAGATGCCAGTCGGAGGTGTGTATCAGGCGCATGTTTCTACCGTAGCGTAAAAAATGTTGCGATGATTATAAGGGCAGGGAAACAAAAAAGGGTTTTTCTGCACGCTCGAATTTGTCGCTATGCTTAATGGCATTCATAAAGTGACTTTTGCAACGCGGTTTATTTCATAAATCTGTCACAAAACTGACGCATAATGGCGCCCGCAATCAAATTGTGATCGCTAACACATTGGCAGGATTGACGATGGCAAGACGCATACTGGTGGTGGAAGATGAAGCGCCGATCCGTGAGATGGTGTGCTTTGTGTTGGAACAGAATGGTTACCAACCGTTGGAAGCCGAGGATTATGACAGCGCCGTGACGCGCCTGTCTGAGCCGTTCCCTGATTTGGTGTTACTCGACTGGATGCTGCCTGGCGGCTCCGGCATTCAATTTATCAAGCATATGAAGCGCGAAGCGCTGACCCGTGACATTCCGGTAATGATGCTGACCGCGCGCGGCGAAGAAGAAGATCGGGTGCGCGGCCTGGAAGTGGGGGCTGATGACTACATTACCAAACCGTTTTCCCCCAAGGAGCTGGTGGCGCGTATCAAGGCGGTCATGCGTCGCATATCGCCGATGGCGGTAGAAGAGGTGATCGAAATGCAGGGCCTGAGCCTGGATCCTTCTTCACACCGGGTGATGGCCAACGAACTGGCTCTGGATATGGGGCCCACCGAGTTCAAGCTGCTGCATTTCTTTATGACCCATCCAGAGCGTGTTTATAGCCGCGAGCAGTTGCTTAATCACGTCTGGGGCACTAACGTTTATGTGGAAGATCGTACCGTTGACGTGCATATCCGCCGGCTGCGAAAGGCGCTGGAGACCAGTGGTCATGACAAGATGGTTCAAACCGTTCGGGGCACCGGTTACCGGTTCTCAACGCGCTATTAAACGCGCCGTGCTGGAGAACATAACGTGCTAGAACGCCTTTCCTGGAAGAGGCTGGCTTTGGAGCTGGCCCTTTTCTGTTTGCCCGCGCTGTTGCTGGGCCTGATTTTCGGGTATCTGTCCTGGTGGCTGCTGACGGCGGTACTGGCCGCGCTGATGTGGAACTTCTATAACCAGCTCAAGCTTTCGCACTGGCTATGGGTGGATCGCAGCATGACGCCGCCGCCCGGACGTTGGAGCTGGGAGCCGCTGTTCTATGGCCTTTACCAGATGCAGCAACGCAACCGTCGGCGTCGGCGTGAACTGGCCTTGCTGATCAAGCGTTTTCGCAGCGGTGCCGAGTCGTTGCCCGACGCGGTAGTCATGACCACCGAAGAGGGGAATATCTTCTGGTGCAACGGACTGGCTCAGCATTTGCTGGGCTTCCGCTGGCCGGAAGACAATGGCCAGCATATTCTCAACCTGCTGCGTTATCCTGAATTCAGCAGCTATTTGCAACAGCAGGAATTCTCGCGCCCGCTGACGCTGCAACTCAATAATGAACATTACGTTGAGTTTCGCGTCATGCCCTATTCGGAAGGGCAGTTGCTAATGGTTGCCCGCGATGTTACCCAGATGCGTCAGCTCGAAGGCGCCCGACGCAACTTCTTTGCCAACGTCAGCCACGAATTGCGCACGCCGTTAACCGTGCTGCAAGGCTATCTGGAAATGATGAGCGACCAGGAAATGGACGGCTCGCTGCGCAGCAAGGCGCTGAGTACCATGCAGGAGCAGACCCGGCGCATGGACGGGCTGGTGAAACAGTTGCTGACGCTTTCGCGCATCGAGGCGGCGCCGATCGTTGATATGAACGAAAAGGTCGACGTGCCGTTGATGCTGCGGGTGTTGCAGCGCGAGGCCCAGTCGCTGAGCGGAGGTAATCACCAGATTACCTTCCGGGTGAATGACGGATTGAAGGTGTTTGGCAACGAGGATCAACTGCGAAGCGCGGTATCCAACCTGGTGTACAACGCGGTAAATCACACGCCGACCGGCACCCATATCGAAGTCAGCTGGCAACAGACGCCGCATGGCGCGCAGTTCCAGGTCAGCGATAACGGGCCGGGGATTGCCGCCGAGCACATCCCGCGGCTGACCGAACGTTTCTATCGCGTCGACAAGGCGCGTTCCCGCCAGACCGGCGGCAGCGGGTTGGGGCTGGCGATCGTCAAACACGCGCTGGGTCACCACGATGCGCGGCTGGAAGTGCTCAGTGAACCGGGCCTCGGCACACGTTTCATTTTTACCTTGCCTAACCGGTTGATTGTTCCTGCGGCTTTGTCAGAGAATGCGCTGAAACATTAACGCGTGAGGCGAAGTGATGCGATTGTCCCGAGGAGTGTGGCTCTGCCTGGCGCTACTGTTTAGCCAGGGCGTGTCGGCGCAGCCGGGCGGCATGCTGGCGGGCAACCTGTCCAGCGTCGGCTCAGATACGCTGGCCAATCTGATGGCGCTGTGGGGGCAGGATTTCAGTCAACACTATCCCAACGTTAATCTGCAGATACAGGCGGCCGGGTCTTCGACCGCGCCGACGGCGTTGGCTGCCGGGGCCGCGCAACTGGGGCCGATGAGTCGGCCGATGAAGGCAGCCGAGCTGGCAGCCTTCGAACATCGTTACGGCTACGCGCCACTGGCGGTGCCGGTAGCGGTGGATGCGCTGGTGGTCCTGGTGCATCAGGACAACCCGCTACGCGGCCTTAACCTGCGCCAACTCGATCAGATTTTCTCCGCTACCCGTCGCTGTGGTGAAGCTCAGCCGTTGCAACGCTGGGGTCAGCTTGGCCTGAGCGGTGATTGGGCACAGCGCAGCATGCAGCGCTTTGGTCGCAACTCTGCGTCCGGCACTTACGGTTACTTCAAGCTGCGCGCCCTGTGCGGCGGCGATTTTATGGCACGGGTGAATGAATTGCCCGGCTCCGCATCGGTGGTGCAGGCGGTGGCCGGATCGCTTAATAGCGTGGGGTATGCCAGTATTGGTTTCCGTGCCAGTGGCGTGCGTTTGCTGCCTTTGGCCACCCGCGGCGAGGATTACATTGCGCCGACCGAAGACAACGTGCGCAACGGCAGTTATCCGCTGGCCCGTTATCTCTATATTTACATCAATAAAGCACCTAACCAGCCGCTGGAACCGCTCACCGCCGCGTTTCTCGATCGGGTATTGTCCGAGCAGGGGCAAAACCTGGTGAACCATGACGGCTACCTGCCGTTACCGCCAACCACGTTGCATAAAACGCGTAGCCTGCTGGGGCTGGAATAAGCCTCGATCCGCCGGCGACGATCGTTACGGCGGCGGGCCGGCAATAAACGACGATTCCTCTGCCAATCTCCGATGCGACAAATCAAAGTGAATTTTCTTCAATGCCGATGAAAATTTTTCCGTTGCCGTTCTACTTGGTACGTGACAGGATTAATTCGGAAGTTTAGACGTCTGGATGTCCGTTTGTAACCCGGCGTAATAATTCAATCTGTAAATCATTAAAGCGAGCGGTTGTAAGCGCTTGTCTGTCACTGGGAGTCAAAATCATGTGCGAATGTCACCACGCTTTTCACGCCGACGTCGTCGGTAGCCTGTTGCGCCCTGCGGCGCTAAAAACCGCGCGCCAACAGTATCAGCGTGGCGAAATCGATGCCGCCGCGCTGCGTACGGTGGAAGACGAGCAGATTCGTCTGGCAGTTGATGCACAGCGGGCACTTGGTTTGGCGGTGGTTACCGACGGTGAGTTTCGCCGGGCATGGTGGCATTTTGATTTTCTGGAAGGTCTGAACGGCGTAGAAGGCTACGATGCCAACCAGGGCATCCAGTTCAACGGAGTGCAAACCAAAGCGCGCAGTATCAAAGTGGTGGGTAAACTGGGCTTTAACCCACAGCACCCGATGTTGGCAGATTTTCGTTATTTGCAGACGATTGCCGGTGACGCAGTACCGAAGATGACCATTCCCAGCCCGAGCGTGCTGCATTTTCGCGGCGGCCGTCAGGCGATCGACAGCCAGGTCTACCCGCAGCTGGATGCGTATTTTGCCGATTTGGCGCAAACCTATCGTGACGCCATCGCGGCATTTTATGCAGCCGGCTGCCGTTATTTGCAGTTGGATGACACGGTGTGGGCGTATTTATGCTCCGAGGATCAACGGCGCCAGATCCGCGAACGTGGCGAAGATCCGGATCAATTGGCGCGGATTTATGCCGATGTGCTGAATGCGGCGATCGCCGACAAGCCGCAGGATCTGACCATTGGTCTGCACGTGTGTCGTGGCAACTTCCGCTCAACCTGGATTTCAGAGGGCGGTTACGAGCCGGTGGCGGAGATCCTGTTCGGCCAGGTGAATATCGATGCCTTCTTCCTGGAATATGACAATCAACGTTCCGGCGGGTTCGAACCGCTACGCTTTATCAAGCCGGGCCGCCAGCAGGTGGTATTGGGGCTTATCACTACCAAAAACGGTGAACTGGAGAACCCTGAGCAGGTGAAGCAACGGCTGGAGGAGGCCGCGCAGTTTGTCGACCGCCGTCAACTGTGCCTCAGCACACAATGCGGCTTTGCCTCGACGGAAGAGGGCAATAGTCTGAGCGAACAGCAGCAGTGGGACAAGCTGCGTAGCGTGGTTAACATTGCCGGGCAGGTTTGGTAAGCGCGGAAAGATGCGTTAACGCCGCGCGAAAAACCGTCATTAAATGGCATTTGCGCGCGGCGAGACGGTATTTGTTTCACGTTTTGTGAGTTGGTTGATTAAAAATGATACAAATCATGTAGGGCATATTTCCATATGACCGACATGATCGACTGGCGGTGAAAGATTGTCTGGTCAATAGCTCTGCTTTTTATCGTACGTATTGCCTTTTGGCGCTATAAACGATTTACTTACCCTCCGTTGTTGGATGAATCCTCCATTTTATAACTTCTAAAACTCGCCAAACATCAACAGTGGTTACTTCTGCATTAAGGATGAAACGCCGGGAGTTGTGCGTTTTTCGACCTTGTTGCGCTGTGATGTCATGGCATGCCGACAACCGGATGGGGGCGCTACGCCGCCATGCTAGCGAACTTTTTTTTCATTTGAACAGGCAACACGACATCGTATGAGTCATCGTTTAACGTCAAGAGATATTCTGGCATTGGGGTTTATGACCTTTGCCTTATTCGTCGGCGCCGGGAATATCATTTTCCCGCCGATGGTAGGTTTGCAGTCTGGTGAACACGTCTGGACCGCGGCACTCGGCTTCCTGATTACCGCCGTGGGCCTACCGGTGATGACGGTGATCGCGTTGGCGCGAGTTGGCGGCGGTATTGACGCCCTCAGCTCGCCAATCGGTCGCAAAGCCGGTTTACTGCTGGCCACCGTCTGCTATCTGGCCGTCGGCCCGCTATTCGCCATTCCGCGTACCGCAACCGTTTCTTTCGAAGTGGGCATCGCACCGTTGACCGGTGACGGCGCTACGCCGCTGTTTATCTATAGCGTGGTCTATTTTGCGCTGGTGGTGGCCATCTCTCTCTATCCGGGGCGACTGCTTGATACCGTGGGCCATATTCTGGCGCCGCTGAAGATCGTCGCACTGGGCGCGCTGGGCGTTGCTGCACTGCTGTGGCCGGCAGGTTCGCCGGTTCCCGCTATCGACATCTATCAAAACGTGCCGTTCTCCTCGGGCTTCGTCAATGGCTATCTGACCATGGATACCCTGGGTGCGATGGTCTTCGGTATCGTGATAGTCAACGCCGCGCGTTCGCGTGGGGTGAAGGACGCCGGACTGCTTACCCGTTACACCATTTTCGCCGGTCTGATCGCCGGTATCGGCCTGACGCTGGTTTATCTGAGCCTGTTCAAACTGGGCTCCGGCAGTGGGGTGCTGGTACCTGACGCCACCAACGGCGCGGTGATCCTGCACGCTTACGTGCAAAATACCTTCGGTAGTCTGGGCAGTTTCTTCCTGGCGGCGCTGATTTTCATTGCCTGTATGGTTACCGCGGTGGGCCTGACCTGCGCCTGTGCGGAATTCTTTGCGCAATATCTGCCGTTTTCCTACAAGACGCTGGTGTTCATTTTGGGTCTGTTCTCGATGCTGGTGTCCAACCTCGGTTTGAGCCATCTGATCCAGATTTCCATTCCGGTGCTGACGGCCATCTATCCGCCGTGCATTGTACTGGTGGTATTGAGCTTCACGCTGCGGATGTGGCACAGTGCACCGCGTATTGTCGCGCCGGTGATGCTCATCAGCCTGTTGTTTGGTATCCTTGACGCCGTGAAGGCATCCAGCTTCCAGCACCTGCTGCCGGCGTGGAGCACGCATCTGCCGCTGGCCGAACAGGGACTGGCCTGGTTGCCGCCGTCGATGTTGATGCTGGTCTTGGCCGCCATTTACGATCGGGTATGTACGCGCGCTGAAGTTACCGTGCATCAATAACCGAGCGGTCAGAATTTTGGGCCACGGACTTGTCCGTGGCTTTTTTGCGTATAAGAAGACAGGTCTTTAAATGCAACAGGAAACACCCTCTACCCCACCGGCCAATAAGCTCAAGCGTGGCCTCAGTACGCGTCACATTCGTTTTATGGCGCTCGGCTCGGCGATTGGCACCGGGCTGTTTTACGGCTCGGCGGACGCTATCCGCATGGCTGGCCCCAGCGTACTGCTGGCGTATCTGATCGGCGGTATTGTCGCGTTCATCATCATGCGCGCGCTGGGCGAGATGTCGGTCAACAATCCGCAGGCCAGTTCGTTTTCGCGCTATGCGCAGGATTATCTTGGCCCGATGGCCGGTTATATCACCGGCTGGACCTACTGTTTTGAAATTCTGATTGTCGCCATTGCCGACGTTACCGCGTTCGGCATTTATATGGGCGTCTGGTTCCCGGAGGTGCAGCACTGGATTTGGGTATTGAGCGTGGTGCTGATCATTGGCGCCATCAACCTGATGAGCGTCAAGGTGTTCGGTGAACTGGAGTTCTGGTTCTCGTTCTTTAAAGTTGCCACCATTATCATCATGATTGCAGCCGGTATCGGCATCATCGTCTGGGGTATCGGCAACGGAGGGCAGGCCACCGGCATCCACAACCTGTGGAGCAATGGCGGCTTCTTCAGCAACGGCTTTATCGGCATGATCCTGTCGCTGCAACTGGTGATGTTTGCCTATGGCGGCATTGAAATTATCGGTATTACCGCTGGGGAAGCCAAGGATCCGAAGAAGTCGATCCCGAAAGCCATCAACTCGGTACCGTGGCGTATTCTGGTGTTCTACGTCGGTACGCTGTTCGTGATCATGTCGATTTACCCGTGGAACCAGGTGGGAACCAACGGCAGCCCGTTCGTGCTGACCTTCCAGCACATGGGGATCACCGTGGCTGCCGGCATCCTCAATTTTGTGGTGATCACCGCCTCGCTGTCGGCGATTAACAGCGATGTGTTTGGCGTGGGCCGCATGTTGCACGGCATGGCCGAACAGGGCCATGCGCCGAAAATGTTCAGCAAGGTGTCCAAACGCGGCATTCCGTGGGTCACGGTGGTGGTGATGATGGCGGCGCTGCTGATTGCGGTCTATCTCAACTACATCATGCCGGAAAGCGTATTCCTGGTAATTGCATCGCTGGCCACCTTTGCCACCGTCTGGGTCTGGATCATGATCCTGTGTTCGCAGATCGCTTTTCGTCGCAGTTTGAGCAAAGAGCAGGTCAAGAAGCTGGAGTTTCCGCTGCGTGGTGGGGTGTTCACCGCGGTGATCGCCATCGTGTTCCTGGTGTTCATCATTGGTCTGATCGGCTACTTCCCAACCACTCGCGTGTCGCTGTACGCCGGCCTGGTGTGGGTGGCGTTGCTATTGGCTGGCTACTACTTCAAGGTCAACCGCCAGAAAAAGCGCGCGCAGTTGGCGCAGGACTAACTCTCAAACACCGGCCTTGTGCCGGTGTTTTTTTAGCGCTGCCGTTCTGCCTCGTCGTCACTGCCAGAGATGCGTGCTTCGGTCGCCAGTGCGCCATCATACAGGCTGCTTTCTTCTTCGTCGTCGCGCGCACAGCGCGACAACGCTTCGCGGATATCCTGCATATTGCTGCTTAACGCGCTCAGCGCCGGCTGCAAGGCGCTGCTCATACGGGCTTCGTCCAGCCTGGCGCTGTGCAGACAGCCGACAAACAGCAGGGTTGACAGCATGATCAATAAACGGTGTTTAAGGCGTTTCAGCATTGGCGTATCTCCTGCAATGGGCTTGCCTGCCCGCATTAACGCCGTTTTAATCGTAGATGGGAAGAGGTGGGAGATATTTACTGGCAATCAGAGCAGAATAATTACCAGTGGAAATTATTTCGTCAGTTGAGGTCAGGAAACGTCGCTGCCTGTATGCCGTGGATTCAGCATGCTGCGCATATCGTTGCCGGTCGGCGTTTGGTGAATGCGCAGATCAAACTCACCGATCACCGCCAGAATATGGTCAAAGATATCCGCCTGAATACTTTCGTATTTTGCCCAGACCGTGGTGTTGGTAAACGCGTAAATCTCCAGTGGCAAACCTTCCGGGGTCGGTGCCAGTTGGCGAACCATCAGCGTCATTTCCTGGTGAATATCCGGATGGGCGCGTAAATAGGCTTCCAGATAGGCGCGCAGCGTGCCGAGGTTGGTCAAGCGGCGGCCGTTAAGCGGCGAGCTGAGATCCCACTGTTTTTGCCGATTGTATTCATTCAGTTCCTGCGCCTTGCCGTTCAGGTACTGTAGCAGCAGCGGGTTGCGGTTAAGCCGTTGCTGCTCCTGTTCAGACAGGAAATGTACGCTGGTGGTGTCGATATTAATGCTGCGCTTGATGCGGCGCCCGCCGGACTCAGACATCGAGCGCCAGTTTTTGAACGAATCCGAAATCAGTGCGTAGGTGGGGATGGTGGTGATGGTATTGTCCCAGTTGCGCACTTTCACCGTGGTCAGACCGATGTCGGTGACCGCGCCGTCGGCGCCGTATTTAGGCATCTCCAGCCAGTCACCGATCTTCAGCATATCGTTGGCAGACAGTTGAATGCCCGCCACCAGACCGAGGATCGGATCCTTGAACACCAACATCAGTACGGCGGTCATCGCACCCAGGCCGCTTAACAGTAACAGCGGCGATTTGCCCATCAGCAGTGACACAATCGCGATGCCGATCAGGATAGCCGCAACCAGTTTGATCCCTTGGAAAATCCCGCGCAACGGCAGTTGATTGGCGACTGGGCTCTGGCGCAGCATCGCCAGCAGGGTATCGAGCAGCGAAAACAGCGTCAGCAGCACAAAAGCCAGTATCCATACCTGGGCGGCGGTAACGATGAACGCCTGCGTCTGGCTACCGTTATGCAGCCACAAAATAGCCTGCAGGTTGATGATCACCCCTTGCAGCAACAGCGCCGCACGCTGAAACAGTTTGTGCTGCGTTAGCGCCTGTTGCCAGACTCGCTGCGACTGCTGGCCGCGGCGTTGAATGGCCGCCAGCACCACCCGGTGCAGCACCAGATGAATAACTACCGAGATCAGGACGATCAGCCCCAGTACCATAACCAATGACATTACATCGGTGAACTCGATGCCAAATTTCCCCAGCCATTGGGCAATCCGCTGTTGCATTCCCGCTCCTTAAAACATGTCCGAAAAAAATCCAATACACTTATAAGACGTTAGCCTAAGGGCCATCAGAACCAATGTGTAGCTGTTTACCTTTTTTTACATTGGGTTAGGTTAACACAACTCGGGCTCCACCCCCCGGCTCCACCCTGATTTTAGGCTGAAAAGAGGAGGGGGAATTGCACTCAACGTGGCATTGTTCGCGCCAGTGGACAATGTCGTCGATTTCGTTTGGTACAGTAGGAGAACAGTATGCTTGACGCCTGGCATCAACCGGTTCCACCTTTTGTGGTCAAAAAGGGACAACGCCTGGATATTACCCTGTGGTTACAGGGTGACGATCTGCCTAAACAGGTGTTTCTGCGGGCCGAACCTGACAATGAAGAATGGCTGCTGGAGATGAAAGCGCGTGCGGTGGATGGCCGGCAGCGCTATCAGGCCAGCCTGCCGCTGAACGAGGGGGAGGCGACGCGCCGTTATTGCTTCAAATTGCTGTGGCAGGATCGCCAGCGGTGGTTTGGACCACTTGGCTGGTCGCTGATGCCGATCGGTCAGTTGGCGCAATTCGCGCTGGAGGAACCGGACAGCGGCGCAGGCTGGGTGGCCGATCAGCTGTTTTATCAGATTTTCCCCGATCGGTTTGCCAGCAGCGGCGCCGCGTATAACCTGCAGAGCGGCAGTTATTACCATCATGCGGCGGGTACCGGGGTCATTCGCCGTGACTGGCAGCATCCGCTAGAAGCACAGCATGATGCGTCAACCTTCTACGGCGGCGATCTGGACGGTATCGTTCAGCGGTTGCCCTACCTGAAACGCCTGGGGGTTACCGCGCTGTACCTTAACCCGATTTTCAAGGCGCCGAGTGTGCACAAGTACGACACCGAAGACTATTATCAGGTTGATCCCCATTTCGGCGGCAATGCCGCGTTTCGCCGCCTGCGAGTAAGCACTCACAAGGTGGGAATGAAACTGCTCCTGGATGGGGTGTTTAATCACACCGGCGACTCGCATCCGTGGTTCGATCGCCATCAGCAAACGGAGCAGGGAGCCTGCCATCACCCTGACTCTCCCTACCGTAACTGGTTTAACTTTTACCCGGACGGTACCGCGTTGACCTGGAAAGGTAACGCCAGTCTGCCGAAGCTGAACTATGCCGAACCTGCGGTGGCACGCGCAATTTATGGCGATGAAGACAGCGTGGTACGCCATTGGCTGAAACCGCCGTACAGCATTGACGGCTGGCGTTTGGACGTGGTGCACATGCTGGGGGAAAACGGCGGTGCCAGCGGTAATCTGCAGCACCTGGCTGGCATCCATCGGGCCGCTCGCGAGGTGAACCCTCATGCCTACATCATGGGCGAGCATTTTGGTGACGCTCGCCGCTGGCTGCATGCCGGGGTGGAAGATGCGGCGATGAACTACATGGGCTTTGCGTTACCACTGCGCGGATTTCTCGCGGGTCTGGACGTCGCATTGCAGCCACTGAAGCTGGACGCGGCTGAAACCGCCCACTGGATGGATAGCTACCGTGCCGGCCTGCCGCATAATCGCCAGTTGATTATGTTTAACCAGCTAGACAGTCACGATACGCCGCGTTTCCTGACCCTGTTGGGCGGTAATCTGCCACGTATGCAGATGGCGGCGGTCTGGCTGATGAGCTGGATAGGGGTGCCTTGCCTGTATTACGGCGACGAAATTGGTTTGGACGGTGATAATGACCCATTCTGCCGTAAACCGTTCCCGTGGGATGAGAGCCAGTGGAACCACACACTGCTGAATCTGTTCCAGCGGATGGCGGCATTGCGTAAAAAGAGCAAGGCGCTGCGTCGTGGAGGTTGTCAGGTGCTGTTCGCGCACGGCGAAACGCTGGTGTTTGTACGTACTTACCAGCATGAACGGGTATTGGTGGCGCTGCAGCGCGACGCCAGCAACCATGAAATAGCGCTGCCCTACAGTCCGCTGTTGCCGCCGGGAGATTGGCAGCGGCAGGAAGGACTGGGGGATATGCAGTCTTGCGACGACGGCGTGGTGCTGCGATTGGCTGAGCAGTCGGTGACGCTGTGGACCTTATAGCATCAGGCGCTGCGTCAGGGGCCGTTTGACCGGCCCCATCATGGTGCTCAGTAGCCTACGGCGGAGCCGGCCGGGCGGCGAACGTCGTTGGCACCGTACAGGTAGCCTTCGCGTACTTTGCCTGACACCGCCGAGTCGTTGCCGGAGTTGGCCGGCGTCACGCCCGCAGCTCCCGGCAAGCCTACCAGAATCAGCTCGGCGGCGCCCCACGGCGTTTGTTCCACCATTTTATAGCCCATGTCGTGCAAGATGTTCAGCGTATCGGCCGATACGCCGCGCTGTTCGTAATACACTTCGTCTGGCAGCCACTGGTGGTGAATGCGCGCGGCGTCGACTGCTTCTTGTGGCGCCATGCCGTGGTCTATCACGTTCAACGCGGTTTGTAGCGTGATAGTGATGATGCGCGAACCGCCCGGCGAGCCGAGAACCATAAATATTTTATTGTCCTTGGTCACCAGCGTCGGGCTCATTGACGATAGTGGGCGCTTACCGGGGGCGATGGAGTTGGCGGTGCCCTGTACCAGGCCGTACAGGTTTTTCTCGCCGACCTTAACGGTGAAGTCGTCCATTTCATCGTTCAGGAAGAAACCGGTGCCCGGCGCGATCACCACTGCACCAAAGCGGCCATTGACGGTATAGGTGGTGGACACCGCGTTGCCCTGATGATCGACAATCGAGTAATGGGTAGTTTCCGGTTTTTCATGCGGTTCCATGCCTGGCTGCACGTTTTCAGACGGCGTTGCCTTGCCGGCGACGATTTTCTTGCGGATCTGTTCGGCGTAACTTTTGCTGACCAGCCGGTCGATAGGATTCTTGATAAATTCCGGATCGCCGAGATAGGTGTTGCGATCCATATAGGCATGACGCATGGCTTCGGTCATGGTATGGATCGCGGCGGCTGAATTGAAGCCCATGCTTTTCAGATCGTAGCCTTCCAGCACGTTCAGCGTCTCACACAGCGTCACCCCGCCAGAGCTGGGCGGCGGTGATGAAACGAACTTATAGCCGCGGTAGCTGCAAACGATCGGCGGCGTTTCGGTCACTTTATAGTTGGCAAAATCGGCAGCGGTCAAAATACCGCCACCCTGTTTTGCCGCTGCCTCAACCGCCTGCGGAATTTTACCGTGGTAGAACGCATCCGGCCCGTTTTTGGCAATGGCCTCCAGCGTATTGGCCAGATCGCTTTGCACCAGACGATCGCCCGGTTGCAGCGCAGATCCGTCCTTGCGCAGGAAAATCCTGGCCGCCTCCGCATCCTGCTTGAAGCGGGCTACGGTGGTATCAAGAATATCGGTATCGGCGCGGGTCAGTACGAAGCCCTCGCGCGCCAGTTTGATTGCTGGCGCCATCACCTGTTCACGGCTCAGCTTGCCGTATTTTTTACGGGCGGTTTCCATCCCGAGTACCGTGCCCGGCACGCCGGCCGCCAGGTAGCCATACAGGCTGGCGTCTTTCCTGACCTTGCCGTCGGCGTCCAGATACATGTTGGCGCTGGCCGCCGCCGGGGCGGTTTCACGGAAGTTGATAAAGGTGTCGCTGCCGTCGGCTAAATGAATGGTCATAAAACCGCCGCCGCCGATATTGCCGCAGCAGGGGTTGACCACCGCCTGAGCGTAGCCGACCGCGACGGCCGCATCCACGGCGTTACCGCCCATCTTGAGAATATCCACGCCAATCTGCGAGGCGAGATGCTGTGATGTGACCACCATACCATTCCGGGCTTCTACCGCCGGGTTTGACGCGGCGTACAGGCTGCCGCTGACCAGCAGCGCCGCCACGGTCAGGGGCTTACTCCATTTTTGCAAACGCATAGTTCTTCCTACCCTGTCAGTTTTTATTGTGATGCCCCCGTCATGGTGCGGGGGTACTGTGATGCTCTGCAAACAGCAGGCCAGCGATTACAGCGTAGCGCTACAGTCGCGTCCGTGCTGAAAATAGAGGGTGGAATGTGAGCGGAAACAAGGAATTATTAGGTTGGCAGGCCCGAAAAAAGGGCAGCGTGCACGATAAAAGGGCAAAAAAAAACCGGCCAGCGAGGCTGACCGGTTGTCTGCTTGGCTGTGGAAATTACAGCTTGGCAGCGTTTTCAGACAGGTATTTGGCCACGCCGTCTGGGGATGCGCCCATACCCGCTTTGCCTTTTTCCCACTGAGCCGGGCACACTTCGCCGTGCTCTTCGTGGAATTGCAGCGCGTCAACGGTACGGATCATTTCGTCGATGTTACGGCCGATTGGCAGGTCGTTAACGACCTGTGCACGCACGATGCCGTCTTTGTCGATCAGGAAAGAGCCGCGCAGCGCAACGCCGGCTTCTGGGTGCTCGATGCCGTAAGCTTTTTGGATTTCACGCTTCACGTCAGCAACCATTGCGTATTTCACTTCGCCGATGCCGCCTTTGTCGACAGGGGTTTTACGCCATGCGTTGTGGACGAATTCTGAATCGAAGGAAACGCCAACAACTTCAACGCCACGCTTCTGGAATTCTTCATAACGGTGATCGAAAGCGATCAGTTCGGAAGGACAGACGAAGGTGAAGTCCATCGGCCAGAAGAACAGTACGGCAGGCTTGCCGTTCAGGTGCTTCTTCAGGTTGAAGTTTTCAACGATTTCGCCATTGCCGAGTACGGCAGCAGCAGTGAAGTCAGGGGCTTGACGAGTTACCAGGACCATGATTACTCCTGTAATAGTTGTTAAGGGTTGATGTATACCCATCGGCGTGTAAACCACCAGCCGTTGGGTAAAAACTTGAGCCAGTATAGGGGCCTTGGTGCGGTGAATAAAGGGCAAACTACCAATCAATGAGATAGCTTTCGCCTATTAAATTCATCGTTTAAATTTAGCAAGCTTTAAAAATAACCTTTTCGCAAAAAAGGGCAAGCGCTAAAAACATTTTCTTGTCGTAGCGATACGTGGCGGTCATAGCGCTTTGGCTTTTGCCTGCTGCATCATCTGCGGGTAAAACTGCCAGAACTGTGTTTCAAGTTGATGATAATGGCGTTCAACGTCGTCAAACGAGCCCGCCAGCGCCGCCAATCGCGGGCGGCGGTTGGCCATGCCCTGCAATACCGTGGCGATGAACGGCAGTTCGGCATAGCGTTCCAGCCAGCGTTCCGGCCACAGGTAGTTATTCAGGTTCTGAAAACGCGCCGGGGTCAGCGGCAGATGCGGCACAATCTGGCTGCGCGCTTCCTGAGTGAAACGTTCCAGGCTGCGCGACGGCTCTATCTGTTGCCAATGGCGTGCCAGAAAGTGATCCCACACCACATCGAGCGTAATCGGCGCGACGCGGCGGTGCCGATCGCTGAAAAAATCGCGACAGGCCTTGACCTGCGGCAACGAGTCGGTGAGCACGTCGATGCGCCGGTGCAGCATGATGCCGGCCACCACCTCGGGTGCATAGTCGGCTGCGGGGTTGCCGCGTACGAAGTCGGCCAACAGGTTGCCCAGCAGCGAGCTGTCCGCCAACTGGGCCAAATGGAGATGAGCGAGAAAATTCATCCGTCAACTATACCCGAACTGCGGCGAATCCTCCTTATTTCTTGCTGCCGGCGGCCGGCGGCTTTAGACTAGGCCGCCTGTTTTTTTAGCTGAAGTGATTATCCATGCGCGTCGCCGATTTTTCTTTTGATCTTCCCGAGTCGTTAATTGCACGTTATCCACAACCTCAACGCAGCGGTTGCCGCTTGTTGCAACTGGATGGACCGACGGGGAAGTTGACGCACGGCGTATTCACCGATCTGCTGGATCAACTGGAGGCCGGCGATCTGCTGGTGTTCAACAATACCCGGGTGATCCCGGCGCGTATCTTTGGCCGCAAGGCCAGTGGCGGGAAAATCGAAGTGCTGGTCGAGCGGGTGCTCGACGATCATCGGGTGTTGGCGCATGTCCGCGCATCCAAGGCGCCAAAACCGGGCGCTGCGCTGTTGCTGGGTGACGACGACAGCATTCCTGCCACCATGGTGGCGCGTCACGATACGCTGTTTGAACTGCGCTTTGACGATCCGCGCGACGTGTTTACCATTCTCAATGCGGTGGGGCATATGCCGCTGCCGCCGTATATCGATCGGCCGGACGAAGACGCCGATCGCGAACTGTATCAGACCGTTTACAGCCAGAAGCCGGGCGCGGTTGCGGCGCCAACCGCCGGGCTGCACTTTGACGAGCCGCTGCTGGCGGCGCTGCGTGAGAAGGGCGTCGAAATGGCGTTCGTTACCCTGCACGTCGGCGCAGGCACCTTCCAGCCGGTGCGGGTCGAAACCATCGAAGAACATGTGATGCACGCCGAATACGCCGAAGTGCCGCAAGAGGTGGTTGATGCGGTATTGGCCTGCAAGGCGCGCGGCAAGCGCGTGGTCGCCGTCGGCACCACCTCGGTGCGCTCACTGGAAAGCGCCGCCAAGGCCAGCCAGGATGCACCGATCGCGCCATTCTTCGGCGATACCCGTATTTTCATCTATCCGGGATATCACTATCAGGTCATTGATGCGCTGATCACCAATTTCCACCTGCCGGAATCGACGCTGATCATGCTGGTTTCGGCCTTTGCCGGCTATCAGAACACCATGAATGCCTATCGACAGGCGGTGGCCGAGCAATACCGTTTCTTCAGTTATGGTGATGCGATGTTTATCAGTCGTAATCCGCAGGCGGAAAACGAGTCCGTCGGCAAATAAATTTTCGAGGTATACCCAAAATAATTGAAACGGCGTCAAGGCAGTATGTGAGCGACCCCCGACGGGCTTGCGAGAGTCAATGATTCGGGTGAGTGAACGCCGCCAATACAGAGGCCGTTTCAAGCATGACAGGTATTTATGACGTCAGACTGTTTCTCTGGCGTCACATCGAATTATGCTTTAATACGAGCTGAATATTCACTAAATAAAACATCAGCTTACAAGGGATATTCTTGTCGCATCGTTCGCGTTTTCGTTGTCATGTGCCAAAAACGTGACAATGCCGCTGAATTTGCTCAAATGTTCGCCGCTTAAGTGTGCGTATTTATTAACCATCTCTAGCTTCTCCCATCCACCCAATTCCTTTAGCACCATCAAAGGGGTTCCGTTCTGGACGTGCCAACTAGCCCAGGTATGGCGGAGGTCGTGGAAGCGGAAATCTGTGATTCCTGAAAGGAATAATGCTCGTTCAAAATCAGTCCTGTTTATGTACCCTTCTTTTTCTCCATCAGCGGAGAATACATACTCATTGTCGAATGGAATTTCCCTCATCACCGCGACTGCGTCATCATTCAACGGCAGTGGCCGCGCTCTTCCTGATTTCGCATTCTCAGCCGTCACAACGGCAACTCGTCGGCCGAGATCTACATCCTTCCACTTCAAAGATAAAATCTCTCCCAGCCGCGCACCTGTAAGCAAGGCGAATGAGCATACAGATTTCATCCAGTCATAGCGCAGGTTAGCGATAAGCGACTTGGCTTCACTTTTTTCTATCCATCGAACCCTGACCTTAGGCTCCCTTAAAGACTGAGCGTAAGGCTGCCTATCAAGCCATCCGCTTTTGTCTGCAAGGGAAAAACCCCTCATAATAAATGATCGGTACCGATTTTTGGTTGCGTTGGCCAGGCGCTTCCTGGTAACTACATTATGAGTGGGCAGGCTATCTACAATCTCTTCACCGGTAATAGTCGAAATAACTCTTCCCCCGAAGATGTTCAACCAGTACCGAGCGTATATTTGCTTGTTCTCATAACTTGATTGGCCCTCCGCGTCACGCAAAGCCAATACCACCATTTCCTCGAAAATCCTCTCAGGCCGCTTATCAAGATGTGACACTGCCCATAGCTCATGCTTTAGCTTGTCGTGAAGCTGCTGGGCTTTTACCTTTTCCTCCGTTCCAGAAGAGCGTCTAATTCTCGTTCCATCTGGAGCGGAGATATCAATCCAGTATTTTTTACCTCTTTTGAAGATCGGCATTTTTTTGACTCCTTACTACCGACCACAGCCAGTCTGACGACATTGTTGTTTGTCGGAGAGAATTTTTCTAGGCTTTCTTTGTTGGCTCTCCATGAATTGCCAACTCTGAACATGTGATATCGCTCTGGATCACGGTAGATGGTGTGGGGGGAGACTTTAATCTTTTTCGCATACTCCTGTAATTTCATAAACTCCGCGTCATCCTGACCTGATGAGTTGTTAGCCATGGCAACCTCTATTAATTCCGCCTTAGTACGCAATGACACACATAATTCAGCTGCAGCCAAGCCGGCGGCTTATCCGGTAGCATGGGCGCAATCTTCTTTGCGTGTTTATCGAGTAATTCGCGATACGTGAAAACGTTAGAATGGGATTGGTACTCGGTTATGACTGTCTTAGCGATGGATGCGAGGGCGTTCTCTATTGCTGTGTCCATGTGTCAATCGTCCAGCGACATCTTGTATTTTTTGAGAAGTTGTTGTGCTCGCATTATTGGTGCGATACCTAATCCATTCCTATCGTTATCCCTGTAGTTTTTAAGCAAGTCCCTGACCATCTCCAATGCTTCTGTGCGTTGAGCTATTAGTCGGTATTCCGTTTGATTTGCTTCTCGAACTTCGCTCACTGCAATAATCCTCCAATATCCGCCTTGCCAAACCCCTCAAGCGTGCAATCCGTAGCCTCACACGGCTGGCCTGTCTTTACTGCCTCGACTATTCCGTCAACGTTCATCTCTGCCGCTTCTTTGCTATCAGCTACGACGTAGCAACTGAATGCACCGAAACGGATTTCGTGAAGTCCGATCATTCCACAAACCCCCATGCAAGAACGACGATGCAACAAACCAGTAGGGCTATCGTTGCGTAAATATCAAGATGCGATCGTTTGGTAATCATGCTGCACCCCTCTGCTTGTTGGCTTTCATGCGCCGGTCATAATCCTCAGCACAGCTATCGCCTTTGCAAAAGTTACCCACTGCGACTTTCTCGCCACACCAGTAGCAGGTGCCGGTAAACTTCATGTCAGGGCGAGGGCGGTTAGATAGAGCAGCTCGAATGCTCAGCTCTTCGAGCTCCTGAGCAGCGTCGATAATGTCAGCCATGGTTAACTCCTTTGCTCAAAATAGTATCGACATCATCAGCTAGGCAGCCGGATGTCATGATTGCTTGGCCATCATGAAGAGACACCTTTACCGGTGCCGGCATAACTCCGGTTTTGCACCACAATCCGCGATGAATGACCTGTTCTAAAGCGTCCGTACTGACATGCCCATCGGTGAATCGGGCGCGGGGAATCCTGACACTGATAATGTCCATTGGTTGTACTCCAGGTGGATTTTTGGCAATAAAAAACCCCGCCGTGGCGAGGTTTTACTCTATGATGTTAGCTTTACGGGATTGGACTTATCCCTGAACTTCTAATGGCTGATTCTATCTCGTGGTTAGAAGTGTTTCTTTCGATGGCAATAGCATAATATTCACCGTCAAGAAAATACCTATCAACCTTGACATGTCTACCTGCGAATGACACCAGTTTCCCTGGTCCGCCACGTTCCGTTGGAACTGGCACTACCAAGTGCGACCTCAGCCTGTCCTCCTCAATGATGATATTTTCTCCGTTTCGCCTCAGTAGAAGATGCTGCACTTTCATCACTGACTCCTGTTAGTTAGGTATTCTGTTTTTTTCCGTTGGCATCAATCATCTGCTGATAAGCCGGTGAAGCCCCTGCCGGGAACTGCTTGCTTACGTCACGATAGTGGATCAATCGCTCTAGGAAGTATTCACGCAAGTGGGAAGGCTGTTGTTCTTCGACCTGCACCGGAATGACCGGCATGTTCATACGCTCTTTGTACGCCACGCCTGAAGCGGCCATATCCACGTTAACTTTGTCCATCTCATCTTTTGGCAGATTGCCGAGGTTATATGACATGTAATCCTCCTATTTTTGAGGATTATACTACTTACCCACCTCCGGTGCTGCTGCCGCACCGCGCAGGCAGTCGGTTAACTTCCAATACCCCGCACGGCGCATGTAGTCCGGCACCTGCTTCACCAAGTCGTGGTCAGGATTAGCTTTTTTCAGCGCGTGGACGAGCCGGCGTACCTGCATGATTAAATCGTCCGGTGCCGAAGGTGTGGCTGGCGCTGCTGCCAGCATCGCGGCGCGGCAGGCGTTCCAGCCGTCCCAGAAACAGTCCGACCAATCTTCTCCCATCATGTCATCCTCCTGCTGGCAGTTGGTTATCTACTCTGGCGCTGCTGGCGCTGGCGGGGTGGTGATGTGTAACCGTGGCTCGCCGTCTTTCGGCTCCGGCCACTCGCGCGCCATGTTAACCTTCAGTTTTTCTTCCATCGCCGCAGTAATTTCAGCATCGCTGATTCCCGCACGGCGTTGGGCGTCCCACATTAAAAACTGTATGTCTGCCCACTCGCTAAGGTCGTCAGGTTCTGCAGCAGCTTCCAGCGCTTCTTTCGACAGGTGCTTCAGTGGGCCTACCGGGCCAACATTCCCGAAAGTTTCTTCTGACCACTTAGCGTGTCTTTGCCTGATCAACCCCCGCAGCTGCAGCGACGATCCACTCTCTCCAACAACCGGCAACCGCACCGGCGTAGCCAGCTTGGCGCGTAGTTCCAGCAACTCCTCCCAGCGTCGTTCGTTCTTCTTCACCGCGTTGTCTCTGAACGTGGTCATTTCACTCAGCTTGGCCTCCAGCTCTGCGACGCGCTGGCACTGCTCGTATCCCAAGGCACGTCTCAGCTCTGCGTTTTCCCGTTCTACCCGCCGCGTGTACTCTAGGCGGCTGTCTGATTCCAGCTCCTCGATGCGCTGCGCCTGCTGCTGGTTCTCAGACATAACCCGCCGGGATTTTTCACGCTCACGTTCCAACGTCTGCTCTGCTTTGCGGAACATGTCGAGATTGTTAGCCGCTACCGACTGCTGCTGTCCGGCGTGGATGTTTAGCGCCAGAATCTCCGCCCGGAGCGCGTCTACGTACTCTTGCGAGTAGAGTGGTTTGCTGCCCTGCACATCGTAAAACGGACGGATGCTCGCCACGTCGCCAAGCTCCAGCAACTCAGCTGCTATTTTGCTAACGAACCCCACCGGCTGCGCCAGCTCTTCCAGATTTTTCGTTTCGTTGCTCACTGTGCTTTCTCCTGTGCTTCAGATGTAGTTGCGGCAGTCGCAATAAGCGATGCCAGCTAAGTTGTATGCGTCGCTTTTCCGAGCCCGGCGCTGCCGGCGGGATGGTTTTCCTTTGTCGGCGAAATAGACTGTGCGGATTGTCGATGGCCAGCCTGACATCTGCTTTCTGTTGCTCAGCCATACCGGCATGCACAACAATCTCCGCGCCGCTCTGTTGCTCTTACGCTTAGCCATGCTTGGCCTCCTCGAATTCATCCAGATACTCCAGCTCTTGTCTGGCGGATTCGTTGGTGATGTCGCCACTCTTCAAGCCTGTGCTAGTAGCACCAGGACAATCAGGGCATCCGCGACACTCGCTACCGATAGTGGGGCATGGTTTCGTATCATTTGCTGGCATCACTACCTCCATGAATCACTGTGCGAATGCCATTCCATGCTGGGGCAGTTACGACGCCTTCTTCCTGCATGCGTTCGATAAGCCACGCTGAGCGGTTGAAACCGATGCGGAAGTGCCGCTGAATAGCCACGATTCCGATCGATGCATGCAGGCGAGCAAATTCAACAGCCTCGCTGTAAAGACGATCATCTATTTCGGATGCTTTCATTTGGCCTCCCGCAGCTCGTCGGCGAATTTCAATGCACGATCACCTGACAATTTCCAATGCACATACACATCCCTATTTTCCTGCATCGACAGGTCACGACATCGTTTGGCAAACTTCTCCACTCCCCGCGCTTCGATAGCTGCAAGGGCGGCGTCAGTGGCTGGGGTTTCCGGCATCTGCATGATGAATTTCCGCACTTTCTGATATTCATCGTTGCGATAGCTACCAAAGGCGTAAATGAATGGCTTGTTGAGGTTGTGACTGTTCCTTCTGATGTAGTCTTTACAACCTTGCTCGGTAAAACAGCCGGTCACAAACACATCAATCTCCTTCATGGCGTGCCTATCCCAGCCGTCTCTAACCTCATATTTGGCCTGATAAATAGCCTCCAAGCGCCGATACTGTGTCTCTGTAGCTTCGACATAATCACCGCTCTGGTTCTCAACCCAGCAAATACGGTCACAGTCATGGTCTTCAGAGCCGATGATCTCGCGCTTGGTCATTACGGCGAAAAATGGTTGGTCAGTTATGCGGTTGTTCTGTGTGCGGATTAGCTCACCGATAGCAGTAATTTCAGAGCGCTCGCGCTTCAACTCCGCATTCTCCACAGCCAGCGCATCGCGCTCAGCCTTCAGGGCTTCATAGCTCAATACTTCGGTCATAGGTCATCCTTAGCCCGCACCACAGCATCGACAGGCAGGCAGGTGTAAGAGGGGGATAGGTCTTGCTGCAGGATGTCGGCAGCACAGTTTTGTAAGTCCGGATAAACAAAGCCCTGCGGTTGGTAGTCGCATGGCTGGAACGTGTAGCAAACGAGCAGAAATAGTCCGTACATCAGTCACTCCGTTGATGGCCGAATCGGCCAGTCATGTTGTCGTACCAGGCGCCGATATCTATCTCTTGCTGAGTGAATGGCTGGCGCTCTACAGGTCGTAAATCTGGTGGGCAAGGTGGGTAGAAAGCGGCGTTTCGTGCCGCTGTTCTCGTCATCATCTGATTAGCCCGAGCGTGAGTCTCCCCGCGTTTCAGGCAATCAAAAGCCGCAATCGCCTCTGCCGCGATAGCAGCATGTAGTTCTTGTTTGGTCATGTTTGTTACCTGGTGCGGGGAGGGTGGTTAGAACGGTGGCTCGTCGTCAAAGTCCATTGGCGGGTCTTCTCGGCGCTGATTGTTTCTTACCGACGCTGAGGGGCGCAGCTGGCTTACTGCTTCACCTTGCTTACCGCCCAGCATTTGCATCGTCCCGCCGACATTGACGTGAATCTCTGTCGTGTATTTCTCGATACCTGATTGATCGGTCCATTTTCGAGTAGTTAGCTTCCCTTCGATATAGACCTGCGAGCCTTTACGCAGATATTCGCCAGCCACTTCCGCCAACTTCCCGAACAGCACAACGCGGTGCCACTCGGTTTTTTCTTTCTGCTCTCCGGTTGCTTTATCGCGCCAGCTTTCGGAGGTGGCCAGTGTCATATTTGCCACCGCTCCGCCATTCGGTAGATAACGAACTTCCGGGTCATTACCCAGGTTACCCACCAGAATTACTTTGTTTACGCCTCTACTAGCCATTTATGCCGCCTGTTTAAGTTCTTTGAGTCGAATTCCTGTTACGTCCTTGCACTTGTTTTGATGGTCTTCGTGACCATTGAGCCGCGTCCATGTTTCGGCGTATTTGGATTGGAGTGATTTGGGGTTATTCTCAGAACTGGCGTACTGAGTAAACTCAGCAAGAATCTGGTCTGCCGTGGCCGGAGCTACGTTATGTACTTCTGCATCAGCATCAATCGCAGTTTCTTCCGTCGGTATGCAGAACGCTTGGAATGCAGCGTATTTGTACGCGATCGACATTGCTTTGTTGGTTGCTTTGTCGCCGCTATCCATGGCTTCGCCGTACGTAACGACAGTGTGAGAGCTCCCGTCTTCGGTGCTTACAAAATCGAATTCAGCGCGGACAGTTATGTAGAACAATGCGCCGCCATTCTTACTGGTTCTCTCGCATGACGTCCTTTCTGTGCAGCGCGGAAGAATAAGAAGCTTGTGCTTAACCAGTGCCGGCGCTAGTGCGTTGTAGACGGCATCAATCCCCCTGAACGCGTAATTAACTTGACTTCCTTGATGTCTATGCTTCTGTATTCCTTGCTGAGCTAACTCCGCAGCTACAGCACTGATCGCTTTATAGACCTGCTTCGCTTCCACCTTTCACCTCCGGGTTAGTGATTTTGCCGGGGTATTCACCATCCAGCTCGCTGATCCAGCTTTCGCTATATTTAACCTTCCCACTAGTCACGAGCTCCGCTTCATCCAGAACGGCATCGAACATTTCATCAGCACTCACGCGACCTCCTTTCTTTCGGTGACTATCAGTCCGTGCTCAGCCATCCATGCCATCAGCACCACCTCATCTACCAGCGCCAGCATTTCGCGCTGCGCAGCTTCGTCAGGAGCTTCAATCGTGGCGTTAATGATGTTGGCTCGGTGCTCTCCGATTCGTTGCCCTGGCATTGTGCTGATGCGAGAGCAGGTGATTTCGATATTCATTTCATCCCCCGATAGAAAAGTGAGTTAGCAAGCTGGAATAGGGTGTTATCGTTCTTCTCCTTGGCAAGTTGGGCGAGCAATTGAAGTGTTCGAGTGAAATTCATGGCTCGCCTCGCTGATTGAGAGTGTCTTTCAGCCATCGCCCAATGCAGCGCATCCGGCGAGTAATAATTTCGAGTAGTGATTCGTTTAGTTGGAAAGCACCCATGCGAGCGCCTCCCGCGATTGCAAAAATCATGGGTGACTCCTGAATTTATTTTGATTAGTAGGTGATACGGATGGCTGATACTTCGCCTTTAGCGATGGTTTCGACGCACTTCTGAGCGCAATCTGCTGGCAATCCAGCAGCTACAAGTTCGGCTACTGACTGGCGATTGATGGTGCGGCGATGCTCAACATCAGCAGCTCTCTTAGCAGCTTCATCAGCAATTCTCTTATCTTCAGCCAGCCTGGCGGCTTCTTTCTCATCTGCTTCACGTTTAATGCGCTCAGCTTCTTCTTTTGCGCGGCGTTGTTCGGCCTCGATAGCCTGCCGTTTTTCTAACTCAGCACGCTGAACCGCCTCGACACGCTGACGCTCAGCCAATTCAGCCGCTTATTTGGCTTCACGTTCTGCCCGCTCTTTTTCTGCTTTCGCTTCTGCTTCCCGGCGAGCGGCGGCTTCAAGTTCAGCCTTGGCTTTCTGCTCAGCTTGGATTCGAGCCTGCTCCGCAGCCTGGCGCTTTAACTCTTCTTCGTAAGCAACGCGCTGGCGCTCAGCCTCAGCTCTTTTTTCTTCCGCTTCGCGATCGAACTTTTCATTCAGCAGCAGGGCGATTTCGTGATCGGCTTCTACCTGCTTTGCTAGCGCTTCGGCTTGTCGCTTTGCTTCATCTTCGGCTTTGATTCGTTCCTGCTCGGCTTCCCACTCAGTTAGTGGGCGTCGTGTTTCATCACGCAGTGCGTCGCAGGCGTCAACGAACCGTTTAATTTCCTGTTCAGCAGGCCTTACGGCCTCTTTTAATCGTTTCAGGTACTCGCGCCCTGGCTTTTCAACGGCGGTCTTGCTGCGGCTTACCTGCGCAGCCAGCGAGGCAACACGGTCACGGCCTTTCTTTGTGGTCAGGTCTGGAGCTTCATTTACACTGGCCTTGATGTGATTAAGATATGCATCAAGACCGTTTGGAATATACAGCGCCGGTGCTTGTTCCGGCTTAATGTCGATAACGGTTAAATCGGTAGACTCACTCACGGCATCTCTCCTTTGATTGATAGGTATTCATTGCTGAACCAACTCGTAAATTGGCTTAGCGATGGGAATAAAAATGGGCCACCGTTAGGCAGTCCGAAGTGATGATAAGAGGGGTTATGTCTTCTTACTGGTACATCAGAAAGCTCACACGGATATGAGCTTTGGGATGGTCAGATATTGCGAGCCTTCAGCATGGCGTCAGCTGCTCGATATGAAATCCCTGCATAACGAGCTAGGTCATCATCAAGAAGCCCTGCATCCGGGTCTGAAAGAATCGCGTTAATTGCTTTTGCAGCGAAGTAATCACGCAAAGTCATGCCGTCTTCTTGATACTGCAGAACGTTGTTATGTCCGTCGTATTCCCACTGCTGGCGCGGGAAGGCTTGCCCACCTGTTTCTTTGCTCATCTCACAATCTCCACCAATCCAATAACCACACCACACCAGAAGAGGGCGCAGCCAACCAGAACCCAAAACCAAACCTTCGCGTTGTAAGTCATGCTGCACCCTCCAGTTAAAAATAAAGGCCGCGTTATGCAGCCTCTTCGGTATCAGTTTCCTGTTCGTTAACCCAATCAGGATGTTCGCCAGCACCGAGGTAAAAATCGATAATCCTCAGCAGTCGCGGATAGAACTTCAGCGCTTTCTTGCCATCCATTTCTGCAATGTCGCGTTTGCTGAATTTGCGCCATTCCTCAACAGTGTGATTCTGGCAACCGGCGCGGACATATTCGCCATTCGATATCTGCAGGTAGTAAGGCTCGCCCATAATTACGAATGTGTGATCAGGCAGGTTGGCATCGCGCAGGTTGGCATCGCGCAGGTTGGCATCGCGCAGGTTGGCATCGCTCAGGTTGGCACCGCTCAGGTCGGCACCGCTCAGGTCGGCACCGCTCAGGTTGGCATCGCGCAGGTTGGCACCGCTCAGGTTGGCACCGCTCAGGTTGGCACCGCTCAGGTTGGCACCGCTCAGGTCGGCACCGCCCAGGTCGGCACCGCCCAGGTCGGCACCGCTCAGGTTGGCATCGCGCAGGTTGGCACCGCTCAGGTTGGCACCGCGCAGGTTGGCACCGCTCAGGTTGGCATCGCGCAGGTTGGCACCGCTCCGGTTGG